>Ga0302201_10003649_pt1 | contig 11406 bp, 11 predicted proteins | sample II_Bog_N3_2_FD_194586 | JGI IMG/M metagenome (GOLD analysis project Ga0302201, IMG submission 194586) | Peat permafrost microbial communities from Stordalen Mire near Abisko, Sweden - II_Bog_N3_2 | ecosystem: Environmental > Terrestrial > Soil > Wetlands > Peat | place: Sweden: Abisko...
GCGGAAGGTCGGAGCGTTGACCGCCGCGGCCACGGTCACGCCGTCCACGCTCACCGGAGCGGTAGGAATCGTCCGTGCGGTCGCTGGGAGCGCTGGGTGGCTGTGTGGTCTCGCCGTCGATCTCGGCGTAGGGCTCTATCGCAGCGGGTGCATCCGCCTCCGCCGCGGCGGGGATTGCGTTCTCCTGTGCCGGATCGCCAGGCTGGCCGGGGACTGGGCCACGTCCGCGGCGACGTCCGCGACGGCCACGCCAGCGGCGTCCGCCGTCGGCGCCCGGCGCGCCTTCGCCGATCTCGGCAGTGTCGCCGGATTCCATGGTGGAAGCGGCCGCCGGGGTCTCCTCGACGCGGGGTGCCGGGTCGAGCGGGAAGCTGGCGGAAGCCTCCGCCGGGGTGCGATCCGCGTTGCGGTCTTGATTGCGGTCGCGTCCGCCACGACGACCCCGGTTGCCACGGTCTCCGCGGTCGGAGCCATGGACTGCTTCCGGGCGCTCGCCGCTGACGGCTGGGCGGGGCGCACGGTCTCCGGTGGACACAGTGTCAAACTCGTCCGGGTCTGGAGTTTCCTCCATAAAATCAGTGATATATAGGAATGCGTCGCGCTCCAGGCCGATGTCCACGAAGCTGGACTGCATGCCTGGCAGCACACGCGTGACGCGGCCGTTGTAGATGGAGCCGGCGAGCGTGTATTCGTTCTCGCGCTCGTAATAGATTTCGGTGAGTGCTTCGTCTTCGACGATGGCCAGACGCGTCTCATGCGGCGTACTGGAGATGTAGATTTCTTTCGACATGGTCCTGCTCTTTCTGCCCGCTCCGGTTGAGACCAGTGGCTGAGCGGCAGGGCAGGCGAGTGGATCGGAGGAGGGCTAAGCCCTCCTCACCGAGGGTACGGACAGGATTCGGGGTCGTGAAGCTGAGTCGGCCGAAGGATGCAGGCTGGAGACAGACTGCGGCCGGAAAGCATCGAGAAAGGAGGCTATCCGGCTGATAAAAAAGACGATCGGAGACACGATTAACGCTTCGAGCGAAAATGGGCATGCGGAGTTTGTGGCCAAAACAACCTCAGACGAAACTTGAGGGCTGGCCGTTCGCGGTCCGGATGCAGTCATTCCCTTCAAACCTGTCCAGCCAACGGATCTTGATCTCTCGCCTGGCCGGCCTTTTTCTAATCTTTGAAAAACTCGGTAAAACTCTAATGCCGCGGGCCCGGTGCCACTATGCACCAACGGGAGCGGGGGGTGCGTCGGCCTGCGTGTAACAGCCGAGTAAATCCAGTATGCACCAAAATCGTACCGCGCGCTTGGTCGGTGTGCATTCTAGGGCGTGAGCTTCTCGATTCGGGTCGCCCATCCGCTGCGCCTATTCGAGAAGCAGAACATGGCTGCCGCACTCTGGCCCTGCACCCTAGCAACCCTGCTCCGGTCAACGGGCATACTCCCCAATCGCGGTATCCCGAACGCTCGAACCATTGGATCGCTCTCGCGTGGAGCAGGTGTTTATCGTCGGTAAGGGCGATCAACACGTTGACATCTGGAAGGTACTTGGGATGACTCAACCCCGACCTCTAGGGATTCTACGGTGTTTTAGCAGGGGATTCGCTGGCCCCTGAGCGTTTGTAGTCCCCGCTCTTCCCGCCACTCTTCCGCACCAACTGCACGTCGCGAATCCGTATCCCCTTGTCCAGCGCCTTGGTCATGTCATACACCGTCAGCGCCGCAACCGAGGCCGCCACCATCGCCTCCATCTCCACGCCAGTCGCGGCCACGGTCGCCGCCGTCGCCCGCACCCGCACCCCACCCGCCATCACCGTCGCTTCCACATCCACAAAGCTCAACGCCAGCGGATGGCACATCGGAATCAGCTCGCTCGTCCGCTTCGCCGCCTGCATTCCCGCAAACCGCGCCACCTCCAACGGATTCCCCTTCGGATTCTCCGGCAGCGCGCGCAGCACCGCCTCGTTCAGCTCAACGAACGCCTCCGCCACCGCCTCCCGCCGCGTCGCCGCCTTCGCACTCACATCCACCATGTGCGCCTGTCCCGCCTCATCGTAGTGGCTCAACTTTTCGCTCATGCTGGAAGCCTACCGCAGCAACACGCTGATCACATCTCCCGCCCGCAAATCCTTCCCCCCCGCCAGCACCGCATAGCAGTTCGCCCGCGCATTCGCCGCCAGGTCGCCCGATCCCTGCCACTCCACCAGCCGCACCTCCGGCCGCTCCACATCGTACGTCAGCCGCCCCGGCAGCAGTCTCGTCAATCCAGCCTTCCCACGCATGTCTTCTGCCAGCGTCGCCTGCACAAACCTCGGCCCCACCACCTCCGCCCCACACAAGGCCCGCAGCAGCGGCTCCACAAAGCAGTGAAACGTCACCTGCGTCGAAATCGGGTTCCCCGGCAGCCCAAAGAAATATGTCCAGCCCGTCACCCCTCGCTCGTCACTCCCCCCTCGTTCGTCACTCACCCCTCGCTCGTCACTCACCCCTCGTTCGTCACTCACCCCTCGTTCGTCACTCACCCCTCGTTCGTCACTCACCCCTCGCTTGTCATCCTGAGCCCTTTGTTTGTCATTCTCCTTCTCTCGTTTGTCATTCTCCTTCTCTCGTTTGTCATTCTCCTTCTCTCGTTTGTCATTCTGAGCGGAGCGAAGAATCCCCGCATTTCGCTCCCGCTCCTCGCCCCCTGGCAGCCTCCCAAAAACCACCGGCTTCCCCGGCTGCATCTTCACCCCGGTAAAGAAAAACTCCGCGCCAAACCCCGCCAGCACCTCTTCCACCAGGTCATACTTTCCCGCCGAAACCCCGCCCGACAAAATCATCAAGTCCACCCCGCGCCCAGTCGCAATCCGCCTGCGCACATCCGCCCGCGTGTCCCGCGCAATCTTTAGCCGCCGCGCCCTTCCGCCCGCCGCCTCCACCAGCGCCGCCAGCGCATAGCCGTTAGAGTTGTAGATCTGCCGCTCGTCCGGCGTCTCGTCCAACTCCACCAGTTCATCGCCCGTTGCCACCACCGCCACCGTCGGACGCTTGCGCACCGCCAACCTGGCGCGCCCGCACGCCGCCGCCAACGCAATCTCCGCGGCTTGCATTGCCGTTCCTGCCGGCAGCAGTACTTCGCCCTTCCGCGCCTGGCTGCCTCGCTCCACAATGTTCTCGCCCACGCTCAGCTTCCGTCCCGCTGCCGCCCACACCGCACCGCCGCCCAGCTCCGCGTGCTCCAGCATCGCCACCGCGTCGGCGCCGCGTGGCACCCCCGCGCCGGTCATAATCTCAATCGCCGAACCCGCGCGCATCTTCCCGCCTGTCCACGCTTCGCCCGCGCGCACCTGCCCCGACATCCGCAGCCTCTTCCCCGCGGTCCACTCCTTCGCCCGCACCGCAAACCCGTCGCGCGTCGATCGGTCGAACGGCGGCTGATCGCGGTCTGCCTTCACCTCTTCCGCGAGCACCCGCTCCGCGGCCTTCGGCAGCGCCACCATCTCCACTCCAGGCACGCGGACTCCAGCCGCATGCCGCAGCACCACCTCCAGCGCCTCCGCAAATTCCAGCACTCCGCCCATGCACCCTCCTTCACCACCTTACCGCCAAACGGAAAGAGGCCCCAGGCGGATGCCGCCCGGGGCCTCTTCTCCCTGCACAGCCTGAGCCAGGCCGCTTATTTCTTCTTCGCCGGCGCTGCCCTGTAGCTCGTATCGATCTTCACGCCAATCCCAGCCAGAACGTCCTTCACGTCCTGGGCGTGCGGGCCCGTCGGCGCCAGTTCCAGATACTTCTGGTACGCCGCAACGCACTCCGGCGGAGCCGTTACTACGTTCGTCTTCGGGTCCACGGTAACCTTCTGCACCAGCGCCTGCCCCTTGATAAAGTAGGCGTCCGCCTTGGTCGGGTCGGCTGCAATCGCCTTGTCCGCCGCCGCCGCCGCGCCATCGATGTCATTCGCGTTGAACAGAATCGCTGCCTCGTTGTAGTAGGCGGACGCAGCCTTGGTCGGGTCGGCCTTGGCTGCCGCATCAAACGCGTCGGCAGACTCCTTCGTCTTGCCGATCTTGCCCAGCGCCTGTCCCAACTGGTTGTTCGCCGCATACACCACTTCCGTGCTTGGCTTGGCCGCCTTCGCATTCAGGTCCAGCGCCTTCTGGTATGAGGTCACCGCCGCCTGGTACTTGTCCGGCACCGTAGCGTCCGTCGCCTTCGCGTCATGCGCTGCCTTCGCTGCCACATTTGCCTGGCCCAGTTGCGCGTCGCCCATTACGTCCCACAGAATCGGCTCGTCCGGCTTGGCCGCCGTCGCATCTGTCATGTCCTTGTATGCCACATCGTAGTTGCCCGCCGTGTTCGCCGCGCGCGCCGCCTTCAGCAGATTGTTCAGGTTCCCGATCTTGGCATTCGCCGCCACCGCCTCGGAATTCTGCTTCTTCAGTTGCTCAATCTGGTCCTTCTCCGCCGGACTCAGCTTGTCGATATACTCCTTGCGGGTCATATCGAAGTCGACCTGCTTGTCCTGTCCGGCCACCAGCGCCGCCTGGATAAAGTCCTGCGTCACGCCCTGCTGGAACGCCACAGCCACATAGGTCCCCGCCGCAATATCCGTGCCCTTGTAGTCGCCACTGGCGTCGATCGGAAACGTGTATTCGTACTTGGACGACGCCGACGGGTTATGGTCCTTGGTCAGCTTCACCTCGCCGTTCGGGAACACCTGCCCCAGCGCGTTCACTACATGCCCGTGAATGCTTGCCTGCGCCATCAGCCGCCCCGGCTGTGCCAATATCGCCAGGCCCAAAACGCCCGCCGCAAATACAACCGCAAACCGAATCCCGAATCGCTTCATTTCCTTCACCCCAAATCCTCTCGTCGCGCTCCGCAGGCCACGCGCTTTCCTCATTCACAACCGCCTCTTCCAGCCGAAAGAGGTCCCGAACCATTCCACGCTGTCCGCCGCAGCTCCGGCAGTATCGGCGGTCACACGTCACAATTCAGATGCAAAACCGCACAGTTCAACGCCGAATCCGCCATCCTCCGGCAGCATTGACAAACTTACATGCAACCCAGCGCCGAATTCAACTCCCGCCATCCGCGGCCCTCTCTTCCTCTGGCTCCCCATTCGGCCCCGCCAGCAGCTCCCGCGCCGTCGCCTCATCCTCCGCCTGCACCTGCAGCCGCACTCGGAAAGCCGCCTGCATCAGGTTGTTCGCGTTCTCGCCCACCAGCAGACTCTCCACCCCAGCCGACTCCAGCATCCCCTTCGCAATCTGTGCCTCCACCGGACTCTCAAACCGCCCCACCGTCACCATCCCCTGTGCCGGTGTCGGCTCCGGATCTCCCTCAAATAGCATGTCTTCGCTCCCCTCGCCACACTCACTTAGCGTTCACGCTCTGCAGATGAAACGTAATCGTGCCCCAGAACAGCCGCGCGCGAATCTGCACCGGCATGTGGCGCGCATCGTCCGTATACCAGATCCAGATTGCGCCGCGGTTCTTCACCACACCCTCTTCCGCCGTGGGCTGCACCCGGATCGTCTGGAACGTCCCCGCCGGCGTCTTGATCTCTTCCTTGCCCTCCACCTTCATGGTCACGGTCACGGTCCGCATGGCATCCGCCAGCGGCAGTCCCACATCCTGGCCCACCACCAGCCGCTGCGACGCTACATAAAAAATCCCCGACAGCGAGTCCGTTACGCACGCCGGGATCGACGACGACACGGTCTTCGTCGTCCCCTTCACCAGGTTCTTCTCAATCTCCGTCTGCTTGCCCGCGGCGGCGTCGAACGTCAGATCGCTCACGATCTTCCGCCGTCCCTCCTGAATCTGCTTGGCAAACCCCGCCGAGCAGCCCGTCTTGGTGTTCATCGACGACTGGAACCGGTCCACTACCGGAAACAGCATGTTTACCGCGCCCACCGTGTCCGCCGTCGCCGACACCTTCAACTGGTCCCCCTGCTGCTCCAGGTGGAACACCGCCGTTCCTCCCGTAAACACCCGCCAGTCCACCGTAAAGGTCAACGTCTGCCGCGCCGGAAACACATAGCCCGGCACCGGAGGCTGCAGCGTCGGAATCACCACCGGCGCCGCCGGCTTGCTGCCCAGCCCCAAAATCTGCGCCCCTGCGGGATACACTCCGGCTGCAACGACCAGGACAACGGACAGCACAGAAATCCACAAGCCGAATCTACTTCGAACAATCTGCAAAGGCATCCCCGGTCATGATTTTTGGGACGGGCCAGGGCCACCAGGGCGGCCGGCTGGATCGATTAGAACCTCGCGTGCGCGTGCAGGAGCTTCACGGCCAGCGCCAGGTAGATCGCGCCAGCCCCAATCAGTGAATTGTACTCGCGGTGACGCAGATAAAGCGCGCTGGAGAAGCTTCCCTGCGCCTCCGCAGCCCCGCCGCCAACCCGCGCCGCGGTCAGCCGGGGCAGCAGCCGCGGCACAGCGCTCGAATAGGCCGCAAACCCCGCAAAGTGCTCCCGCAGATAGGCCTCTTCGCTCAGAATCGTCGGAATATAAATCGCCGCAAACAACCCCGCCAGCGTCAACAAAATCCACACGTTCCACGCCGCCGCCGCAAACCCGAACGCAATCAGCATCGACCCCAGGTACAGCGGATTCCGCGTGTGCGCATACGGCCCCGTCACCGCCAGCTCCGCATTCTTCTTCACATAGCCGGACGCGTACGCCCGCAGCCACAGCCCTGGCGCCACCAACACCAGGCTCAACGCCATCGTCTGCCAGCTCGGCCGCGCCAGCCACAGAAACACCGCCGCAAACACGAACCCCATGGGCACCCGTATCCGCCGCGCAATCTTCTGCCAACCCGTCCTGCCGCTCACTCTACCCGCAACCTCTCCCCGTACCCCTCAATTTTCTCACCTGCCACCCTCCGCGCGCGCTTCGCTGCCCTCTCGAACCTCGAACCTCGAACCTCGAACCTAAGAAACCATCTCCCGCGCCGCCGCTACCACGTCCTCTACCCCAATCTTCAACATCCCCGCCTCCGGCTCGTGGACCCGCTTGTGACTGGTCTGGCTGGTCGCATCGCGCAGCACCCGCTGCGGTGTGCTGTACGGCCCGTTCCGCGCCGGGTCCGTTGGCCCAAAGATGCCCACCACGGGACGCTCCAGCGCCGCCGCCAGGTGCAGCGGCCCCGTGTCTCCCGCAATCACCACCGCCGCCCGCCGCGTCAGCGCAATCAACTGCCCCACCCGGCACGGCACCAGCCGCGCAAAACCCTCGCTCTTCTCCACCACGCGGTCCGCCTCGCGCGAGCCATGGATCGTCGCGTTCACCACCGTCCGGATCCCGGCACGTCCCAGCTCCGCCGCCACCTTGCCAAATCGCTCCGCAGGCCAGCCCTTCGCGCCCCATCCCGCGCCCGGCGAGCACAGGCAGAAACGCTCGTGCCCCACCACACCGTCCGCCCAGCGCTCAAAGGTCGCATCCATCGGCAGCGGCACCCGCACCGGAGTCAGCGTCTCGCCCACCGCCCCCCCCAGCAGCTCGCAGCCCTGCTCAATCACATGCGACGCCGTCAGCCCCACGCGCTTCCCGTACAGCAGCCGAGCCACGCGCTCCCTCGGCTCTTCCATCCCCACCAACTCCCCAGCCTTCGCCATCCGCCCCACCACGGCCGACTTGATGGACCCCTGCATGTCCACGCACACATCGAACCGCTCCGCCTGCAGCACCCGCCGCAGCGCGCGGATGTCGCGCAGCGTCCCTCGCGCCAGCGGACTCCGCTTCCACGCTCCCGCCGGCACGCTGTACCAGCGGTCCACCAGCGCCCGCGCCGCAAAACCCACTCCCTGCGACAGGTCCTCCGGGTCGCCCGCAATCTGCAACAGGTCGCTCCACTTCGGCTCAATCGCCCACCCGATGAACCAGTCCGGATGCCGCTCGCGCAGCGCTGCCACCGCCGGCATCGCGTGCAGCACATCGCCCATCGCGCCTATCCGCACAATCAGCACTCTCACGCGATCCGCGCCTCCAGCACCCGCATCACGTCCGCCTCATCCACAAACTTCGCCTCCAGCCCCACCACACCCACCGGACCAACCGCGTGCAGCCGCTCCAGCATCGTGCCGGAAAGCTTCACCGCATCTTTCTCCGTCGTCACAAACCCCGTCGCCCCGTGCTCCCCTGCCACCTTCACCAGCCGCTCCACATCCGCCCCAGCATAGGCGTGATGATCGCCAAACGCCACCATCTCCACAACCGCGCAACCCGCCTCCGCCAGCATTGCCGCAAACCCATCCGGCCGCGCAATCGCGCAAAACGCCACCGGCCGCGGCCCTCCGCACAACACTCCCCCATGCGGAAACCGCAACTCCCTCCGCACCGTCCAAATAGCCGCGCCGTCCCGCATCAGCCCCCGCACCCGCGCCTCCACGCGCTCCCGCTCCTCCGCCCGCAGCACCACCGCGTCCGCCCGCCGCAGCGCCCGCAGCGGTTCGCGCCGATTCCCCGCCGGCAGCAGCGCATCCTCCAGGTCCACCGCCGTCACCAGCACCACATCCATCGCCCGCGCCAACCCGCGATGCTGAAACCCATCGTCCAGCAGATGCACCCGCCTCGCCTCGTCACCCAGAGCCGCCCCCTCCGGCTTCTCATTCCCCCACTTCAGCTTGTCATTCCCCCACTTCAGCTTGTCATTCCCCCACTTCAGCTTGTCATTCTGAGCGGAGCGAAGAATCCCCGCATTTCGCCCTTGCTGTTGCTGTTGCTGTTGCTCTTGCCCTTGCTGTTGCTGTTGCTGTTGCTCTTGCCCTTCCCCTTGCCTTTCCTCTCTCGCCTCTCGCTCCGCCCCCACCCCCGTCGCAAACCGCTCCGCCCCCACCCAAACCGGCACACCCAGCCTTCGCGCCATCACCACCGGCTCGTCTCCAAAACGACCCGCCGCGCCCTCCATCCCCGCATCCACCCGCTCCACGCCAACCCCGGACCGCCCGTACCCCCGCGACAACACATCCACACCCCAACCCCGCTCACCCAGCAACTCCGCCAGCGCAATCACCACCGGAGTCTTCCCCGCACCCCCCGCCGACAGGCTGCCCACGCTGACCACCGGCCATTCCAGGCGCCGCACCGGCACCACCCCCACTCGCCGCAGCCCATCCTTCACCGCCAGCCCCGCCGCATACGCCGGAACCAGCGGCCACGCCCAGCGTCTCCTGAACACACCCCGCCGCGCCTTCACCGCTGCACCAGCCCAACCAAAGCCTCAACTGCTCGCCCCGTCGCCCCACTCTGCGCCTCAAACACCGCCCGCCCCCGCTCCCCCATCGCCTTCGCGGCCTCGCGATCCGTCAGCAGCTCCACCATCGCCGCTTCCAGCCCATCCTCGTCCTGCACAATCCGAATCCCATCCGCCGCCTGCATCTTCGCAACAATCTCGCGAAAATTCTCAAACGACGGCCCCATCACCACCGGGACGCCAAACTGCGCCGGCTCCAGCGGATTATGCCCACCCCGCTCAACCAGACTTCCGCCGACAAACGCCACATCCGCAACCCCGTAGACTGCCGCAAGATCGCCAATCGTATCAAGCACAATCACCTCTACGGGAAGCCCATCCCCCCACTCGCTCTCCGTGAAGGCATTTTCGCTGCGCACTCCAACCTTAAGATCACTCGCAGTCAAGGTCCGGTATCCACAAATCATGCGTGCAACGTGATCGAAGCGCGGAGGATGCCGCGGTGCTACTACAAGCAGCGCGTCGAAACCGGCGAGCACTGTCTCTCGCCATGCCGCAACCACCATCCGCTCCTCGTCAAGGCGCTCCAAATCCACCGTGCTCCCCGCCACCACAATCGGCCGGCCCGCCGCTGCCCTTTGAATCAACTCCGCCACCCGACTCGCCTTCGCCGCCCGCACGTCATACTTCAAATTCCCCACCACCCTTACCGCATCCGCCCGCGCCCCCAACCCCACCAGTCGCTTTCCATCCTCATCGCTCTGCGCCAGGAACAGCCCCACCATCCCCAGCACCTTGCCCCAAACCGCCTTCACCCGCAGCCCGCGCGCATAGCTCCTGTCGCTCACCCGAGCATTCACCACCGCCACCGGAATCCCGCGCCGCCCGCACTCCACCAGCATCCGCGGCCACAGCTCGCTCTCCATCAGCACCAGCAGCTTCGGTTGCAGCGCTCGCAGATACGCCCGCACCGCCCACGCAAAATCCAGCGGATAATAGAACACCCGGCCCTCGCCCGAAGCACCAAGCCGCTCCCGTGCTAACGCCTGCCCCGTCGCCGTCGTCGTAGATACAACCATGCGCCAGCCATCCCCCAGCGCGGCCTCCAGCTCTGCCACCAGCCGTGTCGCGGCCAGCACCTCGCCCACGCTCACCGCGTGTACCCACACCACCTTCCGCCCGCGCACCGCCTCCCGCAGCCCGGCCGGAACGCGCCCCAGCCGCTCTCCCAGCCCCGCACGGTACCGCCCGCTGGTGGCCATCCGCACCAGCCAGTACGGCGATCCCACCACCAGAACCGCCAGCAGCAGCAAGCTGTACAGCGCCATCACCACACCCTGGATCACTTCGGCGAACTCCCTCGATCTATCACCGCATCAACTGAAGAGGATAATCTTTCATGAGCCCGCACCGCACTCCGCCGCCCCCAGGCACCGCCCCCGCCCGCGCACCCCACGCATCGCAGCCTGCTCGCGACCACTGCGGCCGCCATCCTCTCCGCCTCGCGCTCGCTGCCATCGTCATCCTCATCCTGCCCGCCCCCGCCACCCACGCCGCGGACAAGAAAGGCCCCGAGCCCGCCAAGGCCGCCAGCCAGTACGCCGCCTTCGACGCCCACCCCGACGAGCACGTCACCATCGCGGCCGACCCCTGCGACGACCCCAAGCTCTGCCCCTTCTTCCGCCTGCCCTACATCCAGCACGGCCTGCTGCCCGTCCGCGTCGTCGTCACCAACGACTCCGACCACGCCATCTCCCTCGCCGACGCCCGCATCCAGTTCATCTCCGCCAACAACGACAAGATCCCCGCCGCAACCGAGGACGACATCAACCGCCGCCTCTTCACCATCAAGTCCGCCGAAGGCACCAAGATCCCCATCATCCCCATCACCATCCACCACCCCGTCGACAAGAAAATCGTGCAGGACGACGACGAGTTCGGCTTCGCCTCCTCCACCGTCAAGCCCCACTCCACCCTCGCCGGCTACCTCTTCTACGACATCAAGGACCTCGAAGAGCCCGCCCTCGCCCACGCCGAGATCTACGTCAAAATGGTCCACCCCGTCGGCGACGGAAACGAACTCTTCAGCTTCTCCATCCCCTTCGACAAATGGCTCGCCGCCAACCCCGACGCCCCCTCCAACCACAGACGCAACTAGCCGCTAGTCATTCCCCTTTTTCGCTTGTCGCCCCCCCTTCTCGCTTGTCGCCCCCCTTTTTTCCGC
>Ga0302201_10003650_pt1 | contig 11405 bp, 6 predicted proteins | sample II_Bog_N3_2_FD_194586 | JGI IMG/M metagenome (GOLD analysis project Ga0302201, IMG submission 194586) | Peat permafrost microbial communities from Stordalen Mire near Abisko, Sweden - II_Bog_N3_2 | ecosystem: Environmental > Terrestrial > Soil > Wetlands > Peat | place: Sweden: Abisko, Stordalen...
CCACGCCCAACGTCACCGGCCTGACCACCACCAACCTCCCCGGCCTCAGCACCGTTGCCCTGGCCAATCTCAGCACCACCGCGATCGGCAACATGGCGACCGCCACCGTCGCGGCACTCGGTGCCGCCGACGCGACGGCGCTGACCTCGGCCGAGGTCGTGGCGCTCTCCTCGGCGCAGGTGGCGGCCCTCACCAGCGCCGATGTCGTCGGCCTGACCAGCGTCAACATCGCCGGCCTGACCACGACCAACGTCGCCGGCCTGACGACGACCAACATCCTCGGCCTGACCGCCACCAACATCCCGGGCCTCACCACCGCCGCCCTGGCGAATATCAGCACCGCCGCGATCGGCAGCATGCCGAACGCCACCGTGACGGCGCTGGGTTCCGCCGATGTGACGGCGCTGACCTCCGCCGAGGTCGGGGCGCTCACTTCGGCCCAGGTCGCGGCCCTCTCCAGTGCCGATGTCATCGGCCTGACCAGCGTCAACATCGTCGGCCTGACCAGCGTCAACATCCCCGGCCTGACCGCCGCCAATATCCCGGGCCTCGGCACCGCCGCGCTGGCGAATATCAGCACCGCCGTGATCAGCAGCATGGCGAACGCCACCGTGACGGCGCTGGGCTCCGCCGATGTGAAGGCGCTGACCTCCGCCGAGGTCGGGGCGCTCACCTCGGCCCAGGTGGCGGCCCTCTCCAGCGCCGATGTCATCGGCCTGACCAGCGTCAACATCGTCGGCCTGACCACGACCAACGTGCTTGGCCTGACCGCCGCCAACATCCCGGGCCTCGGCACCGCCGCGCTGGCGAATATCACCACCACCGCGATCGCCAACATGGCGACCGCCACGGTGGCGGCCCTCGGCTCCGCCGACGTGACGGCACTGACCTCCGCCGAGGTCGTGGCGCTCACCTCGGGCCAGGTGGCGGCCCTCACCAGCGACGATGTCGTCGGCCTGACCAGCGTCAACATCGCCGGCCTGACCACGACCAACGCCCCCGGCATCACCACCACCAACCTCCCCGGCCTCGCCACCGCCGCGGTGTCGGTGCTCACCTCCGCCGAGTTGCAGGGCCTGACCAGTGCCGCGGTCGTCGCGCTGTCATCGGCTCAGTTCCTGGCGCTGTCGTCCGCGGCGCTGCCGGCCCTCACGTCGCAGGAGCTGCAAGGGCTCGGCACCGCCGCCGTGGCGGGGCTGCAGGCCATGAGCGCGGCCCAGTTCGGCGTCATCACCAGTGTCGCGGTCCAGGGTCTGACCACCGCCGAAATCGCCGGGCTGGGGACGGCGGATATTGCGGGCTTTACCTCCCCGCAGGTCGCCGCCCTCAGTTCCAGCCAACTGGCGGGGATGGCGGGATACGACGCCTCGCACAAAGCGGCCTTCACCATCACGCTGACCGCCGGCGAGCACTCCTCCATCGGCTGGTAAGGCCGGATCGTACCCAGGGGACGGGACCCGGCGAAAGCCGGTCACGTCCCCTCGGTCACGTCCCCTCTGGGCGCAAGCCGAGCCGCAGCAGGATGCTGTCGCGCTGCTGGCGGTCCGGCACCACCTCGGCCAGCCATTCCGGCCAGCTCAACCGGGCCCGCCGCATCGCTTCTTCCAGCGTATAGGCCAGCGGCGAGTGCGGTTCGGTGCGGCGAAAGAACGCCGTGATCTCGGCCAACTGGCGCAGCGCCTCGTCGCGGCTGTCCAGCCGGCGCGCGGCCATGGCGGCAGCGGCGGGCGTTTCCGGCGGCACATCCGCCATCGTCTCGGCGGGCGGCGGCTCCTCGGGCGGTGGCATGGCGGGCGCGAGCTCCGTGACGGTTCGCAGGACATCACCCAGCAGATCGATCAGCGGCTGGCTGGGAAACCGCCCATCCCCAGCCCGAGCGGCCAGGATGGCGGTCACGGCGCGCCAGGCTTGCAGGGCTGCGGCGATATCGCGGCACAGCGCGGTCATCGCCTCCGTTCGGCCGCTCAGCACGGTCTGCCGCACCGTATCCCAGATCTGCGCGCCCGCGGACCGCTCCCGCAGCATCCATTCCGCCGGCTGCAACCGGCTCAGGCGCTGGGCCCGCTGTTCCGGCCGCATCGCGGTCCAGGCCTTCGACTCCTGGCAATCGGTGAAGGTGAAGGCGGTGCCGTCATCGAGGCTGAACAGCACCACGCGGCGCACCGCCGGCAGCAGCCGCCCGTTCACGTCGGCCAGAAACCCAAGCGGTTCGAGACGCGCGTCTTCGGGCGTGATGTCGGGTTCGTCGGCGGCGGGGGCCGGGTAGAGCCCATCCCAGAAACGGTCCACCAGCCCGGCGATCACCGCCCCCCCCGCCGCGAGGCCGGCGAAGTCCTCCGTGTGGATCAGCGCTTCGGCGAGCCAGGCGGCGACTTCCAGGTCCTTGCTGTGCGCTGTCAGGATGACGGCGGCCTGGCGTTCGACCCCGGCCCAGTCCGCCCCGGTCTCGCCCCCTTCCTGCGGGTCCTTTTGCCGGACGTTGCGCCACAGGCTGCGCAGGTCCGACCACAGCGGATGCGGGGCCGGGTTGCGCAGATCGGCCCCCTGCGGTGCGGCGCCCGGCACCGGCGCCAGCAGGTCGGCGGGTTCGATCATGCCGGGTCGTTGTTGCGCAAGGCGGTGGATGGGAATAGCATGTCCATGCAATGATCCTAGCAGCGCATCTGGCATTCCGAAAGCTGGCATTCCGAAAGGCGGATCGATGGCCGCGGTGAACCTGCGATCCCTCGTTGCGCATTGCAACGACACCTGCCGCAAGGCGCTGGAAGCCGCGGCCGGGATCACCGTGTCGCGCAGCCATTACAACGTCGAGCTGGAGCACGTTCTGCTGGCGCTGCTCGACCGTTCCGGGGCCGACGTGCTGGCGGTGCTGCGCCATTTCGAGATCGATGCGGGGCGGGTCGCCCGGGAACTCACCCGGGCCCTCGACCGCATGCGCACCGGCAACGCTCGGGCCCCTGGCCTGGCACCGGAGGTGATCGATCTGCTCAAGCAGGCCTGGCTGCTGGCCTCGATCGAGTACGGCGCCGCGCGCGTCCGCTCCGCGCATCTGCTGCTCGCTTTGCTGACCGACGACACGCTGGCGCGGCATGCGCGCGATGCGTCACCGTTGCTGGGCGGGATCAGCGCGGAGCGGCTGGCGCGCGACTTCGCCGAAGCGACGGCGGGCAGTGCCGAAGCCTCGGCTGACGCCCCGGCGGAGCCTGCCGGCGCAACAACAACTACGGCCACCCAAGCCGGCGACGGCGCGCTGGCGCAATACACCATCGACCTGACCGCCCAGGCGCGCGCCGGCCGGATCGATCCGGTCCTGGGACGCGACAGCGAAATCCGCCAGGCGATCGATATCCTGACCCGCCGGCGCCAGAACAACCCGATTTTTACCGGCGAGGCCGGGGTCGGCAAGACCGCCGTGGTCGAGGGCCTCGCCTTGCGCATCGCCGCCGGCGACGTGCCCCCGGCTTTGGCCAATGTCGCGCTGCACACGCTCGATCTGGGCCTGTTGCAGGCCGGCGCCGGCATCAAGGGCGAGTTCGAGAACCGGCTGAAATCGGTGATCGATGCGGTGAAGGCGAGCCCCCGGCCGGTGATCCTGTTCATCGACGAGGCGCATACCCTGATCGGGGCCGGCGGCGCGCAGGGGCAGAACGACGCCGCCAACCTGCTGAAGCCGGCGCTGGCGCGCGGCGAATTGCGCACCATCGCCGCCACCACCTGGGCGGAATACAAGAAATACTTCGAGAAAGACGCCGCTTTGACCCGCCGCTTCCAGGTGGTGCGGGTCGAGGAGCCGGCCGAACCCGTCGCCGTGGCGATGATCCGCGGCCTGACCGCCACCCTGGAAGCGCATCACGGCGTGCGCATCCTCGACGAGGCGCTGAGTGAGGCGGTGCGCCTGTCCGCGCGTTTCATCCCCGCCCGCCAACTGCCGGACAAGGCGGTCAGCCTGATCGACACCGCCTGCGCCCGCGTCGCCATGAGCCAGGCCGCGGTGCCGCCGCCGGTCGAGGACCGCCGCCGCCGCATCGGCCTGATCGACACCGAACTGGCGATCCTGGCGCGCGAGTCGGCCTCGGGGACCGACCACAGCGAACGCCACGCGGCGCTGACCGCCGAACGGGCCGCGGCGGAGGCCGATCTCGCCGCGCTGGAGGCGCGCTGGGCGCAGGAAAAGACGCTGGTCGCCGACTGGACCAGCCTGCGCCGCACCGCCGAAACCGCCGAAGGTGACACGGCCGCCGCCGCCAGGATCCAGTTGACGGAGACCGCGGCCCAACTGGCCGCCTTGCAGGGCGAGCAGCCGCTGGTGTTTCCGGTGGTCGATGGCCAGGCGGTGGCCGAGGTGGTGCAGGCCTGGACCGGCATCCCCACCGGCCGCATGCGCAGCGACGAGATCCGGTCGGTCCTGAGCCTGCGGGAATCGCTGGAACGGCGGATCATCGGCCAGTCGCACGCGCTGGAGGCGATCGCCCAGGCGATCCAGGTCAATCGCGCCAAATTGACCGACCCGAGGAAGCCGATCGGGGTGTTCATGATGGTGGGCACCTCCGGCACCGGCAAGACCGAGACCGCGCTGGCGCTGGCGGACCTGCTGTATGGCGGCGAGCAGAACCTGACCGTCATCAACATGACCGAGTTCAAGGAGGAACATAAGGTCAGCCTGCTGATGGGCAGCCCGCCCGGCTATGTCGGCTATGGCGAGGGCGGCATCCTGACCGAAGCGGTGCGCCGGCGGCCCTATTCGGTGGTGCTGCTGGACGAGATGGAAAAAGCCCATCCCGGCGTGCAGGACGTGTTCTACCAGGTGTTCGACAAGGGCACGATGAAGGACGGCGAGGGCCGCGACATCGACTTCCGCAACACCGTCATCATCATGACCTCCAACCAGGGGTCGGAACTGATCACGCAACTGTTCGCCGATCCGGACACCGCGCCCGAACCGGCCGGCCTGGCCGAGGCGCTGCGTCCCGAGCTGCTGAAATGTTTCAAGCCGGCGTTTCTGGGCCGGGTGACGATGGTGCCCTATCTGCCGCTGGCCGATGCGGTGATCCGCGGCATTGTCGAATTGCAGCTTGGCCGCATCCGCGCGCGCGTCCAGGAGTCGTACCGGGCCCGTTTCGACTGGGCTCCGGCGCTGGCCGGCGCGATCGCGGCGCGCTGCACCGAAAGCGGATCGGGGGCGCGCAACATCGATCACATCCTGTCCCGCACCCTGCTGCCCGAACTGTCGGCGCAGTTGCTGGCGCGGATGGCGGAGGGGAATCGGGTGTCGGGCGTGACGGTAGGACTGGATCAGGCCGGATGTTTCTGTTACCAGATCGACTAGCGCCGGCCAGGACCAACCAGGCAACAGGAGAGGTGACATGCCCATCTACATGCAGTTTCCCAACGCGACCGGCGCCGTCTCGGCGACGAATTTTACCGGGTGGATCGAACTGACCTCGGCGGCCTTCGGCATGGACCGTCCGACCGACAGCCGGGTCGGCTCCTCGGGCTATTCCGCCACCGGCAAGTTGCAGGTGCACAACATCACCATTACGAAGCCGACGGACAGCGCCTCGCCGCAGCTCACCATTGCCGCGCTGCAAGGCGTCTTCAACAACACCGTGACCATCACCTTCACCACCACGTCCCAGGGCGGGATGGTGCCCTTCATGAGCTACCAGCTCACCAATTGCGGCATTTCCAGCGCGCATACCACGGCCGGGCAGACCGGGCTGCCGACGGAAAGCTACTCGCTCAGCTTCGGGCAGATCCAGTTCACCTTCCAGAACATGGACCAGAGCGGCAAATCCTCGCCCACCATCACCGGCTACAACCTGGAGACGGCACAACAGATGTGACCGTCCTGTGCGTCGCGGGGCAGGCGCGGCCATCGCAGAATCTTTCCCCCTCCCCTTGAGGGAGGGGGTTGGGGGGAGGGGGCGGTTGGAGGAAGCCACGAGCCTTCGGAGCCTCTCTGTGCGGAGCCCCCCTCCCCCCAACCCCCTCCCTCAAGGGGAGGGGGAGACGTCTTGCGATAGCCGAGCCCTATCCTGACACCGATGCGGCTGACCCGCCCGCCGCGCGGGCCGCCTGATCATGGCCCGCTTCGACCGCTCCCACTCGATCCTGCAAATGACCAGCCCGCTCGGCACCGACGTGCTCATTCCGACCGCGGTTTCGGGACACGAGGCGATCAGCCAGCCGTTTTCATACCGCGTACAAATCATTTCCGAGACAGCCAACATCAGCCCGGACTCGCTCTTGCATATGCCCGGCTGCGTGATCCTGCGGCGGGACGAAAACCCGGCCCGCTATTTCCACGGCATATTCCAGGAGTTCGCCGCCGCCGGCCAGGCCAGGCCCGATCTGTTTGCCTATCACGCCGTTCTGGTGCCGCAATTCTGGTTCCTCAGCCAGACCATCGACTGCCGGGTGTTCCAGGAAAAGACGGTGCAGCAGATCCTGCAGCAGATGTTCCAGGATGCCAACGTCGATCCCGTGGAATTCCGGCTCGAAAATCCGTCGCCGCTGCACCACTACACGGTCCAGTTCAACGAGACCGACCTGCAATTCGCCACAAGGCTGATGGAGGAAAGCGGGTATTTCTATTTCTTCGAGCATGCCGCCGATCAGCACACCCTGGTGGTGACGGACTACAACTCGTTCCAGGATATCCCCGGCGCGACCCTGCGTTTCGACTCCAACATCACCGCCGAGGACGTGCTGACCGCCTGGAACCGCCCGACCGGCACGACGCACGGCAAGGTCACCCTGAAGGATTACGATCCGACCCAGCCCAGCAAGCCGTTGCAGGCGACCGACGAGGGCGACCAGGATGTCAGCGGCGCCACCGCGCGCGACGTGTTCCTGTGGCCGGCCGCGACCCACCACACCGACGTGGTCAATACCCGCAGCAAGCTGATGATCCAGGCCGCCGTGGCATCGGTCGCGGTGGTCAACGGCGCCGGCGCGTTCCGCCCTTTGGTGAGCGGCGCCCGCTTCACCCTGCAGCAGGATCCGCTGACCAACGAGCAGAATGTCGTGCACGTGGTCCGCTGGATGAGCTTCGAGGCGGTGGACGAAAGCTGGAGCACTGAAGGCGCGCCCGCCTTCTACGCCAACAGCTTCGAATGCTTCCCGTCCACCGTCACCTGGCGCCAGCCCTTCTCGGTCGATCGTCCCGACATGAGCGGCGTGCATTCCGCGATCGTTCTGGGGCCGCAGGGCCAGGAGATCTACACCGACAAGTACGGCCGGGTGAAAGTCCAGTTCTTCTGGGACTACCGCAAGGAAGCGACCGCGGACAAATCGGTCTGGGCCCGGGTGATGCAGCCCTGGGCCGGCAACCGCTGGGGCTGGCAGTTCACCCCGCGCGTCGGCACCGAAGTGGCGGTGGCCTTCATCGACGGCGACGCCGATCGCCCGGTCGTGCTGGGCGGGCTGTACAACGGCGACCAGATGCCGATTTACACCGAGGCGGAAAAAACCAAGGGCGGCCTGCGCACCCGCTCGACCCCGCAAGGCGGCACCAGCGAGTTCAACGAACTCACGTTCGAGGACAACAAAGGCCAGGAGATGGTTTTTCTGCAGGCGCAGAAGGACCGCTCCACCAAAGTCAAGCACGACCAGACGCTTCAGGTCGGCAACGACCGCACCGACAACATCGGCAACGATGAATCAATTACGATAGGGAACGACCGGACGGAGAACGTCGGCAACGACGAATCGATCACGATCAGTAACAACAGAACCACGCAGATCACCCAGGGCAACGACAGCCTGACCGTCCAGCAGGGCAATATCACCATCAAGGTGATGATGGGTGAGGTCAGCGTCGAGGCCATGCAGTCGATCGAGCTGAAGGTCGGTTCCAGCACGATACGCATCGACCAGACGGGGGTCAGCATCTCCGGCACCTTGATCAATATTTCCGGTGACGCCTCGGTATCGATCGATGCGCCGATGACCTCGGTGTCCGGCGACGCAACGGTCAGCATCCAGGGCGGCATGGTCGAGATCAACTGACATGGCGGCCCTGGCCAAACTGCGGCGCGACCTCGATGCCATCCTGCCGGCGGCGAAGCTCGATGCGCCGGCGTTGGCGGTGCTGCTCGGCTGCACCGATGCCGCCGAGGGGATCGGCCGGCTGCAAAGCGCCGGCGAACGGATCGCCGCCGTTCGGCTGGGTGCCTTCGCGCTGCCGCGGCGGGAAGCGGTGTGGTGGGCCAGCATGTGCACAGCCCACACCGCGCCGGCGGGCCAGCCGGCGATCGAGATCCGGGTGCGGGACGCGGCGGAGCAATGGGTGCGCCGGCAGGACGACGCCTCCCGCCGGATGGCGATGGACCTGGCGCGCCAGGCCGGCTTCAACGTGCCGGATGCCTGGGTCGGCGTGGCCGCGTTCTGGAGCGGCGAGTCCATGGCACCGCCGGGACAGCCGGTCGTGCCGCCGGCCCCGCATCTGGCGGGCACCGCCGTGGCGGGTGCGGTCGCGCTGGCATCGGTGCGCGGCGACCCGGCCCGCCAGGCGGTGCGGCTGGCACGCTTTCTGGATGGGTTGCGGGAGATCGCCGACGGCGGCGCCGGCCGCCTCGCGCCCGAATCCGCGGCGTGAGACGTGGCGGCAGCCCAACATCGCCATGGCGGGCGGGCGCCCATGGGCGCTAAATCGGGCGGTTGGAGAACGAGCTCTCCCCCTCCCCTTGAGGGAGGGGGTTGGGGGGAGGGGTCGGTTGGAGTTTGCCTGCGGCGTCGGAGCTTCTTCTTGCCGAGCCCCTCCCCCTGCCCCCCTCCCACAAGGGGAGGGGGAAAGATTTTGTAATGGCGGGCTGATTTGATGCGACTGCTGCTGTCCATGCTGGCCTGGCCCGACGGCACCAAGCCGGAGGTCCGCGATATCGACACCGAACTCGCGATCGGACGCGGGAGCGAGAGCGGCTGGGTGCTGGCGGACCCGACCCGGCGGGTCGGCCGCCGCCACTGCCTGCTGACCCAATTCGGCGATGTCTGGCAGGTGACCGACCTGAGCCTGAACGGCACCTTCATCAACAACGCCACGACCCCAATCGGCCGGGACCGCAGCCAGGAACTGCACGACGGCGACCAGATCCGCATCGGCGCCTATGTCATCGAGGCGCGCTACCAGGCGCCGGCCTCGCTGCGCGCACCGCCGATCGAACCGGCGCCGTTCCAGCCGGTGCGCGACAACCCCTTCATGGAGGTCCCCGGCGCCGCCTGGCGGCCCAGCGCCTGGGACACGCCGACGCCGCCCGCCGCCATGCCGGACGATTTCGTCGGCGCGCCCAGCGCCGACCATTCGCCGGCCATCGCCGATATCTGGCATCCGCCGCCGCCAGGCCGTGTCGTGCTGCCGGACGACTGGGACCTGGAGTCGATGGGGGTCCGGCCCACGGGGGTTCCGCCCGCCATCACGCCGCCGCCGGCCCCGTCGCCCGCCGGCGGCGGGTTGCTGCCGGATGACTGGGACCGCAGCCTCAGCGTGCCGCCGCCGGCGCCCGTGGCGGCCGCACCGCCCGTGGCGGCCGCACCGCTCGCAGCGGCCGCGCCGCTCGCAGCGGCCGCACCGCTCGCAGCGGTCGCAGCGGTCGCACCGCTCGCACCGTCCGCGCCGGTCCCCCCGCGGCCGGCGGCGCTGCCGCCATCGCCCGCCGATCCAGCGGCGCTGGCCGCCTTCTGGCGCGGTGTCGGCCTGCGCGATCCCGGCACAACCGACCCTATCGCCATGATGGAAGCCGTGGGCCGGCTGTTGCGCGTCACTGTGGAACGGCTGCGCGCCGTGCAGATCGACCGCGCCGCGATCAAGCGCGAATTCCGCATCCTCGCGACCGTGGTGCGCCCGGACGACAACAACCCGATCAAGTTCTCGGCGGATACCGAGGCGGCGTTGCAGGCCCTGCTGAGCGGCAAACGGGCCCCCGAACGGGTGGTGAGCGAGATGCTGGACGACATCCGCCTGCACGAGCTGGCGATGATCTCCGCCATGCACGACGCCGTGCGCGAATTGCTGGAGTCGCTGAGCCCGGACCGTATCCGCGCCGCGACTGAGGAGCACGGCCTCGCCGCCATGCTGCCGCTGCAGCGCAAGGCGCGCGCCTTCGAGCAGTACGAGGCGCTGCATGCCAAAACCGAACGGGCGCTGGCCGACGATTTCGACAGCGTGTTCGGCAAGGCCTTCGCACTGGCCTATGAACGCGTGGCACTGGATGACGAAAACACCCCGGGGAGGCGGCGCCGATGAGCTGGACCAGCCGCGTCATCTGGCAGGAGGGCATGTTCCTCCGCGCCCAGCACTTCCAGCAGCAGGACCGCTGGGTGGAGCACGCGCTGAAGTCGCGGGTCGCGGCGCTGGGCCCCTATTGGTGGGGCCTCAATGAGCTGGAGATCGATCGCGACGCCCTGGGGATCGGCCGGTTTGCGCTGCTGGGCGCGGCGGGGGCGTTTCCCGACGGCACGTCCTTCGGCTTTCCCGGCGGCGATGCCGACGACCCGGCGGCGCTGGAGCTGGGCGAGGCGGTGCGCAACACGACGATCTATCTGGCACTGCCCTCCCCCGCGCCCTATGCGTTGCAGGTGGGCGAGACCGGCGCCGGCGAGCGGCAGCGCCTGATCGCGCATGATTTTCCGGCGACCGACACGCATTCCGGCTCCCCCGAACCGGCCGACCTGGTGATCGGGCGTCTCGGCTTGCGGTTGATCGCCGGTGAGGAAGACCGCGCCGGCTATCAATGCGTCGCGGTGGCGCGGGTGCGGGAGGTCTCGCCCGACCGGCGGGTCACGTTGGACGACCGTTTCATTCCGCCGGTGCTGTGCTGCCGGACGGCGCTGCCGCTGTCGGGCTTCATCACCGAACTGGTCGGCATGATCAACCAGCGCAGCGAGGAGCTGGCGGCGCGGCTGACCGGTGGCGGCAGCCGCGGCGTGGCGGAGCAGGCGGATTTTCTGCTGTTGCAGGCGTCCAACCGCTGGCTGCCGGTGCTGCGCCACTGGGCCGGTGCGGCGGTGCTGCATCCGGAACGGCTGTACGAAACCCTGGTGCAGATGGCCGGCGAATTCGCGACCTTCGCCGAGACCTCGCGGCGGCCGAGCCTGTATCCGGCTTATCGGCATGAGGATTTGCAGGCGAGTTTTGCGCCGGTGATCGCCGATCTGCGGCGGTCCTTGTCGATGGTGGTCGGGCCGGGGGTGGTCGAGATTCCGTTGCAGGAAATGCGCTACGGGGTGCGCCGCGGCACCTTGACCGACCGCACGGTGTTGCAGAGTTCGGCTTTCTATCTGGTGGTGCGTGCCGCGGTGCCAGGCGAGGCGCTGCGCCGGCTGTTCCCCGCGCAGGTGAAGATCGGCGCCATCGAGCAGATCCGCGAGCTGGTGAATGCCGCGGTCTCCGGCATCGCGATCCGGCC
>Ga0302201_10003652_pt1 | contig 11396 bp, 10 predicted proteins | sample II_Bog_N3_2_FD_194586 | JGI IMG/M metagenome (GOLD analysis project Ga0302201, IMG submission 194586) | Peat permafrost microbial communities from Stordalen Mire near Abisko, Sweden - II_Bog_N3_2 | ecosystem: Environmental > Terrestrial > Soil > Wetlands > Peat | place: Sweden: Abisko...
CAACTGCCTGGCCAGTCGGTCCGCCTTGACCAGCGGCGTGAAACCCACCTGCAACCCCACGGTCGGATCCCCGGCCACCGGCAGCAGCTCCCGGTAGCGCCACATGGTGTTCGGCCGGGCCTGGATGGCCCCGCGTGTCAGCGCTTTTTTAATGCGGTCATAGTCATACGCGACTTCCAGCGGACCGAAGTCGAATTCGCAGACATGGGTGGCCGTCAGGGGGTATTCCCGACCGCACTCGCGGCATTTGAGAGCCTTCATGAAACCTTCGTGCTTTTCCATAATCAGTTGTTCAACGCGTCTGCCGGGATCAACCGGCCGGTTCTTGCCATGGGGGCCAACAAAAAAGCCCCGACTCATGAGGGAGAAGGGGCCTACAAAAACAGGTGGGCACTTCTCATTTTTCCCGGACGCACCCGCATCCAGGCTGGATTTGGCACCTGCGTTAAAATCGAAATCTTAACCGGTTGCCGTGGCTTCAATGGGCCAGTCCCTCTGCCACTCTGCATGAGATTCGTTGTATCAACGAATACGGATAAATTGATGCAAAGTCCCGAATCTGTCAACAGCTTCTTTTTACGGCCTTTTCTGCGGTGCCGGCAGGTTCTGATGTACCGCCCTGGGAATCGCCCGTTTGGCGTTGAATTCCACCTTCGGCCACTGCCGTTTTGGAATGAGCGCTCAGGGAGCCAATCCATGTCGGGGGCAAAATGGTGAACCCGCCACAGGATAGTGACCCAGTGGCCGGCGCGCAGGCATTGGCCATCGCAAGTGTCTGTAATCAGGCAACTTAAGCACCAGGACGATTCTTCCGTCGGGAAACTTTTGAATTTCGTCAATTTACCAATATAACTCATCCTTTTTTAAACTTTGCCTCGATAATCACCGCAATTTTGACGGCTTCATGCATACGAACTGCGTAGTGACGCCCGCCCGCCGACAGCCGCACGCTTTAGCCTTGCAAAATTTCACACGCAGGTTGAGGATCACGCGCGGGTTGCACGTTTTATCAACCCATGCCCAATGGTTGGCAATCGAGGTTCAATGGTTTTTATGAATTCACGCTCGGATAAGATTGACGACCTGGGGCGCAAGCTTTCTGTGGGGGCACTTGAACAAAGTGCGGATCATCTGAGACTGGTCATCGACACGCTTCCCGTGTTTGTTTGGAGTGCCGGCCCCGAAGGTTCCATTGACTTCCTAAACCAACGGGGACTTGATTACACCGGATTCTCGTTGGAGCAGTTGCGAGGATGGAATTGGAAAGATTCCAACATCCTTCATCCCGATGACCTCCAAGGACTCTGGGAAACATGGCGGGCCATTGTGGCGTCCGGGCAACCGGGCGAAGTCCAGGCGCGGATGCGGCGTTTCGATGGCGAGTATCGCTGGTTTCTGTTCCGCGTGGCGCCATTGCGCGACGACTCGGGCCGCCTCGTGGCCTGGTGGGGAGTTGACCTGGACATTCACGACCGCATCCGGGCCGAAGACAAATTGCGCCAAAGCGAAACGTATCTGGCCGAAGCGCAAAGATTGAGCCGCACGGGCAGCTTCGGGTGGAATGTTGCAACCGGAGCGCTGGTTTGGTCCGAGGAAACCTTTTGTATTCTGGGATACGACCGGACCAGCCAGCCGACTTTGGAACTCGTGTTCAAACGGATTCACCCCGATGACATCGCTTTTGTTCGTCAAACGCTGGATCACGCCACCCACCACCAAGCCAACTTGGATTTTGAGCACCGACTGCTGATGCCGGACGATTCTGTCAAATGTGTTCACGTTCTGGCGCAGCCGGCAAAAACCGCGGCGGGCGCCTTGGAATTTGTTGGCGCGCTCATGGACATCACGGAACAGAAACGCCTGGAAAACCGGCTGCGCGCGAGCGAAAAAAACCTTGCCGAAGGCCAGCGGCTCACCAAGACGGGAAGCTGGATTTTGGACTATCCCACCGGGAACACGGACTGGTCGGTCGAAACCTGCCGTATCTTTGGATTTCCTGATCCGCCGCCTTCCCCGCATTACAGCGAGTTTCGGGCCCGGGTGCGGCCGGAGGATCGCGAAGCGGTGGATCGCGCCCTGCGCGAGAGCTTTGAAACGGGCGAACCACGGCCGCTCGAATACATTTTTGTTCTGCCGAACGGGGTCAGAAAGGCCATTGAAACGATTTCCCAGCCGGTGCGGGATGAAACCGGAACCGTGGTGAGCTTGATGGGAACGGTGATGGATGTGACCGAGCGAAAACAGGCCGCCGAAGCTTTGCGGGCTTCGGACCTCCTGGCGCGCGGACAATTGGAGGCCCTCAAGGGCACTTTGGCGGTGATCACACGGGAATCAAAGCCGGAAAAATTTCTGGAGCACGTTTTGCGGGTAATTTGCCAGCAGTTGGACGCAACCGGCGTGAGTGTTTGGGAAATCGATCGTAAAATCGGGTGCATCCATCAAGTGGCCGGCTTTGAAGCGAACACGTTGGATCTCCCCACCCCGGATAAGAGGCCGTTGATACCGCAGGCAGGGCTGGGGGCCGGCCCGCATCCGGTTTGGTCTGATTTCTTCCGCGACGGCAGTTTTTGCGTTTATTGCCGGATTGATGCCAACCCCTTGCGGGTGCTGGTGGCGAAAGATCCAAACGGCCCATGGCATGACAATTTCGCCGTCCCCGCGCCGAACCGGCCGGGGATCGAAGTCTGTCAGCGGCTCTCCCTTTTGGGAGTGAAGGGAACGCTGATCATACCCATGCTGGTGGACGGCAAGGTCACCGGCTTTTTCAGCACCCGCTTCAATCAGTTGCGTTCCTTTCGACAGGAGGAAATTGAATTGACGCTGGCGATGTCGCATCAAGCAATGCTGGCGATTCAATTGATACGTCTGTCCGAACTCAGCCGGGAGACGGCGGTCGTAGCCGAGCGCAATCGCATGGCGCGGGATATTCACGACACGCTGGCCCAGGGATTCACCGGAATCATCATGCAACTTGAGGCGGCAAAAGGCGCGGCGGCCCAAGGTAACCCGGCTGAGGTGACCGACCGGATTTCACGAGCGAGTGAGCTGGCGAGGTCCAGCCTGGGAGCAGCGCGCCGGTCGGTCCGCGCGTTACGACCCCGCGCACTCCGCGATGGCAGGCTGGCCATGGCCTTGCAGGACCTGCTGAAAGGCATGACCGAGGGCACCGGCCTGAACGCCGATTTCAAGGCGGAGGGCGACGAGCGCCGGATACCCACCGAGTATGAAGAGGGTTTGTTGCGAATTGCCCAAGAGTCCCTCACCAACACCGTGAAGCACGCCCAGGCCCGGATTTTCACCGCAACCCTGATCGTGAGCGCGGACCAGATCCGGCTCCAACTGGTGGATGATGGTTGCGGTTTTGATCCGCAAGCCGAAAGTGATGGGTTTGGTTTAATCGGCATGAAGGAACGGGTTGATCAGATGGGCGGCCAGTTCATCATCCGGTCCAAAGTGGGCGCCGGCACCGAAATTCTGGTCGTCTTGATAAATAAAACCACAATGAAATCGGAGAACGGAAATGGACAAGGTTGAAAAGAAAAAAACGGGTGGGGCGGCTCCGGGTTCCTCCGCAAAAGCCATCAAGCCGGGAAATGGAAACAGTGGGGCCATCCAAATTCTGATCGCGGAAGACCATACGGTGGTCCGCGATGGACTCGTTGCCATCATCCGGCAGGAGCAGGACCTGGTGGTCATTGGGGACACCGGGGATGGGCGGCAGGCGGTTGAACTTTGGAAAAAGCACCGGCCGGACGTGACCCTGATGGATTTGCGGATGCCCGGATTGGATGGTGTGAATGCGATCTATCAAATCCGGGCCGTTGATCCGAACGCCCGAATCATCGTGCTCACGACGTATGACGGCGATGAGGATATTTACCGGGGGATGCGCGCCGGAGCCAAATCGTATCTGCTCAAGGACGTGAGGCGGGAGGAATTGTTTTCGTGCATCCGCGAGGTTCATGCCGGCAAGACGTATATTCCACCGGCCATCGCGGCCAAACTGGCGGAACGGATGCCGGGGGAGGCATTGACGCCGCGCGAGCATGAAGTGCTGCAATTGCTGGCGGAGGGCAAGCCCAACAAAATCATCGCGTCGGACTTGTGCATCACGGAAGTCACGGTTAAAAGCCATGTCAAATCTTTGTTCAGAAAGCTCAATGTCCTGAGCCGCACCGAGGCGCTCGCCGTGGCCAGCCGCAAAGGGCTGCTGCACCGGTAAACGCCCGGACGGCGCTGACCGGCAGACCGAGTCCCGCGCGCTCATTTCTGGTTGACGCAATTTCTCCGCCGTTCACCCCTCCTGCTTTCGAAGGAGAACCGCCTCATCCCAACGTTCAATTCACAAGCGCCGGAGATTTGATAAAATCACACCATGAATTTTCGACTAAAGCCGGTTCCAACCAGCGACGGTTCGGTGGGACGTTTCCTGAACGACCACCCCGGCGGTTGGAATTGATCAAGTCCCGCCCCAATGCCAACCCCATGAAAAGACCATGCTAAAAATTCGAAAAGCCAAAGACCGGGGCCACGCCAACCACGGTTGGCTGGACAGCCATCACACGTTTTCCTTTGCGGACTACTACGATCCGGAGCAGGTCGGGTTTCGCAGTCTTCGGGTGATCAATGAAGACCGCGTTGAAGGCGGCCAGGGCTTCGGCACCCACCCCCACCGTGATTTTGAAATCATCAGTTACGGGGTCAGCGGGGCGCTAAAGCACCAGGACAGCATGGGCCATGTCGCGGTGATGAAAGCCGGCGAAGTTCAGCGCATCTCGGCGGGAACGGGGATTGCCCACAGTGAATACAATCATTCGCCCATTGAGCCGGTTCACTTCCTCCAAATCTGGCTCCAGCCGTCCCGCAACGGGTTGCCGCCCGGTTATGCGCAGCAATCCTTTGCGAATGCGCCGTTGAACGCGCTCACGCTCGTGGGTTCACCGGACGGCGGCAACCAATCCATCAGGATCAACCAGGAGGTCCGGCTCTTCCTCGGCAAACTCGCGGCGAACGGAACGGTCAGCCATTCGCTGGGCGACCAGCGTTATGCCTGGATGCAACTGATTGAAGGCGACCTGGAAATGAACGGGATAAAGCTTTCGTCCGGTGACGGAGCGGCGGTTGCCGATGAAACGGACCTGAAGCTCGCATCCCAAACGGGCGCACATTTCCTTTTGTTCGACCTCAATTAACCATCAACCAACAAAACATTGAAAGGATAAAGACCATGAACCAATACCACAAACTCTACACGCCGGCGGATGCGGCCATCGTGTTCATTGACCAGCAACCGCAGATGCTCTTCGGCGTGGCAAACGCCGACCGCGCCACCTTGATCAACAACACCACGCTGATCGCGAAAGTGGCCAGAGAATTCAAGGTGCCCGCCGTGATCACGGCCGTGGAAACCGAATCGTTCAGCGGCTATGTCTGGCCGCAGTTGCTCGACGTTTTTCCCGGTCAACCCGTGATTGAGCGCAGTTCCATGAACTCGTGGGACTCGCTGGAATTCCGCCAAGCCATTGAAGCGACCGGCCGGAAGAACATCATCATGACCGGCCTGTGGACGGAGGTGTGCATCACCTGGCCCACCATCGAAATGCTCGGTGCGGGCTACAACCTCTATGTCGTTGAGGATTGCTGTGGCGCCACTTCGCCGGCGGCGCAGGAAGCGGCGCTTTCGCGCATGGTCCAAGCCGGGGCGGTGCGATTGACGACCATCGCGGCCCTGCTTGAATTCCAGCGCGATTGGAAGAACAAGGAACATTACAATAATCTCATGGGGCTCCTCAAACCGCAGGCGGGCGCTTACGGCATCGGCGTCGAATACGCCTACACCATGGTTCACCACGCTCCCCAGTCCGCGCAAAAGCCACAAATTGTGCCCCAGTCCGCGCACTGATGCCGGCGCCAACGCCAAAACAAAAATGAAAACAAAAATTCTCATTTCGGGCCTCGCGCTGGTTCTGTTGGTGGCCACCGCGGGGGCGGCGGATGCGACCGCGCCGAAGGAAACCGTTTTTGAAACGCAACCGCTGGGCGTCAAGCTCTCCATCAAGATGATCGGGCCATACACGCAGGAAGCGGACCTGCAAATCATCTGTCTCTTCAAACATAAGGATTCCGGCGACACCTATCAGGGCGCCGCCAAGGAGACGGACGCGCATCTCGGCGGGTTGCTTTCCGCCTTGCGCAATCGCGGCGAATTCGTCGGCGAACTGGGGGAAACATTTTTGTTCACGCCGACCACAGGATCCATCCCGGCCAAACGCTTCATGGTGATCGGGCTGGGGGATGAAAAAGATCTGTCCCTTGATTCATTGAGTTTGGTGGGGCGCGTGGCCGCACGCGAGGCGGTCCGCCTCAAGGCCAAACACGTTGCCTGGGCGCCGGTAATTCGGGACGAGGGCAACGATGCCATAGAGGTCGGCTTGGGTGATCGAACGTTTGCCGAACAATTTCTCTCGGCATACGACACGGAAAAGCGGCTCCAGGCACAAGGACTGGCCCCCAGGTTCAGCATAGAAGATGTGGTGATCGAAGCCGGACCAAGCTATTTCGACAGCGCGGTGAAACAGGTCAGTCAAGGGATTGAGTCGGTCAACGCCGAACTGGCCAAGCGCGATGCCACCCCTTACGTCTCCGTGGCGAAATAAAAAAATGCGCCGGGAATTGCTCATGCCAGCGTTGCTGTTCACGCCGTTTACGGCGCGGGCTGACGACCTGGTCCCGGAAAGCCAATTCGTGCCTCCGCCCTACAAAGTGTTGCGCTTCGACGAGGATTATTCCAGGGTCAACCACCCGACCAATCACACGGATGCGTTTGATCCGATCAAATACGTTCCGCTGCGAACAAATGATCCGGCTTGGTATCTTACGTTGGGGGGCGAGTTGCGCGAACGATTTGAGGGGAACTATAATCCCAATTTTGGAATTGGGGGACAAAAGCCAGACTCCTACTGGCTGCAACGGGTCACCCTGTTGAGCGACGTGCATCTGGGCGATCGTTTCCGGTTCTACGCGGAGGGGATTTCCGGCGTGATGGAAGGTGAGCATCCGCCCGCTCCGCCCGTGCAACAAGATCCGATTGATTTGCAATACGCGTTCGCCGATTTTGTGCCGTATCTGACGGACGATGAAAGCCTCACGCTGCGCGGCGGGCGTTTCGGGATGAGTTTTGGCTCCGGCCGACTCGTGGCCACGCGAGCGGCACCCAACATCCCTTTCCGCTTCGACGGAGGTGAAATGATTTATACCCGACCACGCTGGGAGGCCACGGCTTTTCTCACTCGACCGGTCGAAGACGATGGCGGAATTTCCGGCAGTGATCCTGGCACCCGGTTTTGGGGGCTGTATGTCACTCACTGGCTTGACGCGTCGCGGGACCTGGGCGTTGACGTTTACTATTTGGGCATCTCCAATCAACACGCGACCTACGCTTCGGGGACTGGCAATGAGAACCGTCATTCGTTTGGAACGCGGTTTTTTGGTTCAAGAAACCACTGGGATTGGAATGGCGAGGGCGTCGTTCAGGTCGGAAACTTTGGCGATGAGTCCATTCTGGCTTGGACGGCGGCCATGGATTCCGGTTACACTTGGGCGGCAACCTGGCAGCCACGGCTCGGTCTGAAAATTGGCGTGGTCAGTGGCGACCACAACGCCAAAGACGGGACTTTGGGTACTTTCGACGCCCTCTATTTCAAGTCCGGCTACTTCAATGACGCCAGTTTGATTCGTCCGCAAAACCTTGTCGGGATCCATCCCAATTTCGCACTCAAGCCATCACACAGTGTATCCGTGGATGGTGGTGTGAATTGGATGTGGCGCTATACGCGGAACGATGCGGTTTATGCCGTGCCGGGTTATGTCGGAATTCCGGCGTTGCAAAGTGCTCCTGCTTACGTGGCCACGGCCGTGGACCTCAATCTGCAATGGCAGATTCAAAAACATCTCTCTTTAGGCGCGTCTTACGTTCACTTCTTTACGGGCAGTTACGTCCATGCCGGCGGCGGCGGCGATGTGAACTATTTTTCCACAACCCTGACTTTTCTATTTTGACCAAGGTGAATATGAACGAAGCCATCCATGTCGCCATTACGCGCCGGATCAAGCCGGGGTGCGAAGCTGAATTCCAACAGGCGCTTAAGGAGTTTTTCCAGGCCTCGTTCGCGCACCTCGGGGTGCATGGAGCCAGCATGCTCGTGCCGCCGCCCGGTTCATCGTCGCCTGAATACGGCATCCTGCGAACCTTCGCGAGCGCGCGGGAGCGCGATGATTTCTATGCCTCACCGATGTTCAAGGCCTGGGAGGAGCAGGTCAAGCCGCTGACCGAAGGCGAACCAATGCGTCGCCAGTTAAACGGCTTGGAAGCCTGGTTTCGCTCGCCGCAGAATCCGCCGCCGCGCTGGAAAATGGCGTTGCTGACCTGGGTCGCCGTCTGGCCCGTGAGCATGGCGGTACCCGCAGCACTGTATCCATTGATCGGCCAAAGCGTGCCGAATGTCCTGTTCGCGGGGGCGGTCGCCGGCGGCATTGTTCTCGTCCTGACCTGGGTCGCCATGCCAGTTCTCGTCGCGCTCGCCAGGGGATGGCTGGCTCCCCAAATAAAAACCACCACCAAAATTATATGAACCCCTCAAATCAACCTGATCTCATTCTGCACAACGGTCGGATCACCACGCTCGACCCGAATTATCCGGCCGCCACCAACCTGGCCATCAAGGACGGTCATATTGTCGGCGTCAATGACGCCGAGGAATACCAACCCGGGCCAGACACCAGGGTGATTGACCTCAAGGGACGCCGCGTCATTCCGGGACTTAATGACTCGCATTTGCATGTCATTCGCGGCGGCCTGAATTACAACCTGGAACTGCGCTGGGACGGTGTGCCCTCACTGGCTGATGCGCTGCGGATGCTGCGGGAGCAGGCGCTGCGCACACCTCCCGGCCAATGGGTGCGGATCGTTGGCGGCTGGACTGAATTTCAATTCGCTGAACGCCGAATGCCGACGCTGGCGGAAATCAATGCGGCCGCCCCTGAAACCCCGGTGTTTATCCTGCACTTGTATTGTCGGGCCCTGCTGAACCAGGCGGCGTTGCGCGCTTGTGGTTACACCAGGGACACGCCGAATCCACCGGGCGGCGAAATCCAACGTGACCCAAGCGGCCATCCCACCGGGCTGCTCATTGCGCGTCCGAATGCGACCATTCTTTACGCCACCCTGGCCAAAGGTCCGAAGCTGCCGCCGGAGCACCAGCTGAACTCCACGCGCCACTTCATGCGCGAGCTCAACCGGCTCGGGCTGACGAGCATCATTGACGCCGGAGGTGGGTTTCAGAATTACCCGGAAGATTATGCCATCATTGATGAACTCCATCGAAAAGGCGAGATGACCCTTCGCATCGCCTATAATCTCTTCACCCAAAAGCCGAAGCAGGAAAAGGAGGATTTCGCGCGCTGGATCAAAATGACGGGGCCGGGCCGGGGCGATGATTTCTTCCGCTGCAATGGGGCCGGCGAGATGCTCGTCTTCTCGGCGGCGGACTTTGAAGACTTCCTTGAACCGCGTCCCGATCTCAACTCGTCGCTGGAAGGTGAGCTTAAGGACGTCGTCGCGCTGCTGGCCGCAAATAAATGGCCGTTCCGGCTGCACGCCACCTACGATGAAAGCATCACCCGCTTCCTCAATGTTTTCGAGGAGGTTAACCGGGATGCGCCATTCCAGGGCCTGAACTGGTTTTTCGACCATTGCGAGACCGTAAGCGACCGGAATCTGAACCGCATAAAAGCCCTGGGCGGTGGCATCGCCATTCAACACCGCATGGCCTATCAGGGTGAATACTTCATGGATCGTTACGGTAAAAAGGCCGCCGAGCGAACTCCGCCGGTGCGGAAAATGTTGGAGCTGGGCATTCCCGTGGGCGCGGGCACGGATGCCACCCGCGTGGCGAGCTACAATCCATGGGTTTCACTTTACTGGCTGGTCACGGGAAAGACGGTCGGCGGCGTTTCGATGTATCCGGATAAAAATTGTCTCAGCCGCGAAGAGGCGTTGCGGCTCTATACCCAAGGCAGCAGTTGGTTTTCGAGCGAGAGCGGCAAGAAAGGCGCGATTGCTTCCGGACAGTTGGCGGATTTGGCGGCCCTCACCGATGATTACCTTTCCATTCCTGAGGAACAGATCAAAGGCATTGAATCGGTCCTCACCATCGTTGGGGGCAAAATCGTCCACGCGACGGATGAATTTGCCACCCATGCGCCACCCCCGATTCCGGTATTGCCCGAATGGTCGCCGATAAAGGTGTTCGGCGGCTATGGCGCCCCGTTGGATATTCGCAAAGCCGTGCGCGCAGGTGTGCCGGTGGCGCAAACCCATGTGCACAGTGCCGGGTGTCATCACGGTTGTTCCCATTCCGCACATCAACTCCTGGCCGGGATCGAAGCTGCGCGAAATCGCTACGCCGATTTCTTTGGTTTGGGCTGCGATTGCTCCGCATTTTAAGACAATTCAGAGCCTGCGGGCCGGCCCTGATCCGCCACCAGCCATCCTCCCCACGCTCGTCGTGATACCCATCCGTTTTAATTGGGGATGGAAAATATTCACCCGCTGCGAGATTGGGTTCAGAGACCGAAAGGCTATAACCTGAGAATATTTAACCTGACACCAATAAAAGTGGTCTTAATTATGAATGCTTCCGGCTTTCACTATGTTCCGAACACCAGTGGGGGCGCATCCTGATGCGCCCTTTCTGCGACGGGGATTCCCCCCCTCGTTCGTGTTCCTGCGGCCACAAGTTCGCTTCCGCTTCGTTCACCCCGCCCCCCCGGCCAAACCCAAAGGGCCCGGCTTCCCGCCGGTCAATCTCACGCGCCAGACGGGAAGCCCGTTCCACCTTCAGGCGACCTCCCGGTATCAGGCGGCGGGCAGGATTTCAATGCCGTTGATCTCCGGGTTCTCCACCCCGCTGGCGAAGGTGATTTTGAATGTGCCATCAGTGACCTCCACATTGACCGTCTCCACATACGCCCGGAAGGCGCCCCCCGCCTTCACAAACACATCGAAATCTTTATAGTCATGTCCCTGGACATTGAAGGAAAAAACCCGCTGCCCCGGACCCTCAATACTTTCAAACGTTTCGGCAAAATGGAGTTTCACCACATATCTACCATTGGGCAGTTTGCAGGTGAAAGCCGTCATGCCGTAATGTTCACTGCGATACAAGCCCGGATCGGCCGTATTGGCAATCTTGAGGTCCTCCGCCCGGTCCACCACGTCGCCCCCCTCGAAACCCTGATCCGGCAGCCACGCCTGCCCGCTGGAATCCGTCACCGCAGTGGTGGTGCCCGCCTTGATGCGCACCGGCGGTTTCAGTTCGATGGGACTGGCATCCGCC
>Ga0302201_10003657_pt1 | contig 11386 bp, 9 predicted proteins | sample II_Bog_N3_2_FD_194586 | JGI IMG/M metagenome (GOLD analysis project Ga0302201, IMG submission 194586) | Peat permafrost microbial communities from Stordalen Mire near Abisko, Sweden - II_Bog_N3_2 | ecosystem: Environmental > Terrestrial > Soil > Wetlands > Peat | place: Sweden: Abisko, Stordalen...
GTCAGCGACGCGGAGTATGCGGCGCTTGAGGCGCGGGCGCGGGCGGAGAATCTGACGCTCTCGGAGTGGATGCGGGCGCAGTTGCTTGAGCCGAGCGCGGGCGGCGGGACTGGCCGTCCAGGCGGTGGGGCAGCGGGCGAGCTTGTGGGCGAAGTGTTGCTGGCGGAGGTTCTTGCGTTGCGGACGTTGTTCTTGAATCTTCGCCCGCTTCCCGATCATGATCTTCCGAGCGAGGACGAGGTTCTAGAGGAGAAGGGGCGGGTGGATGCGACCAAGATGGAGCGCGCGCGGGAGCGGTTGGCGGCGGAGAAAAAAGCGCGCGAGGCGGGGCGATGAGGGACTATTTCGCGCCGCGCCGGTACTGGAAGTGGACGCGCTGGACGCTGATCGCGGCGGGCGTGCTCTTCTGCGCGCTGTATGTTCAGAGCTGCCGGAATGACTGGAACGCGGCGGAGCGTCTTGACGTGTGGGTTTATCTGGAGAGCGGTGTGTGGGGAACGCTCTCGGAGAACTCCTGGACGAGTTACAAGCTGCTTGAAGGCGTGACGGCGAAGAAGATTTTGGTGCCCGTCGATGGCGATGAGATCGAGGCGGTGACGGGGCCGGATGGCGAGCCGACGTACCGGCTGACGGCGGCGGGCAGCCGCGCGTATGTGCGGCTGGAGTGGCGGACGAGTGAGCACAACGACCGCAAGCTGCATGGTTTTTTGCGCCAGTGGATCTTCCACGACGATCTTTACGAGTCGGCCCGGAGACCGTTTTACTGTGCGTTGTTGGTGCTGGCGGTGCTGTTGCCGTTGGCCGTTCCGAAGGATCGTTGGCCGAAGTTTTCCTACGAAGAGCAGTTGCAAAAGCTGACGGATTTTATCGAGCGCAGGCGGCGCGCGGCGGCTCCGGCAAAGGCCGCTGCGCCCACTGTAAAACCGCCGGTTGCGCGGTCGCAATCGTCTCCGAATCCGCCGCCGGTAGTAGCAGCAAAACCGCCAGAGGCGCGTCCCGCTGCGGCGAAGAAACCACGTCCCCGATTCGAGTAAACAACCATGATTACGATGTCGAAACCGATCAGCGCGAGCCAGGCGCGGGAGTACCACAAAGAAGAGTTCGCCAACGCGCGTGACAACTACTACACCGAGGGTGAGCGTGTGCGCGGCGAGTGGCAGGGCCAGCTTGCCCAGCATTACGGACTGCATGGCGAAGTGGGCGAGGAGCAGTTCGCGCGGTTGAGTGAGGGCCAGCATCCGGCAACCGGCGAGCAGCTTGTACGGCATCAGACAGCGCGGGAATATGTGAACGAGCAGGGCCAAACAATGCGCACGATGGAGCACCGGGCGGGGTGGGATGCGACGTTCTCGGCTCCGAAGTCGGTATCGTTGACCGCGCTTGTAGGCGGCGACGACCGGATAAGAGATGCGCATCGGGAGAGCGTTCGCGTTGCGCTCAATGAGATGGAGAAGTACGCGCAGGCGCGCATCGGCGGCAACGCACCGGCAGAGACGACGGGCGCGTGGGTCGTGGCGAAGTTCGAGCACGACAGCAGCCGTCCGGTGGAGGGCTACGCCGCGCCGCAGTTGCACACGCACACGGTGATTTTCAATATCGCCGAGACCGCCGACGGAACCACGCGGGCGTTGCAGCCGCAGGAGATTTACAAGACGCAGCAGTACGCGACGGCGGTTTACCGCTCGGAGTTGGCGGCGCGGTTGCAACAGTTGGGTTACGAGATCGAGCGCGGCGAACATGGCCATCCGGAGATCAAGGGTTACACGCGCGAATACCTGGAGGCATCGAGCCCGCGGCGTCAGCAAATCATGGAAGAACTTGCGGAGCAGGGCCGCACGGGGCCAGAGGCGGCGCAGATCGCGGCGCACAAGACGCGCGAGGCGAAACTCGATTTAACGCCGGAGCAGGTACAGGCGCAGCATCGCGCAATGGCCGCAGAGTACGGGCATCAACCGCAACGAGTGATCGAACAAGCAGCGCAACGGCGCGGTGTGGAGTTGCAGCCGGAAGAGTCGCAGCGTGTCGCCCAAACTGCCGTGAGTTATGCGCGGGAGCGCGGCACAGAGCGCGCGGCCATCGTCGATGAACGGACGCTGATGGGCGATGCGTTGAAGCACGGCATGGGCGCAACCAGGTTGCCGGAGGTGCGGGCGGAGTTCGAGCGGCGCGTCGCCGCGCATGAGTTGATCGAGGTCGAGCGCAGGCCAGGTCTGGCGGGCCGTGCCTTCACAACCGGCGAGATGCAGGGTTACGAGCGCGAGATCATCGAGCGGATGCGCGCGGGCCAGGGCAACCGCGAAGTGTTGGCCGATGGCCAGGTCCGGCAGCAGGTTGCGGCGAACCATCCGCATCTGAGCGTGAGCCAGCGGCGGGCGGTCGAAGACGTGCTCGAAAACCGTGACCGGATGATGGCTCTTGAGGGCGTGGCCGGAGGCGGGAAGACTACTTCTTTAGCCGCCATCCGGGAGGCCGCAGTCAGTGCGGGCTATGAGGTCAAGGGGCTTGCGCCCACGTCCGGCGCGGCGAAAAAGCTGGGCGAGTCGGGCATGGAGACGGAGACCTTGCAACGTCACTTGACGCGCGGCGACTGCGCGGACGATGGACAGAAGCGGCTCTATGTGGTCGATGAATCGAGCATGGCCAGCACCAAGCAAATGCACACGTTCGTAGAGCGGCTAAAAGAAAATGATCGTGTGTTATTCGTTGGCGACGTGCGGCAGCATGAGGCGGTCGAAGCTGGCCGACCTTATGCGCAGTTGCAAGAGGCCGGGATGCGCACGGCGCGGCTTGATGAGATCATCCGGCAGAAAGACCCGGCGTTGAAAGAAGCCGTGGAGCAACTTGCGCGGGGCGAAGTCAAAGAAGCAATCGCCAATCTCGACAGCCAGGGCCGGGTGCATGAGATCGTGGACCGCAGCGAACGCATCCGCGAGATAGCTCGCGAGTATGTGCGCCAGCCGGAGAATACGCTTGTCGTCTCGCCCGACAATGAATCCCGCCGCGAGATCAACCAGCACATCCATCGAGCGATGCAGGGCGCGGGCCAGGTCAAGGGCGAAGAGCATCCGGTGCGGGTGTTGAATGCACGGCAGGAGTTGACCGGCGCAGATAGGCAATGGGCGCAGAACTACGAACCGGGCGACATCGTGCGCTATGCGAAGAGCAGCAAGGCGCACGGCTTCGAGGCCGGAGAGTACGCGCGCGTTGCGCGCGTGGACAGCGCCGCGAACACGGTCACGGTGGAGCGCAAGAGCGGCGATCAAGTGAGCTACGATCCACGGCGGCAGCAGGGCGTGACGGTCTACCGGGAAGCGGAGCATCGCTTCTCGGAAGGTGACCGCGTACAACTGACGGCCCCTTATCATGCGCAGAAACTCGCCAGCCGCGAGCTGGGCACGGTCGAGAAGATCGACAGCGACGGCAATCTGAAACTGAAGATGGACTCAGGCCGCGAGGTCGAGTTCAACGCGCGGCAGCATCCGCATCTCGATTACGGCTATGCGGTGACGAGTCACAGCAGCCAGGGCCAGACCGCCGACCGTGTGCTCGTCCATGTGGACTCGGAACAGGCGCACGGCGAGCTTCTCAATAGCCGCATGGCTTATGTCTCCGTGTCGCGGGCGCAGTTCGATGTGCAGATGTACACCAACGATGCCGGGACGCTGGGCCATGCGTTGAGCCAGGATATATCGCATACGTCGGCCATCCAGCCAGAGGGGATGCAGCAGCAGACACCTACCCAGCCGGACACGGTGCGGCAGATCGAGCCGGTGCCCGCTCACGCGCATGAGTTCGATCAGGGATACAGTCTTTAGCCGCTGACGCGGCTATATCCTCCGCTCCGGCATCCGTAAAGGCTCTCCGCTTCGCTCCGCCCGCTTGCGCGGCGCGCAAAGAACGCGCGGCCTTGACTGATGCCTCCGCTGCGGATGTTTTTCAGCTATGAGAAAAATGTATTTTTCTCATGTTCCAAACATGAGAAAGCGCACTAACTGGCGTCAGCGTGAACACTGCCAGCCAGTGAGTTAATCAGCCGAATCACGGCTCTCTGGTCCTTCGTTGGCAGCACTTCCATCTTCTGAAATCTCTTCCAAAGCCGCTGCTTATCGGCTGGCGCGCGCTCTGTGGGTGTCGCGGGCTGTACGCCGAGCAGTTCGTCTGTTGTGACTTCAAGAGCCTGGGCAAGCGTGATGAGCGCCGGAGCGGGCGGGAACTCGGCCTCGATCTCGTAGTAAGAGATGGCCCTCTGAGTCATGCCCGTAGCCTTGGCAAGCTGGACCTGAGTGAGGCCGCGCGCTTGCCGGAGGGCAACGAGGCGCTGGCCGAAAGCGTTTTGCGAAGGCTTCTTGGCTGGCATGACAGGGGTAATTGTAAGGTCCATTTTTTTGCTCTCCCTGATCCCGCTGCAAGTATACACGCAATGCGTGTATACTTGCGAACGGTATGAAAAACGCAAAAACCTGAAAAAACTGCTTGACAGGTTTTCGACGGAGGGCGGAAAAATGGCAAGAATCCCGGAGCACGAGGTCGAGCGGCTGAAACGGGAGGTGTCGGTGCAGCGGTTGGCCGAGGCGCGGGGCATCAAGTTGCACCGGCACGGCGCGGACCTGATCGGCAAGTGCCCCTTCCACGACGACCGTACGCCATCGCTTGTCATCACTCCGTCGAAAAACCTCTGGCACTGCCTTGGAGCCTGCAACATGGGCGGGACGGCCATCGACTGGGTAATGAAGGCCAACGGCATCAGCTTCCGCCACGCGGTCGAGTTGCTGCGAGCGGACTATCTTCCCTTAGCCGCCGCTCCGGTGCAGCCGGTGAAAAGGAGCACCGTCCCGAAGCTGCCCGCGCCGATTGCGCGGGAGGCGGACGACCGGGCGTTGCTCGTGCAGGTCGTGGGCTACTACAGCCGGACGTTGAAACAGTCGCCGGAGGCGTTGAAGTATCTTGCCTCGCGCGGCCTCCAGTCTTCGGAGATCATCGACCGCTTCCGGCTTGGCTTCGCCAACCGGACGCTGGGTTATGGCCTTGAGGAAAAGAACCGTGTCGCCGGCGCGGAGGTGCGGGGGCGGTTGCAGGAGTTGGGCATCCTGCGGAAGAGCGGACACGAGCAGTTCAATGGTTCGCTGGTTATCCCGGTGATTACGCCAGCCGGTGAAGTGGCGGAGATGTATGGGCGGAAGATCACGGCGAAGCTGCGCGAGGGAACGCCGCTGCACCTGTACCTGAAAGGCGAACATCGCGGCGTGTGGAACGAAGAAGCCCTCATCGCATCGAAGGAAATCATCCTGTGCGAGGCGCTGATCGACGCCTTGACGTTTTGGGTTGCGGGCTACCGCAACGTGACGGCCAGCTACGGGGTGAACGGCTTCACAGCCGACCATCGCGCGGCCATCGAGAAGCACGGCACGGAGCGGGTTTACATCGCATACGACAACGACGACGCCGGAAACAAAGCCGCCGCGAAGCTGGCCGAGGAACTGATCGAGTTGGGGCTAGAATGCTTCCGCGTGGAGTTCCCGAAGGGCATGGACGCGAACGCCTACGCGCTGAAAGTGACGCCAGCGGCGAAGAGCCTTGGAGTGCTTATCAACCGCGCGGCGTGGCTGGGCAAGGGGCAACGCGCGGCAGCGCCGGAGCCGGAGATCGAGCCACTGCCAGCGGAAGCAAAAGCAGCAGCTAAAGAAAAAATGATCGAGGATGACGCGCCGGAGCCAATCGCGGCGACCATGCCCGCAACCGATGCGCACGCTGTTGACGCACCTACAGAAGAGGTTTTTTCCTTAGCCGCCGAGCCGGAGCCAGCCACGGCAGCGCCCGCGCCGACGATAGACGTTCCGGTCGAGATACGCGGCGAAGACATCTTCATCCAGCAGGGCGAGCGGCGTTACCGCATCCGTGGCCTTCACAAGAATCTGAGTTACGAACTGTTGAAGGTCAATGTGCTTGTCTCCGGCATGACGCCGCACGGAGAATCGGCCTTCCATGTGGACACGCTCGACTTGTATGTCGCGCGGCAGCGCAGCGTCTTTACCAGGCAAGCCGCCCACGAACTCGGCCTCAAGGAAGAAGTGATCCGGCGCGACCTGGGCCGAGTGCTGATGAAGCTGGAAGAGCTACAGGACGAGCAGATCAAAAAGGCTCTGGAGCCGGAGAAGAAAGAAGTCGAGATCGGCCCGGAGGAGCGCGCCCAGGCGATGGAGTTGCTGCGCGATCCGCGCTTGCTGGAGCGCATCGTCGCGGACTTCGCGCTGTGCGGGGTTGTGGGCGAAGAGACCAACAAACTTGTTGGGTATCTGGGCGTTGTGTCGCGCCACTTGGAAGCGCCGCTTGCTGTCATCGTGCAATCGTCATCGGCGGCGGGCAAAAGTTCGCTGATGGAAGCCGTACTCGCGTTCCTGCCCGAAGAGCAGCGCGTTCAATACTCCGCGATGACCGGGCAGTCACTCTTCTATATGGGCGAGCAGGACTTGAAGCACAAGGTGCTTGCCATCGTGGAGGAAGAGGGAGCGCACTCGGCATCCTACGCGCTGAAACTGTTGCAGTCCGAAGGCGTGTTGACTATCGCCAGCACCGGTAAAGACCCGGCGACGGGCCGCTTGCTCACGCATCAGTACCGCGTCGAGGGTCCGGTGATGATCTTCTTGACGACGACGGCCATCGATCTTGACGAGGAAATGCTGAACCGCTGTCTTGTTCTCTCCGTCAACGAAGACCGGGCGCAAACGCAAGCCATCCATCGTGTGCAGCGCGAGGCGCAGACGCTTGAAGGGCTGCTCCAGCGGCGGGACCGCAGCACTATCCTTGCCGTGCATCGCAACGCGCAACGGCTCTTGAAGCCCGTCTTCGTTGCGAATCCATACGCACGGGAGTTGACCTTCCACGACAGCCAGACACGCACCCGGCGCGACCACATGAAGTATCTGACGCTCATCCGCAGCATCGCGCTGTTGCATCAGCATCAGCGGCCACGAAAGACGGTCCAGCATCACGGGCGCACGGTCGAGTACATCGAGGTTGCGCTGGCCGACATCGCGGTTGCCAACCGGCTCGCGCATGAAGTGCTGGGCCGTTCGCTCGACGAGCTTCCGCCGCAGACCAGGCGCTTGCTGTTGGCCGTGGACACGATGGTTACAGCCGAGTGCGAGCGGCAGAAGATGGCGCGATCCGATTACCGCTTCTCGCGCCGCGACGTGCGCGAAGCGACCGGCTGGGGCGATACGCAGTTGAAAATCCATCTGCATCGGCTGGAAGAGATGGAGTACCTGTTGGCGCATCGCGGCGGGCGCGGCCAGAGCTTCGTTTACGAGCTTGTCTTCGCGCGTCTGGCCGACAGCGGCAAGCCCACTCTTCCCGGCCTGATCGAGATCGAAAAGCTGGGGATCGACAAGCCGAAAAAGTGAGTACGACGAAAAGAAGTCGGGGCAGGAAGGCCTGTTGTCGGGGTCAAGTCGGGGCCAAGTCGGCCCCAAGTCGGCGGGGTGTCGGGGTGCCTGAAACCCACTTGCCGCCAATGTCCATGCGGGTTATAGAGGAAACCGTGAACGGACGCGAGAAAACGCATATACGGGGTGCAGCAAAAACAGGCGCTTCGTCGTAACCATAATAAACCGGGGTCCCCACGGACAGGTCTTCGTCCGTGGGGTGGTAAGGAGGTAGGAAGATGGCCCTTGTAGTCAAACCGCGCAAGCAGCGCACAGCGCCGAGCACACCGTTACAGGCCATGCTCGAAGAGTACATCGAGTCCCTTGCCGTGAAGGGCTTCACCGACGACACGCGCCATGTGCGCCGCGAGCATCTGAGCCTCTTTGAGCGTTGGGCGCAGGAACGCGGGTTAACCGAGCCGGTCGAGGTCACGCGGCCCGTGTTGGAACGCTATCAGCGGTATCTCTTCCACTACCGCAAGAAGGACGGTCAGCCGTTGAGCTTCGCCAGCCAGCACTCGCGGCTGTCGCCCTTGCGGATGTGGTTCCGTTGGATGACGCGGCAGAATTACTTGCTGCACAACCCGGCATCGGAGATCGAACTGCCCCGGTTGCCGAAGCCGTTGCCGCGCGTGTTGACCGCATCCGAGGCCGAGTTGATCTTGCATCAGCCCAACATAGCCGACCCGGTTGGCATCCGTGACCGCGCCATGCTGGAGGTGTTTTACTCAACCGGAATGCGGCGTACAGAACTGTTGCGCCTCAAACTCTACGATGTGGACCGCGCGGCGGGCATCGTGACCATCCGCGAGGGCAAGGGCAAGAAGGACCGCGTAATCCCCATCGGCGAACGCGCCGTCGCGTGGCTCGACAAGTATCTCGACCAGGCGCGGCCCCGGCTTGTAGGCGAGCCGGACGACGGGACTCTTTTCCTCACTGTGCAGGGCGAGCCGTTCGGCCCCAACCGTCTCAGCGGCCTGGTCCGCGATTACGTGGAAGCGGCCGGAATCGGCAAGCATGGCGCTTGCCATCTCTTCCGCCACACGATGGCCACGCTGATGCTGGAAGGCGGCGCGGACATCCGCTTCATACAACAAATGCTCGGTCATGCGCGGCTCGACACGACGCAGATTTACACGCACGTCTCGATACGAATGCTCAAGCAAATCCACTCGGCAACTCATCCGGCGGCGCAACTCAAGCGCAACTCGGAAGCACCGGAGGACGCCGTCGAAAGCGCCGTGCTTGCTCAGAATGTTCCCGGCCAGATGTGGCCCGGAGTTCCGGCCTCAACTGCCGAGCAACTGTTCGCCGCTCTTGACGCCGAATCAGACGAAGAAGAACACGAATAATGTTCTTCTTTTAGTAGCTGCTTTTAGCTGCTAAAGAAGGGGCCGCTTCCGTCCCGGAACCGGCCCCCGATGCATTACAGAATCCCCGCCGATCCGCGCCGCAAGGAAATCCGCACACGCGTGCAAGCTGCGCTCTTCTGTCGCGCAATGCCGCGCACAAGCCGCGTACAAACTGTGCGCACTGCCGCGCACAAACAGTGCGCAATGCCGCGCACGGTCCGCAACTCTTCCGTCGCGCAGTCAGTGTGCAGTGTCGAGCGCGCGATGCAACTCTTCTGTTGCGCAGTTTGCGTGCAGTGTCGCGCACAACCCGCAGCACTTCCGACGTGCAATCCGTTCGCAATGCCGCGCACAAGTCGCTGCTCTTCCGTTGCGCAATCTGTGCGCACTGCTGCGCACAATCCGCTGCCCAATGCGGCCCCTCAAGTCGTACAATCGGATGCAGATGCAACTTGCCTCCAACCCCGCGTTGTCGCAACCGCCACTAGCCGCAATGCCGCAGCTAAGCGAAAAACCGCATCTGGGGTTCGCGACCAAGAAAACAACATGGAAACCAGCGCCGAACGTCTGCAACTTCACAGTGACACTAGGGTTGCAAGTTGTGGTGGTTGAGAACGGCGTCAGAAAAACTTACAGCGCCAGATACTACAATCCCGCGACGGGTAGGTTCCTGAGTGAAGACCCAGTGAACGGTCAGCCGGACAGTCCGGCGTCGCTGCATAAGTATGTATATGCCAACGGCGATCCGATGAATTTGGATGATCCTACGGGCAATGCTGCTGCTCCCATTCCGTTTCCTTCGCCTCAGCCAAAACCCAGTGCAGCCGGGCTCGAGTACGCTATGATCGTTGGCCTTATCGATATTGCCGCACAGCCAGCATTAAAGAAGCTCGGTTGCCAGCTCAATATCGATTACAAAGTAATTGCCTTAAAAGTAGCTTTCGATTTTGATATTACGACGGACCCGGATGCTTGCAATGCAAAGGGGAAAGGGCGTATGCGCGTCCAACTCCAAAAAGGCCTCACAACAACGTCTCCCGCTACGCAAGTCATGGTTAATAACGATCCGCCAGGGGTGACCACCACTCAGGTTTACGCTGCACTGAACTCGCTATGGAACGCAGCCCAGAGTGGAGCGGCGGGCTTTCCTTTCAACTCCAACCAGAAGGATCTCAGGGCAGCAATCATCAGCGTTAGCCAATGTGCAGGGAAGTTTGCTCCGTCCGGCTACGGCATTCCGACAAGGAGCCTTTGCTCGGCAGACGTCGGAAAGAGTGGCTGGCGTGTTGATCTCGACAATTTGAATGGAACCAACTTACGCCAATGAATTCTGAAAGAGATATCGCAACTGATCTTCTGAAGCGACTGCTTGCTGGCGAGCGGGGACAGCTGCCATTGCATCTGGCAATGCTGCTGGAGAAAGCGTCCCCTTTGGACAGTGGCGACGATCACTATCGCCAGATTCTGCCCCCGGAACTCGCTGAACTCCGGCTGTCGCCGGAGACAGCTGAGGAAATTATGGCGACGCTGTGTGCAGAGGTTTCTCGCAATCCAGACGAGGCCTTAATTGCCGCAATTTCCTTCACAGGATCGGGACTGGCCACAAAGACCGTCGCAGCAGTCCTGACGAATCGTCCGCGTCCACTTACAATGAGTGAACTTGATGCCGCACTGTCACTTGTTGCTGAATACCTGCCTTACCATCTTGCAGAAGATTTGGAGTTCCTGCCGAAAGCTGATTTAGAGCGCCTCGTACAACTAGCAGAGGAACTCCAGAATATTTCTGAGGGCGAAACCGATAGAGACAGAGCTGCACGAATCAGTATCAGACACCACGCTCCCCAGCTTCTCAAGAGGCTGACGCAACTGGGCGGGTGGCCCAGGTCTGACTAGCTAAAGATGAATGGGTGGCCCAGAACTCGATTTTGAGACCTGGGAACCATGAACCTCATCCGTCTTTCCGTTCCCCGTCCAGCATCGTGAAGCCCGCCATGCTGCGCATGGGCAGTAGGGGGGACACGCCACCCCAGAATGGATGCTGCACAGTAACCTTCGGTTACTGTGCGGGAACCACTTTATAATCAAGCAGCTAAAAGAATAATCCTCTAAAAATAAGGCGTTTACAGGTTACTGAGCGCGAACCATAAGAAAACAAGCGACTAAAAGTAAAAATGGCGTGATCCGGTCTATTCTATAAACACGCGCCGGTTGCTGTTGGGTAACTTGATGATTTTCCATCCCTTAGCTGAAAACCGTTGTGCGCGGCCACGAATGCGGAGGAATCCATGGACCAGTGGAAGCAGTTCCCGGCCAGCAAACCGGAGCCAACAAAAGCGCCGCCGCCAGCGTCCAACGAGCGCCCGCGCTTGCGCCGATCGGCTGCGGTGCGGGAGTACATCACGCGGATGGTTGCGGGGATGAACAACTACAAGGCGAAGGAGTGAGGCATGGTGAAGGCTTCTCTGCGGACAAAATCTGTAGGAACCAAAGTCAGCGACGCGGAGTATGCGGCGCTTGAGGCGCGGGCGCGGGCGGAGAATCTGACGCTCTCGGAGTGGATGCGGGCGCAGTTGCTTGTGAGCTGGTCCCGGTAGTTCGGACAGTTTTTGCTTT
>Ga0302201_10003660_pt1 | contig 11386 bp, 9 predicted proteins | sample II_Bog_N3_2_FD_194586 | JGI IMG/M metagenome (GOLD analysis project Ga0302201, IMG submission 194586) | Peat permafrost microbial communities from Stordalen Mire near Abisko, Sweden - II_Bog_N3_2 | ecosystem: Environmental > Terrestrial > Soil > Wetlands > Peat | place: Sweden: Abisko, Stordalen...
GTGCATGCACACTAGTTAATTGCAAAATCATCAGCAACGCCGCTACTTTGGGCGGCGGCGTTTATGGTGGGAGTCCTTATGGAGCAACTCTTCTCACAAATTGCACAATTGTTGGCAATACTACTCCCTTGCACATTGGAGTCGATGGTTCAGGAGGAGGAGCCTATGGCGGCACCTTGAACGCTTGCTCTATCAGCAACAATACCGCGAGCAACGGAGGCGGAACATTCGGTTCCATAATCAACAATTGCTTTGTCAGCGGCAACGGTGCCGGAATTGGCGGCGGAGTGTATGGAGGAATGATTACAGATTGCACGGTGGTCTCTAATTTGGCAACCAACAGCGGCGGGGGCATCTATGGTGGCACTGGCGCTTATGGTTACAACTCCATCGTGTATTACAACACCGCGCCAAGTGGCTCGAACAACATCGGCACTGAGTTTGGCTACTGTTGCACGGTTCCCAATCCCTACGGTGGCGGCATTACCAATGAACCGCTATTTGTGAACCTTGCTGGAGGTGATTTCCATCTGCAATCTAACTCGCCTTGCATCAATGCGGGCAAAAATAGTTACATTGCCATCACCAACGACCTCGATGGCAACCCGCGCATCGTCGGTGGCACGGTGGACATCGGTGCTTATGAATATCAGACGCCCGCTTCGGTTCTTTCTTATGCTTGGGCGCAGCAATACGGCCTGCCCACGGACGGCTCGGCGGATTTCACTGATCCCGACGGCGACGGCATCAACAACTGGCAGGAATGGAAGGCGGGCACGATTCCCACCAACGCGGCCTCCGTGCTGCAACTGGCGTCGCCCGCCAACAGCGTCGCCGGCGTGAAGCTGACGTGGCAAAGCGTGAGCGGCGTGACGTATTATTTGCAAAGCAGCACCAACCTCGCCGCCGTGCCGGCCTTCACCGCCCTGCAAAGCAACCTCGTCGGCCAGGCCGGTTCGACCAGTTACACGGACAGCACGGCCACCAACGGCGGTCCCTACTTCTATCGCGTCGGCGTGCAGTAAGTTTTAAGCCAGTCAGCCCGGAAAAAAAGGTCAGGGCTGGCCGCTGCCGCCGGATGAGCCATAGACTTGGCCGTTGGCATAGCTGGCATCATTGGCGGCAAGTTGCACATAGATGGAGGCCAGCTCGGCCGGCTGGCCGGGTCGTCCCAAGGGGGTTTGGCTGCCAAATTGTTTTAATTTTTCCTGCGAGGCGCCGCCGCTGACTTGCAACGGCGTCCAGATGGGCCCGGGCGCGACGCCATTGACGCGAATGCCTTTGGGTCCGAGCTGCTTCGCCAGCGACTTGACATAATTCATCGTCGCCGCCTTGGTCTGCGCGTAATCATAGAGATCGGCGGACGGGTCATACGCCTGCTCCGAGGTGGTGCCGATGATGACCGCGCCGGGTTTGAGATGCGGCAAGGCGGCCTTGATGATCCAGAAAGGCGCATAGATGTTGGTCTTCATCGTCCAATCAAATTGCTCGGTGCTGATGTCGAGGATGGAGGCATGGGCCTGTTGCCGGCCGGCGTTGTTCACGACGATGTCCAGTCCGCCCAATGCTTTCACCGCTTGCGCGACGAGTTGCCGGCAAAAATTTTCATCGCGCAGGTCGCCGGGGATGGCCACGGCCTGACGACCCGCGGCCTGGATGAGTTGGATCACTTCCTGCGCATCGGGTTCTTCGGTGGGATAGTAGTTGATGGCCACGTCCGCGCCTTCGCGCGCATAGGCTATGGCGGCGGCGCGGCCCATGCCGGAATCACCACCGGTGATCAATGCTTTGCGGCCCGCCAACCGGCCGGAGCCTTGATAACTTTTTTCGCCATGGTCGGGCACCGGTTTCATCTGGCTCGCCAGGCCCGGCCACGGTTGGGATTGTCCTTCAAAAGGCGGCTTCGGATATTTATTGACGGGATTTTCTAGCATAACGGTTTTGGTTGTATTGGTTGCGGAAGTTTCTTCTCGCGGTTGGCCAGGGGCGGCGAGGCTGCGCGACACGGCCACCGCCGCCAGCGTGACGCCCAGGCCGCCGATGGCCTGGCGGCGCGACATGATTTTCTCTTCACTCATGGCGGACGGTTTAGCTGGAACTATGCCGAAATATTTTCGGCAAATCATCAAAGCTCTCGAACGCTCTGGCTTAATTCCCGCGGTGCAATCTGCGAAGCGCTCTTGCATTTTGCGATGAGTCTTTTGTGCTTCCTTAATGGCTGACGCCAACCGCAACTAAGTGCGCATGGCACTTAACTTGCATGTTGGGGGCGGGAAATTATGAACTCCGAAGCAGACCAACCGCGCGATCCAGAAATCGAAGGCGCATTGCCGCCCGGCGAAAACGATTTTCGCAAAGAATTTGAAGCCGGTTTTGAAAAAGGTTTCAAACTGGGCCTGGAAAAAGGCAGGCAAAAAAAATCAGGCAAGGAAGGCGAAGATAAAGATGAGCAAAAAAAATCGGACCAAGCTGACCAAAATAAAACGAAGAAGGATCCGCGGCCCCTTTACAAGAAACCAGTGTTCATCACTGCTTGCGTTGCGGCCGTTCTCTTGTTGATAGGGGGCATAATTCTGTGGCTCATTCTTCGACAATATGTTTCCACCGACGACGCTTACATCGACGGGCATGTCACCCAGGTTAGTCCCCGGGCTTCCGCGCAGGTGTTGTCCCTGCATGTGCGCGACAACGAACTCGTTCACCAAGGCGACTTGTTGGTGGAATTGGATCCGACGGATTATCAAATAGCGCTGGAACAAGCCACGGCGCAAGTGGCTGCGTCCAAGGGCCGGGTAACCCAAGCCAGGGCGCAGATCGAAACGGCCAAGGCGGACGTCGCCCAGGCGGCCGCGACGGTGGACGCCGCGCAAGTTCAATTGGACAATGCCACGCGCGACTTAAAGCGGTTCCAAGAAGTGGATGAACGCGCCCGTTCCCGCGAGCAGCTGGACAACGCCGCCACCACTCAAAAAAATGCGCAGGCGCAATTGGAGCAGGCCAAAGCGAAGAAAACTTCAGCCGATGCCAATGTCCGAAGCAGCGAAGCCTCCGTCGTGGCCGCCGAAGGTGAATGGCAAACATCGCGAGCCAGCCAGCGGCGCGCCGAAGTCAATTTATCGTATTGCAAAATTTTCGCGCCCACCGACGGTCGCGTCACCCAGCGCACGGTGGAAGTCGGCAACTATGTCGCGATCGGCCAGGCTTTGTTCATGTTGGCCGATCCGCACGTATGGGTCACCGCCAACTTCAAGGAAACGCAGTTGCAACATCTGCGCATCGGCCAACCCGTGGCCATCAAGGTGGATGCGTATCCGGGTCCGAAATGGCGTGGCCACGTCGATTCGCTGCAAGCGGGTTCCGGCTCGCGCTTCAGCATTTTGCCCGCGGAAAACGCCACCGGCAATTACGTCAAGGTGGTGCAGCGCATTCCCGTGAAAATTTTATTTGATGAGCCGGTCAACACCAACGACGCGGTCTTGTTATCGGCGGGAATGTCCGTCGTGCCGCGCGTCAAAATCCGTTGAAGATTTATGGCCGGTGGAAACCAACAAAACGGGACTAACACCAACCCTTGGCTGGTGGCCTTCATCGTTTCCATGGCCACCTTCATGGAGGTCATGGATACCTCCATCGCCAACGTAGCCTTGCGTCACATCGCCGGCAGCGTGGGTGCGGACCAAAGTGAATCCACTTGGGTGTTGACCAGTTATCTGGTGAGCAATGCCATCGTGGTTCCCATCAGCGGCTGGTTATCGTCGGTTATCGGGCGCAAACGTTTTTACATGGGCTGTGTGGCCTTGTTCACCTTGAGTTCGCTCGCCTGCGGACTTTCTTTCTCGCTGGGCATGCTGCTGACGTGCCGGGTGTTGCAAGGCATTGGGGGCGGCGGTCTGGCACCATCGGAACAGGCCATTCTTACCGACACCTTTCCGGCCGAAAAACGCGGCATGGCTTTCGCCGCTTATGGCGTGGCAGTCGTGGTGGCACCGGCGCTCGGACCCGCGCTGGGCGGCTGGATAACCGACACCTATTCCTGGCGCTGGATTTTTTTCATCAACATCCCGGTCGGCATCGCCTCGGTTTTGATGACCTGGTTTCTAGTTCCCGAATCCCCCGCCGCGCAAAACGAACATGAACGCGCCACCCGTTCCGGCATCAAAGTGGATTATCTCGGATTCGCCCTGGTGGCGATCGGCTTGGGCTCCTTGCAGATAGTCTTGGACAAAGGCCAGGAAGACGATTGGTTCGGCAGCCCCTTCATAACCACCTTCGCGATTTTGAGCGCGGTGGGCATCATCGGGGGAATTTTCTGGGAATTATTTGGCACCAAGAATCCGATCGTGGACTTGCCGTTGCTCAAAGACAGAAGCTTTTTGTTCACAAATTTCATGATGTTCCTCACGCTTTTCATCCTGCTCTCCACCACCCAATTACTGCCGCAATATGTCCAACAAGTCTTGCCCTACGATGCCACCCATGCTGGACTGATCCTCATGCCGGGCGGGTTATTTCTGATGTGCCTGATGCCGTTCATCGGGTTTATGGTCAAGAAAATCCAGCCAAAATACTTGATCGGAGTCGGCTTTCTCCTGATGGCCGCCGCCATGTATCATTTTTCCGGAATCGCGCCCGCTGAATCTTTCTACAAGTTATCCCTCGCGCGCATTTTTCAGGCCGGCGGTTTTGCATTTTTGTTTGTGCCCATCCAGACGCTGGCCTACTCGAATTTGCCCAAGGACAAATCCAACAATGCGTCCGCCCTCATCAACCTCATGCGGAACCTCGGTGGCAGTGTCGGCATTTCCATGGCCACGACGCTGCTCGCGCGCCGCAGCCAAGTCCATCAAGACCGGTTGGTTTCAACCATCACGCCCACCTCATTGCCGGCGCACATTTTTTTACAAAACCTCGCAACTCGTTTTGAAGCTTTGGGCACGGACTCGGCGTCAGCCATGCAAAAAGCGATCAGCTCGGTTGCCCAAACCATCACCACCCAAGCGGCCGTGCTGTCTTACTTGGACATCTTTGTCGTGCTGATGTATGGCTGCTTGATAGCGGCGGCGCTGACATTTTTTTTAAGAAAAATAGATCTGGGCACGGCCTCGGCCCACTGAACCATGCGCGCACGATTTGTCATATTGTTTTCAGTTTATAGTTTGCTCGTCGTCGGCTGCACCGTGGGCCCGCATTATAATAAGCCTACTGTAAGCCTGGCGCCGAGTTACTCTGAATGGCATTTCAAAATAGCAACCAATCCGCCGCCGGCGGCATGGTGGAAAACTTTTAATGACCCGGAACTGGATCGCTTGATCAATCAAGCGTTGCAAACTAATTACGACTTGCAAATAGCCTATTCACGCGTGCGTCAAGCGCGGTTCCAGCGAAACATTGTGGCGGCGGATTTATTTCCGCAAGTGGATGGCGATGCGGGGTATCTTCGGGCGCGCGGCAGCAAAAATGTCGCGCTCCCGCTTGGGGGATCGGGTGGGAATGGCGGTGGCTCAAGCTCCCGTCATGCCGTCAAATCGGTGCGCGCGTCGAAAACCCAGTCAGATTCGCAATCCCAAGCTTCGTCGGCCTCGGGCTCACAAGCGAGCGCGCAAAACGATGCCGCGTTTGACAACGCCCTGACGCCCTTTGGCAAAGGCGGTCTGCCGGGCACAGTCACGGAACTCTATCAAGTAGGTTTTGATGCGAACTGGGAAATTGATGTCTTTGGTTCCAAGCGCCGTCAAGTGGAGGCGGCCACCGCCGACATCGGTGCGGCCGAGGAAAATCACCGGCAGATGGCATTGACCATCATGGCGGAAGTAGCCCGGGATTATTTTGAACTGCGCGGCACCCAAGAACGGCTTGCCATCGCCCGGCAAAATCTCGCGGCCCAAAGTAATCTCCTGGTATTAACCGAGTCGCGTGTGCGCGCGGGTTTGAAGCCGGATATTGATGCAGTCCGCGCCCGCGCCCAAGTGGAAACCACGGACGCAACTATTCCGCCGCTGCTGGCGCAGATAAGGAGGTTAAGCCACGCGCTTTCCATTTTAGTGGGCCAAGACCCGCAGGTTTTAAACGATGAGCTAAGCCAGTCCAAGTTATTGCCGCCCACTCCGCCGGTGGTTGCGGTGGGGTTGCCGTCGGATTTGCTCGAACGGCGGCCAGACATTCGGGCCGCTGAACGCAACATTGCAGCCGCGAACGCACGGATCGGCAGCGCGATTGCGGACCTATTTCCAAAATTTGCGCTGACAGCCTCGGCCGGTTTGGATTCTACCTCACCCGATCATTTGCTTGATTGGGAGAGCCGTTATTTTCTCATCAGCCCAACCGTCACCTGGCGCATATTTGATGCGGGCCGGATTATGTCGAATATTAAATTGCAACAGGCCATGACCGATGAAGCCAGCTTGGAGTATCATTCCACAATTTTAAAAGCATTAAAGGAAGTGGAAGATGCCTTGGTGACGTATGCCATGGATCGTGAACGGCAGGCGAAGCTGGACGCCGCTTGTCAGCAAAATCAGCTGGCGCTGGAATTAATGCAAGAACGTTATGCACATGGTTTGGTTACTTTTCTAGATGTATTGGACGCCGAACGCACCGCCTTATCTTCTCAAGATCAACTCGCACAATTCACTTCGGCCTCAGTAACCGATGTGGTGGCGCTTTACAAAGCGCTGGGCGGTGGCTGGAAATAAGTTTGAGACACATTTTATAAAAACATTTGACCATTTTGACCTGAAAGGTAATTGCGTTTCGCACTAAATGAATCGTTCTGCTTAGCTTTTTGCATCAAAGATCAAAACGGAAAAGCCGCAAAATTGATTGATTCCAAACAAATTCAGAATGGCATTATTTTTGCAAAGATAGAAAAATGCCCCGTCGATCAAAATTAAATTACATGGAAGAGCAACGACTTCTAACTCAGTTTATCGAAGAAAATTATTTGAAACACTGTGAGGAACTACAAGCGTCCGCCGGCAATAAAAATGTGGAATTGAAGCGTGTTATGAAGTCGCCATTCTCCGACCGAAAAGACAGTCAAATGAAACGCGCAAAAGTGAAGGTGCAACGGTCTTATTCATCCTATTTGGATCAACTATTTAATTATGAATCATCCGTGGCTGCCACTTAAGTCTGTGATCGCCCTCGTTTCCGGAATCGCAGGATTTATATGTTGAGCGTTGCCGTCGGCGCATCGATATTCACCACAGTGGGCGAGATTGAAAACTAAGTCTTCGCTCAGCCGCACCTGATTCTTGCTGCAAGTCGCAAGGCGTCTTATTGCAATATGCGTTGTCATAAAAACATTCCAGAGTCGTGATGATTTAATTCTCGGCATTTGGCGACGCTCGGGTTTGCGGCATGACCGTTGCTTGATTTTACAGATGGAATTTTCAATGAAGGAGCTGCTTCAAATATGCGTGGCGCTGAAACAATTTCCGGCCACGCGAAATCTGGCGGATTACCATGTGCCGGTGAACGCCGACATTCGCAACCTCGAAGTGTATTTTGTCGGCGAGCCGGACCTCGCTTTCAATCCGATGGGCTCGCGCGGCATGGGCGAGATTGGCATCACCGGAACAGCCGCCGCGGTGGCCAATGCCGTTTACCACGTCACGGGCAAACGCGTTCGTGATCTGCCCGTGACCATTGACAAGCTCTTAACGTAAAAAAGAACAAAAAAATAATTAAAAGGAACTGTATGCGACGCCAAGATAAAATTGAAAACCACAAGGAACGTCACGCCCTCCACGAGCATAAACGGCAGCTGGAAAGTGAACGCGGCTGGGCCGGTCAACACGGGCAGCATCCGGAAACGGAGGAAGAGGAAAATTATCTCCCCGAAGCTCCCTCCGAAAAGGATGCACCGGACGATCAAGGCGGCAGCTCCCCCAACTCGAAGCGCGCCCGAACCGAATAGTTTTTTAATTGGGACAACTGTTGAAGAATCCGCGTAAAATGAAAAGTTCAACCTAAAAAGAAAGTTCACCGAACACTTATGAAAACTGAAATGCAAAAAATCCACGATTTGATCGAAAAATTTGACACGGCGATGCTGGTCACCCATGGCCGCGACGGTTTTGAACGCGCGCGGCCGATGGCGATTGCCCATGTCGAACCGAATGGCTCGATCTGGTTTTTCACGGGGCGCGTCTCCGAGAAAGTGCGCGAAATTTTGGTGGATGACGAAGTGCTGTTGGTGATGCAAAAAGACCATTCGCTATATCTTTCATTAAGCGGCCACGCCACGTTGGTGGATAATTCCGCCAAGGCCGCCGAGTTGTGGCGGGAAGCCTACAAGACTTGGTTTCCCGGCGGCGTCAACGATCCCAATCTGCTCTTGGTCCGCGTGTCCGCCAATCTTGTGGAATACTGGGACAACACGGGCCTCAACGGAATCAAGTATCTGTTTGAATCCGCCAAGGCTTATGTCCAAGGAGTTCCGCCGAAAGTATCCGAACCGGAACAGCACGATCGCGTCCGCTTCTCCTAATTTCCGAATTGGGGGCTTTAAAAAAAATTTCGCGAGATTTAAATTTAAATATTCCGCTCGAACCCAGCCTGCGGCGAGAAAGAATTTTCAGTGGCCGGTCTTCAACTCCACAACGTCGTGCGGGGCGGCTTCCCGCTGGCCGGCGGGGCTGACGCGGATGTAACGCGCCTTCTCGCGGAGCTGCGCCAGGTTCGCCGCGCCGAGATAACCCATGCCGCTCTGGATGCCGCCAATGAGTTGCGCGAGCACGCGATCCACCGGTCCGCTCGCTTCCTTGAGCGCCTCGATGCCTTCGGCGGCAAGCTTGCGCGTGGTGTCGGCTTTTTCGTGGCCGTAACGCGCGGCGCTGCCGGACTTCATCGCCGCGATACTGCCCATGCCGCGATATTGTTTGTAAAGTTTGCCGCTGATTTCCAAAACCTCGCCGGGCGCTTCCGTGCAACCGGCGAAAATGCCACCGCAAATCACCGAGGACGCCAGCGTCAAGGCTTTTACAATGTCGCCCGATTTCGTGATGCCACCGTCGGCGAGAAGGGAAACTTTTTTCTTCTTGGCGGCTTGCGCGCAAACGTAAAGCGCGGTCATCTGCGGAATACCCACGCCCGCGACGATGCGCGTAGTGCAAATGGAACCGGGCCCCTGCCCCACTTTAATGGCGTTCGCGCCGCAATCGGCAAGATATTCCACGCCCGCCGCGCTCGTCACGTTGCCGGCGATGACGGGCAGTTTTGGAAACGCATCGCGTAAAACTCTCACCGTGTCGCCCACGCCTTTGCTGTGGCCGTGCGCGGTGGAAACCGCCACGCAATCCACGCCGCGCTCCACCAGTCCGCTGACGTGCTCGAGAATTCTTTTTTTGTCCAGCTCGCCAAAGGCGTTGCGCGTGGCCGACACCGCCGCGCCGCAGACGAGCCGGAACTGCGCGTCGCGCGCGGGCTTGAACTGCGCCTTGCGTTCCTGCGTGATGCGCTCGACATCGCTCATCGTGATGAGGCCGAGCAAATGGTCTTCGTCATCCAGCACCAGCAGTTTGTGGATGCCGATGTGTTCGTTGAAAAATTTGTCCGCGCGGGCGATCGGGTCTTTGCCGAGTTCTTTTTTCGTGATGGTGTGAACCTGTTGCCGCGGCGTGAGCGCCTCGGAAATTTTTTTCGTGGCATAACGCGGCTTCACCACATGGCCGGAAAGCAGGCCGACCAAAATCCCTTTCGCATCCACCACGGGAAACGTGCTGAACCCGAATTTTTTTTGTTCGATCAGCGCCAGCACGTCGCCGATGAGCTGGTCGGGCGCGACTTTGATCGGTTCCTGGATGAGCCCTTGCACGTGATATTTGACGCGGCTGACCTGCGAGAGTTGCTCGCGTTCCGGCATGTTGTAGTGAATCAGCCCCAGTCCGCCGTTCAGCGCCATCGCGATGGCCATGCGCGATTCCGTGACCGTGTCCATATCCGATGAGATGACCGGAATATTCAGCAGCAGGCCGTCGGCCAGCGTGGTGTCCAGCTGCGTGTTGCGCGGCAAAATTTCCGAATACAAAGTCGCCAGCGTGATGTCATCAAACGTGAGGCCGACTTTGCTGTTCGCGGTGAAAAAAGAATCCGCCGTCTGATAGAAGGTGTCGTCGAGGGTGGAATTGCGCGTTGCTGCCATGTCGGAAAATGCCGTCTGACCGCCGGTCGAGGCAAGAAAAATGTGCTTTCATCACGCGGAAAAAAGCGGCGCATTTTTTATAAAAAATCTGGGCGCTGGGCAAATTTCAAAGCGAGATGCCAACTCAAACTTCTAACCGGTCATCCGGGCGCGCGACAATTGCGTAAAGCACGGGCATCAGGAAAATGCTTATCAACAGCCGCGTGAACAAACCGCTGACGATGACCAGCGCAAAAGGGCGTTGTGTGTCCGTGCCGACGCCGGTGGCCAGCGCCGCCGGCAGCAACCCCAACGCCGCCACGAGCGCGGTCATCATAATCGGCCGCAGCCGCAGGATCGCGCCTTCGCGAATGGCTTCGGTGAGATTCGTGCCGCCGAGACGGAGTTCGTTGACGTAGGAAATATAAACGACCGCCGTCTGCACCGAGACGCCAAACAAGGCGAGGAAGCCAATGCCGGACGAAACCGAGAACGGCGTGCCGGTAATCCAAAGTGCGACGAGTCCGCCGACCGGCGCAGACAGCACCACGCCGAGCACGGTGATAAATGGAAATTTCAAATTGCTGTAGAGCGCGAACAGCAGCAGGAAAATCAGGCACAACGTCAATGGCAATATCACATTCAATTGCGCGCGCGACTTGGTGTATTCCGTATATTCGCCGCCCCAATCGGTGCGGTAGCCCTCGGGCAAACTGACTTGTTGCTTCACCTGCTGGATGGCGTCTTCCACCGCGCCGGCGAGGTCGCGTCCGGCCACGGAAAATTGCACACCGATGTAACGCGAATTGTCCTGCCGATAAATGAACGACGCGCCGTTCATCACGCGGATGTCCGCGAATTCCTTCAGCGGAATCTGCTGTCCGCCGGGCGTAGGCACGAGGATGTTGGCGATTTCCTCGGGGTTGTCGCGGTATTGGCGTTCGAGGCGGACGACGAGGTCGAATTGCTTTTCGCCCTGCTGCACCTGCGTGGCCACGTCGCCGCCGATGGCCGTCGTGATCAGCGCGTTGATGTCGGCGACGTTCACGCCGTAACGCGCAATGGCGGCGCGGTTGATTTTGATGTCGAGGCTGGGCTGGCCGAGTTCCTTCACGAGCGTCACATCCTTGATGCCGCGCACATTTTCCAGAATTTTTTTGATGGCTTTGCCCTTTTGTTCGAGCACGTCGAGGTCGGAGCCGAAAACTTTGACCGCGAGCGCGCTCTTTAAACCGGATTCGGCTTCGTCCACCGCGTCCTCGG
>Ga0302201_10003667_pt1 | contig 11369 bp, 7 predicted proteins | sample II_Bog_N3_2_FD_194586 | JGI IMG/M metagenome (GOLD analysis project Ga0302201, IMG submission 194586) | Peat permafrost microbial communities from Stordalen Mire near Abisko, Sweden - II_Bog_N3_2 | ecosystem: Environmental > Terrestrial > Soil > Wetlands > Peat | place: Sweden: Abisko, Stordalen...
CCTGACGCGTGGCCAGCAGGTCCAGAAGGATTTGCTGGTTAGCCGGGTAGGCGCGGGTGTTATAGGCCAAAAACATCCGCTCGCGCAGCGCGCCGTTCGCGGCAAAGGTCATCACAGGCTGCATCTCCGGTGGGTCGGTGGAGATCGTAACGCGACCGTCTATGCTTGGCCGATGCCGCGCGAGATAGTCTTCCGGCAGCCCGTCCAGCTCAACTTCCGTGGCCTCTATCGTCTTTGCGCCCTCCTGAATGTTGCGGTTGAATTCGAGCGAAAGCCGTGTCGCCCTTTCATGCAGCGATTGCAACTGGTCGCGTGTGGCCTGGTCCTTGTCGACGCCGGCCAGTCGATAACTGAGCAGCGTTCGCTCGACGTAATGCTTTGTGGCCGCGCTGGCCGCATCAGGCGCGTCACTTTTTTTCAGATTGACTGCCGCAAGAGCCTCATAGACCGCGCGATTCAGACTCAGAGCGCTCGCGGCCTGCGCCACCCGCTGTGCTTCCATTTGCGCCTGATCGCGCACGGCCTTGTCGGTGGCCACCGAATTCAGTATGCCGGCCTGCGCGCCGGCCAGGCTGAGTTGCTCAATGGCCGTGTCGTAGAGCCGAAGCGAGTTTTCCGGCGTGCGCTCGCCTTCGACGGCCAGCAGTGCGGCCAACGCCGCCTCGTACGCCGCCAAGCGCGCGCTCACCCATGCGGAAAGCGCCTCGGCGGAATCGGCTCCGCCCGCCTCCCAGACGTGGAGGTTTTCAGAGGCGTCAACGATTGCAGGTTCTTCAGGTCGCATGACAGACAAACTCCTAACTTCTAGGGTGCCACAACGGAGTCGAATATAAACACTTTCGAAATTGCAAATAGGAATACTGGTTCACGCCCCAAAGAACGTAGAGGATTTGATGCTCCGGTGTCAAAGGTTGCAATTTTAGGGTTTTTCTGGTGTGATCTAGATTACACTAGGAGAAAAGCCGCGGCGAATGTTTGCAATTGAAACTGGTGATCTTCGCACGATGAGACGGGGCAGAAAAGGCGCGTTGCTATTGCTGGCGGTGGTTGTCCTCTGGACCGCTGCGCCGCTAGGCGCCTGTCTGCTGGCCTCGCAGCCGTCCGGCCAGCATTCCTGCTGTCGCGGGATGGAGCTGAAATGCGGAATCTCCGGAACGAGCATCGATGGCTCGTGCTGCCGGGTCCAGCAGCAGAACACCCCCGCCACTCCGGTTCCTCCATATTCTCTTGAATACTCACAGAAACTGGCCTTTGTGCCGCATCAGGCCAGTCTGCAATTGTCCGCCGCTTCGGTTTCTGGGCTCCAGAATGCTCTGGAAGAGCCGCCAAAGTTTCCGCCGGGCAGTAGCTCCATACTCCGACTCTAAAACTCCTTCCTTCGCAGGTTGAATGCTGGCCTTCGTTTGTCTTCGCGCGCTCATGCGCGTTGTAAACGCACGGCCGGGCACTGACCCGAATTTCCGTTGGAGGAAGTTATGAGAGTTTCTGTTGCCGCACTTTGCGTTCTGGTGGCTGCTATGCCGGCCCGTGTTTCCCGCGCGGAGTCGCCCGCAAAGAGTGATGTCCTGGCGAACTTTGCCGCCCTGCTTGAGGAGCACCCGCATCCGGGGGCTTCCACCCCTGCGCTGACGCTGGACGATGTTGAACGGATCGCGCTTTCCGTGAATCCGGAGATTGAGGTCGCTGTCCGGCGAGTTGTTGTCGCCGAGGCGCACGTCCCCGTCGCCGGTGCGCTTGACGATCCTTCCGTGATGTATCGCGGATGGGGAGTTCCGCTGCAACAGCCGTGGGATTATAACACCGCTCAGAATATGTTCAGCATCAGCCAGACATTGCCGGGACGGGGCAAACGGGCGCTGCGGACGAGCGTGGCGGACTCCGATGTGGATGTGGCGAAGGCTCAGCTTGACGAGGTCAGGCTGGAGGTACGGGTGCGGGTCCATAAGGCCTTCGATGATCTGTTGCGCGCCGGCGACGAATTGCGGATTCATGATGAGCATGAAGGCATCGCGCGTCAGGCTATTGAAGCGGCGCGCATCAAGTATGCTGTCGGAAAAGTATCGCAGCAGGACATTCTGAAGGCGCAAGTGGCTCTCACGGCGCTGGCGGAGCACATGATTCGCTTCGATCACGACGCCGATCTTGCGCGCGCCCGCCTCAACACGCTGCTGAGGCGTGATCCCGGCGCGCCGCTCAATGTGCGCGGGGAGTTTGCCGCGCTGGCCGCGCTGCCCCAGGAGCAGAAACTCGAAGGACTGGCTCTCCACTCACGGCCTGATTTGGTTGCTGCCGTCCAGGTCGCGGAACGAAGCCACAGAGAGCAGGCGCTGGCCAAGAGAGCTTACTTACCGGACTTCACGGTTTCGGCAGGTTACATGCTGATGCCGTCCGGCACGCCGATGCGCAACAGCTACATGGTGGAAGGTTCGATGAACCTGCCTTGGCTGAATCACCGCAAACACGATGCGGAGATTGCGGAGGCTGCGGCGCAAGTCACCGAACAGGATGAGGAACTGAACGCGCAGCGCAATATGGCGTTTGGGCAGATTCAGGAAGCGCTTGTTGAGGCGCAGGCCGCGCAACGGCTCGCGCATATGTATCATGACGAACTCCGGCCCCAGGCCGACGCCACGCTCCAATCGAGCGTGATCGCTTATGAGAACGACAAAACGAGCTTCCTCGACCTGCTCGACAGCCAGATGACAGTTATCAATGTTGATCTTGCATGGCTGGAAGCGGTTGCCGATTTCGACACGCGCCTGGCAGATCTCGAACTCGCTGCAGGCGCCCCAATCGATCTTTCAGATTCTTCCGCAACGGAGGTGAAACCATGAAAGCACGTACCTATCAGATTGCATTTGGATCGGCTGTATCCGTCTGCGTTTTGCTTGCAGCCACTCTCTTGTATGTGCTCATGCATCGCAATCCGGCGGCTCTGCCAGTGTCCTCGCAGGATCCAGTGGTGGCGCGCGGGCCCGAGATGACCTCCAAGCCTGTGCAGCCGGGAGGCGCCGCGCAGGCTGGAACTGAGCCGGCCCTGGCTCCCGTGCAGTTGTCGCCGCAGCGCCTTCAAGAGATTGGCGTGACCACCGCGACCGTGACATTCAAGGATGTGAACGACGATCTGACAGTTCCCGGCAATGTGGACATCGACGAGGAGAAGCTCTCGTATGTGCAGACGCGTTTCCCCGGCTGGATTCAGAATGTCTTTGCAAATGCGACCTATCAGTACGTGCGCAAAGGGCAGCGTCTTTTCACCATTTACAGCCCGGATATTGTAAGCAGCGAGCAGGAGTATCTGCTGGCCAGGCAGAACCAAAAGGCCTTTGCGCCCGACGCGAACGGCATGGCCGCGCAGGAAGGTGGCTGGCTGATGAAGGCCGCCGAGGAGCGGCTGCGGCAATACGGCATTCCGGCGCAGGAGATGACAAATCTGGAGCAAAGCGGCAAAGTGCAGCGCGACATTGCTATCGAATCGCCTGTCTCCGGCTACATCACTGAGCGCAATGCCCTGCCGAACGCGTATTCGCAGCCGGAGACAAAGCTCTATACCATCGCCGATCTCTCCACGGTTTGGGTGTATGCCAACGTCTCTCAGAGCGACGTGGGCCGATTGAAACCGGGCAACTCCGCGCTAGTCACTGTCGATGCTTATCCAGGGCGCCGTTTCAACGGCCGCATCGATCAGATTCTGCCGCAAGTGGACCCGGCGACGCGCACCGTGCGCGTGCGTCTTGTCTTCCGCAACCCCGGTGTTGCGCTCAAACCGGGAATGTACGTCAACGTCGCTATCGCTGTCCCGCTGGGGCGCCAGTTGGTGATACCGGCTTCCGCTGTGTTGCAGGGAGGGACGCGGGCAATCGCATTCATCAACCACGGAAACGGGAATCTGGAGCCGAGGTTCATTGAGACCGGGCTTCAGCTAGACGATTCTGTTGTTGTACTCAAAGGCCTGCAGAACGGCGAACAGGTTGTCAGCTCGGCCAACTTCCTCGTTGACTCTGAAGCGCAGCTTCAGGCGGCGATGGGGGCGTTTGCGCCGACTCCCACGCAACCGGCTGCGGGCGCGAGCGCCGCGCCGCCACAGCAGATGCGGATCGACCTCAGCACCGAACCCTCGCCGCCGCGTAAAGGCGCAAACACGGTGCGCGTCAAGCTGATCGGTCCTGACGGAAAGGCTGTCCCAGGAGCGCAGGTGAAGGCGACCTTCTTCATGCCGGCCATGCCCGCGATGGGGATGGCGGCAAGCCGTGCGGAAGCCGCATTGGCCGACAAAGGCAACGGACTCTATGAAGGTCCGCTTGAACTGGAGTCGGGTGGCACATGGAAGGTGACCGTGACTGTTCAGCGCGTCGGCCAGCCCGTCACCACAAAGCAGTTCAGCCTTAGCGCCACGGGAGGCATGTGATGATTTCACGAATTATCGCATGGTGCGCCCACAACCCCTTCCTCGTATTTATGGGAGCCATTCTTCTTGCCGTCGGAGGCCTGTGGTGTCTTCAGCGCGTGCCGCTCGACGCGTTTCCCGACATCAGCGACGTTCAGGTCATCATTCACACACAGTGGGCTGGCGAGCCTCCGAATGTGATTGAAGACCAGGTGACCTATCCGATTGTGACCGCCCTGCTTTCAGCTCCCAATGTCAAGAACGTGCGCGCCCAAACGATGTTCGGCGACTCCTATGTTTTCGTCGTCTTCCAGGATGGCACCGACCTCTATTGGGCGCGGTCGCGCGTGACGGAGTATCTCGGCCAGATCGCAGGCCGGTTGCCCGAAAACGTTCATCCCGCAATCGGCCCGGATGCCACAGGCGCGGGTTGGGTTTACGAGTACGCCATCGTGGATCGCAGCCACACCAAGAGCTTGGCCGACCTGCGCGCTTTGCAGGACTGGTACCTGCGCTACCAACTTGAAACCGTGCCCGGTGTCGCGGAAGTGGCCAGCATCGGCGGCTTTGTGCGCCAGTATCAAGTCAATCTCGATCCCAAAAAACTCTTCTCCTACGGCATCTCCGCTTCCACCGTGATCGACAGAGTCAGGCAGAGCACCAATGAAGTTGGCGGAGACGTGCTGGACATGAATGGCGCGGAATACATGATTCGCGGCCTCGGCTATCTGCGCTCGCTCTCCGATCTCGAAAATGTCCCTGTTGCAACAAAGAACGGCACGCCCGTTTTGGTAAAGGATCTGGGCACAGTCTCTTTCGGTCCGGATGTGCGGCGGGGCGCGGCTGACTGGCAGGGGCAAGGGGAAACCGTCGGCGGCATTGTCGTTATGCGCTACGGCATGAATGCGCTCAATGTCATCAATGGAGTGAAGGCCAAGTTCAAGGAGATTGCGCCCGCGCTGCCTGCCGGCGTTGAAGTTGTGACCGGCTATGACCGCTCCTGGCTCATCGACCAGTCGATTCACACGCTCAAGCGGGACCTCTTCTTCGAGGCAATCATTGTAAGCTTCGTCAGCATTGCCTTTCTCTTCCACTTCCGTTCGGCGCTGGTTCCCATCCTGACGCTGCCCATCGCCGTGCTGGCCGCGTTCATCCCCATGTACTTTCTGCACGTCAGCTCCAACATTATGTCGCTTGGCGGCCTGGCGTTGGCCGTGGGTGTGTTGATCGATGCCGCAATTGTCATGGTGGAGAACGGCTACCGCCATCTCACCGAGCGGGCCGATGTGCCGGGCGATGCGGAGCGGCGGCACATTCTCGTCGGCGCGGCCCAGCAGGTGGGGCCCGCGCTCTTCTATTCGCTCATCATCATCGTGGTTTCGTTCCTGCCCGTGTTTCTGCTGGAAGCGCAGGAAGGGCGCATGTTCCGGCCTCTGGCTTGGACCAAAACGCTGGCTCTGATTTTCTCGTCATTGCTCTCCATTACGCTGGTGCCGGCGCTCATGCCGTTCTGCTTGAGAGGAAAGCTGCGTCCCGAGTCGGCGAACCCCGCAGCGCGAGTTACACAGGCCATCTATCTACCCGTGCTGCGTTGGTGCCTCAAGCACTGGAAACTGGTGCTCGCGCTGAATCTGGCCTTCCTGGCCGCTACCATTCCTCTCTACTTCCGTCTCGGCAGCCAGTTTATGCCCGCGTTGTACGAAGGTTCAGCACTGTATATGCCGAGCGCCTTGCCGGGCATCTCGATTACGCAAGCGGCGTCACTGATGCAGGAACAAGACCGGATCATCCGCTCATTTCCAGAGGTCGCAACGGTCTTCGGCACGGTTGGCCGTTCCGACAGCGCCACAGACAATGCTCCCTTGGATATGTACGACACCACCATCATGCTGAAGCCCCGCGATCAGTGGCGTCCCGGCATGACTTACGAAAAGTTGATCCATGAGATGGACGACAAACTCCAGTTTCCGGGCCTTACAAATACATGGACCATGCCGGTTGCGAACCGCCTGGACATGGAACTGACCGGCATCAAGACCCCGGTTGGGATCAAGATTCAGGGTTCCGATCTGGCGCGCATTGAGGATATCGGAGCGCGGATGCAGCAGATACTTTCGGGTATGCCGGAGGCCAAATCCGTCTACGCGGAGCGCGTTGCGCAGGGCTTCTATCTGAATGTTGAAGTGAACCGGTCGGAGGCTGCACGCTACGGACTGACCGTGGCCGACGTTCAGCGCGTCATCACTTCGGAGATCGGCGGAGCAGACATCGCCGAGAATGTGGAAGGCCGCGAGCGCTTTCCCGTAGCGGTGCGCTATCAACGCGATCTCCGCGACCATCCTGAAGCCTTATCGCAGGCTCTCATCCCAACTCCGTCTGGCGCACAGATTCCTATCGCCGAAGTGGCTCGCGTGTATTACTCGCGCGGCCCCTCCATGATCCGCGACGAGGACGGCGCATTGACCGGCTATGTCTATCTCAATCTGAACACGCACGATTACGGAGGATTTGTGAATCACGCGGAGCGGCTGCTGAACCAAAAGCTGGCCCTGCCCGCCGGCTACACCTGGCGCTGGGCCGGAGAATATGAGTTCGAGATGCGCGCCAAACAGCGCCTTAAACTCATCCTGCCCATCGTCTTCTTCGTCATCTTCCTGCTGCTCTATCTTGTCTTCAAATCCGCCCTGGAGGCTGCCGTGCTGATCTTTCCCACGCTTTACGCCATGTCTGGAGGACTGCTGCTTCAGTGGGCGCTCGGCTATAACTTCAGCGTTGCGGTATGGGTTGGCTATATCGCGCTGTTTGGCATCGCGGTCGAGACCGGCGTGGTGATGGTGGTATATCTGCATGAAGCCTTCCAGCACCATCTTGCGCAGGACAATCCCATGACGGAATCCGTCCTCGAGCAGGCCGTTATTGAAGGCGCGGTCCAGCGTTTGCGGCCAAAGTTGATGACCGTGACCACCGTCATTCTTAGCCTCGCGCCCATCCTCTGGGAAACCGGCATCGGCTCGGACGTGATGAAACCCATTGCGGCCCCGATCGTCGGCGGAATGATTACGTCCACCATCCATGTCCTGATTCTCGTTCCGGTGTTTTTCTTGCTTATCAAGCGCAGGGCCCTGCGTCGAGGTATCTAAGCTGGAAACCAAGACCAGCAGCACACATAACTGCTAGACGCGAGCGATTGACTGTCACGAATGGGCCGGCACTTGGAAGTCGGCCATCGCGCATCGATTTGCCGACTTGCGGTCTATTTTCATTCCGGCGCTCATAAATCAGGTGTTTCGGCGAAACAAGCGAGCGTTCCGCTATTTGTTTACGCGGGATGCGGTGCCAAGAGTGCCTTCAAAATGGATGAGTCTAGTACGGAAGCATCGGACGGAGATCTGCGGAAAAGTGCACCTGGCATCCCGTCCGATGTTCTACTGCATTTTTCGTCACGCCTTCAGCGATCTCCTGCATGACAAGCCCTTCGGCGGCAACGTGGAACCAGCCCAGTTCGGTAACGATGTCTTGAACGACCTGTTTGCCTGTAAGAGGCAATGAGCACTCCTCGACTATCCTAAAGGCTCCATCTTTGGCATTATGTTCCATCGCGACGAGGACGCGAGCGGCGCCAGCGACAAGATCCATCGCTCCGCCCATACCCTTCATCATCTTTCCTGGGATCATCCAATTCGCGAGGTCGCCTCGACAAGAGACCTGCATTGCGCCCAATACGCTCATGTCCATGTGCCCACCGCGGATCATGGCAAAAGACACTTCGGTTCCGAAGAAACTGGAACCGGGAAGAGCTGTCACGGGTTGTTTTCCCGCGTTAACCAGATCGGGATCTTCCTGATCTTCAGCGGGCGGAGGTCCAATGCCTAACATGCCATTTTCGGCTTGCAGAATGACATCGACTCCCGCAGGTACATATGCCGCGATAGCGGTGGGCAGCCCGATGCCAAGATTCACATAAAAGCCGTCTTGCAGTTCCCGGGCAATCCGCCGCGCAATAAGCTCTTTACCGTTCACCTTGATATTCCTCCTCCCGATATTCTTCGCCCGGGACAGCACCATAAGCGCGACATGGTTGTCGCATCAAAAATGATAGCCACCGCTGCAGATCAGCACTTCGCCGGTAACGTAGTCCGATAACGGAGAGCAGAAGAAGAGCACAGCGCCGGCTGCTTCTTCTGGAGTTCCGATGCGTCCCAGCGGACACGCGGATGCAATTGACTCGAGCATCGCGGGTTGGACGCCGATGGGAATATCCTTCCCCGCCATATTGATTTTTCCCTCGGGCATAAGCGGCTGCAACATGCGAGTCTGGATAAGTCCAAAGCCAACAGCGTTCACATTGATGTTGTAGCGTCCCCATTCTTTGGCCATTGTCTTGGTTAGTCCGATGACTCCTGCCTTACCGGCGGAGTAACCAGCCTGGCCAGGATTCCCATCCGTCCCGGAAATAGACGTGATGTTCACGACCTTGCGCATGACGCGCTGGCCGCTTGCCATCTCGCTTTTGGCGGTCGCACGAAGATAATCGGAGGCTGCGCGCAGCAAACGGAACGGCGCCATAACGTGAATATTCAACATCGCCAGAAACTGCTCGTCGGAGGTCTTCTGGATAACACTGTCCCAGCTGAAACCGGCGCAATTGACAATGATGTCGATCGAATCGAAGGCATCGAGGGCGGCATTGACAATCTCTTGCGGAAAAGCCGGCTGCATCAGATCTCCGCAGGCCAGCGCGATGCGTTCAGGATGGTAAACAGAGGACTGCGTCTCCTTCAGCGCTTGTTGATCCAGGTCGCACGCGAGCACATTCGCGCGCGCTGACGCCAGCTTTTGTACGATAGCCCTTCCAATGCCTCGTCCGCCCCCCGTCACAATAGCGGTTTTGCCGCTTAACGTAAAAGGAGATTCCAGTGATACTGCGTCTTTGTCTGTCATTGCTGCGCATGCTCCTTGATAAAATGAGACTCGATTGGTTTCTTAAACTCCGGTCCCACGACTACCCGATCTACATAAATACCGGGAGTTACAATTTCATCTGGATCCAACTGGCCCAGCTCAACGAGTTCTTCCACTTCGGCAATCGTCACTGTTGCGGCGGTCGCCATTACGGGATTGAAGTTGCGAGCTGTCTTGCGGTAGACAAGATTGCCGTGACGGTCTGCTTTCCAAGCCTTGATGAGCGAGACGTCAGCATGCATCGCGCGCTCCATCAGATAGGACTTTCCGTCGAACTCGCGCACCTCTTTCCCTTCAGCGACGATGGTGCCGGCTCCCGCAGGCACATAGAAAGCGGGAATGCCAGCGCCAGCGGCGCGAATCCGCTCGGCCATTGTGCCCTGTGGAATCACAGTCAGGTTCAGTTCGCCGGCGAATACGAGCTTATCGAGCAAGCGGTTTTCGCCCACGTAGCTTCCAATGTGCGATGCGATCATTCCGGCCTCGAGCATAAGCCCCATCCCGAATCCATCGACGCCCATGTTGCAACTGATCGTGTGAAGCCCCTTCAGGCCCTTTCGGATCGTTGCGGCAATTAGATTCTCGGGAATTCCGCAAAGCCCGAAGCCGCCAATCATGACCGTCATACCATCCCGCAGATCTGCGACCGCTGCATCCGGAGAGCTGATTACCTTATTCACGTTCTTGCCCTTTCTCGGGTCACGCCAAAGTCCACAATGCCCGATCGTCTTACCCTGCCAGCACATATACGAGTTGCGTGCGCGTCAGATCATGCGTTTTCGCAATCCCAAATAGCGCTCGGAAGGCTGCGCCGAATTTCTGCACGCGGTAACTACACAACCACTACACTTTTCATTCAGCCGAGGTCACGATTGCGATTCCCATGCCTCCGCCAATGCAAAGACTGGCGACACCGTATCGTTTCTCAAGTCTTCTGAGGGCGTGAATCAGCGTTACGAGGACGCGAGCGCCTGAAGCTCCAATAGGATGTCCGAGCGCGATTGCTCCACCGCTGACGTTGACCCTGGCCGGGTCGAGACTGAGCTTGCGGACGACGGCGATCGATTGAGAGGCGAAGGCTTCGTTCAATTCGAAAAGATCGATTTCGCTTACGGTCAGTCCCGCTTTCTTTAAAGCGATTGGCACTGCCGCCGCCGGGCCGATTCCCATCACCGCAGGGTCAACGCCGGCCAGACCATAGGAGAGAATGCGCGCCAGCACAGGCAGGCCGTGACTCTTGGCGTACTCCCCGGTGGTCACGGCCAGCATTGCCGCGCCATCATTCAGGCCGCTGGAGTTTCCCGCTGTTACCGTCCCATTCGGTTTGAAGGCCGGTTTCAATTTTGCCAAAGCTTCTAAAGTCGAATCCGGACGTGGATGTTCATCCGTCGTGAACTCGACGATGCCTTTCCTGGTTTTAATGGGAACCGGAACAATCTCCGATGCGAAGACTCCATCCTTCAAAGCCTTCGCCGCGCGTGTCTGGCTCTCGAACGCGAAAGCATCCTGTTCTTCGCGAGTGATCCCGCATTGTTCGGCAAGATTCTCCGCGGTAACGCCCATCGCATAAGAGAGAACGGGATCGGTCAGACCTTCGCTCAGGATGCAGTCGACCAGTTCGCCAGAGCCATATCGATATCCAGCACGCGCCTTCGGCAGAAAATGGGGTGCGCTCGACATGCTTTCAGTGCCGCCTGCGAGGTACAACTCGCCATCTCCACACTGCAGCCCTTGCACGGCTGATACGACTGCCTGCAGACCACTCCCGCAAACACGATTGACTGTCTGCGCAGTCACCTGATCAGGAAGCCCAGATCTGATAGCGATTTGGCGGGCCGGATTCATGCCGTTGCCCGCCTGAAGAACATTGCCGACAATCACATCCGCGATATCTTCGGCGGGAAGTCCGGCCAAAATCGCCTTGGTTGCGACGACGCCCAAGTCAACCGCCGAACTGTCTTTTAAAGTCCCCTGAAATCCTCCAATTGCCGTGCGCTTAGCTGCAACAATAACGAACTCT
>Ga0302201_10003675_pt1 | contig 11343 bp, 8 predicted proteins | sample II_Bog_N3_2_FD_194586 | JGI IMG/M metagenome (GOLD analysis project Ga0302201, IMG submission 194586) | Peat permafrost microbial communities from Stordalen Mire near Abisko, Sweden - II_Bog_N3_2 | ecosystem: Environmental > Terrestrial > Soil > Wetlands > Peat | place: Sweden: Abisko, Stordalen...
CGGTTAATGGCCTCGCTTCCACGCCGTGGAACATCGCCGTCGGCGGCACGGACTTCAACCTGCCCAAGGGCGGCGCGGCCTACTTCTCCGGCACCAACTCTTCCACCTACGGCTCCGCGCTCGGCTACATTCCCGAGGTTCCCTGGAACGACTCCTGTGCGAATTCGATCCTGCCGGAGTTCTCGCTCTTCGCCGGCGACACTCCGGCCCAGGTCTGCGGCCTCTCCAATGTCTCCAGCTACGGGCTACTGGAGGTCGTCGGCGGTGGCGGCGGCGCCAGCTCCTGCACCGTCTCCGATGGCGTCAACTACTTTACCTGCACCGGCGGCTATCCGAAGCCCGCCTGGCAGAGTGTCGCTGGCGTGCCCGCTGACGGCGTTCGCGACGTTCCCGACGTCTCGCTCTTCGCCTCCAACGGCTTCTTCGGAGCCTTCACTGTCGTCTGCGAGCAGGACGCAGACATCGACGGCGAGAGCTGCAACCTGAACTCGCCCTACTATGACTTCGTCGGCATCGGCGGCACTTCCGTTGCATCACCGTCCTTTGCTGGCGTGATGGCGCTGGTCAACCAGAAGACCGGCGCTCGCCAGGGCAACGCCAACTACGTGCTCTACAACCTCTTCAACAGGCAGGTGACGGCGGGGACGTCCTGCGCAGCGACCGGCAGCGGTGCAAGCTCGTGCCTCTTTCATGACATCACTATCGGCTCGAACTCCGAGCCGTGCTACACAGGCGGGTTGAACTGCCTGTCGCAGGGGTTCGGCGTTGGAGCTCTCAGCGGCGGCCTCGCCGGCACGGGCTACGATACCGCCTCAGGCCTGGGCAGTGTGGACGTCGCCAACCTCGTCAACGGCTGGTCGAGCGCGGCGCTCAGCACCACGCAAACCTCGCTCACACTCTCGCCGGCGAGCATCACCCATGGCAGCACGGTCACCGCGACGGTCGCTGTAACATCGAGCGCTGGCACGCCTGCCGGGAATGTCTCCGTCAACGGCCTTGCGCCCAACGGCTCGGTCCTCGCAGGAGCGCTCAACAGCTCTGCCGGTTTCTCAGCGCCGGTCGAGACCTTCCCCGGCGGCACCTACACCGTCACCGCCCACTACGCGGGCAGCGCCGTCTTCGCCCAGAGCGACTCCCCGCCGGTTACGCTGACGGTGAGTCCTGAGCCCAGCACCGTGACCGTCTCGCCGCTTCTCTATAGTCCCTCGGGCGGAACCTTTACCAACGCGGCGAATCCCTTGGTCTACGGTCTGTTCAATCTCATCGGCTTTACGGTCGACGGTTCCTCAGGGCAGGGCATCGCCACCGGAAACCTGCTCGTACAGGACAACGGTCTGCCCTTTGACGGCGGGACCTTTCCGTTGAACTCCACGAACACGATCCAGGATTACTCGCCATCGCTCACGGCGGGCACCCATCATTTCACCGTCAGTTACACCGGAGACGCCAGCTTCAATCCCGCACAGACCGCCGCCACACTCACCATCCTGCCAGCTTCAACGACCATGCAAAGTACGCAAGTCTTTATCTTGAACGGAAGCGCCACATTCATTACAGCGAACTTGGACACAAACAGCGTCGGCTACCACTCGCCCACCGGATCCGTAGCCTTGATGAACGGCTCTGTCCTCGTATGCAACGGAACACTGCATGAGTTCTTCAATCCGTACAACGGTGTCCGTTACAGCGAATCGACGTTCGCAATTCCCTCCGGGGTATTTCCACTCGGCATCTCCGCCGCAACGCTGGTGTATGGCGGCGACGTCAACTACGCCGGATCGTCAGCGCCCGTCAGCATCGACAACCTTACCGATAACCTGCCTGCCTCGACCACTTCGCTCGCTCTCTTATCGTCCAGTATTCCCTTCGGCGGTTCGTTGACGGCAACCGCGACCGTAACTCCATCTTCGACGAGCAATGTCAGCTTCCTGATAGACAACTTCGTCTACAACACTCTCCAGTACACTTCCGCGGCCCCATATGTTAGTGGGACCGCAACCCTCTCAGCGAACTATCCGCTCACCCCCGGAAACCACACCATCCAGGCTCTCTCCTATGCCAGCAGTTATGCTTTGGGCTCTCTGTCTCCTGTCGTGAGCTTCCTCGTTCAGGGCGCGACCAGTCCCAGTAGCACCACCCTATCGCTCAACTCGTCCTCCGTCGCCATCGGACAGACGATCACCGCCACCGCGAGCGTCCTTCCCTCATCCGCTACCGGCACCGTGCAGCTTGTCGTCGACGGCAACAACTTCGGCCTGCCTGCAACGTTGAGCGGCGGCAGCGCATCGCTGACGCTCACCACCGCAACGCTCCAGGCCGGCGCACACACAGTCGCCGTCGCCTACTCGGGCGACGCCACCTACCAGCCCAGCATCTCCGCGTCCACGGCGCTCACGCTCACTGCGGTTACGCAGGGCAGCTTCCTGCTCTCGCTCAACTCCTCCGCCGTCACCGTCACCCGCGGTACGCCCTCCGCGCCCAACACCATCACCCTTACGCCCACCGGAAGCTTCAACAGCACGGTCAGCTTCAGTTGCTCCGGCCTGCCCAGCGAAGCCACCTGCGTCTTCTCGCCTCCCAGCATCACCCTCAACGGAGGCTCCGGTTCCACTTCACTCACATTCACCGCCACGCCCCCCACCGTCGCCGGCGGAGCGTCGCAGCCCTCGTGGCTCGTTCCTCGCGGAGTTCCCGCGCTCTTCGCCCTGCTGGGAGTCTGCCTCTTCGGCCGCCGCCGCAAAGTTCGCCTGCTGATCCTGCCGCTGTTGCTGCTGATGGCTCTCAGCCTGCTCACCGCTTGCGGCAGCTCCAGCTCCGGCTCCGGCTCCGGCGGCGGTGGTGGCCAGAGCTACGGCGGCACACCCACCGGCACCTACAGCATCGTGATCACCGCATCCAGCGCCCAGGCCACGCTCACATCCACCGTTACTCTGACGGTGCAGTAGCGCGGGCGGTCACCTGCGGCGTCGTATCCTTCTGCGCTGCCACCAGCCGACGCTCCGGATCGATCGCCAGCTTCATCAGCGCATCCTGCGCGGCGTAGCTCGCGCCGGTCTTTGTAGCGCGCACATACGAGCCATCCGGCCTCAGCAGGCGCGCCTTCACGTTGTCACGCAGGTAGGCCTCCAGGATCTCATCGCGCAGCCGCCGCTTGGCGGCCTCATCCACGACAGGGAAGACGACCTCGCAGCGCTCATACAGGTTGCGCGGCATCCAGTCGGCGCTGCCCGCGAAGACCTCCTCCGCGCCGCCGTTGGCGAACCAGAAGATGCGGCTGTGCTCCAGAAACCGCCCCACAATCGAGCGCACGCGGATGCGCTCGCTCAGCCCCGGAACGCCCGGCCGCAGCGCACAGATCCCGCGCACAATCAGGTCGATCTCCACGCCCGCCTGCGAAGCCGTATACAACGCCTCAATCACGGAGGCCTCCAGCAGGCCGTTCATCTTTGCGATGATCTGTGCCTTGCGGCCACGCCGTGCGTGTTCGGTCTCGCGCGCAATCAGCGCCAGCATCCCCTTAGCCAGGCTCACTGGCGCCACCAGCAGCGGCTTGTACGCCTCGCTCCCCGCCTCCCAGTCGGCGGTCAGATAGCGAAAGACCTTCAGGATGGCCTCGGTCAGCTCAGGCCGCGCGGTCAGCAGACTGATGTCGGTATAGAAGCGCGCCGTCACCGGGTTGTAGTTGCCCGTGCCCAGGTGCGCGTAGCTGCGCACCGTGCCGTCGCTGTCGCGGCGGACAATCAACGCCAGCTTGCAGTGCGTCTTGTAGCCGAAGATGCCGTGGAAGACCTGCACGCCGGCGTCCTCCAGATCGCGCGCCCAGCGTATGTTCGACGCCTCATCGAACCGCGCCATCAACTCCACCACCACGGTCACGTCCTTCGACTGCGCCGCCTCCTGCAGTGCTTCGAAGATGGGCGAGTCCGCGCTGGTGCGATAGAGTGTCTGCTTGATCGACATCACGCCGGGGTCGGTCGCTCCCGCTTCGATGAAATTCTCCACCGTGCTGTAGCTGTCAAACGGATGGTGCAGCAGGATGTCGCCCTTGCGCAGCTCGGCGAAGATGTCCTTCACCGCAACCAGCCGCAGCCGCGTGCCGTGGAACTCCTCATACTTCAGGCTGGGCGCCTTCACCTGGCTATAGAGCCTCATCAGGCGAGTCAGATTCACTGGGGCTTCGGTGCGAAAGACCTGCCACGGGTCCAGCTCGAACTTCTCCATCAGCCGCTCGGCGATCTCGTCCGGCGCGTTCGCGTCGATCTCCATGCGCACCACGTCGCCCTTGCGCCGGTTGTGCAGCTCCTCGGCGACAGACTCCAGCAGCGTGCGGCTCTCTTCCTCCTGCATGTAGAGGTTGCTGTTGCGCGTCACCCGGAAGGCCGCCCGCCCCAGCACGCTGTAGCCGCGGAACATCGGCTCGATGTGCGCCTCAATCAGGTCGTCCAGCAGCAGAAATCCGCTTTGCCCATCGCGTTCGGGCAGCGCAATCAGCTCCGGCAGCGAGCGCGGAATCGTCACCACGCCCAGCACCTTGCTGGTGTTGGCCGCGCCGCGCACCTTGCGCTTGTGGCGCAGCAGCAGCGCCAGGCACAGTGCCTTGTTCAGCACGCGCGGGAACGGATGCGCCGGGTCCAGTGTCACCGGCGTCAGCAGCGGGTCCACCTGCTCATGGAAGAACTTGCTCGCGAACGCGCGGTCGGCCTCGCGCAGCTGGTTCCAGCTCACAATGCGAACGCCCGCGGCGCGCAACTGCGGCGCCAGCCGCTCATTCCAGCACGCGGCCTGGTCACGTGCGAACTGATGCAGCCACTCGCGCAGGCGGTCCATGCGCTCGTCCTGCGTCAGTCCACCCTCGTCGGCGCGCTGCGGCAGACCCAGCCGCTCTTCCAGTCGCTGCAACACGCCCGCCACGCGAATCTCAATGAACTCATCCAGGTTGCTCGCCGTGATGGCGAGAAACTTCACCCGCTCCAGCAGGGGATTGCTCGGGTCTTCGGCCTCCTCCAGCACGCGCCGGTTGAACAGCAGCCAGCTCTCGTCGCGGTCGATGAACCGCCCGCCCGGCGGCGAGGCCCTCTTCCCTCGTCCGTTCGAGCTCGCACCATTGCGTGAGACAGCAGCCCCCTTGCCGGGGACGGCCTTCTTCGCTCGCGACGTCTTGGGGGGCTGCTTCGCCAGTGTCTGCTCGCTCATGGTTGTCCCCAAAGACTAACTCAGAGCCGATGAAAAAGCCGTCAAAGGAGCATAAAGGCTAGACTGGAGCCGCAGATATCCGCACCGTTTCGGCGCCCGTGCGCGTCCAAACGTGAGAAGTTTGTACAGGAGCTCAAACGATGAAAAGACTGATTCCGACCACCCTCGCCCTCGCCGCCGCTCTCACCTTCGCCGTGGCCCACGCTCAGCCACTCCAGACCGTCGGATCGGACCTGAAGGGCGCCGGACACGACACCGCCCACGCGACCAAGACCGTCGCGCACAAGACCGTACGCGGCACGAAGACCGGCTACCACAAGACCGTCCACGGTACTAAGGTTGGTGCGGACAAGACCGTCGATGTCTCGAAGACCGTGGGCAAGGACACCGGACACGGCGTGAAGGTGGGCGCGGACAAGACCGCCGATGTTTCGAAGAAGGGCTACCACGGTACCGTGAACGGAACCAAGAAGCTGGGCCACAAACTCAAGCCGAAACACCACTCGTCTGACGAGCAGTAGCTCCGGAGCACACGACCACCAGCGCAATCCAATATAGGTTCGCGCCGAGCAGGTGCATCACCTGCATCCATGTGGGTGCCAGCAGCAGTACGTCCCCCGCGCCCAGCACGAACTGCGCGGCAATCAACGCCAGCAACCAGCGCGCCGCCCGCGAGCGCAGCGCCAGGCTCAACCAGATAGCGCAACCCAGGCCGACAATCGCCGCCGCCGGATGCAGCCAGCGCATCCGCACCAGCAGCGGCGCGCCAGCCGCGAAGTCTTGCGCCAACCCGGCGCTCAACGATGGAGAAGGGAAGAGCGTATCGGCTAACGCAGCAACGGATCCGGTTGCCCCAACCACCACCGTCGCCGCCAGCGCCAGCCACGCGATGCCCCGCGCCGTCGCGCCCTCTCGTAGCGTGCTCTCGGGCTCGCCCAGCCACCACCACGTCAGCGTCAGCGCGGCCATCAGCGCCATGGTGTTCGTAAAGTGGATGCCTTGCACCAGCACCCGCATATCGCTCGCGTTGTTCTCAACATAGCCGCCCTTGACCAGCAGCGCGCCCAACAGCGCCTCGGTCAGCAGCAGCGCACCCGACCACACCACAGCCTTGCGTGCGCGATGCCCGCTCCCACGCGCCAGAAATGTCCACGCCATCAGCACTGCGACCAGCGCCGTGCACACGCCACTCATCGAGCGATGCGTGAACTCAATCACCGTCGCCAGCCGCGGATGGTGCGGGAAGTAGTCGCCGTTGCACAGCGGCCAGTGGTTGCCGCAGCCCGCGCCCGAACCCGTCGCGCGCACCACCGCCCCCCACAGAATCACCAGCACCATGAACCCGAGCACGCCCGCCGCGTACCCGCGCAGCCCTCTACCCCCACGCACCCAGTCCAGCAACCTGCTCATGAGTCGATTGTAGACGCGACGAAAACTGGCAACTGGCAAACTGGCAACTGAAGACTGGAACATTAAGAAGCGTCACAACGTGCTACGCGAAGATCTTCACCCCGCCAACTCTCGCGCCCGCTCACTCGCCCGCTTCACCGCCTGGATCAGCGTAATCCGCAGCCCGCCCTCCTCCAGCGCATGGATGCCGTCCACCGTGCAGCCGGCGGGAGTCGTTACCTCGTCCTTCAACAGCGCCGGGTGCGAACCCGTCTCGAGCACCATCTTCGCCGCGCCGTAGGTGGTCTGCGCGGCCAGCAGCGTGGCAATGTCGCGCGGCAGGCCCACGTTCACGCCCGCCTCGGCCAGCGCCTCCAGGATGATGTAAATAAACGCCGGCCCCGAACCCGAGAGTCCGGTCACCGCGTCCATGTGCTTCTCATCGACGATCACCGTGCGGCCGACGGTCGCAAAGATCTTCTGCGCCAGCGCCATTTGCTCGGCCGAGGCAAAGCTCCCGCGGCACAGCGCTGTGATGCCTTCGCCCAGCTTTGCCGGAGTATTCGGCATCGCGCGCACCACGCTGACCTTGCCGCCCGCCGCCTTCTCTATCGCTCCGGTCTTCACCGACGCCGCAAAGCTGATCAGCAGCGCCCCCGGCTTCAGCGACTTCGCAATCCCGCGCACCACGTCGCCCATCTGCTGCGGCTTCACGCCCAGCAGGATCACATCGGCGTCCGCCGCGGCCTTTTTGTTGTGGGTGGTCACGCTGATGCCGAGTTGCTTCGCAAGCTGCCGCGCGCGCGCCTCATGCGCCACCGTCGCCACCAGGTCTTCCGGCTTGAACAGCCCGCTGCGCAGAAACGCCTGCAGCAGGATGCCGCCCATCTTGCCCGCGCCCAGCACCGCCACGCGCACGCCTGCGGTCGAACCTGTGTCACGCTTCGACTTCGCCTGCTTCTTCTTGCCCTGCTTGCTGCCGCTGCTCGAACTCATCCAGCAAGGCTACCAAAGCTCCACGCCTCTGCGCCGAAACTTATCCCTTATCCCTTTTCCCTAGTCACTTGCACCTACCCCGCCATCGGCCAGTCAGGCTCAAACCCCGTGGTCTCGAGCATCCGGTACAGCGTGGACCGGCTGATGCCCAGCACCTCCGCCGCGCGCAGCTTGTTTCCATTGCAGGCGATGAGCACCGCCCGTATGTGCTCCTGCACTACCTGTTCCAGACGCACCATCCGGGGGCCCGCCGTTGCAGGCTGTATCTGGGCCAGCTCCTCCAGCGCCTCGGTCAGATCTTCTGCGTGCAGCGTATCCCCCGCGCCGCGCTCCAGCAGACGCCGCATCACCGCCCGCATCTGATTCAGATTTCCCGGCCACTCGAAGCGCTTTGCCGCCTCCAGCAGGTCGTCTCCCAGCTCCGCCGGCTGCTGGCAAAGCTCCTCCGCCACGCTCTGCACCACCTGTGCCAGCAACTGAGGAACGTCATCGGCGCGCTCGCGTATCGACGGAATGGCCAGCCGCAGGGTCTCCAGCACTCCCGCCAGCTCGGAGTGGAAACTCCCGGCGCTGACCACGGGCCGCAGCCCGCGGCCTGCAAACGCCACCACCCGAACCATCCCGCGCCCGATTCCTCCCTGCGCCGGCTGGTGTTGCCATGCGCTGGCCCCGTGCAGCATCGTCAGCAGCCCGCTCTGAGCCGCCCGCGAGAGCCGCGTCACCTCCGGCAGGTAGATCAATCCCTCCGCCCGCTCCGGCGCGGGAGCTGTCTGCGGTTGCGCAAAACGCCGCTCGGCCTCAGCAGCGTCCAGTACCACGAATGGCAGCGCCTTCGCGGGCGACAGCAGATGCAGCGCCCGCGCCACCTGCTCGCCGCCGCAGCCCTCCTCGCCCAGCAGCACGGCGGTGCGGAAGTGCGGCGCCACCCGCCGGATCATGGAACGCATCTGCGTCGCGGCCACGCTGGTTCCGGCCAGGACCGGCCATGCGGTGCCGACATCCCCCATCGTCACGACGGGGCGGGGCGGGCGATTCGAAGAGAGCGGAAGGACCTGCGCATTGGTAGCCATACACAAGCTTCATCGGCTGTCCCACGCGCACGGTGAGCTGTTGGAGTACCCCCAAAGGGGCGCTTTCCTCACGTCCAAAACAGGACTGGCCGGCCATCATGGCCAGCCAGTTATTCTGTAACGTCAAGTTCTAGAGAGATTTACGCCACAGACTTCGCGCAATAGGTGTCAAACGCCCGCGCCAGCTCCTGCGCAATCGCCGGTGCCGTCGAGCTCTCAATCGCCGACCGCTGCATCAGGTACACCAACTGCCCGTCGCGCAGAATCGCAATCGCCGGCGAGGTCGGCGGATGGCCCTGGAAGTAGCCGCGCGCCTTCTCAGTGGCCTCGCGGTCCTGCCCGGCAAACACGGTGATCGCGTGATCCGGCTTGGTAGCATTCTGCAACGCCAGCCGCACGCCCGGGCGCATCTTGCCCGCCGCGCATCCGCAGATCGAGTTCACCACCAGCATCGTCGTTCCGGGAACGGCCAGCGCCGCGTCCACGTCCGCAGCGGTGCGGGCCTCGGCCACGCCGGCCTTGGTCAACTCTTCGCGCATCGGAATCACCATCAACTCTGGATACATCGTCATGCCTCCTTAAAAATCTATCTTCTCCATGATTGTACTTCCTCCGCGCCCCGCCACGCGTATCTAGGCCCTGGCAGTTTCTGCGTGGAAGCCGAAAGATACCCGTCAAGTCAAGGCATAAGGCCGTATGCTTAAAACCATCACCGTCCTTCAAGATGAGCAGAGACCTCCCCATCCGCGACTCCGTTGCGCTCGCCCCGTACACCACCTTCGGCATCGGCGGCCCTGCGCAGTTCTTCGCCACGGCGGCCAGCGAAGACGACATCGCCGCGGCGGTCGCCTGGGCCCGCGAGCGCAGCCTGCCCCTCTTCGTCCTCGGCGGCGGCAGCAACCTGCTGGTCCGCGACGCCGGCTTTCCGGGGCTCGTCCTGCACATCGCGCTGCGCGGCATCCAGCAGCAGTCAAGGGGCATCTTCAACGTCGCCGCCGGTGAGTCCTGGGATGACTTCGTCGACTACGCGCTCTCACTCCACATGGCCGGCATCGAGTGCCTCGCCGGAATCCCCGGCTCCGTCGGCGGCACCCCCGTCCAGAACGTCGGTGCCTATGGTCAGGAGGTCGCACAGACCATCGAATCCGTCCGCGCCTACGACCGTCAAACCAACAAATTCGTTGAGATCCCCCGCGCCCGGTGCCGCTTCCGCTACCGCGAGAGCCTCTTCAACGGCCCTTTGGAGCAAGACGAACCCAACCGCTACATCGTCTCGCAAGTGCGCTTCCGTCTGCATCTGCGCGGCCTTCCGAGTCTCCGCTACGGCGACCTGCAGCGCGCGTTCGCGAACGTCCACAACCCCACGCTCGCTGAGGTCGCCGCGACCGTCCGAGATCTGCGCCGCCGCAAGGGGATGCTGCTGGTCCCCGGCGACCCCGACTGCCGCAGCGCCGGCTCCTTCTTCAAGAACCCCATCGTCACAGCGGAAGAACTGGCGCGCGTCACTGCCGTTCTGGGCGTCTCCCCCAGCGGCATACCGCAGTGGGCCGCCGCCGACCACCGCATCAAGCTCCCCGCCGCATGGCTGCTGGAGCGCGCCGGCTTCAAAAAAGGCTATGCCGACGGCGCCGCCGGCCTCTCCTCGCGCCACACCCTCGCGCTCATCAATCGCGGCAACGCCACCTGCGCCGACATCGAGCGCCTACAGGATCACATCGTTTCCACGGTATTCGCCAAATTCGGACTTAAGTTGGAACGCGAACCGGTCCTGCTGGGCACATGATGGTTCTCAGTTGACAGTTGTCAGTTCTCAGTAAGTCCCCACTGTCAACTGAGAACTGAGCACTGACAACTTCAATCGTCCCCAATCAGCGTCCGCATCATCGCCACGCGCTCATCGGCCAGCACCTGCTTCGCCGGCCCGCGCGCGACGACCTTGCCGTCGTCCAGCCGCACCACCTCGGCGTCCAGCAGCAGCGCCTCTTCCACGTCGTGCGTCACCGAGAGCGCCGGGACCCCCAGCGCCGCCAGCCGCGCCCGCATCGCCGGAATCAGCGCCTCGCGCATCCCGCGCCCGATGCCGCTGAAGGGCTCGTCCAGCAGAACCAGCTTCGCCTTCGGCACCGCAAACGCCCGCGCCAGCCCCACGCCCTGCCGCTCGCCGCCGGAGAGCTCGCGCGGCCGCCGCTTCAGCAGCGGCCCCATAGCGAACAACTCGATGGCCTCCTCTACAAAGCGGCGGTCGGCTCCCGCCTTCTTGCCGAACGCTCCGCGGCTCTTCCATCCGAACTCGATATTCTGCTTCACCGTCAAGTGCGGAAAGATCGCCGTCCCCTGCGGCGCGTAGGCCAGCTCCCGCCAACTGGTGGGCAGGCTCCGCGCCGGCCCCTGCAACTCCAGCCAATCCCCCTGCCCGTCCTTCGCCGCAGCGTCCCAGCGCCGGAACTCCACTTCCACCCCCGGCACCAGCCCGCACGCCGCCCGCAGCAGGGAACTCTTCCCGCTCCCCGAGGGCCCGAAGATCACCGTCCACGGCGCGGCCAGCTCCAGCGCTACGTCCATCTCCACTGAGCCGCGCCGGCCCTTCACCCGCAGTTGATGGTGTGCCCGCCCCTCAGCCAAGGTCTGACCTCCGCTCCGCCGCGCCCCGTCCGTACACCACCAGCAGCGCCACGAACGACAGCGCAATCAGCCA
>Ga0302201_10003697_pt1 | contig 11307 bp, 11 predicted proteins | sample II_Bog_N3_2_FD_194586 | JGI IMG/M metagenome (GOLD analysis project Ga0302201, IMG submission 194586) | Peat permafrost microbial communities from Stordalen Mire near Abisko, Sweden - II_Bog_N3_2 | ecosystem: Environmental > Terrestrial > Soil > Wetlands > Peat | place: Sweden: Abisko...
CTCGCGCGTGCAATCCGGATTCAGAACCGGACCATGCTGGTGGGTGTGGTCGTGTCCCTCATGCTCATGGTCATGCCCATCATGGTCGTGTGCGTGGCCTTCTTGCTCATGTTCGTGCGCTTCCAGGCCTTCGTGCTCATGCGTCCCCTCGGCTGTTTCAGGTCGAGGGTTGTTTTCGAGAGTGTCAGTAGAACTCAACTTTTTGCCTTCCAGGCGCTCTGTGCGCCACATCAACTGCTAGGGGCTCATTCTTGCTGCCGGATGCCCATTTGGGCTGCCGGCTGCCAACTCGCGCAAATAGCCGCGGCAACGCACTCTTACTCAAGGCAAAGCCTTCGCTGAGTGGCCCTGAAGTCCCTCATCTCATGGTAAGAGGGTTTGCTGGAAGGGTCAAACCGGCGAAAGCCGATCAGGCGGCGAAATGCACCGTAATAGGCACGTAACCGGTCAGAGACCTCGCTTGGGAAGAAAGAGAGCTTACTGCTCAGTGTGCTGAGGCTTGCGTACGTAAGGCAGGAACCGCGGATGCGCCGCGCCGCAGTGCATGTAGTGCTCCCGGGCTTCCTTCAGGCTGAGGGAGCCGTTGACGGTCAGGCGAACATCCGCGGCATCTTCATCTTCCTGGCCATCGTCTTCCCACCAGCAAACCGGGCACAATCCGAGCGCGTCCGGCGCTTCCAGCGTCTTGTATCCGCAGCACGGGCAGCGGAACCGGGCCTGCACCAATGTTCCCACACCGGAATAGACGGCAAAAAGTGGGCGCGAGTTTACGAAATGAGGGGCCCCATCCGGATGTTCTCGGCACCCAATTCCTATTCTGAAACTCAGCGCGCAAGATTCTTTCTTGATCGCACCTAGTCGGCAGGCTGAGCCATGCGGAACTGATCGATTCGCTGCCGTTCATCGACAGCAGGTTCACGTGGGCCCGCCAGAGTAGAATCCGCCCCAGGAGGCGAATTCGATTTTATGCCCTTTGTCCTCATCTTTTTTCCTGCTCGATTGAGCCGCAAGTTGTTGATAGTGTTGCTGCTGGCCGTACCAACCGCGCTCACGGCCCAAGTCCACCGTACGCCGCTTCGAGTGGCCGTCGTCGGTTTGGTCCATGGCCACGTCGAAGGCTTCCTTGCCGGCCTTCCCCACCATACCGACGTCGAATTGGTCGGCATCGCCGACTCTGACCCCGCACTATTCGCCAGGTACCAGAAGAAATACGCGCTTCCCGCAACCGTCTTCTATCGCCAGGAAGCCAACATGATCGAGAAGACCCACCCCCAGGCCGTGCTGGTCTATACCTCCATCGCCGATCACCGGGCTGCCATCGAGATCGCAGCACAGTACGGTGTCTCCGCCATGGTGGAGAAGCCTCTGACCATCTCGCTTGACGACGCCCTGGCCATCCGCCGCACCGCCCGCCACTACCACATCCACGTGCTGGTGAACTACGAGACCACCTGGTACGCCAGCAACAGAGCAGCCTATGACGAAGCCGAAAGCGGCCGCCTGGGCGCCATCCGCCGCGTCGTCGTTCACGACGGCCACCAGGGCCCCAAGGAGATCGGTGTTCCGCCGGAATTTCTTGCCTGGCTCACCGATCCCGCCCAGAACGGCGCCGGCGCGCTCTACGACTTCGGCTGCTACGGAGTAGATTTGATGACCTGGCTCATGCGCGGCGAAACTCCGCTCACTGTTACCGCTGTGGTCAATCACGATAAGCCCGAAACCTATCCGCAGGTGGATGACGACGCCACCATCGTGCTCACCTATCCTCATTCCCAGGCCGTCATTCAGGCATCGTGGAACTGGCCCTTCGGGCGCAAGGATATGGAGGTCTACGGCGCCACCGGCTACGCCATCACCGTCGAGTCCGACAAGCTCCGCGTGCGCCACGAGCACGATGCGCAAGAGCAGTTCACCACGCCGCCTTCGCTCTCTCCGCCAGAGAACAACTCGCTGAACTATCTGGCCGCAGTTCTGCGCGGCGAAATCATGCCGAAGGACGACCTGAGTTCGCTCGACACCAACGTCATCGTCATGCAGATTCTCGACGCGGCGCGAGAATCGGCCCGCACCGGAAAGACAGTGCAGCTCAGAAGGCTCGAAGATTAGAGTTTTCGTGCGGCTTCGCTGCGCACGGCTGCCACCGTAATTGACAACTCTCTGCGATTCGGGGATTATCCAGTCGTACCCGCAGCACTCCACAATGACCAATCAATGCACGCGATGCACATACGAACTGGAGGACGGCGCGGTCGTCTGTATTCACTGCGGCGCCGCGTTGGGTGAGCCCGCGGGGTCCGATCCTCCGGTGGCAACGCGCGAAGCAACGCCCGCGACTCCCGCTCAGCCCGTCATCGCCTCTCCCATGTTTTCAACGGGGAGCGACCTCAACGGCATTGGTGGCTGGCTGATCCTGGTGGCAATTGGCCTTGCAATCTCGCCGTTCATCATGATGCATGGCGTCTATACCGATCTCCGCATCTTGACCGGCGATCGATACCAGGCAGGCCTTGCGCTTCGTCCCGGCCTTGCCGGACTCGTCATGTTTGAGGCCATCACCAATACCTTGTTTCTCGCTGCGGTGGTCTGCCTCAACGTTCTGCTTTACCAACGGAAGCGTGTTTTCCCAACCGCCATGGTGGTCTATTTCTCGGCCCAGATCGTCTGGGTTCTGATCGATCACCTGATGACCTTGAAATATACCCCACATTCCACATGGACGGGCGTTTTGAGGGCGATCGTCGCCGGCCTGATCTGGATTCCTTACTTCCTGCAATCGCGGCGTGTTGAAGTTACATTTGTCCACGAATAGAGCTTCGCCGAAGACCCTTCTGGATCCAGCCGGGCCCACTGAAAACCAGGCGGGCCGGAATCGCTTCCGGCCCGCTTGGTTGGTTCAATTGCAGCGAACCCTTACGGCACAAACACGTGCAGCCGCACATGCCATTTGCTGCTTTGTCCGGGTTTCAGCGTAACCATGCCTGTATCGGTCGAGCCCCACTCCTTGCCGAAGGGATCGCCGAAGTTGTACTGATGCTCGATGGCCACGAATTGTTTAGTGGGTGGCGCGTACATCTGGATTGCCTTTATCTCCGGCGACAGGCCGATGATGTCGATGCCGTAATGCGCCGCCGGATCGATCACCTTTACCGTAACGGCCTTGTTCGCCCACTCCAGGTGATTCCAGTTGTCGTCGTAGAAGTTCGATCCCAGCGCCACACCGCCCGGCGCAAGCAGGTCAAACTTGGTCCCCGCTACCGGAGAAATCTTGCCCGTCGGGAAGACGTTGTCGTAGTTATCCACCTCAGCCACCGTGGTTCCGGGGATATGCACCTTGACCTGCGTGCGGTCGCCTGAGGGCAAATTGAAGTAAGGGTGCCAGGCAATGGCGATCGGCTCGGCTTCGTTGCCCACATTGCGCGCAACGATGCTGGCATCCACGGCTTCGGCCGTCAGCCGTATGGTGAAAATCAGGTCGGTCTTCGACAGCCAGTGGCCTCCAAAGTCGCCGCCATGGATCACTCCGGTCACTTCCTGGCCGCCGGGAATGTCCACAACCTTGACGTCGTCGGTCTTGGCCTTGAGGATCAGCCCGTGCATGGCGTGGCGCTCCGCCCCGGGCAATTTGCCTATGTTGTTGGCTGGAAGGGTGATGGTGTGGCCCTTCCACTCTGTGGTCAGCGTCTTGCCGTCGGCCGAGAGCTTGCCGCGAATCCGATTGGGGTAGGGAACCAGAAAAGCGGCGCCCAGCCGGTAGCCCAGATTTCCAAAGCTGTCATCGTCTACGTCCAGCATCTTCTTCGCGTCCGCCAAGTCCGGAGAAGCGAGCACGTCCACATTGCCTTTGCCCGGAAAGTTCGCGGTGATCTGCAGGATTTCCATCCCGCGCCCCGGCGCAAGCGTGATGCCTGTGAACTCCGGCCTGGTGGTGCTGGCGGCAGTGCGGGTGAGAGTCACAATCTTTTGCCCGCCGATCTCGGTAACGGCCTGCGCCTGACCAAGAATCAGCAAAGGACCCGCCATCAGGGCCGGCAGGCCAAAAGCGAGCAGCGTATGTGCGCATAACAGTGCCTTCATCACAATCCATCCCTCGAATCGCGTTAGGATCTTCCGGAATCGACTTCCTGGCCGCGCAGGTTTTGCCGGAGCGCGAGAAAGCGTATTCCCGAACGCTGCAATTCTACGCCATGCCGCCCCGTTTTGCTTTACAAGCACTATGATTACTTCCATGGAAAACTCACTCCGTTGGGGAGTTCTCTCGACTGCCAATATCGGCCTCAAAAAAGTCATTCCCGCCATGCAGCGCGGGCAATACACCCGTGTTGTGGCAATCGCCTCGCGCGATCGCGCCAACGCCGAGCGGGCTGCGATCGCTCTGGGCATTCCCACGGCCTACGGCTCCTATGAGGAACTCCTCGCCGACCCCAGCATCGATGCCATCTACAACCCGCTCCCCAACCAGCTTCATGTCCCGTGGACCATCCGCGCCGCCGAAGCGGGCAAGCACGTTCTCTGCGAAAAGCCGCTCAGCCTCACCGTCGCTGAAGCGGAAACACTGCTTGCCGTCCGCGCCCGCACCGGAGTCAAAATAGGCGAGGCCTTCATGGTCAACTGCCATCCGCAGTGGGTTCGCCTGCGGCAACTCCTCGCTGAAAAACGCATCGGCGAGATTCGCTCTATCTCAGGCTTCTTCAGTTATTTCAATAGCGATCCGGCCAACATCCGTAACCAGGTTGAAAGCGGCGGCGGCGCACTCTACGACATCGGCTGTTACCTCATTCACGCATCGCGCTACGCGTTCAGGCAGGAGCCCACACGCGTCGTAGCCCTCGTCGATCGCGATCCGGTGATGAACACTGACCGCCTCACCTCGGCGATGCTTGATTTCCCCGGCGGACAGTCCATCTTCACGTGCAGCACCCAGCTTGTTCCGTATCAGCGCGTCCACTTCTTCGGCACACGCGGCCGCATCGAGATCGAGATCCCCTTCAACGCCCCTCCCGACCGCCCCACGCGCCTCTTCATCGATGACGGCGGCGATCTGTCGGGCGCCGGCATCACCACGGAAACATTCCCCGTCTGCGATCAGTACACGCTGCAGGGCGACGCCTTTTCCAAAGCGGTTATGGACGACGCTGACGTTCCAGTTCCCCTGGAAGACGCCATCGCCAACATGGCGGTTATCGGAGCCATCCTCCAATCCGCTCAATCCGGCCGGTGGGAGTCGCCAAAGCACTCCTCAAAAGCGTAAGGTTAGCTATTTCCCTTGCGGTTTGGGCGCTGCGGCGTCTTTCGATGCCGGCGCTGCCGGGGCGCAGTTTCCGGAGCCTTCTGAGGTGCGGCAACCGCCGGCTTTTCCGGATGCGCGGTGGCCGCGGCCTTCTGGTGCTTATTGGCAGGTTGCCTCCACTCCTCGTCATGCTTTGCCTTTTCGGTTGCCGCTTTGGCGCAATGGGCGATGCCGATGCGGCGATTACGCAATTCGATACGGCGCTCACCTACGCACTCGATAATCCGAGCACGCTCTTCCACATCCATCCTCGGCAATGCTTCAACCCATGTCCGCCGCGCTTGCTGCGCGCCCTCGCGCGCTGGCGTGCAGGGTTTTTTTGAAGGTGAGATCTCATTTGTTAAACTGATGCCACAGGGCGCCGGGCTTGATGAAAACATTCCGGCCTGGTCAAGGCGAACCATACTTGTTGAATATGCCCACTACGCGTCGACCGCGGGAAGACAAACCTCAACTGTGGCGCCTGCCTGTGGCATGTTTTCGATTTGAATTGCACCACGATTCTTCTCCACAACCGCCTTGGCAATCGAGAGACCGAGACCAAATCCTCCCGTCAATCGCGACCGTGAACGATCCGAGCGATAAAACCGTTCGAATACATGGGGCAGGTCTTCGCTCGATATTCCCGGCCCTGCGTCCGCAATCAGGATGCGGCACGCCGAGCCTTCGATGCGGCTGATCTCAACCTTCACTTCACCGCCGAGCGGGGAATGCTGAATTGCATTTTCGAGGAGATTGATCCAGAGTTGGTTGAGCTCGTATTCCGGTGCGCGCACTCTCAAATCGCAACAAGAATCGAACACAACCGATACCGATTTGATCTTCGCCATGGGCACAAGCTGATCGATGGCATGCTGCAACGACTCGTTGAGACCGAGCGGCGCTTCGTTGTCAATGGCGCCCTTGCCGGTCGACCGTTGAAAATAATCGATGGACGCCAGAAGCAGCATGTTGGCCACAAGGTTCTCGGTGCGTGAAGTATCTTCAAGCGCGCGTGCGATGCCCTCGCGCAGTTCTTCTTCTGAGGCTTTGCCTTGTTCCAGAAGTTGAAGAGTCGATTTCTGGATCGCGACAGCGGTCTTCAATTCATGTGCGGCATCGCTGAGAAATCGGCGTTCGCGCCGGAACGCCCGCTGCAGGCGAGAGACCAGCGAGTGCAGGGCACGGGCGAGCGGCACCAACTCAGTGCTCCGGACCGTGCCCGTGGGGTCTTCAAACTGCGCCCCATCGGCCTCGATCAAATCTGCCTGATGGGCGAAGTCGGTGAGCGGACGCATGCCTTTGCCCACGGCCCACCACGTCGAACCGAAGGATATCAGGAGAGAGAGCAGTCCAACCGAAATCGCAATGCGGGTTGCGTTGGCGATCTCGGCCTCAGCGCGATTGGCCGGCATCGCGTAATAGACATTCACATAGAGTTGCGGTATCTGATGATTCTCCTGATCGAGGATTGCCGCATTCATATGCGCCTTGGCTCGATAGATCACTCCCCCGCGGCGAAAAAAGAACGCTCCATCTTCATGTTGTCCGCGATCCTTGTTCGTGGTCAGCCACGAGGAGGACCCCGCTACGGGCCCGCCATGTACATCATCAATGCAAAAGAGATCCTCCTTGGGAATGTTGACCTGATCTCCGTCAAACGTCAGACCATCCGGACTTTTTACATCGTCGTCGACCAGCGCAAGCACTGAAACCATGCGCGCTTTCAACTCTGAATCGACACTCGACCACACCGCGCGATGCACATACCAGATCGAGAGTCCTACCGCACCCACGGCCGCGACCAACTGGGCCGCGAGGACAAGCAAAACGACTCGACCGCGGATCGAACGCATCATCCCGCCTCACTGCGGCGCAGCATGTAGCCATGACCGCGCAAAGTGTGGATGAGTCGCTCATGGGCGCTCGCGTCGATCTTGCGGCGAAGAGCTGAGATGTACACCTCGATTACGTTGCTGAATTTTTCCCAGTTGTAGTCATAGAGGTGTTCGAGCAGTTCTTCCTTGGAAACTACGGAACCCTGGCGCAGCATCAGATATTCGAGAGTGCGATATTCCATCGGCGTCAGCTCCACGCGCACTTCCGCTCGAGTTGCGGATCTTGTGTTCATGTCGAGGATCAGGTCCGCAAGCACCAACGACGAACTCGCCTGCCCCTTGCTGCGGCGGATGAGCGCTTTCACCCGAGCGAGCAGTTCTCCAAGGTCAAACGGCTTGGCGAGATAATCGTCCGCGCCGTTGTCCAGGACGCCCACAATGGTCTGCTTGTCTTCCTTTGCAGTAAGTACCAAAACGGGAGTCTTGTTTCCTGCCCTGCGTAATTCAGTGAGAAGTTCTTCACCGGAGATGCCAGGCAGCATGAGGTCGAGAACCACCAGATCGAACGATCCCGACAGTGCAAGATGCAATCCTTCGTTGCCTTCCAATGCGACATCGACAACGAACCCCGCATTTTTTGAGATTGCCTTGGCAAGGTTCTGTGCCAGCCGTTCCTCATCTTCGATGATCAGTACATGCATTGAATCTCCGCCCACAATCGAAGCAGTATTGCAATGGTGGATGCTGGCCGCCAGGGATCGTCGCTTCGGCATTTTCCGTCTCATCATGTTGTACGCGCCGTGAATGAATTTGACTAGCCCGTACCTGAGTCCCAATGCATCGTCTAACTGTTCAATTGTGCCGTGTCACCAAGTGTCACATGTTCAGGGTAGAATCCAGGTTTCAGCCTCTTTCATTTCATGCCTTGTCAGTGGAGCGGAGGGTCACTCGCCGCCTTCAGCAAATCTTCAGGGTGCGCAGGGTAGAGTGGAATCGATGTTTATGTTGCGTACTGGAATGATCGCGGGAGTTCTGCTGGCGACGGCGCTGCCGTGGGCAACCGGGCAGACGGCGCCGTCGAAAACGGATGCGCCGCTTACCCTTGAGGATGCAATACGGCTGGCGCAAGCGAACGAGCCGGCGTTTGCCGCCGCAGTGGCAGAAAGCCGTGCCGCTGCGCTCGAGCGCAAAGATGCCAAGGCCGCGTTGCTTCCCACGGTTACATTTCACAACCAATATCTTTTCACCGAGTCGAATCACACACGGGCGACCACGACGCAAGGCACCACCAGCCAGTCTCTGCCTGTGTTCATCGCGAATAATTCCATTCATGAATACACAAACCAGGCTGCAGTTACCGAAACGCTCGGCTTGGCCGGAGCGGCTTCGGCACGGCTAGCGAGTGCCAACGCGGCGCGGGCGGAGGCGGAACTTGAAATCGCACGCCGAGGGCTTGTGTCGACTGTGGTTGAACTCTATTACAACATTCGCGCTGGCGCAGACAGACTTGCCGTCGCCCAGCGTGCGCTCGATGAAGCCAATCGCTTTGTCGAAGTAACGCAAAGGCGGGAAGAAGGACGCGAAGCGGCGCACGTCGACGTCATCAAGGCTCGCCTTGGACAACAGCAGCGCCAGCGGGAACTGGCGGAAGCCGGCCTCGGCACCGAGAAAGCCAATCTTGAACTGGGAATCCTGCTCTACCCGGACCCGAGCCGCAAATTCGCGGTTGTCGAGGAGACAGCCCCGCCCATGCTACCCGACCGCCCCAGCGTTGAAGCCGCGGCGCGGGCCAAAAATCCTGAACTGCGCAGCGCCCTGGCCACGCTCCAGGCCAGCCAGGCCACGGCCCTCTCGGCCTGGGCTGGCCTGATGCCCGACCTCGCGCTCAATTACAGCTATGGTATCGACGCTCCGCAGTTTGCAAGCAACGGGCCTGGCGGCGCGCGCAACCTGGGCTACTCCGCGAGCGCCACTGTCGACGTTCCCATCTGGGACTGGCTCACCTCGGAGCGTAAGGTGAAGGAGGCGCGCATCCGTTCGCAGGCCAGCAAGGTAGCGCTCAGTGCCGCCCAGCGCCGCATGCTCGCCGACCTCACCGAGGCTTATAACGAAGCGGATAGCGCACGACAGCAGCTAGCCTCTCTCGATGCCAGCGTAGCCGATGCCCGCGAAGCCCTTCGTCTCACCAACCTTCGCTATGTCAATGGCGAAAGCACAGTGCTCGACGTGGTCGATGCACAAAATACCCTGGTGGCCGCCGAAAACGGCCAGGTCGATGGCGTGGTTCGCTACCACTTGGCTCTGGCCCAGCTTGAAACGCTTTCAGGAAGGCTCTAGACCGTGAACTGTGCAACGAGTCGTGGAACTGATGAAGCTTATAAGGCGCGAATAGCGGTGGCGGCGGTGTGCGCACTGCTCGCTGTCTCCCTGATGGCCGGTGGATGCAAGAAAAATGAGGAAACAGCTCCCGAAGCATCCGTAGCCGTTCAGGCTGAGCATCCCACCGTCGGCCCACTCTCCGCGGAGATTGCCGCCGATGCAGTGCTGGCTCCTCTGGCCCAGGCAGCCATTGCGCCCCGCATCAGCGCTCCTGTGAAAGCGGAGCTAGTGCAGCGCGGAGCGATCGTACACAAGGGTCAACTCTTACTAACGCTCGAGGACCGCGACCTGCGCGGTGCGGCACTTGACTCCCGAGGCAGCCTGAGCCAGGCGCAGGCTGCCTTTACCGCCGCCACACTCGCCACGATTCCCGAAGATGTGCAGAAGGCCCAACTCGATGTGGACCAGGCCAGGGCCAATCTAGACGTGGCCAACCGCACCGTCGAAGAGCGCAAACGGCTCCTCAAGGAAGGCGCCATCGCAGGCCGGGATGTCGACACCGCCATGGCCGCAGCCGTGCAGGCCCAGGCCGCTTACGACACCGCCGCCAAGCACCTGGCCAATGTGGAAAAGACCACCCGCCAAACCAGCATCGACGCGGCAAAGGGGCAGCTCACCTCGGCACAAGGCAAGCTCGAAAATGCCGATGCCCAGGTGAGCTATGCCGAACTGCGCAGCCCCATCGATGGTGTCGTCACAGACCGGCCGCTCTTTCCCGGCGAAACAGCCGCGGCTGGCGCGCCCGCCATCACTGTGATGGACACCAGTTCACTGATAGCCAAGGTGCATATCTCGCAGGTTTCCGCGCAGCAATTGAAGATTGGCGGAGCAGCTGAGCTCACGATTCCGGGAGTCGACGATCCTCAAGCCGCGACCGTTGCTCTTATTAGCCCGGCTCTCGATCCGGGCTCAACAACGGTCGAGGTCTGGCTCAAATTGCCCAATCCCGGCGGCCGTTTCAAGGTGGGCACGCCGGTGCACGCAATCATCAGTGGACTCACCATTCAAAAGGCCGTCCAGTTGCCCACCGCCGCGATCCTGCCGGCCGATGATGGATCCACGACCGTGCTGGTCGTCGGAGCGGATGGCGCTGCCCACAAGCGCGCCGTTCAGATCGGCCTGCGAACCAACGAAAAGGTCCAGATCCTCAGCGGAGTGACGCCCTCCGACATGGTCGTGACCGAGGGCGGCTACGGCCTCGACGATGGCACCAAGGTCACAATCGGCGGCGCCAAAAACGACGACAATAGCGGTAAAGACGATGCCCCGGCTGCGGGCGGGAGCAAGGAATAATGGCCTCCGTTCCTCCGTTGTCCGACAATGAACTGCGCTCCGAAGATGATTCGAATTTCTGGCTGCCGCGTTGGGCCCGCACCATCTTCTTCATGGCTTTTGTTCTCACGGTGGTGGGCATCTTCGCCTTCTTCCAGACGCCCATTGCGGTCTTCCCGGAGACCAACTTCCCGCGTATCGTCATTGGCATCGATAACGGCGTAATGCCTGTCGAACAGATGCAGGTCACCATCACCAAGCCCATCGAGGACGCGGTCAACTCGGTGCCCGGCCTTACCACCGTGCGCTCCAACACCAGCCGCGGATCGGCCGAGGTCAGCCTCTTCTTCGACTGGTCGGTCGACATGTTCCGCACTCTGGAACTGGTCAACTCCGCACTCAGCCGCGTCCAGCAGGAGTTGCCGGCCACGGCGAAGATCACCACCAACCGTCTCACCTTCGCAACGTTTCCGATTCTCGGTTACAGTCTGACCACGACCAACAGCAGCGTCACCCAGAGTGATCTCTGGGAACTGGCCACCTACACGCTCA
>Ga0302201_10003706_pt1 | contig 11286 bp, 9 predicted proteins | sample II_Bog_N3_2_FD_194586 | JGI IMG/M metagenome (GOLD analysis project Ga0302201, IMG submission 194586) | Peat permafrost microbial communities from Stordalen Mire near Abisko, Sweden - II_Bog_N3_2 | ecosystem: Environmental > Terrestrial > Soil > Wetlands > Peat | place: Sweden: Abisko, Stordalen...
CGGCCCGAGCGCCGCTTCGCAGCCAGAGACCCCCGTCGACAAGACCGAGCAGTCGAAGGGCCATCCCGTCACGGTCACACCGGAGATGATCGGCGCCGGCATCGTCTCATCAGGCGTGACCTTGCCGACACCACCGCCAGCCACCGGCACGCGGCAGAACCCGGTTTCGTCCTGGGGCAAGCCGCTGCCCTGGCCGATCGTCATCGCCGACCGGCGCAACAACCGGCTGCTCGAAGTGACCCCCGACAAGCGCATCGTCTGGGAGTTCCCCTCGCCCTCGCTGAAGATCTATCGCGGCAATGACGACGTGAACTTCGCGCCGGACGGCAAGACCATGGTGGTCAACGAGGAAGATAACTTCGACCTTCATATGCTCGACTACGAGACGCGGCGGCTGATGTGGAGCTATGGCGTGCCTGACACGCGCGGCAGCGGCGAGGGCTACCTGAACTTTCCCGACGACGCGCGTCTGCTGCCGGATGGGCGGCTGATGGTTGCCGACATCCGCAACTGCCGCCTGCTGTTCATCGACCCAAAGACTCGGAAAACGTTGACGCAGTGGGGCAAGCCCGGCGTCTGCAAACACGCGCCGCCGGCCACCTTCGCCTACCCCAACGACATCAACTACTTCGATAACGGCGACTTCCTGGTGACCGAAATCCCCGATTCCTGGATCAGCCGCCTCGGCCCCGATGGTCATGTGGTCTGGAGCATCCGCGGGCCGCATTTGCACTATCCATCGGACGCCAGGGCAGCGGCGGATGGCAACATCATCGTGGCTGACTTCGTCAAGCCGGGCGGTGTGGTAATCTTCAATCCGCAGACCGGCAAGGTCGTCTGGGAATACCGCGTGGCCGAGGGCGAGAAGGCGCTGGACCACCCCTCGCTGGCGGTCGAACTGCCCACCGGCGACATTCTGCTGAACGACGACCACCGCGAACGCGTGCTGGTGATCGACCGCCAGACCAAGGAAATCATCTGGCAGTATGGCACCACCGATACGCGGGGACATGCGCCTGGCTTCCTGTGGTACCCGGACAGCGTAGACATCGATTACTACCACGACTGGAAGGCGGCGCTCGCCGACAAGCGCTGACGACCTGACCGATGCCGGGCGGCAGGCGGGGTTCCAGCACTCCGCAGCCGCAAGCCGCTGGCATCTGAGCCACGTCTTCGACCCGGTCGCCAAGTCGGAGCTGCGCAGAGCAGATCAGCAGCGTCTGGCGGTCCCGCGGGCGCCGCGGGGGTGATGACCAGCGCCTTATTGCGCGGTCGACAATCAGCTCCGTGCCGATCGGGCTTGCTGGCACGGCCTGGCTCTCGCTCAGCCGGTCCCGCGACGAACTCCCCGTCTCAACCCGACGGTCCCTCGGCCAAACCATCCGGCTGGCGATCCCCTCGGCGGACCAGAATTGGCGTCCATTCCGCCGCCTGATCCAACGTCAGCGCGCCGTCGCGTGCCCGTTCCAGTCCGGCGATCAGCGTGCTGGAAACGGCCGCACGGCAGCGCAACGTCCGCCCGGGATCCTCCCCGCCAATGGCCGGCAGGAAAGCCGTCAGCGGACTGCCGTCTGGCAGCTCGCCGAGCAGCTGGTCCAAGCGCACGAGCGCGTCGGTGACCCGCCAGAGCGGCGGCGGTCGGGGGCGGTAGGTTTCCGCAAGGGCTTCGGGGACGCGCAGCGCGACCAGGCAGGCGCGCAGCAGTTCGGTGAGGTCTCCAGCGCCACCGCCGCCGCCGAGGCTAATCTCCGGGCGACCGCGGGCGAAGACGTCCCGGCCGAGTTGCGGCCGCCGCTCCAGCCAGTCGGCGGCGCTGCGCATCCGGGCACGGTTGAGCAGCTGCTGGCGCAGCGCCTCGGCTTCCGCCTGCGCCGCCTTGGCCTCGGGAGAGTTGGCCGGCAGCAGCAGCCGTGACCACAGCTCGGTCAGCGTCGCCGCCATCACCGTCCAGACCGCCCAATGACCGATGCGGTCAGTATCCCGGCCGGCGAGCCCCGCCTGCATGGCGGTGGCGAATGCTTCGATCAGCGCGGCGATCGAGAGCTTGGCCAGGTCGAGTTTTTTGGCGCGCGCCAGCTCCAGCAGCCAGTCGAGCGGCCCGGCGAAGCCCTCGACCGCCAGGACCGGCGCGGCAGCCGACCGCGCCGCGCGCGGCGGGTCTTCCCAGGCGGCGACGTCCTCAGCGGTCACCCGCGCCGCGGTCGCGCTGGCCATGGGATCGGTCATGGCACGGCGTACGACGGCTGCGGCTCGAACCGCAGCGCAGGCCAGCGCACCGCGAGCGCCGCCAGCGCCCGCCATGGCGTCCAGTCCGCCGACCAGAACGTCAGCTGCCACACCGCCTCCCCCGGCGCCGGAGGCGAACATGGCGGCTCGCCGACAGCGGCCAGCTCGCTGACATGGCGCAGGGCGTGCGTCGTGCCCCAGTGTTCCCACAGCCAGCCCAGCGCGTCCGGGTGATCGGGGCCGAGCCGCAGCAAATCCGCCGGCACCGGCAGCAGCGCCTGCAGATCGAACGGGCAGGCCCGGCTGGTGCCGACGCGCGCCACTGCCAGATCGTGGCGGCGGCTGACGGCCTCGCGCAGCCGGCCGGCGACGATGCCGGCACCGGCGACGCTCAGCGTGCGTGGCTGCCGCGGCGGCGCGACCAGGAAGTTGAACATATCCTCCTCGATCCGATCGAGGTCGAGCTGCCAGGGAATAATCCCGGCGCCGGCGGCAACCTGCCGGAACGCGGTCAGCGCGGCGTCCGGCCCGGTGATCGTCAGGCGGTGATGCAGCCAGTCGGTGTGATCCAGCCGCAACGAGGCGGCACGCGCGGTGGCCGGGTTCTGGCGCCTGATTGCGGTCCGCGGCTGGCGCACACGGTCATCCGGCCGCGGTCGGACGGCCGGCGGCAGATCGACCGCCGCCGCGGGATCGGTGACGGCGGCAGCCTCGGTAACCGCGGCCGCATCCGCCGGCGTCGGCGTCGGCGACCCGGTGATCACCGCCCGCTGCTGGCTGTGCAGCCAGTCGAGCAGGGCATCCGCTGTTGCGGCAATACGCGCCGCGGCAGAGCGTGTCATTCCGCTGCCGCCTTGCCGGTGCGGCCACGCCGCAGCGTCCGGCGCATCAGGATGCGGCGGAGCGCGTCGGTGCCGAGCCGGCGATGCTCGATGTTGCCCCAGCGGTCGATCTTGCGGAACACCGGTCCGAAGCTGGTGCCGGACATGGCCAGCCAGTCCTCCAACGCCTGCACCGGGCAGGCGTCGCGGTTCGCCGCCCGCTTGACGGCAATGCGCCGGCCGCCGCCACGGGCCGGGTCCGTGATGACCAACTCGGCGCCGGCATCGCCGATGCGAACGTGCTCGAAGTCGAGGCCGACCAGCGCGGCGCGGCCCAGCCCGCTGGCCGCCAGCAGCAGCAGCGCGCGATCGCGCGCGCCGGCGAGACCGCCGCGGCAGGCGCCGGCCATGCGGACCAGCCGGGCGGGCCGCGGCGGCGGGGGGCGACGCGGTTTGTCAGCACGCCGCGCCGCGCGAAGGATCGCGGTCACCGCCGGATCGGCAGCCGGCGAGGCGAGGCCCGCCTGGCGGTGCTGCGCGGCGATCGCCGCGGCGCGACGCGCCAGCGCCCCGGCGCTCAGCGTTGCCCCGCCGGCGTTGAGAAACGCCGCCACCGTTGCCGGCGCGGCGGGCAGCGCGGCGAGATCTTCGCTCTTGCACCAGGCCAGGAAGGCGTTCCAATCTGTCGCGTAGAGCCTGACTGTCTCCGCCGCCGGTCGGCGGGGGCTTGCGGGGGCTTCGTCGCCGGGCAGCGCATCACCTGCAGGCGGCGGATCGGCGGTGGTCGTGTGCGTCAGCGCTGCGGTCATTGTGTCCCCTCGCCGCCCTGCGTCCCCGGCCGCACGCTTTGCCTTGTCCCACTGGTTGCGCCGCCTGGATTCGCCAGCGATTCTGCCGTTTTTCCCCGATTATGGCAACGCCGGAAAGGCGCGGTAAGCAGATTTCGGCCATTGTATGCCTGATAATGCTCCTTGTCATGCATACGTCGTTCGGGCTACGTTGCCGCACGAAATTCCGCTCAACGCCGCTCTGGAGCCGCTCAAACCGCCATGGACACCGTCGCAGCCCAGGCCGGCGACCTGCCGGAGGCGGCTCCCCTCCCCGTCCCGGCTGTCATCCCACCGCCGGCGATCGTCCCGCTGCCGCGTAACCCGACGCCGCGCGCCGTCCGCGACTGGTTCGACAGCGCGGCCGAGGCCGCGATCCCGTCGCATGACGGCACGATCGGCACGGCGCGGCTGGCGGCCGACGCCTACGCCCGCCGGGCCAAGGCCGACAATACCCGGCGCGCCTACCGCGCCGGCGTGCGCGCCTGGTGCGCCTGGTGCGCCAGCCACGATTTGCCCTGCCTGCCCGCCCGCGCCGCCGACGTCGTCGCCTTTCTCGCCGCCGAGCGCGGCCGCGGGCTTTCGGTCAACACGGTCGAACTGCGCCGCGCCGCCATCCGCTATCTGCACTTTATCGCCGGCCTGCCGGTGCCCACCGCGGAAGCCCACGTCGCGGCGACCCTGGCCGGCATGCATCGCGAAGCCGCCGACGCCGGTGAGCTGCCGGCGAAGAAGCTCGCCGCCACCGCCGACATCCTGCGCCAGATCCTGGCCGGCATCCCCGACGACCTCGCCGGGTTGCGCGACCGCGCCATGCTGCTGGTTGGCTTCGCCGGCGCGCTGCGCCGCGCCGAACTGGCGGCGATCCGGGTCGAACACCTCGAGGCGACAGAGCGCGGCCTGCGCCTGACCCTGCCCCGCTCGAAAGGCGATCGAACCGGCAGCGGCGTCACCGTGGCCATCCCGTACGGCGCCACCGAACTCTGCCCGGTGCGGGCGCTGCGGCGCTGGCAGGAGGCGGCGAACATCACCGGAGGCGCGGTGTTCCGTCGCATCTGGGTGCCACCAACGCGGCACCAGTTGGGCGAAGGACCCTCCCCTGTGGTCGGCATAAGGGCGATCGATGCCGGCACCGTGGCACGGATCATCAAGACCCGCGCCGCCAAGGCCGGGTTCGACCCCGACGAGATCGGCGGCCATAGCCTCAAGCGCGGCGCGCTCACCACCGGCATGGATCGTGGTGTCCACCCGACCCGCCTCAAGCAATTCGGCCGCCACAAGAGCTACGCCGTGCTCGACGAGTATCTCGAGCTCGGCGACCCGTTCGACGGGCATCCGCTCAACGGCGTGCTGTAGCCGGTTCGCCCGCCGACGGCGTGGACGCAGCCGATCAGAACGATTCCCCGGCCTGACCCAGTGTGCGCAGTGCGCTCTGGCACGCCGCCTTCAGGGTGGGCAGATCACGTTCAAGCAGCAGCCAAATTCGGACGATGTCGATCGAATCGTAGTCGTGCCGAAGCCGGTTGCCGAGACCACGCACCTCCCGCCACGGTATCTCCGGGCAGAACTCAACGGCGGTGTCGCCAAGCTTGGCCGCCGCTTCACTGACGATCAACAGAGCGTATTTGACGGCGTGGATCGTTTGCTCGTTGCCCGCAAACGCTTTCATGTCCATGCCTTGCGTAAAACGCTCAATGCGGGCGATGTTTTCGATGATATCCGCGAAGCGCTGAACCGGATCGCTAGAAGGCACGCACGGCCTCACGATCCACGCTCTGGCGGACCCGCGGCCTGAGCGTCCCCTCCTCGATCAGATCGACTGGCTGGCCGAGCAGGTCGGCAAGCTTGTTTTCGATCCCGATCATATCCAGCAGGGAGAGCCGCCGCCCCTCGTCGAACGCCGCCAGCAGGTCGATATCGGACTCCGGCCCCGCCGTATCGCGCGCCGTGGAACCGAACAGCGACAGCCGCACGATCCCGGCAGCCCTTAGCTCCGGCTCATGCGCGCGCAGTTTGGCTATAACGACACCTCGGTTCATGACTCAATTTTAGCCCGCGCTATGGTTGGTTTCCAGCCCGTCCGCGGCCTGGTGGCCACCACGATCAGCAACCTGCCCGCTCGCTCCACCGCCAAAGCGTAGCGCCTGATCCGGCTAGATGTGTCGGTAAACTTTACAGCATCCGTGCGAAGCCCTGAACCACCTTGGGGCCGAGCAATATTCACCCTTCCCGCGGTAACCACTTTTTGCCCATTGTATGCCCGATAATCATTATTGTCGGGCATACGTCGTTCGGGCTACGTTGCCGCGCGAGATTCCGGTCAACGCCGCTCAGGAGCCGCGCAAACGGACACCGTCGCAGCCCAGGCCGGCGGGCTGCCGGAAGCGGCTCGCCTCCCCTTATCTCCCCGTCCCGGCCGGCATCCCACCGGCGGCGATCGTCCCGCTGCCGCGTAACGGACGGCGGGCGCCCTGCGCGGGTGATCCGCCGGCCGCTCTGCCATGGGCATGTGCACTCATGCGCAGTCCGAAGTTTGAGGGGGAAAACGATGCACTTGCTTCGACGCAGTCTGCTTGCCTTGTCGCTGGTTCTCGGCTTCGCGGGCGCCGGCTTCGCCCAGACCCGAGGCACGCCCGAGGAAGCCAAGGACCTGGCGACCAAGGCCGCCGCCTACGTAAGGGCCAACGGCACCGACGCCGCCATCAAGGCCTTCAACACGCTCCGCGGCGACTGGCACAAGGCCGACCTGTATGTCTTGGCGATCGACGCGACCGGCCGGCTTCTTGCCGGCAATTCGAACCTGGTCGGCACGAACATCGGCGATCGCAGCTACGTGAAAGAGTTCCTGAAGATCAAAGAGGGCTGGGTGAACTACTCGATCGTGAACCCGGAGACGCAGCAGGAGGAGCCAAGGACCTCCTACGTAATCCGCGTCGACCCCATCATTGTGTGCGTCGGCGCCTACAAGCCGGCGACGTAGCGCAAACAGGTCGGGGACGTCGGCGGTGCCACGCCCCTGACCGCGTGCGCTTCGCTGGTCCACCCCACGGTTCGCCAGCGAATGCGCACTCCCGCGCCGCGGGAGTGGGGTTCGGGTGGTGCGGGTTGCCCGCTACTGGGCCACGGCCGTCAGGAAATTGGTCGAGGTGTCGACGACCGGCTGTTTCGAGTTCATTGCAATAATGGGTCGCGTACCGGCCTTCAGGGGCTTGTGGCTCTTCACAGCCGCCAGGGTTTTGTCGATCTCGATCATCCGAATGGTCTGGTCGTTGTAGGTTCGGAAGTACCACCGGCGGTTCGTGAGATCGGCCGCGCTTGTCCAACTGGTGTAGTCGCAGTGAAAAGCCGGCTCCGTCTTCCCGTGCTTCGGCCGGCCTTTGGGGCCGGGCGAGGTTTCCGGGATCATTTCGCGGACCGAGCCGACCGGGATGTCGAAGGTGTTCATGATGTGGAAGACCTGCAGCACCGCGTCCGGGCCGGTCTCGCTTTGCAGTGCGGTCTGCGAATAGGCGACCGCGCGCACGAACCGTGATGGCGGAGTCGAATCGCCGGGCAGTCCGAACATCCCGTTGCCTTGCCCCAATTGGGGGAGTTCCAAGCCGCCGCCAAGCAGAACGTTCGCAACGTTCTCCGCCCGCAGACCGCTGTAGCTGCGAAGGTTCGTCAGATGCCAATCGAATGGCGGCGAGTTGGTCAATACGCCGACGGGATTATCATAGATCTTCAGCTTGCCTTCCAGCGGCTCGACCACCAGCGACTTCCCGCTGGGATCGCGGACGATCAGGTGGATGGGCGCCGGGCCACCCAAATCCGGCACCACCGTGTTGCAAAGCACGATGGTCCCGATCGTGTCACGCACGTCCTCGATCGTGGTGCAGGTTCCGAGCACCCAGTTGCCGATCTCGTGAGGGGACATGGCGTCGGCGGCATTCGCCGAATTGGACGTCACGTCGTTATACGCGGCCCAGCCGGGGAAATAGAGAATGCTGAGATAAAGCCCCTTCTCGTTGATGCCGTCCACGATCACGTCGTAGCCGAGCGCATTGGCGCCGATAAAGCCGTACTTCGTGGTGTAGCTCCTGCCCGGACCACCGTCCTGAAGCGTCCCCGTCAGCTGCGTGCCTGCCGGGAAGACGAGCACGTTCGATTCAAGATCAAAGCCGAACTCCATCGTCCGACCGCTCACCACGGCCCCGTCCTGCGCGGTGATCATCAGCGTCGTGCACATACTTTCTGCGCTCCGTGATTGGTTCAGGAAGCCTGGAAGCGAGATCGCCTCGCAGGCCGGGAGGCTTACCCAGGTGTCCCAGGTTGATCTAAATGTAGTAGGCCGGGCGGCAGCGTAAATCCGGAGAACTAGCAGTTTCCGTCCTCGGGCAGATCAACATATAGAGGCTCGGCTGCCGGACCTGGGACACCTGGGTAAGCCTTCAGGCCGGACATGAAAACGCATTGCCATCCTTAAAAACCGTATGGATTACAGTACAGTTATCATTCGCGGGCAAGCCGAATAGCTGCCCTACAACACTACGGTTTCCGGAATACGGATTTCGTAACACCTCCCTCTAGATATTTGTTCGTGCTACCTAAGCGTGAACCACAGCCGGACGCAACCATCACCGCCGCGCCAATGGTAACTTAACCGCGATATGGCGCGGGCAGAGTGAAGCGTTCTATTCGAGCCGTCTAGTCTGACTCATTAGAATGAAATGTCTGAATTCGTGATTCGTGACGTTTTTCGCGACGAATCTCTCGTGCTTCGCAAGCCCATCGATGTACCAACGATTGTCCCGCGGGATCACGCGGCCAGGCCAAAACACGTATCGCTCGTTGCGATATACGATTCACAGTTTTTATCGCCTGACGCAATAAGAACCCCTAGCGCGCCAGAGATCGACAGCGCAGTCCCGGTGACCCGTGGCGGGCGTCTGGCGTGGCAACGGCTGCGGCTTCCTTATGGGCGGGGACAGAGACAATGTCGCGGCCTTCCGCGCCGCCCGGCTCCGCGGTGCCCTGACGCCCCGCTGCACCGCTGGCGACCTGAAGCTACCCGCGGACGTAAGTCGCCGCCGCCGAGCCGAGATCAGGATGTGTCAATAGCCGCACCTAGCGGAACCGTGCTTAGGCCCGCCCTGCGAGGATAAATTACCACCTGCTTTCTTCTACCGTACACGTTGTGGTCGCGCAACGCCCTAGCCCGAACGTATGCCTGATAAGTCCCCTTGTCGGCATTACGGAAACGGGCAGACTGCGGCCTCCCGTGCTGTCGCGAGGGGTGTCGGAGCGCAGGGAATGGCACGAAACGGCCGGATTCGACCCGCGCCTGGCGGCGTTCGTGCGAATCGCAATTGGCCGACAGTCCGGGTGGTATCTAACAACTGGGCAGCGGCCCCTGCCCGCCCGACGCCGGTTTGTCCGATCGGTCAACCGCCAGCGGCAGGACGGCAGGCTCCTGATGTCGACTGATTGCTACGGACCGTCCGAATGCTAACGCCGCCACGCGCTGCCGGCCGCGCCGTGCCGACCGACGACGCCTGCGTGACGGAGACCGCCGCCGGCAACCGCCGCGGCTGCTCGACCCAATCCGGACGACATTCGCGGCCCGCGGGCGCCCCCTCCCCTGCCCCGCCTTGGAGGCGCAGTGCGAAGCCGCATTCTGCGAGCAGGCCGCGAAAGGCCGTACATCCGGATTTCCGGATAGTCGGCCTAACCGGAATTCCGGATCACTGCTTTCGCGTCTCCAGAGGCTCGTCCGAGAAGCTCAATGCGCCGGGGTTCTGAGGCCCTGGATCTCGGCATTTCGGTCGTCCGGATAGCCGGATAGCCGGATAGCCGGGCTTCCGGTTGAGGCGGGCCAGGTCTGCTGACCTACGAATATGCCGTAGTCTGGATCACCGGTTCTCCGGCATTCCGGGCGCCGACGATCATCAAGAAAATGTCCGCCCAACTGGAGTTCCGATAATTCTGGAATCCGGATGACCGGTTCACCGGTGTTCCGGTTTTTAGTGCGCGTCGAGGACGAGCTGATCCGCCGGAGCCCCAGGAGATCGGCCGCTGGCTAACCGGCAATCGAGTGTCCTGTCTTTGAAAACGAATCCTAAAGCTGGGCGAATGGCGAGTAGGCCGGAATGTCGGTATTCGAGAAGTCTGGCCTATCGGGTCACCGGCTATCCGGCTATCCGGATACCCGAAGAGGCGGTCACCCGAAACGAACAACAACCGTCTAGCCGGATAGGGAGCCGGCTAGGGGCCGGCGGGGTGAAAGGCCGGATCCCCGCTCTTCCGGCGTTCCGGAATGTCGGCATTGAGTCTGGCCGGAACACCGGATATCCTGGTATTCGACTATCTGGCAGATCGCTCTATGCACCAATTCGCGGTTTAGGGTTTCCGCTTCAGGCAACTGAGATATCCGGCATTCCGGCCTGTCGGATAACCGGATTTATGCAGGCTACGTAAGGAGTCTTGATGCAAGATGCTCAGTCGGCCAGACCAAGGCCACCGATTGTAGCCTTCGCGAGCACGAAGGGGGGGGTCGGTAAGACCACGCTTGCCTACTCACTGGCCACCGAGCTCACGAGAAGGCTAAGGAGGGGAGGGGCCGGAAAGTCGGATATCCGGGAATCCGATAAACCGGAGTTCCTCACATCGTGCATCGACGCAGATCCGAACAGGACCCTTACAGAAGCAATCCGGATCACCGGAATGCCGGATATCCAGATAATCGCCGCAGATGGAGAGACGCTGCTGGATGTTCTGCGCAAAGCCCAGACGAGTTCGAACATCGTACTGATCGACCTCGAGGGCACGGCCAATCAGGCAATGCTGTATGCATGCGGCAAGGCTGACCTCGTGCTGATCCCGGCGCAACCGTCCCGTTTCGACGTGCTGGAAGCCGTCAAGACGGCAGGGGTGGTTCGGCAGGCTGCCGACCTCGTGGGTAGAGAAATTGGGTACCGAGTTGTTCTGTCGCGAACGCCCGTCCTCAGGCAGCGAGTGGCCGAACACTCGCGCGCTCAATTCCTGAAGGCCGGCCTCCCAATGTTGGGAGCCGAGCTCGTTCAGCGAACAGCCTTCCAAACCATGACCTATTCAGGCGAACCGCCCTTCGTGCAGGAGGTGAATGGGGGAGCGGCGAGGAATGTCGAGTCGATCACCGATGAGGTGGTTGCCATACTAGGGCTCGCATTACCTGCGGTAGGCGAGGAACGAGCGGCATGACCTCACGAAGGCCTTCAGCACTTCCTGATATCGCGGACGATGACTTTAGGCGGCGGCTGAGCCCGCTTGCTCGGGCCGTCGTCCCAGGCTCAGCGGCTACTCTGCCGGCAGAGCCCGCCGCGGAATCTGCTTCCAGCAACTCCGTCGGGGTCGATCGCGCCAACGCAGGTGGAGGGGAGGGGGGGATAGCCGGG
>Ga0302201_10003713_pt1 | contig 11275 bp, 5 predicted proteins | sample II_Bog_N3_2_FD_194586 | JGI IMG/M metagenome (GOLD analysis project Ga0302201, IMG submission 194586) | Peat permafrost microbial communities from Stordalen Mire near Abisko, Sweden - II_Bog_N3_2 | ecosystem: Environmental > Terrestrial > Soil > Wetlands > Peat | place: Sweden: Abisko, Stordalen...
AAGGGCGTTAGCTTTATGCTCACGCCCTGGTCCTGGGTTCTTGCTCACAGAAGGTCTCTAGAAGATGACCTTGAAGCCTCCCTGGAAGACCCTGGCGCCAATCGTTGTATTGGAGATCTCGCCGAAGCTCGAGCCGGCTGGGCCACTCGAACTGGGGTTGCTGAAGCTCGGATGGTTCAGCACATTGAAGGCTTCGAGGCGAAGATCCACCTTAATGCCTTCCCGCACGGGGAATATCCGGGATATCTGGGCATCGAACTGGAACGCCATCGGTCCGCTGAAGGCGTTGCGACCAATATTCCCGTAGGTTCCAGGCACAGTGTTCACGGCAAAAGCAGCCTGGTTAAGATACGACCGAGTGGCATAGGTAGCAGCCCCCGCGCGGATATGGGCGAAGTTGTAAGGGTTCACGCCGGGTACCAGGTTGGGACGATCGTTGCCGACATCCGTGAGGGAGATGTCGGACCCTGCGGTCACGTTGATGGGCGTGCCGCTGGTGATATGGAACAGGGGCGCGAACTCCCAGTTGTTGATTAGATAAGCCGTGATGCCATGCAGCGAGTAGAAGTGGCTCGAAACAACCACGGTCGTATTGAAGATATTCCGGATGTCAGCCCCACACCGCCCATAGTCCATCTTTGGATTGGAGGGGTTCTCCACCTGCGTTCCGCTGATGTCGCCCTGCGCGTCTACGATGTTCAGGCACTTCGACCAGGTGTAGTTGGTCAGCAGGCTGAAGTTGGTCGAGAGACGGTGCTGGACGGTAGCGATCACGCCGTTGTAGTTGTCGTAACCTGTGTTCGACTCCTGGACCGATCCATTGCCGCCGCCGATAAACTGGTTGCCCTGCGCAGGATTCGCAATCGTGAGGGCAAACCTCGATTGCTGGTTGCCGGTCGTTGAGCACGCCTTCCCAGCGGTCGTCGAGGTCGGAAACAGAGTAAAGACGCTGGCAGGACCTGTCTTCACAATTCCGTTGCAGTCAGTGGTGGGATTCCCAGTCCATGTTCCGGGGATGTAGACAGCCTCAGACAGCGGCAGACCGATGAGTGTGTGTTCGGTCAGGCTGCCGATGTAGTTGATGGAGACCTGCCAGTCATGGCTGAACTCATGCTGAATGCTGGCCGTGTACTGGAACGTATCCTGAGGATGGAACTTTGACGGCAGCACAATGTACTGGCTCTGCGCCGGGAACACGGCCTGGGCCTTGGTCGGGACCTGCGGTTGAGGAAACGGGCTCGTATTGTTGCCGCCTACCTGGTTGCAGCCGTATCCAGTGCCACCAACAAGCCACGGATTGCTGAAGCAGATCTGTGCAGACGTATTCGGTCCGGTCGCAGTGGCAAAGGGAGCGTTCTGCTGGACGCGCTGGCCTACATAGACGTCAGGCTGCTCATACACCTCCTCCGCGCCGGCACGGATCACCCACTTGCCGTTGCCGAACAGGTCGTACGTCAATCCCAAGTTTGGATCGAACTGAACCGGTGAGTTTTGCGTGTATGCCCTGCGAACACCCGGGTCGCCATAATAGAAGACCCCGGCAGGAGCATTCGGGTAGACCGAACTGACCTGGTTGGCGAGGAACGAAGTGTAGTTGAAGACAGCTCCGCGGTTGAAGTAATCCGCCGGGTAGAAGAACGGCGCCCACCGGACACCCCCTTCGAGAGTCAGCCTCTTGGTTGCGTGGAAGGTGTCCTGAACGTACAAGCTGGGAATCGGTCCCCGGTTCGCATTCTGCTGCGCCTTGCTCTGCTGGAAGCTGTTCATGGAGCCCCACAGAAAGTCAAGGTTGCCGTCGCCGACAGTGGTTCCACCGGCCGGCCCATTGCCGCTATAGGCGCCGTTGAAGCTGAAGATCCCGTTGCCCTCATATCCATTATTGAGGTTGAGCTCGTTCTGCACATACTCGCCGCCAATGACGATCTGGTGCTTGCCGCGCACCAGGGTCAGGTCGTCAGAGCCGGAGAAGGTGTTGTCATTGATGACCGCAAGCGCGTTGGAGCCGCCGCCCATGCTGAAGCCATGGCTCTTGCCGGACGTTCCCACGCTGAGTTGCAGACCGTGCGGCAACAGTTGCGGATCGATGACGCCAACTGTCGTTGCGTTGATATCGGCGTTGTTGTAGCCGCGATCATTGCGGACCCTCACTCCCGTGAGGTGAGCCGAGTTCACCGTGTTCGAGTTGATCGTCCAGTTCTCGCCGAAGGTGAGGCTCTGCTGGCGCTCGCTGTTGCCGGCCTGCGTGGTAATCAGAATGTTGGTCGGCGAATAGAATGCCGGTGCCTGATAACCGTCAATAAAGTACCGGCCATAGAAGTTGTTCTTCGCGTTAATCGTGTAGTCGACACGGGTAATGAACTCATTGTCGGCATGCTGCGACGGAATGGCGTAGGACACCAGGCCGCAACCATAGATATCAATGGCCGGGTTCGGCGTAGGCAGGTACTTCTGTAGCGCTATCGCTGACGCATTGTAGGCAGGCGGCGCAGCATACTTGTTGCCCGGAATCGCGGCTCCAGTGAGCGGGTCATACAGCTGCTGCACCTTCCCGCAGTTGTTGGCGACCGATCCTGGAGGTGGATCGGTATTGGACCAGTCTCCTGCGAGGTTCGCCGCTGTCGGTACATAGGCGGTCGTATTGGATGTTGTCGAATCGTCCTTTTCGCGCTGGTAGGCGGCAAAGGCGAAGAGTTTGTTCCTGATGATAGGGCCGCCGAAGGTGCCACCATACTGGTTCTCGTGCAACGTGTCCTTCGACGTAGAGAAGAAGTTCGTCCCGTCGATGAAGTTATTCCGGATAAACTCGAACGCCGAGCCGTGATATTGGTTCGTTCCTGACTTGGTCACAACGTTCACCAGGCCGCCGCTATGCATTCCACCTGACGCACCTAGCGCGGTGGACTCCACGCTGAACTGGCTGATGGCGTCCGGGAAGGGAAGATCGAGGTTGGCGCCGCTCTGGTAGTCGTTGCTGTCGCCGCCGTCCAGCCGCCACAAGGTCGTATTGCCGCCACCGCCGGCCACGGCATAGGTATTGGACTGGTAGGGAAACTTGGTGCCCGTGCAATCGCCGCAGGGGGCGGGCGTGGAACCGCCGGAGAGCAGCAACAGGCTGGTCAGCAGCCGCCCGTTTAGTGGCATCTCCGTAACAGTTTTTTCGTCGATGGTCTGCTTGAACGAGACATCCTCGGTTTGCAGCGCCAGACCCTCGGCCGTTACGTCCACCTTCTCGCCCGTCGAGCCGACCGTCATCTGCACATTCACCGCGATGCTGCTGCCGATCTCCAGCACGATGCCTGTCTGTGTGTATGCCTTGAATCCGGGTACCGATACGGACAGCGAATATTTTCCGATGTCGATATTCGGGAAGACATACACGCCACTGTCGTCACTCTTGCTGGCAAGCTTCACCTGCGTGGACGTGTCGGTCAGCGTCACCGCCGCATGCGGGATAACAGCGCCTGTGGCATCCGTGATCGTGCCCTGAATGCTGGCGCTACCCGCTACCTGAGCATGCAACGTGCTGGCCGTGAACAGAAGCAGAAGAATAGATAGGAGGCGCAGGTTCATCGGGAGCCATTTACTTGTCAAGGTCATCGTTTACCCCAGCTGAAATTGATTGATTGGTTACGACTATTTCTCTAAGCGCGAATTTTTCGTTCACGCTCATCTATTGGAATTGTTTCGCGAAACACTCTGCACTCTGAGACCTGAGCTTGTCAAGCGGCTTCTATAGGTGTCATACAGGGGCACGGCCATGGAACGCCCGGGGGAGGAGTCAGACCACCTGCCTTTACACCGCACCATATATCCGGTATCGAAGCGCCGATTGAGTCGTGATGCGATGCTACTGCGACACCCTCGGTGCAATTACGGGAATTCATTTGACGCGACGTGGGCTGCGGAATATTATCGTCCGCATTCCCGCACCACTGACTACGACTGCAGTGCGATTGCATCATTCTTCTCGGACCAGGCTGAGTACAGGAGACCCACTATGAATGCATACGCGCTGCGTCCTTCGGGATGCTCTCGTTTCATCTTCTTTTTCCTTCTCTTCGTGTTGTCCGTTGTCGGGACATCGTCTGTAAGTGCGCAAACCATCCCTTCGGATGCGAAAGCCACCTGCACAGTCACAGCCGCGCAGTTTGCGAGCTGGTTCCAGTCGGGCTCGGTAGCGGTGAACGGCGTCGTCAATCCCGCCAACAGCGTCACCTTCTCCAATCCACCGGCAAACTGCCCCTTCTACCAGTGGTCCAAGCAGATGTTCCTCTGGCTCACCTCGCCATCTCCTGCTCTTTACGGCGGCGGCGGTGGTCGGATCATGGACTCGCCGTCCTTCTATGACGTCTCCCCGCCCGACCTCACAACCGGCAACCGAACCTTCATTCCTCATCAGCGAGGCGTACTGCGGAATCTGGCCCTTCGTGCGGCACAGGTCGGCCCTTCGGGACTTCCTGTCATCGTCGATACCGCCGGTCGCGTCTTTGAGGTCGCGAAGCCCGCTCCAGAGGAAAAGCCGATGGTTCGCAGCGTCTCGGGCCGCCTCGTGCCTCTCGCGAGCATCTCCCGCACCATCGACCAGAAGTTCGTCCTGCAGGACACAGCCGGTAAGCCGATCATCGCCGCCCAGCGGGTCACACCCATTGCAAAAGCCCAGGTTACCAAGCCTGTCCAATTGAAGAAGTTCATCCTCCCCGGCGGCATCGTCTTCATCGATCCCTCCGGCAACATCATTGATGCGGAGCAGGGTCAGGCGGATGACGGAGTTCTGCTGGCGCAGAACGGATCACTGGTCTACTACGTCACCATGGTCAACGATGTCTACGCCTACTTCACCACCATGGTCGCCCACCAGACGACCAAGACCACGCAGTTCCCCACCACGCAAGCGACGCTGAATCCGGTCGTCAGCTTCGCTTCAGCCCACGGCAAGACCTTCCCCGACCCCACTGCCCTGGCGATTGAAGTCAAGTCGTCCTGGGTGGAGGCCGCGGGATTGCCCAACATCGGCAGCTATATCACGATGCAGGCCGTGATCCCAACCTACAACACCTCGAACCCCCTCAAGTGGACGCTGACCGGGCAGAAGACAACCACCCTGGCGCTTGTAGGAATGCACGTGGTTGGCAGCGCCAATGGACACCCCGAGATGATCTGGGCCACCTTCGAACACTTCGGAAATTCACCCAACGCCACCTATCAGTACATCAATACTTCGGGGCAGCTCAAGACCGTCACGCAGAGCACCGCCGGCAGTTGGGTCTTCGCCAAGAGTGGGTCGACCGGCCCCTTCAACAAGATGCATGCGGACTACTTCAATGCTCCCGATATTGAAGGACACACACCCACGCCGCCACCGACGCTGCCTCAGATACAAATTACGCCCAGCGATACGCTGCGCACCATGGCCTGGGGCTCTTCCTTCAACGCCGCTCCCAGCCCGCTGGTTTCCTCAGCGGCTGCCGCCAACACGGAGCTCATCTCCATCCATAACAGCATCAGCAGCAAGCTGCCGGCCGCGGACATCCGCAGCAACTACTTCATGGTTGGCTCCACCTGGACCATCGGCGGCGTGGGATCGACCACGTCCTTCGGCAGTCCCGGCAATACAGGAGGCAATGAGGTGGGTACCAGCCAGCTCAACAACACCACCATGGAGACCTATCAGCAGAATCCAACAACCAACTTCAATGCCAACGGAGGTAACTGCTTACTCTGCCACAGGACCAACACCACCTCTGTCAGCCATGACTTCCCGGCTCTGCAGCCTCTCTTCTGACTGCAAGTCGATTGTCTCTTCAACCCATCCGGGGTTGCTTGGCTCTCTTTCGAGACCGGGCAGCCCCGGACGTCTTTTGAAAGCCACGCCGCCTGTAACCCTGGCGAAGATTGACTAGAATAAGCAACACCATGCGCCTTGGCTACTTTGGTGGCAGCTTCGACCCGCCGCACCTGGGGCATCTAGCCATGGCCGGAGCAGTGGCGCGTGCTTTCTCGCTCGATCGCGTGCTGTTTGCCCCCACAGGACGCCAGCCGCTCAAACCCGCAGGTTCGGTGGCCACGTTTCCTGATCGACTCGCCATGACCGAACTGCTCTGCCGCGCTCAGCAGGGAGCAGATTTCGAGGCCACTGCAATCGACGCGCCTCTGGCCGACGGCGAACCGAATTACACCGTCGACGCACTCGCTCTACTGCATCGCCAGGCGCCGGCAGACGAAATCTTCGCTCTGGTCGGCGCCGATGCCTTCCTAGACCTGCGCCTCTGGCGCGATCCCGACCGCCTTCTCGAGCTCGCCGAGTGGATCGTCGTCAGCCGCCCCGGCTTCGCGCTGGAGCAGATCGACGCGCTCAACCTTACGGCCGCGCAGCGGCTCCGCATACATGCTCTGGACGGCGTCGCGGAGCCTGCCAATGCCACCCGCATCCGCGAGGAGCTGCGTGCCGGCAACGATTGCGACGGCCTGCTGCCACCGGCAGTGCTCTCTTACATCCGCGCGCACCACCTCTACGGCACCGGGTCTTAAACCGAATCCCTATTCCCTGTCTCACTGCGCTACGATTGAGAGTGTCAAAGGAGTTTCATGGCCAGTAAAGAAGTGAACCAGATGCTGGCGGTCGCCGCTGCCGCCTGCGAGGACAAGAAGGCAGAAGACATCCGCATTCTCGCACTCGATCCCGTCGAAAGCGGCCTCGCCGACTACTTCCTCATCTGCACCGGCATGAGCGATCGCCAGAACGTCGCCATCACCGACGAGATTGAGATTCGCCTCAAGCGCCAGTTCGGCGTCTATCCCAACTCCGTTGAGGGCCGCCGCCAGGGCGAGTGGGTATTGATGGACTATGTCGACTTCATCGTCCATGTCTTCTCCGTCGAGAAGCGCGCCTACTATGGCCTGGAGCGCCTGCGCAAGTCCGCGACGACGCTCAGCATCGCCGACCTCAATGCGCAGCTCGCCTCGCAGATTCAGGCGACCATCACGGCGAAGCGCCCGCAGAAAGCATCCGCAAAGAAGGCTGTCGTGAAGAAGGCAGTTCCACGCAAGCGGCCTAAGCCAAAGAAGAGCACACCTGTAAAGGCGGCCAAGCCGAAGAAGGCAGCAAAGAAGAGCGCCAAGAGCCGGAAGCCCAAGAGGTAGCTTCAACAGATCTCAGTGCAAAAGCGAAGGGCGGAGAGTCTTCTCTCCGCCCTTCGTTTTCTTGCTGGGATGCTTTTAGAAGTTCAGCTTCAACTGGAACTCCGTAGTGCGCGGGCCACCCTGGTCGAAGGTTCCGGAGGCACGGTCGGTACGGAAGCCATTCTCGGTGACTTGATCGTTGGCTCCGTTCAAGTTGGAGAGCGTCGAAGCACCGGGGGTCCCAGACCACAGCAGGTTTCCCGTCAACCGTCCGAAGTTGGACATGTTGAAGACGTTGTAGAAGGTGATGCCGGGAACCAGGCTCAGACCTTCGCGGAACCGCGCAAACGAGATCGGATAGGAGAGACTGGCGTCGAAGTCGCGGAAGGCCGGATTCGACAGACTGCCGTTGGTTGGCGCCGCATTCAGCGTTGGCTTGACGGCACCCAGTGACACCAATTGGGCCTGCGTGAACAAACCTGCATTCACCAGCGCCTGTCCGGCAGGAGTGAGGGTCCCGGCCTGGGTGGCGTTGTAGTTGGTGATGAGCTTGCCGAGGGTGCCCGGCTTGACCTGGTGCATGTAGGCTCCGACCACGGTGCCCGGAACCAGGTCGCCCGTAGTGCCATCTCCGGTGACGTCCGTACGGAAGATCTCACCCGCGGTTGAGCCCGCGGCGTTCGCAGCCGTGGGCAGCGTAAGGCTGGACGCACCGGCGGAGAAGAAGTGGCCAATGATTCCAAGCTGGGGACCATACTTAATCAGGAAGGTGCCGCTGAAGCTGAGCTCATGGGTGTGGTCGTTACTGTTGCGTCCCAGATAGCCCGCTGGATTGTAGAAATCGACGGGGTAGGAGTTGAAGAACTGGTCCGCCGTGCCTGCTCCAGACGATCCGCCGAAGCCCGCATTCGAGATGACGCGCGACAGCGAGTAAGAGACCTGGAAGTTGGAACTCGCGATGCCCGGTACGGGGTGGCTGCGCTGCTGCTTGACTACGACCTGGAAGGCGTCATAGCCGGATTGACCGGTGGGTACGATAAAGTCCCCCACGCCCACCACCGGGTTAACGCCAGGGAAGGCCGCTCCGGTGGCCGGCGTCAAGCCGAAGTATTGAGCGGGCAGACCGCTGATGCTAGTTGCGGAAGAGTCCAAGCCACCATCAATATAGGCTGTCTGGGCGGCGTTCAAGTGCGCTTGGGCGAAGTCCACGATCGTCGCATTGTTGTTTGGACCGCTCCCACCAGGACACCCGCCCGGCGCGATGGCCGCATTGATGGTCGGGGCGCCGCACTGGGCGAGGGTATTGGCAATCACAGCCTTTGCCGCAGCGGTGTTCAGGGTGTTGGCCGCGCCCACATGGTTCTCGTCGATGATCAGCGGAACCTTCAACGTGGCGTTATGAATGTAGTCAGCGCTGACAATGGTGCCCTTCGCCACCTCATACTGCACGCCGGCGTTGTACTGGATGGAGTAGGGCGTACGGTACGGAGTGGCATACGCGCCCGAGTTTCCAAGCGCGGAGTCCGCCGCGAGGTAGTTGGGCCAATAGGAACCGTTGGCCGAGCTGTTGTTGGCCACCGTCGCTGCACGATACGCCGTGTTGATGACATCCAGGTAGGGCGCGGCCTGACCGATGGGCAGCGTGCAGATAGTGGCGATCGAGAGCTTGGTGGCGCCCACCGTTGCACTGTTGATGGTCACGCCGCCCGGCGCGCTGATGCTGGTGCCATAGCCGCCACAGATGGCCGCATCGCCAAAGAAGGGGCCATTGGCATTCAGCATGGCAGGACGCGAGTTACCTGTGTTGTTGAAGATGTCGTTCTCATAGAAGAAGCCCGTACCGGCGCGAATGGACATCTTGTGCGTTCCGGGACTGAAGACAAACCCCAGTTGCGGCCCAAGATTGGCATAGGGTTGGTGGACGTTCTTAGCGGTGAACGATGGATTGAAGAGAGCTTCGAGCGGCTGGCTGCCAGAGCAAGGCACTGTATATCCGTTATTGATGGCTTCAGCGCACGTGGGAGTAGGCAGGTCCTGGTTCGCGCGATCCGTATCAATGCTGTAGCGCAGGCCGGCGACCAGGGTAAAGCTCGGTGCGACCTTCCAGGTGTCCGCAATGTAGTAGCCGCTGCGCCAGTCCTCGACGCCGCCACCGGGCAGCCCGAAGCCCGGCTTCTCCGTGAAGACGCCGTTGCCATTACCGAAGATGTCCAGACCGTTGGCGGAGTAACCCTTGAGCGGATCGCCGGGGCAGGGCGCGGCCTTGGCTACGTTGTTGCAGTTGGCCAGCAGTTGCGTCGTTCCGAAGTTGATCTGCGGCGCGAGGCTGAAGAAGGCCGCGAAGCCGCCGCCCAGCAGGCGGTTCAGGCTGGCGCCAAACTTCAACGTGTGGTTCCCATGGGTCCATGTGCCGTCGTAGCGGATCTGCTTGTCCGACTGGAAGGTACCCTGCGGCGCGAGCAGATTCGGGCCAGCAGCGAAGGCATCTCCGCCGTCATAGATGTTAAGGCCGTCGTTGGGGTTATAGATGGAGGTGTTACCGACCGTGTCATCGACGATCAGGTTGTGGAACTTCTCATAGCCACCGCGGAAGCTGTGCGTCCAGTGGCCGGTGCTAAAGTCCGCGCCGCCGACGATGCCCGGGACGTTGTCGCGGTTGAGGTAGAGCTGGTAGAGGTCGCCGAAGTTTCCGGCGTCCGCATTGACCTCATAGTAGGCGCGAACGAAGTAATGACCCTGGAACGGTCCGTTGTAGTCCAGGCGTCCCATGCTGAAGGTGTCGCGGAAGGGTGTGGGGAAGGTCGGGTACTGGGCCAGAATGGCGGCAAAGGTGGGGCTGGAATTGGCCACGTTCTGTTGATCCTGCTTGATGCGCTCAATGTCGCCGAAGAAGAAGAGCTTGTCCTTGATAATGGGACCGCCAACGGCTCCGCCGAACTGGTTGCGCTGGAACGGGCCGCTGATGCCGCCGGTGTCGCGGGCGAAGATGGCACGATAATCCTGGAACTGATAGAACGCCTGGCCGTGGAATGCGTTGGTTCCCGTCGGTGAGGAGACCAGCACCTGGCCGGTCGAGGTAACTTCGCCGGAGACGTCCTGCGTCGCTCGGTTCAACTGAAACTCATCCACGGCGCCGGTGGGGACGTTGATGATCGTCGTTCCGACGGTCTCATCCGTGATGTCCTGGCCGTCATAGAGGATGCGAGTGGTGCGGCCCGAAACGCCATCCACCGAGATGGCCGAGTAGCCGGCCTTGGTGGGATCAAATGTCTCGCCCGATTGCAGGATGACGCCCGGCTGTACCTGCGCGAGATCGAGGAAGTTGCGCCCGTTGATCGGCAGCGCCTCTACCTGCTGCTTGGTCAGCACGTCCTGCACGCCGGCCTGGTCGGTGTTGATCTGGAGCTGCCCGGCGTTGACCTCAATCGTCTCGCTCGCGCTTCCAGGGGTCAGCTTTTCACTACCGCTGGTCGCTGTTCCGGTGCGGACCACGGTCGTCACCTTCAGACCCTCAAAGCTGGGCGCGGTAACGCTGATGGTGTAGGGTCCCGGCTGCAACGGGCCCAGGCTGTAGAAGCCGGCTGAATCCGAGGTCAGGGTATGGCTGTAGCCGTTGGCCGGGCTGGCAATCACAATCGTCGCGCCCGGGATCACAGCACCTGTCGGATCGCTGATCGTACCCTGGATAGAACCGCCATTGGCGGAGATAGCTTGACCGAAACCGGCAGTCGCTGCGAGCGTGAGCAGGGAGAGAAAAAGCGAAATCTTCCTCATAGGATAAATAGGCTCCTGAAATCCCGTAGGGCGGGGTCTGGGTAAATTGCTTTCCGAGATTGTATTGCATCTGAACTGCCAAACCCCCCAGATCTCTCTTGACGCGATATTTCTTCACTTTTTCAGACCGCCTTACCCGATTCTGGGCATTTTGCTTGACGGAAAATATGGATAATGGAAGAAGTTGGCTTTGACCCTCTAGCTTTTCATGACAATTTCACTCGTTACCATATCTTCCCGCCGTTCGGGCCCCTCCGGCCCTGCTGCGGAGTGGCTGCAACTATATAGAGAGCGTAGCCAGCGCTACCTCCCCTGCGAACACCGCGTCTTTCCCAGCGAAGCCGCGCTGCTTCGCTCCATCCATGAGTCTGCCGGGCGCACT
>Ga0302201_10003730_pt1 | contig 11254 bp, 6 predicted proteins | sample II_Bog_N3_2_FD_194586 | JGI IMG/M metagenome (GOLD analysis project Ga0302201, IMG submission 194586) | Peat permafrost microbial communities from Stordalen Mire near Abisko, Sweden - II_Bog_N3_2 | ecosystem: Environmental > Terrestrial > Soil > Wetlands > Peat | place: Sweden: Abisko, Stordalen...
GACTCGGGTGCATCGCACGCGGACTCTATCTCTTCGACCGCGATCATTAACGCAGATTATTTGCATGCTGCCGCAAGTGCTTCATCTTCGATCGCAATGACTGAACGCGGAGAGCGGAGCAACCCCCAGAAAACCCCCGCGGCGACTAAGGAAACGCCGGACGTACCCCAAAGTAGAAACGGATAGCCAAACCGCGCAATCGATACTCCAGCAAATGTTGCCGCTATTGCTTGAGAACAGGCCATCACCAGCGAATTCAGTGCAGAGGCACTGTCTCTTTCTTCTGGCGCCACTCTGTTCATGAGCAAGCTATACATTCCCGGATCACTACATTGCAAGGCGGTATAGGCCACGTAGATGAACCCACCTGTAGCTATCCCATGCGCCATGGCCAGGGAGCCGAGCGCAATCGACGCAGCGATCTGCAAGTAAGCGATTCCAGCCACGAGCCCGAACTTTCGAAATACAAGTGGTGCTGCCAAAACTGTCAGCACTTGCGCGAAATATGAAAGTGAGAAAGTCAGCCCAATTTGAGGCAATGACATATGCAGGTACCGCGCAAAATAGATATTCGCGAATGGGCTGAAAGAGTCGTCGACCAAACTCCACAGCGCAACCGCAAGAAGGAAGCGGAGCAGAAATGGGTTGAAGGTGCGACGAGTTTTCGGGAGGCTTGGGGCCCGGCCTATCTTGAGATTCAAGACTGGCCAAATTCCAATCGCCAAAATCCCGCACGAGGCCAGTAGTACCAGCTGAATGGGTTCGAGTGAGTGGATCGGCAGCGAACTCTTCTCCAACCACCCGGGCAGAATGCCACCCGCCAGGCCGCCCAGAGCTGGAATCAAAATGCCGACAGAACAAACCAGACTGAAGGCGAATGGCCGAGTACGCTCGCTTGTGAGTTGCGCAACCGTGGGAGAAAGGCACACGCCAAATGTTGAAAGAGCCATCCCGCTGAGGAAGGCAAGAACCATTTGACTGGTGTAAGACAAGGTCAAAGAGCGCGCCGCGAAGATGACTGTCCCACAAATAAAAAAAGTCAATAATGCTTTTTGAAGGCCAAATCTCCTGGCCAGTCTGCCGGCGGGAATTGCACCAGCGATACTTCCAGCGGCCATTGCGCTGGTCAAAAACCCCAATGTTTTCTCAGTAAATCCATGACCTATCAGGAAGAGATTAAATAACAAGAAGTAGATGGAAAGGCCCAAGTCAAAAAAAAAGAGGATGCCAGGAATATCCAGAACTGCGCACGGAGTTGACGCTGGGAGGCCCACCAGCGAAGGCCATGCCACAACGCGGATGGAAGGACGCGAGTATGATGCGCGGTTCGAGACACGAAGTAGAAGAGGTACTTAAGATGCGTTTGATCCGGTCCGCCAATCCGGGGTTGTCCATAGTCATCACAATCCGCATGAGGAGTTCCAACGGGAGGGATTCGTGCCGGCCACATTACTTTCCGCAAAACCGATTGTTTCTCTTTGAATGAGTTCAGCAAGCTCAGATGAAGCCACACACGATCCTTATTCGGATGAAACATCGCTTCCAACGGCGAATATACAAAGCTTTGGAGCCAGTTCTTGATTGCAAGTGGAAGGTGCTCAATTTCGGCCTGAACTTCCGGGGAAGTATTGCAGTCGAACCATGCTTTCGCAAGACCGAATACAATCGCCTGCATTGAGCGCAGCGTGTCACCATGAAGTTCGCGCCAACTTGTCCATAGATCTGCGTCTTCCGCATGACGATGTAGAAACACGGCTATGTCATAAGGGTGATGCAAGGTCAAATGCCCATCAAGAAGATCTCGAAGTGCATGAATTGCATAGTAGCCGAGGCTATCTATCTCACAAAAGGCGGGAAATGTGAGGTCTTCAAAAGACCGCATGGCACGCCGTTCCCAGAAGCCATCCAGGTCTGGCATCGAGAAACGGAAGATTGTGTCATTCCAAAGACGGAAATGAAGTTCAATGGGGAGGGGCATTTCAGGATCGAACGAATTCCCACGCCATTTCCAACCCCTCTCCCGAAACAGAGTTGGCAAATGGTCGCAATGATTGTCTGTCACTGTCTGGTGAGGATCGTACCCGATCGCCGATAGCGCGGAGTATGCCCGATGAATTGCATCCTCTGGGCAATACAGATCAATATCCCCCTGCATACGAAGCCGAGGATTGCGGACATACTCCGGGCACTTGGAAAACCCTTTGATCACTACAAACTGAACGTCCGAGCGTTCAAGCGTCTCTGCGACCTCTTTGTATGTCTCTCTTACTCTTTCGAAACGCTTTGCGTTGTCTGCTGCATTGTTTTTCAGACGATCCATCACCCAACTCGGAAATCCATCATCCTGCACTTGCAATAGCGCAAATGTGAGGTATGACCTTTCGCAAAAGGAGAGAAGCGACTTCCACTCCGTATCATTCAAACAATGCAGTTGCTCCGTGTGCCCCCCGCTTAACCGCAGAGCAGCGAACAGCGCCTTGACTTCTTTGGGGATATTGCGCGTCATGAGTCCGCCGGAAGATATCTTCATGCAGACCTCCGGCTATCTTTCAGGACCAGCTTTTCGAGTTCCTCCACAGCGAAGTCCAGATCGCTGTAGCGCAACTCCAGTATCTCCACCGTGAGCAGATTATGAATTGCGGCGAGCCGTGCCTCTCGATGCTCGTCGGCGTCTACTCCCAGCTCAAACCATCGCTTGGCTAAATCCCGGGGATACGATACAAGGCCCGGAGGATCGGGGTTTCGTCGATTGAGAAAGACGATGTAACTGACGCGGCACTTATCCGCAATGTTTATTTGCGGTACGCGTTCGGAAGAGAATTCAATAGTCGGCTTACTCACAGCGTGAGGCGAAATCCTTTCTCCTATAAGCTCTGGAAACAGGTCCGCGGCGGAATCACGAAAGCGAAACATGTGAGGGTTGCCAATTACGACATGGTCCTCGCCACCCTCAGCAAGGAGAACAAGGTCGTCTGAGAGATATGTCCACCCGGCACGCACGCAAGCAAAAGTGAGCGAGGTCTTTCCGGCGCCTGAGTCTCCACAAAGCAGCACGCCATGTCCCGCCATCTTTACGCAGGCGGCGTGAAGCAGCGTCACACAGGAAGAATCTATCAGGAAAAATGAGTTAGCGGCTTCAAGAAAGTAGTAGCGGAGATAGTTGGGATGCTCTACTGCCGCACGAGTCAGCCATCCGAAGGCGAAACCCTGCGTGAGATCGCAAACACAGAAATTATCCTGATCGGCGATCAAGGTTCTAAGATTGCGATGTGCTCGATAGATTACCTCGGGCGGGCACTCGGTCGAACCTGTGTCCATGACGCCGAGACGCAGCTCAATCGTGCGCCGGGAAAATACTTGAACAAATTGCCCCCAACTCTCTTCGGCGGCTGCGAGTACTTCGAGTGAGTTTGTAACGATCTCAACAGGAAAGCCCATCGGATAGAAGACTGCCCGCAGGGGCAAGGGGACGTTGCGCAGTAAAACGTCATCGTGATTGGGTGCGGGACGTTCGCGCGGCGGCTGGGCAGCGGTTGTGATCGGGTCACTTGTGTCTGGAAATCCCCGTTCTTCCAAATAGCTTAAATATCTCTCTCCGCCCTGCATTTGCTTAGCCTCCGGTTCGCGTGGCCCAAATGGTGGATGCTCAGAACGCGAACTTCAATGCAAATTGAATGATGCGTGGATTGGTGATCGTCGAGGTGATGGTGCCGAATGAAGGATTCAGGTTGGCAGGACCGTCAGGACCCTCGATCATAAAGAGGCTGTTGCTGGGATTTGCAAATTGCGGCGTGTTGGTCAGGTTGAAGAACTCTGTCCGGAAACAAAAGTTTTTCGATTCGGTGACCGGGAAGCTGCGCTCGATGGCCAAGTCCACGTTGTGCTGGCCGGGGCCGCGCACGAAGCCGACGCCGCTGTTGCCGAAGTCCGTATCAGCTGGACCGGTCCCATTCGGAGCCTCCGGCGCGATGGTGAATGCGCTGGGGTCAAGATACCCATTCATCACGCGTGAGAACAGCGACCCGGATGTGGAAGGATTGCTCCCTGTCCGCTGCGCTCTGGTCTCGCCGTAAAGCAGGCCGTATACTGCGCCCGCGTTATCGTCAATTATGTTGAGCGCGTTGCCCGACTGAATGACGCCGATGCCCGAGAACTCCCAATCGGTGAGCATGTGCCGAGCCAGCGCCGGGGCCGTTGCGAACTTCGGCGCGATCCAGGTAAAGTTTGCCACCACCCGCTGGTCACGGTCGTCGCCCGCCGGACCGTACGACGACTGCCGAAGAGCAAGCTGGTTGTTGGTAGGCAGTTGCAGCTCGAAGGTATCGATCCCATACCCCCCCTCGTTGTTGACCTCGTCCAGGTTCTTCGACCATACATAGCTTCCTTGCAGCTCCAACCCATGGCCCATCCGCTTCCGGATGCTGGTCTGCAGCGAGTTGTAGTTCCCAACGAAGACCGAGTTTGTAAACAGCGACCCCTCACTGACACCCTGAATGGGCAGCCTCGCAGTCACATTATTGACCGAGTTTGTCGTCTCCCCGTTCACAGGGTTTTGCGGGCTGGCCAGCAGGGCCTGGTCAAACTCCACCTGCCCCGGCCGGTGCAGCGACCTCGTCCCCACGTACCCGACCTCAAGCAGATAGTCCCGCGCAAAGGAATACTGCACGTTCAGGTTGTACTCCTCAGTCAACCCGTCCTGCATGTTCGGGTTGGTGCCCTCGATAAACGGGGTAGACGTTGGCGTGCGCGGGTTATAGATCGGATAGCTGGAATTTGGCACTACCAATGGAACGAAGGGGCTCTGCAAGGTAGCCGGCCCGTTTGGATCTCCGGAAACTATGTTCAGGGACGAGAACGGCGGCTGCGTGCTCGTCTGCTCAACAAGGGTTCCCGAGTGCCTGTCATAGTAAATGCCATAACCGCCGCGCAGCACCACAACCGGCTTTCCTGTCATCTGCCAAACGAAGCCGAGCCGTGGCCCCACGTCCCCATGCGGTGTCTTCCACAACCCCGGGAACCCGGTCTTCAGCACGCCTGCTGGGATGGCGCCGGGATAATTCGAAGGCATGGTAAATCCGCTGAACGTTCCCGACGCCGAAACCGGTCCTTGCGCCGCACTATCCGCGTCGAAGTTAGCCAGCCGCCCGTTGGTCTCAGTAGCCGCGCCGAAGATCTCATATCTCAGGCCCGCATTCACAGTGAGCCGCAGGGTTAGTTTGATGTCGTCTTGCGCGAATCCCGCAAGGTCGGTATAGCGCTCGTCCCTGCGAAAGAAGCCTCCTCCTCCCATGCTGGTCGTCACATTGCTCAGGCCCTCCGGGCTTCCATTCTGCGCCGCGCTCTGCCCCAGCAGAAAGTCTTCGAAGGTGGCGATCAGCAGCAACCCATCGGTTTCTCCGGGCGTGTCGAAGTCCACCTCGTGCCGCTTGATCTCAGCTCCGAAGCGCGCGTTGTGCCGGCCCCTGGTGAGGGCTACCGTGTTCTGCCATGTGAAGGAGTTGGTAACCTGCCATTGGGATGGGTTGCCGGCATCGCCGATCGAGAACGCGAAATTGTCGATCGCCAGTCCAGGAATGTGTGATCCCGATGCCACAATCCCCGTCGGCGTCCCTTCTCCAACCGACTCCGCGGAGAGCGGATTCGCGATGGCAGACGTGCCGTCAAAGCGCATATAACCAAACCGCGCAATGTTCACCAGGCTGGAGTTGAAGGTGTGCGTGTCCGCCAGAACGAACATTGTGTTGCGGCCCAATTCATTGGTGCCCCAGCCGGGAAGGTTTGCTGCGCTATTGGCCGAGAACGGCAGCGTCTCCGGCTGGCGCGAGTAGAAGAACCGCCCCGACAGCATGTTCTTCTGGTTCAGCATTTGGTCGATATCGACTGTGAACTGATCCTCGCGGTAATGCGCCGGACTCGCGTAAGTCGACTCTCCCTGCGGGAACTGATCCGATGGGTCCGGCCCGCTAATCGGAAGTGGCTCCTGCGGATTCGGGATGGCGAACTGCCCATTGGGCAGCTTGGCATTCAGGATCGCCAGCGCTACCGGGTTGATGTTCGACCCATCACATGCCACCTGTGTCCCGCCGGCCTGTGTCAGATACCCCGTCGCCGGCTGTCCCATGCTGTCCAGGTGTCCCGCCGGGCAGAACTGCTCGCCCAGCGTCGCCGCCGAGCGATCAGAGGTCAGCAAAGGCAGGATTGGATGCGTTTCCGTGCCCAGGCCGTTCACCTCGCTCAGACCCTGGTAGGCCACAAAGAAGAATGTCTTGTCCCGCTTAATCGGGCCGCCCGCGGACGCGCCAAACTCGTTCTGCTTCAGATCCGCTCGCGGCTGGCCATCCAGCTTCGAAAAGAAGTCGTTTGCATTGAAGACATTATTGCGCAAGAATTCCCATGCGCTTCCGTGAAACCGGTTTGTCCCGCTCTTGCTTACCAGATCGACGTTGGCTCCCGCCCCGCGTCCGTACGCAGCATCGAAGTTAGCCGTCTGAACCCGGAACTCCTGGATCGAGTCCGGCGCCGGAATGGCCGTGCCAATCAAGGAGCTTTCAGAGTCCGCCGCCGAATTCTCCTGCAGATTGTTCGCGTCGATACCGTTGAATTGAATATTGTTATCCGTCGGCGTCGATCCGACGGATGCCACGTTCTGCGTCCCGTGTCCCAGCGCCGTAGCGCTCGGCAAATCCACCTCCACACCCGGCGCCAGCCCCAGTATCTGCGTATAATTCCGGTTCGACAGCGGCAGCGCCTGAATCGCTGTCTCGTCCACCGAGCCTCCCAAAGTCGAACTTTCCAAGTCGGCCAGCACCGCATCGCTTGACACCTGCACGCTGGCGTTCACCCCTGCAACCGTGAGTGTCACCTTCAAAGAACTTGTCTCGCTCGCCGTCACTAGAATCGATTGCGAAGAGTGCTCGGCAAAGCCGGTTGCCTTCACTTTCACTGTGTAGCTTCCCGGTGGCAGCAGCGGGAACCGAAAGACGCCCTCCACGCTGGTGACTACGGAACGCGAGACGTCGGTCGCCTCATTCACCGTCAGGATTTCGGCATTGGCAATCACTCGATTGGAAGGGTCATACACCACGCCGGAGATGGCGCCCGTCCCTGGCGTCTGCCCTAAGGCCTTGGCCGCCAGAACGAAGAAGAACATCGCCAACACAGCAGAATTGTTTCGCAGCAAACCGGCCTTCATGCAGTTGTCTCTCAAAAGTCTTTTCGAGGATTCGTATTGCATTGAGGCTGAGTATGAAGAGAACGCCGCCGCGACTTGTCATCGATTTGTCATTCCTTTGTACCGATGTGTACGAAATGTCTCGACGCCACAAGCGGCTATGGCTGGCCGCATGGGGGTCTGCGTGTCCGTTGAATTCCCGCTTAGGGTGTTCGGGGATGACCTCGTCTCCCAACGGCTGGTTTGTTTGGGGACAATATTCGAGCCGCCCCACTACCCAACGCGATGCTTTCCGTTCCACACCTATCTGGCCGAGAATGAAGACAGCTCGGATTCCCGGGATGGGGCGCAGGTCCAATTACAGGTCCATTAAGGATTCCCTATGCTTCTTTTCAACGGTCCGGGGTGCCATCCGCGCTCTCTAACTTGCTGAAAATACTAAGATTGTCGCTCTCATAACCCAAAGGTCGCTGGTTCAAATCCAGCCCCCGCAACCAATCAAATTCAACAACATAAGCAGCCGTTTCAGACCCAGCATCCAAGGCCGGTTGCGCGGGGGTTGCGTTTTGTTGCTTTGCAGCCCGCTTCTTCCCTGGCTTTTCAGCCAGACGATCAACGAACGAAACGTCTGCGCCGGGGACCAAGTGACCGTAGGTGTCCACCGTAACTTGAATCGAGGAGTGCCCCATCTGTTGCTTGACATTGACGATGGATGCCCCGCTCTGGATAAGCAGGGAGCCAAAAGTGTGCCGCAGGTCATGCAGCCGGATCTTCCTGATCCCGGACTTCAGGAGCACCGGAACGAAGTGGCGATGGTAGAAGTTGTCGGGATCGAGAATCTTCCCGTCGGGCGATGCGAACACCAGTTCCTTGGAAATGTCTGTCTTCCCTTCCTTCATCGCTGCGTTCATGCGCGTGTCGCGCATTTTGATGAGGACGCTGCGCAGCTGGTGCGACATATCGACGCGCCTGCTGCGCTTGCTCTTGGTGGTCGTATGTTCCCGGCGCACAAAATTGTGCTGAACGAGGAGGAAGCGGTTTTCGTCGATCTCATCCTGACCGAACTCGATGTCTCCAAATTGCAGGGCAACAAGTTCCCCACGTCGCATACCCGCCCTGGCTGCCAGAAGAAAGATCGGATAATACTCTGGACTGACGCGCTTGGCGGTGCTCAGAAACTTCTCAACCTCCTCTGGAGTCAGCGCGACTCCTTTGACCTCAGAGGTCTTGGCCGTCCAGGTAAACCGGCCAAGATTGGCTGCGGGGTTGGATTCAAACAGGCCTTCTTCGATTGCATGGTTGAAGATGCCGCGGAGAATGCTGAGCGCGTTTCGAACAGTGCTCCGCGTCAATCCTCTAGCGACCAGGCCGCTGATGAATCCCTTAATGTCATTACGCTTGATTTCGTTCAGGCCCTTGGAAGCAAGCCTATCCGATGCCGCCTGGCGAAAACAGCCCCGGTACATCCTCTTTGCGCTTGGTGGCTTCTCTTCCGAGCTTCGCCAACTTGGAGCCGATTTCGCCGATCGAATCTTCCTGGTCAACAACTCGGATACGCTTAACTGCGATCGTCAGCGTGTAGGGTGGCGGATCGCTGAGCCTGGATATCGCCGCCAGGGGAATGAACGTCAATTCTGAGACCGCGGAAAAGTCTGCGATTCATCGGTATCCCGCTAAAGCGTACCCATTGCCGCGGATTGATTCGGGAAGCAGGGCATATCCCGCGCGACAGAAGCATGAAAACACTACGATCGTTTTAGGGTTCGTTCATGCGGAATTTACGCTTGCCTCGTTATCTTTCAAATAACTTGGAATAAAAAGATATAAGCAGGCAGTTTCCTGTTTCTCACAGGAACAGCCTCAGAGTTAGTGCGCCTTATAAGTCGCGCACTTAGTCAAGCTCCTGCATGTTATTGAGTTTCTGTAATTTCTTTACGACAACCTTATGTCGCTTCGCGTAAGACTTTGAAATGAGGATATCGAAAGTAAGTTAGCACTTCCTCAGTGAGAGCCAACGCATCTTAACCTAGCGACGTTTTACGTCGTGGAGATCAAATTTCGCATGAAGAGTAACTTCAGGACAGCCATCATATCTGGTGTTGCAATTTGCGGGTTTGCCGTGCAACTCACGTGCCAGGCCCAAAGCGCGGCGCCGAGCCCTTACAATAAACCCGCGCAGCAATCAACCGGCAACGCGGCTCCTGTTCAAATGGCTGCGGTGGAGTTCCCAGCCTCGGAAGCTCCGGGAACCGGCGCCAGCGAAGCAGCCGCTGCTGTTGCTGCAACCCCGGCCACAGACGGTGCAGCGGCCACTGCCGCGCCTGCTTCCGTTACGATCCCGCTCAAGAACGACGCGGTAGTCAAAGAACTGGCCGACATGAAAAAGCAGTTCGACCAGATGGCGCAAATGCAGGCTCTGATAAAGGCCCGTATGGCGAAGCTTGAAGGCGAACTGAATACCGATCCCGCAACCGGCGATTCGCTTTCCGCAGAGAAGGACGCGAGCGCGTTGCGTTCGGCCGAGACTGGGGATGGCGACGGCACCCTGACGTATGGTCAAGCGGCTGCACCTCCTCCCGCAGCAGCCCCGGCACCTCCGGAGATCTCGGCAGAGACAACTACTAAGGAAGCTCCGTTCCCGGGCGACTGGACATGGCTCAACAGCGGTGGCCACAACGTGGACAGCCCTATGAGCACCAAGTACTTCACGCCGGAGTTTCGTGCGGACGCGAATTTCACGCTTGACTACAATCACCCTGAGGACGACAGCCTTGGTGGGTCGACGGAAACCTTCCGTTCCGACGAGTGGCAGTTGGAGCAGATCAGCGCCGGTGGCGATATTCGAATTCAGAATGTGCGCGGACGCATCCTGACCATGGATGGCATGTTCGCCACGACAACCGTCCGTAACGACGGAAGCCCGAACCGCGGGCAGTGGGATCTTGCCAACGCGTACAAATATGTCTCTGAAGCATGGGGCGGATATCACTGGGATGTGGCCCACGGACTGAACGTCGACGCCGGCATCTTTGTTTCTTACATCGGCCTTTTCAGCTACTACAACTTCGATAACTGGACCTATCAGCCATCGTTCGTTTCGTCGAACACCCCGTGGTTCTTCAACGGACTTCGCATCCAGTACTTCCCAACGAAGAAGCTGAAGATCGAGCCCTGGATCATCAACGGATGGCAGTCGTATGCCCGTTACAATGGCCACGGCGGCTTGGGCGGACAAATTCTATGGCGCCCCAAGCCGAGCCTGGACTTCGTCTTTAATAATTACGGCATGGGTGAAGACGATGCGGGCTATCCCGGACGCTCGCGTGTTCACGCTGACTACAGCGCGCAGATCAAGTTCTATGACAATCCCAAAAACACGCTCGACAAGGTCGCGTTCACTATCACCGCCGATGCCGGCTGCGAATATGGTGGTGGGCCCGCGGTCGGCTACTACGATCCCCATGGATTCTCACCGGAAACGGGTACCGCCGATTCCTACACTGGCGGCGTAAACTGCCACAGCAGCAAGGATGGCAAACCCAAGCAAATGTTCATCGGCACAATGGCTTATCTGCGCACATGGTTCGGCAAGGACGTTTATGCCATTACCCTCGGCGGCGGCCTCATGAACAACCCCGGCCGCTACCTAACGCTGCTGCCACCCATCAACGGGGCGACGGCGATCACAGGCACGCCATACTACACCGAAAACGCGGGTGATCGCGCGCAAATGCACGACGGCACAATCACCTTCGATTACATGCCGGCGCAATTCATCACCTTCCGTCTGGAATCTGGTTATCGCTACTCGGATACACCTTATTGGACTGGACGCCGCGGTATCACGCCCCCGGGCGGCAACAACGGAAACGCTGCTCACTATCAATGCGCGGCAGGCGGCGACTCCGGCTATGGGTATGGCAACACAGTCGCTGCGGCCCAGGCTTGCGCTGGGGAAGGCGCCGATCCGGCTACTGCTCTCTGGTGGCCTGATCTGCGCACCAACCAGACCGTCAGCACGATCGCGATAATGGTCAGGTTCTAATCGCACCGTTCACAAAAACGGGCGCGGCGAGTCAGGCC
>Ga0302201_10003731_pt1 | contig 11249 bp, 11 predicted proteins | sample II_Bog_N3_2_FD_194586 | JGI IMG/M metagenome (GOLD analysis project Ga0302201, IMG submission 194586) | Peat permafrost microbial communities from Stordalen Mire near Abisko, Sweden - II_Bog_N3_2 | ecosystem: Environmental > Terrestrial > Soil > Wetlands > Peat | place: Sweden: Abisko...
CTTGCTTGGCCCAAAAGGGAGGGCCAAGTGAGCTGAGGTAAGCCTAAATGACCAACCCGGCTGTATCAAAGTCGTTGACACGTTCCGGGCCTTCGCCCGCCATGACGCGGGGGAAGGCCCTCCAAGGGTCAATCTTTCGGGCGGCTGGTATTAAACCCTCTGTGCAGCGGCGCTAGTACGGCTTCAGCACAGTGTCGAGCGCATCCTGGATCCGGCGTTTTGCGTCCTCGTCACGGGCAAACGACGCGACAGGCTCCCCGAGGCGATGGACGCCGAGTGTGGCGAGGTCCAACGGGTTCAGTCGGTAGGGCCGCCCCTGGATCAGGAACAGGGGGGCGACCCGAGGATGGGTGTTGTCGATGCCAGGCAGTGTCTCGGCTGGGACCAGCGGTGCCACGACGCGGGTCGGCATGCGCTGGAAGTCATCAGACTGAACCACGACGACAAAGGGTTTCGCGGCGCTCCGGGACGGACTCCGGTGTACCGCGAACTGCGGCGCGGCTGTCACAGGTCCTGCATCTCCTCGGACAGGCTGCCGTCCCTTTGGTAAAGGGCCGAAAAAGCGTCAATCGCTCTCTCGGTTCCAGCCTTCTCCGACGCCATGTGCGCGTCGCGCTGCGCGAGGTCGGCCGCCAGAAGGCCTTCCACATAGGCGGAAAAGTTGTTGACCCCCGTCCGGCAACGCTCAACGAGGTCAGAGTTCATATTCAGGTTCACCGGACGTCTGGGAGCCGTCGGGTCATAGCCCATGGTCATCTCCTGTGCGCAAGCTTGCGCACAATATGGGAATGACACGGGGCGCGCAAGCGCCGGCAGAGAAGAGCATCCGTCAGGATCCCCGGGGTGACCGGGACGGTCTGGCCCGATGCAGCGATGGCCGCCGTCAGAACCCGAAGGTCATCTGGCCATCGTCAGCCCGCCCCGGCTCGTCGAAATGCGACAGCGTCACCCCCAGCAGCCGGACCGGCCGGCGCAGCGGAAACAGGCCGCGGACCAGGTCGACGGCGATGGCGGTGAAGGCCGAGCGGTCATGGACCGGTGCGGCGAGGGTCCGGCTGCGCGTGGTCTGCTCGAAATCCGCGTAACGCAACTTCACAGTTACGGTCCGTCCGGCGGCATCGGTCTTTTCCCGCCAGCGCCACACATCGTCGATCAGCGGCTCCAGCGCCGCCGTCACCGCACTTTCCGTGTCGAGGTCGCGGCCGAACGTCGTCTCCGATCCCGCCGACTTGCGCGGCCTGTCGGGCACGACCGGCCGGTCGTCGATGCCTCGGGCAATCTGGTAAAAATGCGAACCGGCCTTGCCGAAGTGCCGGACCAGGAACTCCTCGGTCTGCGCGCGCAGATCCGCGGCGGTGCGCAGACCCAGGGCGGTCATCTTCGCCGCCGTCGCCGGGCCGATGCCGTGGAACCGGCCGACATCGAGGTGTTCGACGAAAGCCGGACCCATCGCCGGGGTGATCGTGAACTGGCCGTTGGGCTTGCGGTGATCGGAGGCCAGTTTCGCCAGAAACTTGTTATACGAAATGCCCGCCGAGGCGGTCAGCTCGGTTCGTTCCAGGATGGCGGCGCGGATTTCGCGGGCAATCCGCGTCGCCTGCGGGATGGCTTTGCGGTTGGTGGTCACGTCGAGATAGGCCTCGTCCAGCGACAGCGGCTCCACCAGGGGCGTGTACTCGGCGAAGACACCGCGAATTTGTTGCGAAACCGAGCGGTAGACCTCGAAGCGAGGCGGCACGAAGACCAGGTCCGGGCACAGACGCCGCGCGGTCACGGACGGCATCGCCGAACGGACGCCGAATTTGCGGGCTTCGTAGCTGGCGGCGGCGACGACGCCGCGTTCCCGGGAGCCCCCGACCGCGACCGGACGCCCGCGCAGGGCGGGATCGTCGCGCTGCTCCACCGCGGCGAAGAACGCGTCCATATCGACGTGGATGATCTTCCGGCTGTTCGGATCGCTGCTATCGCGTTCGGTGTCGGCTATGCCTGTCGGATCCGTCATCGGGATTTTCCTTGCGCCCTCCGGGACGACGGTTGGTCCGCTATTTTAACACGGAGTTAGAATGAGGGCCACGGAGGACCACGGAGGCGCCCTCACGGTCAGAAATCCGACATCTGGAGGTCATATTGACCTCCGTGGCTCTCATTCTAACTCCGTGTTGAAAACAGTGGATTTGCAAACTTCGCCGGCGATGCCAGAAAGGTTTACGTAACGAAGCCAACCGGCAATACCAACACATAACGCAATTGATGGCGATTTCGGAGGGGTTCCGCGTTTCCCCGGGCGACGCGTCAGGAATAAGCCTCAGCGCTTGCCCGGCACCTTGGGCGATTCCGTATCGAGATCAGAAATATCATCCTCGCCGCAGCTCAGAAAGGCCCGAACTTCGGCACGAAACATGTCAACGAAGATCGGATGCATCGACCACCCACAGCGGCCCGTGCGCCTGACATCGCTCTGTCGCGTCGATCGTCCAGTCGCATCGCAAGCGCCTCAGCCATCCCCATCTCCTCACGGCACGCCGCTGTCTGTCGCCAGTCCGCCCCCCGTCCTGAGCCGCCGCTCGCCAGTTTACCGGCATCACCCGCGGTGTCACGGCGGTGCCGGACACCTTGCCGGGCCGGACCGTACACGCCATGTGTGCGCCGGCACGCGCAGGGCTCGGCATGGCAGGTTTCCATCGTTTCGAAGATGCTCTCCCCGCCTGGCGCGTCGCGGCCCGTTCGACCGCCGCCGGTCCGGCCGAACCGGATGACGAACGCCGGATCGTCGCGGCCTGCCTGGCCTGGATGGACCGCCAGGGCTGTTGGCCGAACCGCACGGCAAACATGACTCGCGTCGCCGCCGAGGTGCAGGCCGCGGTCCACCAGTTGGCGGTGCCCCTGCCGCAACCGGCCACGGCGGACGCTGTCCGGCCCGCCGCCTGGGCCGTGCCGGCTGCCGCGGGGGCCGCCGTCGGGGCCCTGGTCGTCTCGCCTTTGACCTTCCTCTGGTTCGACAACCGCGCCATCGGGCTGTTCCTCGGCGGGACGCTGGGGGCCTTCCTCGCGGTCCGAGGCCTGGCCGCGCTCCTGGACCGCCCGATGCTCGTCGCGGCGATCCGGTCGGCGGCATCGCTGTCGGGCGGCGGGGTGGTCCTGGGTGGGCTGTGGCGGGCCTTTCGGGGCCAGTCGGTCGGCTGGCTCCGCTCCGCGCTGTGGCTGGCCGTCGCGCCGCTGCTGCTGACCGTCGTCAAGCCCTGGCACAAAGCCGAACGGGCGCCGGCCGCCCCGCCGGCGCGGCAAATTGGGGCGGACCAGGCGGCCGACCTGGCCTTGGCGGTGGCCTGGGCGCACCCGGACCGAATGCCGCCGGCCCCCGAGACCTCACCCGCCGAACCCGACCTGCTGCCGCCCGCAATCTGGGTGTCGCTGACCCGGCTGCAGGCGGAGCTGGCGCGCCCCGGCCCGGACCTGCGTGACGCCTGCGAAGACCTGTTCCAGCGCTTCCAGGAGGACGGATACGTCTGGCAGTCCGTCCCCCGCGGGACCCCGTTCTCCCCGGAGACCGAAGCGGCCTTCGATGCGTTCGGCACGCTCGCCCCCGGCCAGCCGGTCCGCACGCAGCGCGGTGCCATCCTCCGGCATGGCCAGGTCGTGCAGAAGGGGGAGATCCGCCGTGCCTGACCCGCGCACCTGTCTCGGCATCGATTTCGGCACCAGCAACACTCACGTGGCGTACTGCCGCGACGTGGGGGAGGGGCCGCTGATGGCGGTCCCTATCCGGTTCGGCGGCCGGCCCTCCATCGCGACCTGCGTGCTGTGGCGCACACCCCCGACCGGTGAGCCGATTGTCGTGGCCTTCGGCACCATCGCCGTCGAAACCTGGAGCCAGTTCGACCCCGACGAACGCGCCGGCCATCGCATCGCGTTCGGGTTCAAGCCGGACATCGCCCGCTCCCCCCGGGCCAGTGCCGACGCGGTCGCCTTCCTGCAAAAGGTCTGCGAGGGCGTGGCCGACATCCAGCCCGCGGCCTTCCGCGGCGGCATCGTGGTGATCGGCGTTCCCGCCGAGGCCGGGGCGGCGCACCAGGACAAGACCCGGGAGATCGCCAGAGCAGCCGGGTTCGCCGAAGCCGTGTGCATAGACGAGCCGCTGGGGGCGCTGGCCTACCATCTCAACAACGGCAGCATCAGTGCGGCGGAGGCGCGCCAGGGTGTCGTCGTCATCGACTTCGGTGGCGGCACGCTCGACCTCGCGCTGGTCGATGCGGAGCATGGGTTGCGCGCGCCCTGGGGCGACCCAGCCCTGGGCGGGCGCCTGTTCGACGACCTGTTCTACCAATGGGTCCAGGACCAGAACGGCTCCTTCGAAGTCGATGAGCGGGAAGCGATGGCCGTCTGGCAGCACGAGTGCCGGGAACTGAAGGAAAGTTTCTCCCGCCGCTGGGCCGTGATGGGCGACGGCATGGACGATTTCAAATACCGGATCGACGTCGGCGACACCCGCAAGGCGCTGCGGAACGCCTCGGCTGCCGAATTCATGGCTCGGGCTCGGGCGTACCGTCCCAGCGACCTGGCCATGCGCTACTTCCAGGCGTTTGGCTTGCCCGCGCCGCTGGCAACGGATCGCCCCATCGATCTGCTCGCCTGGATCCGCCGGACCATGCAACGCGATGCGGCGCAGGACCTGGCCGGTGAACGCTTCAGCAAGGTCGTGCTGACCGGCGGCAGCTCCGAATGGCCCTTCATGCGCGCCATGGCGGCCGAGGTGTTCGGCGTCGATCCGCAGACCGGCATCCTGCGCTCCGACGACCCCGAAACGACCATCGGGTCCGGGCTGGCGCTCTATACGGCGTTGAAGGCGCGGCACGAGGCGCGGCGCGCCATCATCGCCGCGGCCGGTCCGCGGGCGCGGCAGGACTTCGCCGCGGCGGTCGCGACGCGGCTCGACCGCTTCGCCGCGGGGCTGGCGCAGGCGATCACCGACGCGATCATGCCGCGCATCGAACCGCTGTTCTGGACGTGGTACCGCGAGGGCGGCTCGCTGCACGATGTCGAGGACAAGGTCGCCGCGGTCTGCGCCGGGTTCGAACCGGAGGCGGTCCGGCTGGCGGCGGAAGAATGGCGGGTGCTCGACACCGACCTGCTGCGGATCTTCCGCGACCATCTGCTCGCCTTCCTGCGGGTGCAGGAGATCGCGCGCGACGTGTCGCGCTATATCCCGGACACCGCCAGCGCCTTGTCGCTGGCGGCGGCGGGCAGTGGCACCAGCGGGCGGATCGCCGCCGACCTGGGCGATCTGGCGGCGAACGTGACGGCGGTGGCCGCGGGCATCGGCACGCTGGTGATCGCGACCTTGAACCTGAAGCTGATCATCCTGCTCGCCGTGGCCCACCCGCTGCTGGCGGTGATCGCGGGGATCGGGACAATCGCGGGCTATCTCGGCCTGGGGGCGGGGGTCGGGCTGGCGGTCGAGGGCGCGGTGCGGAACCACGAGTTCAATCTGGTGAGCCGGACCTTGCTGCACCTCGGTCTTTCCGAAGCCGGCTTTGAAAAGATGCTGGCCCAAGGGCGCGATACCGCTCGGGCTGACCTGACCCGCAGCATCGCGGACAGCCTGGCGGCGGTGCGGGCGGGGGGCATGGCGGGCATCGTCGAGGCCGCGTCGGAGACGTTCGACGCGATGGTCGCGCAGGCGATCGCCGATCTGGGGGTGCTGGAGCAGATTGCTCGGGTGGCGGATAGTGGCGTGCAATCATGAAAGCGTGGCTGCCATGAGCGATCTGTATGACACCGACGTCCTGCTCTGGTCGGAGCAACAGGCCGCTCTGCTGCGGCGGCGCGCGGCCGGCGAGTTGGTCAACGATACCGAATTGGACTGGCCCAACATCGCCGAGGAGATCGAGAGCGTGGGAAGCGAGCAACGGCACGCTGTCGAATCCCTCCTGGTTCAGGCGCTGATCCACCGGCTGAAAGCGGCCGCCTGGCCGCTGTCGTTGGCTGTGCCGCATTGGCAGGCCGAAGAGCGCGTGTTCCTCGATGATGCGCGGCGCCGGTTCGTGCCCTCCATGCGCCAGCGGCTCGACCTTGCCGGGCTTTATCGGCAGGCCTTGCGTGGCTTGCCTGCGACGCTGGACGGTCAGCCGCCGCAGCCGGTGCCGGCGGTCTGCCCGGTCACATTGGACGAACTGCTGGCCGAGGATTGAGTGGCTCCCGCGTGAACGCAAGGCGGTCGCGTGGCGTTGCCGATGGCGCGTTGATCGCGACCTGCAGCGGGCCGCAATCATCCGGTTCGCAAATATGCCCTTGCATTTCTGGGACACATGCTGTATATACAGCCTGTAGCTGCGCAGCGCGGCTGCGACAGCCAGCAGGAGGACAACAAGCGTGTCGGAGTAGAGATCGGCCACACAGTCGTAAGCTATTTCAAAGTCAGAAAATAAGAATGAAAGTGTAATGACACAGGATAGCAACGGCCGCACAGGGCCGGGCCAGCAAACGCATCAGGAAACAACACCGATGGACGAATTTGATGGCCTTGAGTAGGACGATAACAAGCGACTGAGCAATCTCCGTAAGCATCACATTGATTTTATAGACGCTATTTACGTCCTTCGGGGCCTGGTCTTCGGTTGCAGGCCAAGACTGAGGTGGTCCCCGAGAACTGGACAGGTCGCTAAGAGAGAGTCTCCCCTTGGAGCGGCCGGGTGGCCGGAGGTGAGACATGACCAATACTCGGAAGAAGCACGGGCCTGAGTTCAAGTCGAAGGTGGCGCTGGCGGCGGTGCGGGAAGAAGGCACAGTGGCTGAGTTATCGAGCCGGTTCGGCGTTCACGCCAGCCAGATCCACGCTTGGAAGAAGACCTTGCTCGAGGGAACGGCGTCGCTGTTCGCCCGGAACCCGGTTAGCTCGGCCAATGGCCCAGCTGCGGACGAGGCGTTGTTGGCCCCTTTGTATGAAAAAATCGGCCAATTGACGGTCGAACGGGATTTTTTTCGGAAAAGGTCCGGGCCATGAGCCGGACCGACCGCCTCGCGTTGGTCGACCATGCTGACCCGGTGCTGTCGGTGGTGGCGCAATGCCGGCTGCTGCGGGTGGCGCGCTCGACCTTATATTATCGCCCGGCTCCGGTCAGTTCGGACGATCTGGCGGTGATGCGGCGGATGGACGAGCTGTATCTGGCGTGCCCGTTCTACGGATCACGGCGGATGGCGGAGGTGTTGCGGCGCGAAGGCCTGGTGGCGAACCGCAAGCGGGTCCGGCGGCTGATGCGGGTAATGGGGTTGGAGGCGATTTATCAGAAACCCAACACCAGCCGGAAACATCCCGGGCATAAGGTATATCCGTACCTGTTGCGCGGGCTGACCATTGACCGGCCGAACCAGGTCTGGTGCGCGGACATCACCTATATCCCGATGGCGAAGGGCTTCGTCTATCTGGTGGCGGTGATGGACTGGTTCAGCCGACGGGTTCTGTCGTGGCGCCTGTCGATCACGTTGGACACGGCATTCTGCATTGAGGCGTTGCAAGAGGCGATGGACCGGCACGGACCGCCGGAGATTTTCAACACGGACCAGGGGGTGCAATTCACCAGCGCCGATTTTCGTGGTGAGCTGGAAGGGCGTGGTGTCCGGGTCAGCATGGATGGCCGCGGGCGCTATCTGGACAACATCTTCATTGAGCGGTTGTGGCGAAGCCTGAAATACGAGGAGGTGTTTATGAAGGCGTACGGCTCGGTCGCAGAAGCACGGCGGGGGATCGGCGGGTGGCTGAGGTTCTACAACGACGAGCGGCCGCACCAGGCGCTGAAGTATCGCACGCCGGGCGAGGTTTTCGCGGGCGCCGCCTGTGAGCATGTGGACAACGCTTCCGCTACGCTGCGCTGCGCTCCAGCGTTGCCCACATGCTCACAGGCGCAACAACAAGAAGAAAAGGTATTGACTAAAGTATAAGAAGGTCTATACTTCACATCGGACATTCCCTCCGGATCGGGAGGGGCGTTGGAACCGGGCCGGACTCTCTCTTAAGTCGCCCCGATTCCTGTCCAGCGAATGGGGACCACCTAAGACCTCTTCCGGCATCTGCGCTGGGGTCCGGCCTCGGAACGAGGACAGAATTTGAACTAGCCGAGCTAGGTCTTCTGCCGACGGCAGAATGTCCAGTGTTCTATCGGACCCTAGGCGGAAGCGGATTCGGACTATTTCTCTACCTTCGGACGGGGCTAGACCTTCAAACTCTGCGCTCTCTGGGAGAAAGTTCTGACCTCGCTGTAACGCTACGGGACGCTTTGGCTGGAACCCTGACATAACATTCACTCCCTTGGTTTGGTTGGCACCTACCAGGATAGCGAAGCCCGGCCGGGGAGTCATTCCCCGGCCGGGTCCAAGTCTAACTCTCCCTGTCTTGTATATCCCGACTCCCTGAGTCCCCGAAAAAACCCCTTGCCAAACGCCCCAACCCGGATTCTACCCGCCGCATGATCCGGCCCGGCTTCCTCGACAGCGAATCACGCCGCGACCTGACCGAACTCGCTCGGGATGGGTCGAACCCCCATCGCCTCGCCCGGCGCGCCAACGCACTGGTGCTGCTGGATGACGGCATGAGCTGCGAAGCCGTCGCGAAGGTCCTGCTGCTCGACGACGACACGGTCCGTGGAAGATGGGATCGATGGCCTGGTGAACTTCGGCTACGAGGGAAGCGCCTGCCGCCTGAACGCTGAGCAGCAGGAGAAGCTGAAGGCCTGGATCACCGAGACGCTGCCGCGCTCAACCCGCGAGGTCGGTGCCTGGATCGAGACGCAATTTGGTATCACGTATGAAAGCCGGTCCGGCCTGATTGCGCTGCTGCATCGCCTGGACATGGTGCACCGCAAACCAAAGGTGGTGTCGCGCAAGCTGGATCCGGACAAGCAAGCCGCCTTCATCAAGAAATATGAAGCCCTGCTGAACGCCATGGAAGCTGATGAGGTGGCGCTGTTCGGTGACGCGGTGCATCCGACGCACGCGGTGAAGCCGGTCGGATGCTGGGCACCGAAAGACCTGCCGGTCGCCGTGGAGCAGACCAGCGGGCGGCAACGGCTCAATATCCACGGCGCGATCGACCTTGAGACCGGCAATACCCGCATGCTGGAGGTGCCGACGGTCGATGCCGCCAGCACCATCCAGTTGCTGATCGCGTTGCAGGCGCTGTATCCGCGCAAGCGGGTGATCCACTTGTTCCTGGACAACGCCCGCTATCATCACGCGAAACTGGTGAAGGAGTGGCTGGCGCAGCCGGGATGCCGGATCAAGCTGCACTTCATCCCGGCCTACTGCCCGCATTTGGATCCGATTGAACGGCTATGGGGTTTGATGCACGAAAATGTCACCCACAACACCTGCTATGAGACGTTTGCCGACTTCAAAGAGGCGATCCTGAGCTTCTTGCGTGAGGACGTGCCCCGAAAATGGCACATCTCCTGCGATAAGGTAACGGATAACTTCCGAATCATCTCGCCCAAGGATTTTCGGATTCTGACGTGAGCGGAGTATACATCGTCGATCGCCTGTTCGCCTCCGCCGAGCTTCGCCTGGGTGGGGAACACCAGCAGACAGTGCGCATCTCCCGCACCGATGAGAGGGTGCGATGAGCGAAGACCCGGAAGGGAAAGCCGGGCCAGCATCGCCGGCGGCTCCGGACCCGTTGCTGCGGCTGCGGTCCGAGCGGCCGCGCGTCACCCGCCTTTCGCGCAAGGTACTGGCCGGCGGTGCGGCGATCGCGTTGGTCGCGGTCTCAGCCGCCGTGTTCTGGGCGCTCCAGAACAGCGGCAAACGCGGTGCACCGGAAGAACTTTACAGCACCGACCATCGTACGACCGCCGACGGCCTGGCGGGCCTCCCCCGCGACTATGCCGGCATACCCCGGCAGGCGCCCCAGCTCGGGCCGCCGCTACCCGGCGATCTCGGCCGGCCTATGCTGAACGCCGGAGCCGCGCCAAACACCGTGGTTCCGACCGGCCCGGCCGTGGATCCGGAAGCGCAGCGCCGCGCGCAAGAAATCGAAGCCGCACGGCTGAGCCGATTGTTCGCGTCCACGAATATCCGCGAACTGCCCGCGCCAACGCTTCCGCCCGTGGCGATGCCGGATGGCGTGACGGCGCCAGGTCAGGCGCCGCAACTCTCGGCGGACGGGGCGTTCGCGCAGAACGGCCAGGACCGCAAGCTGGCATTCACCAACGCCGCCGTCGATCGGCGGACGACCAGCCCGGACCGGCTGGCCGCGCCCGCTTCGGCCTACGTGGTGCAAGCCGGGACCGTCATCCCCGGCGCGCTGCTGACCGGCATCCGCTCCGATCTTCCAGGCCAGATCACCGCCCAGGTGACCGAGAACGTCTATGACAGCCCAAGCGGCCGGTCTCTGCTGATTCCGCAAGGTGCGCGTCTCATCGGCACCTACGACAGCCAGGTCGCGTTCGGCCAGTCGCGTGTCCTGCTTGTCTGGACCCGGTTGATCATGCCGAACGGCAAATCGATCGTGCTGGAACGCCAGCCAGGCGCAGATGCCGCCGGCTATTCCGGTCTGGAAGACGAGGTGGATGACCACTGGGGCATGCTGTTCAAGGCCGCAATGCTCTCGACCCTCCTGAGCGTCGGGTCCGAAGCTGGCACGGGGAGCAACGAGAACTCGCTCGTTCAGGCGCTGCGGCAGGGCGCGTCCCAAAGCTTCAATCAGACCGGCCAGCAGATCGTGGGCCGCTATCTCAACATCCAGCCGACCCTGACGATCCGTCCGGGTTTCCCGGTGCGCGTGATCGTCAACCGGGATCTCGTGCTCGAACCCTATCAAGGCTGAGGAGGCGACCGATGGCACAACTGAAACTCGGCGCGATTGCCGACGACAAGCCGATCAAGCTGACGGTCGAGTTGCCGGCGGCGATACACCGCGACCTCGTCGCCTATGCCGATGCCTTGGGTCGCGAAACCGGAAAGGATACGATCGATCCCGCCAAGCTGGTCGCGCCGATGCTGGCGCGATTCATCGCCGGCGACCGCGCGTTCGCCAAACTGCGCAGCGTCAGGAGGCCCACTTCGGCGCGTCAGGCGCCGGCCGACCGGACGCCAACGAGCGAGCAAGGCTGAGGAAGCGCCGCAGCGCTGGATTGTCGTTGCCTGGCAACCAGACCGCGCTGTAGGGCAGCATGTCTTCCGCGGTCGCCAGCGGGCGGAAAACGACCTCGGGATACCGCGTCGCGGTCGCTGCTTCGCTGGCGATGCTGATACCGAAACCA
>Ga0302201_10003733_pt1 | contig 11249 bp, 10 predicted proteins | sample II_Bog_N3_2_FD_194586 | JGI IMG/M metagenome (GOLD analysis project Ga0302201, IMG submission 194586) | Peat permafrost microbial communities from Stordalen Mire near Abisko, Sweden - II_Bog_N3_2 | ecosystem: Environmental > Terrestrial > Soil > Wetlands > Peat | place: Sweden: Abisko...
GTGAGTTGCGTGGGTTTGACGAGGAGGCGTTGGTGCGCGTCTTTCGCCGACGCGCAGCGGGCCACCCCCGCACCGTGTTCTCTTCAGGAAGCCATCTCTAACTCCGCTTTTGAATCAAAACCCAGCACTGGGCTCTCTCGGTCCAAGGAACGTGTCTCTTATGGCGCCGCACATCTCGGATTAACACCCCAACCTCAACCGACACAAAATCAGCAGCATATATCTGCTAGAATTCCGCCAAGCTACTACCTGCGGTGGCCACTGTAACTTCGCCGCTAATGGACCCGCGATTTCGCGTGGCGAGTCTGGGCCGATCAAAGAGGTGCATTCAGATGAGGGGTTCGAACGCCAGCACTATCGGAGGGAGTGAGACCCAGCTTTCGCTTATATCCCCGGAACAGGTGGCAGATGCCGAGGCCGAGATTGTCGACCACTCGAAGCGAATTGAGTTTTATCTCACTGAATACTCCGTGGAGTTACTCGCCTCCAAAATGGAGACCGGCGAATTCGTTATTCCTCCTTACCAGCGAGAGGATACGTGGGAACCCGAAAGAAAGTGCCGATTCATAGAATCTCTCCTGATGGGGCTTCCAATTCCATTCCTGTTCTTTTGGGAGAGCCCGGCAACCGGGAAACTGGAAATCGTCGACGGATCACAACGGCTGAGAACGATTCAGCAATTTATTTTGCGTGGAATGGTTCTGGGCGAATTGGACGATCTCGTTTCGCTGAAGGGCATGTCCTTTCACGATCTTCCGGAATCTCGGCAGAGGAAAATCAAGAATCGCTCCATCCGCGGCATTGTGCTCAATGAACATGCCGACGAACAGGCACGATTCGATCTCTTCGACCGAATCAACACAGGCAGTAAGATTGCAAACAAAGCGGAGGTCCGTCGTGGTGCTTTAGTTGGTCCGTTCCTGAATCTGGTCATAGAACTTGCGAAGAGCAGACACTTCACTTCGCTGGCGCCCGTTCCGGACAAGCAAACGAAGCTCAGGGAGGGCGAAGAACTTGTAACTCGCTTCTTTGCGTATGGCGATGGACTCGAGGGCTATCAAGATCGTGTCTCTCCGTTTTTATTTGAGTATGCAAGAAAAATGAATACTCATTTGACCGAAAAGCCCTCGGATACGCAGGCTTATCGGGAGTGATTCTTGAAGACAATGCATTTTGTTTCGATCGCATTTCCATATGGGTTCCGCCGCGCGAAGATGGGAATTGCGACTCCGCGCGCGAGATTTGAAGCTATTGCAATCGGGACATTCCTCGCGCTAAAGGAGAAGCCGCAACTCGATCCGCACAAGGTCAAGGTGAATGACTGGCTCGAGAGCACTGAGTTTCAGGACGTAACTGGCTCCGACGGCGCCAATGCCATTTCGCGCCTAAGCGGCAGGATTAATTTCGTGCGTAAACACCTACTTGGGGTCGCTCGATAACATGGACCCGCTGCTTGAATCATTTGAGGAGCGACTGCAAGAGATCGACGTGTATCTCGACCTCCTCGAGCACCTAGAACAGCAGGTCGCCATGGGGGCACCAAGGATTGGTAGCTCCTTCATCTCGACCCAACAACAGAAAATCCTTTACTCCTCAGTGTTCCTCCAGCTCTATAACCTTGTCGAAGCGACCACGACGTGGTGCGTTGACGCCGTCTGTTCCGCCGCAACGTCCAATGGCCGCTGGCAACCGAGTGATTTGGCGGATGACGTAAGGAGAGAGTGGGTACGTTCTACTGCGCGCACACACATTGAGTTGAATGCGGAGCATCGTTTGGAGAGCGCGGTTGGAATCTGCAACCATCTGATCGAAGCTCTGCCACTACTCAGGCTCACGATCGAACGACGTGGCAATGTAGATGATCTAGTTATCCAGCAGATTGCCGAACGCCTTGGTCTGCAGTTCCGACTCAGTCGCGCAGCGCTGCAGGGCGTCAAGCAGCCATTCAAGGACGATAAGGGGCCATTGGCGCTTGTGAAGGACCTGCGCAATCGGCTGGCGCATGGCAGTCTTTCATTCTCCGAGTGTGGCGAGGGGCTGACCGTACCCGATTTGCGCGACCTTAAATCGCGCACAGTACTTTATCTTCGCGAAGTCATTGCGGGGTTTCGTGCCTACATCGACAACTACGAATATCTTTCACCACCGAGGCGTCCATGATTGATTGCGTAGACGTTTTTTGCGGGCTCGGAGGGTTGACACACGGCCTCGCAAAAGGTGGAGTCCGTGTGTCGACAGGGATCGATCTAGACCCCGAATGCCGGTTTCCATACGAGGCAAACAACGAGGCGAAGTTCCTTGAGATGGATGTCGCCAAGGTCTCTGGGGACCAATTACGTTCTCTCTGGGGAAAGGGGAGACATACCCTCCTGGCTGGTTGCGCGCCATGCCAGCCATTTTCGACATATGGGCGCCAGAAAGGTCGAAATCCAACCAGCAAGGGGCAGTGGGATCTTGTGCTAGATTTCGGACGCCTAATCCGCGAGGCCCAGCCGCAGCTAATTACGATGGAGAATGTCCCCCAACTTGTCAATCACAATGTTTTCACGGAGCTTCTGAAATCGCTGCACGGATATCACGTCTGCTGGGAAATAATCGACTGCGTGGATTTAGGCGTCCCGCAGACGAGAAAGAGACTCGTTCTCCTTGCCTCTCGTCTTGGCCCTGTCAAACTTGGGATTCCGCGAACCGGCGACCTCGACCGTAAGGCAACAGTACGCGAGGCCGTCTCCTCATTACTACCTCTTCGAGCGGGCGAGTCAGATCCCGAAGACCCCCTGCACTCAGCTTGCAAACTTAGCGACCTAAACCTACGAAGAGTTCGCGCATCGCGACCGGGTGGAACGTGGCGCGATTGGGACAAATCCCTATTGGCAAAATGCCATCGGAAGATCTCCGGCGAAACCTATCCGTCCGTTTACGGGAGAATGGAATGGGATGAGCCGGCGCCAACGATCACGACTCAATGCTTCGGCTACGGGAATGGACGCTTCGGCCACCCAGAACAAGACAGAGCAATAACGCTACGGGAGGCCGCACTGCTCCAGACCTTTCCCCGCTCTTACCGCTTTCTTCCACAGGGCGCGAAAGTCCGATATAGCGTGCTCGGACGGCTAATTGGGAACGCCGTCCCAGTTAGAATCGGTGAATTTGTGGCTAAGAACCTGCTCAAGCATGTGGCAAAGATTGATCGCGAAGCGGGTATGAATGCCAAGACTTCCTGAGTAGGTGTTCTCCCAAGTCTCGCCTCTAAGACTTGGGATATGCTATCTCCCCGCGCCAGCGCGGCGCTCGGCTTCCATCAGGTTGATCAGGATGTCGTTGATGCGGGTTAGATGGACCTCGCCTTTGGCGCGGAGCAAAGCGACGACTTCCCTCGGGCTGAAGCCCGGAGTTGATTTTTGTTGGTCTTATGGCACAACTGAAGTTGAGCCCCTTCACACAGTTTGAGATCCTTCACACATCTTCCTCCAGACGTGGTTTTTCCGAAGGCGTGGGGTCGTGACGCTTCGCATAGTCAACTGACAAAAGGCCGTTCCCGATCGGAGGTGGGTTGGCAGGGGCTCAACAGGCTGCGGGAAAAGGCCAAATGTCTGGCGAAAAGCTTGAAAAGCGTACCTCAGGGGCTGAAGCCCACATTGATTTTATTGGCTTTATGCCGGGGATAAATCCCCGGCCTACCGCCCGAATTCCCCGGCCTACCGTCTGAATTCCCCGGCCTACCGTCTGAATTCCCCGGCCTACCGTCTGAATTCCCCGGCCTACCGCCCGAATTCCCCGGCCTACCGTCTGAATTCCCCGGCCTACCGTCCGAATGGGGTTTTCCGCAGCCTGTAAAGCCCGCCTCTTTTTTGGGGCTCGATCGGCACCCATTCGACGCCGCTCAGGGCAGGCTCTAAAGCCATGCCCTGATACAAAGCATCTGCGTGTTGTGCCTGGTGTGAGTTTTTCCGCAGGTCGTAAAGCCTGGGTCTTTTGTGGTGTGCCCCTTCACACATGTACGTCCAGATGGAGTTTTTCACCAAGCTATAAAGTTGTGCCCCTTCTCACATCTACGTCAAGGTGGAGTTGTTTCTGGTGTGGGTATAATCGCGGCGAGGTGTTGCTGAGGATGGCGGGAAATTTGATGATCCGAATGGCGGGACCCTTGTTGCGGGTCTGCGTTGTGATTGCTTGTGCAACTGTGTTTCTTGCGGCTGGTGCGGCGGGGCAGGGTTTGGGCGGCGGCGGCGTGGCTGTGGGGCCGCAGTATGACACTACGCATGTTTATGTTGCTTCGGCAGGGGATATGGATGCGCTGGTGACCAGCCTGGTGGCTACGTTTGGCGGGAGTGCGGGGAAGCGGGGCTTGGCCGATGTGACTCCGACGCCGAGCAGCACCTTGTCGCAGGTGGTGCTCACTCCGGTTGGGCCGCTCTCAATTTTTGCGTATCAGACGGCGGTGCCGAGCGGCTTTGGAAACGAGCGCACCGGATACCTGGTTACGGATATGGACGAGGCAATGAAGGCGGCGAGGGCGTCGGGGGCCGCGGTGATTGTGGCGCCATTCAAGGACCCGATTGGGATAGACGCGATTATCGAATGGCCAGGCGGGGTGCGGATGCAGCTCTACTGGCACTTCAAGGCGGGGACGAATCCGCCGCTGGAGACGATTCCGGAGAACCGCGTGTATGTGACGCCGGAGAGGGTGGATGAATTTGTGCGGGATTGGGTGGCGTTTTCAGGCGGCAAGGTGGTGGAGGACGCGCGGCAGGCGGATGGGGGCGAGATTGGGCGTGCGGGGGAAATCTACCGGCGGATTCGGATTACGTCGGGGTTTGGGAAGATGCAGGTGATGGTGACGAACGGGAAACTGCGGTATCCGTTTGGGCACGAGACGACGGGATACGAAGTGCCGGATTTGGACGCGACGCTGAAGAGGGCTGCGACGGCGGGCGCGAAGGTGCTATCGACAACCTTCGACGGGGGCGGGCGGAGATCAGCGTTTGTGGAGTTTCCTGGAGGGTATATTGCGGAAGTGCATTCCGCGGCGGGTGCGAAGTGATGGCGATTGGATTCGGCTTGTCACATTTTGGGTTTTGCGGAGTCTTGTGAATATACTGCCCGTGAATCTTAACTTTGGAGGTTATGCGATGAGACGAGTTTTTGCGATGGTGCTGGTGTTGGCTCCTCTGTGTGTGGCGATGGTTGCGGGGGCGCAGACGAAGGCTCCAACTACATTGCGTGGGGTGCTGCTGGAGCAGTTGCACACCACACATGATTCCGAGGATTGGTTTGTGCCGGCGAAGATTGCTGTGGATGGGCTGACGGCGGAAGAGGCGCAGTGGAGTCCTGGGAAGGGGAACCACTCGGTGGGGCAGCTGGCTTACCACTTGTGGTATTGGAATGCGCGCGAGCTGGCGACGTTTAATGGGGAGAAGCTGGCTCCGTTTGATGGGAATAACAATGAGACTTTTGACAAGTTCAATGCGGCGCAGTGGGACGATTTGAAGGTCAAGCTGGACAAGGTGATGGCGGACTGGGAGAAGGCTGTGGAGGGGGCGGATGATAAGAAGCTGGCGGAGAATGCTTCTCTGATTGCGCATGTGGGGGCGCATAACGCTTACCACATTGGACAGATACTTTATGTGCGGAAGCTGCAGGGGAAGTGGGATCCGGCTAAGGGGGTTAAGTAGGCACCTGCGATGGGGCGGACGCCACCTGCGGTGGGGCAGACGCTCGCGGGAGGCTCGCACTGGTGTTGGAGCGACGGTGCAGGGAAGCCCGGGGATTGAAGTCCCATATCTCTCATTTCAAGCAGCTTATGGCACGACTGAAGTCATGCCCCTTCACACGTCAGCGCTCGGATTGAGTTACGGATTGAGGAGGCGGTGGGCGGCGAGGAGGTCGGGAACGGGGATGCCGTCGATGGTCATGCCTTCCATCAGGCTGCGGACGATGGTGGCGCCGCGAAGGTCGGCTGAGTCGATTCTGAGGCTTTTGAGGTTGGCGTTGTGGATTGTGCCGTGGGAGAAATTGACGTTCTCGATGAGGGCGCCGGCCAGGTTCACGTCTTTGAACTGGGCGCTGGAGAGGTTGACATCGGTGAATTCCGACCGGGAGAGGTCGGCATCCGTTGCCTCGATGCGGCGGTTGGTGGACTGCAGTTGGACGAGCTGTTCCGTTTGCATGTGAACCTCCCCTGCGAGCAGTGTATCTGCAATGTGGGGAATTGATGGGGAAAAACCATAAAAACCATAAAAAGCTAAAAGGGCAAAAACTGTAAAGAGCTGTAGATAGGTGGAGCTATCCCACTCATCGCGAAGAAGCTGCGATGAATGGGGCACAGCGCGTGCCTGCTGGAATTGGCCGAGGGTTAGTAGGGTGCGACCTGGTTGGGCTGGGTCTGGGGAGCGGTGGACTGGAGGTCTTTCTTGAACTGGTCGAGCTTCTTTTGCATTTCGTCCATTTGTTCGGGGGTGAACTGGAAGGCGTTGGAGTTGAACTCCTTGTTGAATTGCTCCATCTGCTTCTGGAGTTCCTGGACCTGGGTGGGATCGAATGTAAATTGCTGGAGGTTGAACTGGTGCTGGAATACTTCCATTTGCTGGCGCAGCTGCTCTGCTTGTTTGCGTAGCTGCTCGGCACTGAGCGGGGCTGGCTGGAACTGGCCGAGGGTGGCGGCCTGATCGCGGAGGGCCTGGGCTGGGTTCGTGTCCAGCGGGCTGAAGAGCTGCATTACGTCGGGGTCGATTTCAGCAACGGTGGATGAGTCGTCGGAGGTAAACGGGTCCTGGGGCTGAAGTTGGCCGGTCTTGTGGTGGGAATCGACCTGGAGGGTGAGGACCATCTGCTTTTCCCCGCGCTGGATGGTGACCTGGACGGGCTTGCCCTGGTTGGCGCGGAGGGCGCGATCCCAGCTGGAGAGGTTGGTGATGGGGTCTGCGCCGACCTTGAGGATTACGTCTTTGGGCTTAAGGCCGGAGGCGGCAGCCTCGCTTTTGCGGGCGACCTGCTTGACCATGAGGCCGGCGGGGATGCCGAGGAAGTCGGCTGTTTGGGGGGTGAGAGGCTCGACGAGTGCGCCGACATTGAGCGAGCTGCCAAAGATGGAGAGGCGCAGGGCGCCGGGAACGCCGGTATCGCCTTCGCCGTTGAGGATGCCCATGGCGCCGGAAGGCTGGGCGAAGTTGTCCTCGCTCTTGCCGATGCGGGTCCAGATTTCACGATCGAGGACGCGGCGATCGACGAGTTGGACGGCGAGGGTTTGGATGTTGCCGTCGCGGCTGATTTCGAGGCTGACTTTGCGGCCGGCGGGAATTTCGCGCAGCATGCGGTGGAGTTGCTCGGCGCCTTCGACGTCCTGGCCGTTGAGCTGGATGACGACGTCGTTGACGTGGAGGCCGATTTGGCCGGCGGGCGCGTCGTGGTCGATGAGGGTGATGATGGCGCCGCGGACTTCCTTGAGCTTGAGGGCCTGGGCTTTTTCCTGATCGACGTCGGCGAGGTCAACGCCGAGATAGCCCTGAGATGTTGATGAATGAAGGAGGAGGGGGCTGGGATCGTGGAACAGGATGGTGATGCCGCTGCGTTGTGCTTGCGCGCAGTAGGGTGTGAGGGCCAGGGCAACGAGCGCAAGGGAACCGGACAAGAAGCGGGGTTGATGGGGCCTGCGGAGTGCGGGCGAGGACGCCCACACGACAGCCGATCTGGAGATCGGCGCTACAGTTTCATTCGGCGCTACAGTTTCATTGGGCGCTACAGCTTCATTCGGCGCTACAGTTTCATTCGGCGCTACAGTTTCATTGGGCGCTACAGTTTCATTCGGCGCCACAGTCTGATCCGGTGCAGCGGTGCGATACGGCCTCAAAAGGTGCTTCATTTTTACTTCTCCCGCAGTCTTTTTTCCCGGCTCCTCACTCTTAAGACGGTGGGATGACCGGAATGGTTAAACACTTCTACTGAATCTCCGACACGCGGCTCAGTACCTGTCTTGAGACGGTGCGGATTTGGGGATTATTGTCAGAATTCGCGACAGAATGCAATACCTGTCTTACGCTGGCGTCGGCTTCGACGGGCTCAAGGATGTTGATGGCGGCGGTGCGGATGCGCGGATCTGCATCGTTGAGCAGGGCTTCAAGGACGGCATCGCGGACGCGGACGTCTTGAGCGACCCAGGGTTCGAGGCCCTGAAGGGCTTTTTCGCGGACGCCTTCGTTTTTATCGTAGCGAAGGGCGACCATGAGTGCGTCGCGGATGCCGGCGGCCTTGCAACCGTGTCCGGCGCGGCACTGGGCAGCCATGAGGCCGACGGAATCGTCGCGGACGCCGGCGGAGGCTGAGTTTTCAGAGGCCAGCATGAGGAGATCGCTGATGGTCGGGTCGTCGATGGAGCCTTCGACCTGGCGGGGGACGACCTGGTTGTAGTGGACTTCAACGATGTCGCTATTTGGCTGGCGAACGATGCTGGAGATGTTGGCGATTTCAGCGGGGGATGGCGCGGCTACGGACGGTTGGGTCTTGTTCTCCGCAGTGACAGCAGAGGCGGCGCGGGCAGCGCGATTCTGGGCGTACTCGTAACCACCGAGGGTGCCTGCGCCGGCTCCGGCAACGAGCAGGAGGCAGGCGGCGATGGGCGCGGTCTGAAGGCTGGCGAAGTTGTTGAGCATGCGCTGGCCGAGGTACTCATACCAGCGCTTGGGCGGCAGGGCGTCGAGAGCTTCTTCAAGGCGGAGGCGGGAACGGGCGACGAGGTTGGCAGGCGGCTCGACCATGGGATGCGCGGCGGCCAGCAGCTTGAGGGCCAGCAATTCTTCGCGCTCCGAATGGCATTCCGGGCAGCCAGTCATATGCCGCTCCAGTTCATGGATCTGCTCGTCGGACAGCTCTCCGTATGCCGCCGAGACGATTCTTTCGTGGGCAATTTCGCAATTCATTTGGGTACGTCCTTCCAGCCTCTAAAAGAGTGGTGCATGCGGCCCATGAAATCAGCATCCCGTTGTGGGATTGCAAAGGGCCTGGTGTTTATCGCAACTCCGCCAATTGGGATCTCAACTTCTTGGTCGCCCGGAAGAGGGTGTTCTTGGCGGTCTCTTCCGTGGTGCTCAACATTTCTCCGATGGTGCGCAGGCGGAGACCCTGGTAATGCTTGAGCTCGAAAACCATTCTTTCGCGCGGGGTGAGCTTGCCGAGCGCGGTTTGAATTTTCTGGCCGAGGAATTTGCGGTCGAGTTCCTTGGCGGGATTGGAGAAGGAGCGGTCGTCAGAAACGGAGGCCAGCAGGTCGATTTCGTCGCCGGAGTGATCCATGACGACGGCGTGATCTTCACGGCGGGTTTTTTTGCGGCGGAGCTGGTCGAGACAGAGGTTGGTGACGATGCGGTAGATCCAGGTATAGAAAGAGCACTCGAAGCGGAAGTTGCCGATGTAGCGGTAGGCTTTGAGGAAGGCTTCCTGGTAGATGTCTTCCGCATCGCTTTCAGAACCAGTGAGATGGAGGGCGAGGCGGAGGACCTGGTGCTCGTATTGGCGGACCAGGGCGTCAAAGGCTACGCGGGAGCCAGACTGCGCTTCACGGATGAGTTCCATCTCCGGGGCGCGGGCCTGGGCGCGATCCTGAGCGCTTTTCGGGGAATCGATAGCGGTGGATACAGCCATACCTGGGAGGGATTGTACCTCTTCCAGGAGTGGACGGGCTACGGCCGTGGGGGATGGCCAGGCCGCGAGGGCTGGAACCGCGATCGAGGAGGTGGGGTAGATCACCGCATCCGATGCCATCGAGTCGTTCTCCCGCAGGTGAGTTTGTCCGCATTGGAATGGACGGGTGGGAGGGGGATTGGTGAGCATTGTCAGGCAGCGGGGTTGGGCGGTTAGCGGGGTTTGCGGAGTTAGCGGGGCGGCTGTTTTGCGCGGCGGGCGACGGCGCTGTTTCCGGGATTGGCGGTAATTCGACCGGAACGGCAGTGAACAGTCCTCGGAGCTGGAACCCTCGGCACTTTTTCAATATTTGCGGTGTCTAAATATATTAAGTCTCCCAATTCCAGGGATGGGCCTTGCGCGAAACTTCCCAACCCCAGAGCGAAGGTCGTGCGATGGCTCTGCTATCCGGAATGGAGGTAGCGATGCCGCGTCCGAAGGTGCATTTGTCGAACTTCATTGTTCTTTCTGCTGTCCTCTTAGCTTTTCAGGCGGGAACTTCTCAAACCCCGCGGACGGCTTCTCAACATTCGCCAACAGCTGCAGGAGAGGCAAGCCGCGCGTCGCTCGTGCTTGAACTGGATCGAGCCATCCTTGTGCTGAAGCGAGGACTAAAGGAACATTGGCCGACACGCGATCAATATCTCACCGCATTTGAGGAGACGCCGGGGACGGACCTGACCGGTCGAACGGTGATGGATGCAAAGAAACATGTTGAATGTGTAATTGACGCTCGCCTGCCAAGTTATCGGATTTGGGATGAGGCAGGGCATGCGGGGCCTTCCATTGAAGTTGTGGCGCAACATACGATAGTCGACTTCACAAAATGGCGAAACGAAGGAGAGCAAGCGAAAACAAGTCAACCAATCGAGTTTCGGCTTCCGCCCTGCGTCCTCCAAGCGCCAGAGGAAGGCTCAACGCCGCGGAGAGTCTTAGTCTCCGCTGGAGTGGCTGCGAGCATGCTCAAGACCAAGATCGATCCCGTCTATCCGGTCGAAGCACTCAAGAATCATGTTTCCGGCACGGTGGTTCTTCATGCCACTATCAGTGACAAGGGCGGCGTGGAAGCCGTCCGCGCTATGACCGGACCCCTCTCGCTGCAGCAAGCCGCGCTGGACGCCGTCCGGCAATGGATCTACCGGCCATACCTGTTGAACAATTCGCCGGTCGAAATCGAGACAACCATCAGCGTTGTCTTCCCACCAAGCCGATAGCTGCCGCCCCTGCTGGTTAGAGATCCTGAAGTTTGAGTCGGGGCGCCTTTACTGGAATCACGGAGGGGATTCCGAGTGGATTCGCCTATCCGGAAATTGTGCTGCTGGCGTTCGGTGGCTGCGGGTGCGGGGAGGTGTGGAGACGGTAGACTGGGAACAAATGACTGGAAACCTTTTTGACGATGGAAATGCGGGCGGCGCTGGTGGGGCTGCGGAGTGGTTCACGGCACATTGCGATGGGGGGTCGCGGGGGAATCCCGGGCCTTCAGGGTATGGCGCGGTGATTGAGGATGCGCAGGGACGGACCGTGGCGCGGCTGAGCGAGTTTGTGGGGCGGCAGACGAATAACTATGCCGAGTA
>Ga0302201_10003738_pt1 | contig 11237 bp, 1 predicted proteins | sample II_Bog_N3_2_FD_194586 | JGI IMG/M metagenome (GOLD analysis project Ga0302201, IMG submission 194586) | Peat permafrost microbial communities from Stordalen Mire near Abisko, Sweden - II_Bog_N3_2 | ecosystem: Environmental > Terrestrial > Soil > Wetlands > Peat | place: Sweden: Abisko, Stordalen...
CGCTCTTGCCGCGATTTGCCGTCCAGCCCAGGATGACCGGGTTGGCATACGTGTTCGTGCCGCTCGTGTTCTGTCCGCCTATCGTGAACACCCCGCTGTTCGTAAAGCCCACGTCGCCGTCCGACACGTAGTTCGTGTTCAACGCATTATTCGTAATCCCGCCGGTCAAATGAGCGGCGTCGCCCAGATACACAGTCGCGTTGTAGCTGTTGTTGTTCGTCACCAGAATCCCGGCCGGGGCGGCATAACCGGCACCCGAAAAGTTGTTGGTCGCCGCGCCGAGGATGAAGTAACTGGTATCCAATCCTGCCGTGGTGGTGTTGTTGGTCAGCGCGCCACTGTTGTCCAGCACCAGCGTCCCGTCCGCCACCCCATACTTGTAGGCATCGGTGGTGCCGCTCTTAACCGTCGCGCCTTGCAGCGTGGCCGTCGTGCCGCCATTGACATATAAAACCAGGGATCCATTGGATTGATTCCCCAGGTTGCCGGTGACCGTCACGTTGCCGCCGCCAACCAGGTTCAGATAATCACCGTAGCTTCCTGATGTCACCGAGGCGAGCGTCAACGCCGGACCCGCCGCCGCCGCATTCACGTTAAACAAGTAATAACCGTTGTTCTTGTCGCTGGATGTCAGCGTGATGGCTCCCAATGACAGCGTATAGCTGCCGTTGCCCGTCACGTTGATGAACTGGTTGGTGTTGGCCGCAAAGTTCAGTGCGTTGGTCAGCGACAAGGTCTGGCCCGAAGCGCCCGTCAGCGCATTCACGTCAAAGTTCAACGTGTCCGACGTGTTCTGCAATGCCACGCCCGGTGACGTGAAAACACCGCTGGCATCCCCCCGCAACTGCAGGTATGAACCGCTGTCAAGCGTCAGCGCGCTGCCCTTCAGGGCGTTGGTGCTGCCCAGTTGCAGCGTGCTCCCGGCGTTGACCGTCGTCGATCCAACATATGAGTTGCTGCTCACCAGGATGTTTGTGCCGGCTCCAATCACATTCAGCCCGCCAGTCCCAGAAATCGTGTTGCTGAACACCAGGTTGTTCGAAACCACATCCACCGTCTGCACCCCTCCGAGGGCCACCGGCACGCCCAGAATCTGAACATTGGCCGAGTTGTTCGTCACCCCGCCAGTCAATGTCAGCGTGTTCGCACCATTGGTGATGTCAAAACCGCCAGCCGTCACGTCGAAGGTCAGCGACCCGACGGTGTAGTTGGTTTCCATGTTCGGTGTCAAATTGGCCGTCCCAGCAAAGGTCACAAAATCACCCACACCAGGCCCAAACCCTCCAGCCCAGTTCACCCCGTCACCCCATGTGTTGTTCGGCAAACCAGCGCCATCCCAGACTTCACTCGCGGCCACGACGGTCAATGGGATGGGCAGCGTGTTGGTGTTTGAGCCGCTGTCAGCAACCGTAACTGTCAAAATCTGCGCACCGCTGGCGGTCGCCGGACCGACGCTCACGCTGTTGGTGTAGATGCTGGTTCCGTTTGATTGAACCAGCGATACAGATGAACCGCCGCCAATTGCAGTCGCATTCACGGTGACATTGGTAATCGTACCGGCTGTGGACACGACGTTGACACTGATCGTTACCACTTGGCCATGCGCCGCCGGATTTGGCGTGGCGGTGGCCGTCGTGAAGATGATGGGGGAATAATGGAGCGTGACATAATTGCTCCAGGTCTCAATCGAGAAATTGGCCGCATTGGCCGGTGCTCCGTTGAGCCAGACCGGCGTCTTGGCAAAACTGCCGCTGATGGTGCCGGCCTGATTGGTCATGAGCACGTAATCCGCCGTCGTGTCCAGACTTCCCCCGGTCAGATAGATGCCGATATTGTTATTGTTGGCGGTCAGGATTCTGCCGGTGCCGTTCAAGACCACCTGGTCGTTGCCGCTGCTGTAGCTGTTGCTCAAGTTGAAGTCCGCCTCGCCGCCGGCGTTATAGGTCAGGTTGCTGCTCAAGGTCAGGGTCACGCCGAGGCTGCCGCCCAAGATGCCCCCGGGCAGTGTGTGTCCCCCGCTGTTGACCGACACGCCGCCCAAAATCGTCCCGCTGCCGCCGTTGGTCCCGCCGCTGTTGACAATCACACTGCTGACAATCGAACCATTGACCTGCAACACGCCGTTGCTGACCGTCGTGGTGCCGGCGTAGGTGTTCGTGCCACCCAAGGCAAGTATGCCGCCGCCGGTCTTGTTCAATGCGCCCGTGCCCGACAGCACCCCGTCAAGCTCGATGTTCCAGGGAACATTGCTGGAGTCCGCCGCCTGTACGGTCGGTGTGTTGGTCAGCGTGATCGGCGCGCTGGATGTCCAGTTCGTTATCGCCCCCACCGTCGCCGTGCCAAACGAGGCATACACGACACCAGGATACGGCTGATTTATCACCAGCCCAACATTGCCCAAATAGAGCGTCGCACCGTTGGAAACCGTCAGGCTGTCGGGCGTGTTTGTGTCGGTGATATTCTGCTCATTCAACGTGACGCCCGTCAGCGTTGCCGTGCCACCCGAAATCACGGCCACCGCTATGTTGGTGTTGCTGCCGTAGGCCATCAGCAAACCATCCGTTCCCAAATAGGTCAGCGACCCGTTGGTCATGGTCAGATACGCGCCACAAACAGGGTTGGCCGATGAGTCCCCAATCTTGAATGCACCAATGGAAGACGAATTCCCAATCGTGAAACTGCCACCCAATATATTCAGATTCGCGTTTCTAGCCGTGGTGGTGCTGTTTATACCCTGAGCATCTACACTGGTCGCGGTCACCGTGCCCCCTCGAATGATCAGCCCGTTGACATAGCTCTGCCCGCCATTGATGTCCCTGACATCCGTAAAGGCACCCAAGTTCACCGTTCCGGTGGTGTTGATGGCCAGATAACCCGCCGTATTGTTGACCGATCCAAGATTAACATTGGTGAACGTGGCCGATGCCGATCCGAGTATGCTCATGACACTTGGAAAAGCCTGTCCGGTTAGACCTGGAATGGCAATGTTCACCGTGTTGGCCGTGGCCGTGGCGTTGCTGATGATCAATGTTTCGGCGGCACCCACGGCATTGGCCGACCCGACGGTAATCGTGCTGTTGCCGGAACCAAATGTTCCGCCGACAATGACCAAAGTCCCGGCGGTGCCATTGTTGCTCACCATGGTGTCGCCGGTGTAGCTGGCGTTGGAGAGCGTCAATGTGCCCGCGCCAATCTTGATCAGCGAGCCTAGTCCGCTGATCTGGCCGGCGTATGAGTTGGCCGTTGTGTTCAACTCTGTCAACACCACCGGTGCGGATCCCATATCAGTCAGGTTCAAATTTTGCGAGCTGTTCGTCCCGAACAATCCGCCCAGCGTGGCGCTCCCAATGCCGTTGGTGAAGGTCAGCGTGCCGCTGTTGTAGTTCAACGCGCTGTTCTGCAACGCCAGCGGGTTGTTCAATTGCAGCGTCCCGTTGGCGATGACCGTCGTGCCCTTAAATATGTTCGCGCCGCCCAGCACCACCGTGCCCGGTGTCGGGGCAACGCTGTTGACCGTGAGGTTGTTCGCTCCCGAGTTGCCGGCCGAGGCGATGATGCCATCTAGCTCGAACGTCTGACCGCCGGCCGCGTCAATGAGAGCAGTTCCCGGTGTAGCACCGGATGTTGGGCCAATGCCAATGCCGCGATTCACGTTCAATGTTGCACCGTTCCCCAAGAGGTCGCCACCATTAAGGATGACGTTATTTAGAGTCGCCGAACCAGGCAGTGCACCCACATTCGCGTCTGCTGAAATACTCAACACTCCCGCGTTGACCGTTGTGCCTCCCGTATATGTACTCGTGCCCCCCAATGTCAGGGTGTTGGTCCCAGCCACTACCACGCCGCCGCTGCTTGCTCCGTCGGATATGGTGTTATTGAGCACGACATTGCCAGACGTCACGGCAATGGTCTGCACGCCGTTTAGAGCCACCGGCACGCTCACGGTCTGCACACTGGCCGAATTGTTCGTCATCCCACCAGTCAATGTCAGCGTGTAGCTCGCCGTCGGATCGACGATGTTAAACGGCCCTGCTGTCGGGTTAAAGGTCAGCGAACCGATGCTGTAATTACCGTCCATGTCCGCCGTCAATTGCGTATTCCCGGCAAACGTCACAAAATCCCCCGAGCTGGTGGGTGCAATCCCGCTCAGCCAGTTGCCACCAGTAGTCCAATTGTTATCCGTTCCCAATCCGTTCCACACGTCTAGCGGTCCCACGTTCAACGTCAAAATCGCCGTGCTCAATTCAGACCCGCTGTTCTCGGCGCTCACCGTCAGGCTCTCTGCTCCATCTCCGGTCGTGTTCAACACCGTGTAGCTGTTCGTGTAAACGTTTGGCGTCGAGGACAGGTTCAGCGTCAACAAGGTTGTGCCCGGCGATGTTCCCGCTATCGCGCTCACGTCCACCGTCACCCCTCCAGCATTGACCGGATAGGAATTCCCCAGCACCGTCGCGCTGATGGTCACTATCTGGCCCGGTCCAACAGGATTGGGGCTGGCTGAAGCCGTAATCGTCGGCGCGCCGGATATGATGCTCAAGGTGTTCGTGGCGTAGGAAGTATTGGGACCGCTGTCAACCGCAGTAATGATGTTGGTGGTCGTTGAGTTGGCGGGAATCGATGAGCCAACAGCAATGCTGTTCGTATACACATTCGGGGTGGCCGACAACACCAACGGCAGCACCGTCGTTCCGGGTGCCGTTCCGGCAGTCTGGCTTGCATCCACTGTCACGCTTGTAATCGGATTTTGGTTGGTCAACACAAGGGCGCTGATCAATACGCCCTCGTTAGGATATGCCGGATTCGGACTGGCTGTTGCCGAGATGATAATGGGTCCGGCACCTGGCGCATATTTCAAAATAACACTGTTGGCATTGACCGCGATGGAATATTTAGCCGAATTCAATGGCGGGACATCCCAGACCAACGAGAGGCTGCCATTGACGGTGAGCGTGCCTGTGTTGGTAAAAAGAAAATAGCTCGCGTTGCCCAGAACCGCCGATGTGCCCGGAGCTTTAAGGTGGATGGTGTTTGCATTCAACGTCAGGTTTCCATTGACCACAATCTCATCATTCGATCCGGTGGCGCTGCTGCCCAGATCAAAGTATGCCGACGCGCCGGCGGCCAGGGTCAGATTGCTGTTAAATGTGTTCGTGCCGTACGTCCCGTCCGTCCCGCCATAGATGCCCGAACCCGAGGCAACCAACACCGCTCCGGTCACTGAACCGCTGCCCATCAGATTTTGAGCCGGCCCGGCACCCAGCGTAAAACCGCCATTGACATGTGACACGTCAAAGGTCGTCCCGCTGCCCACGATGATGCTGGCCGAATTGCTGATGGAACCATTGTTGGTCAACATCAACGTGCCGCTGCTGACGACGGTGTTGCCCGTGTAGGTGTTGGTGCCACTCAGGGCCACCGTGCCGGTGGCATACACCGCCGTAGTGTTCGCCGTGCCGGCGCCCGAACCTGGAAGAAGTCCATTCGTATTGCCGTTCGCGCTCGAAGCCGGTATGCCGATAGTCAGCGCTCCCGTTCCCGCAGCACCGCTGATCACGCCATCCACCGTGAACGTGTTGCCCGCTGTCGCCGCAAGGCCGCCGCCGTTGTTGCCCAGAATAACAGGACGCAAATTCGCACCCGCATTGTCCAGCACAAACGTCCGGTTGCCCACAATCGTGCCGCCGTTCAAATTCGCATTGGCCGCCGTGGCCACCGCGCCCAGGCCGCTGTCATTGGTGATGACATAATTGCCGCCGTTGAGATAGGTTTGCGCAGCATAACTACAAATGGATGGTATCATGACGACCGTGCCGGGACCGTTCTTGGTTACATTTCCCGTCCCTGTGCTGTTGAAGCCAACGGTTCCTTGAGGGTTAATCGTCAAATACCCGCCCGTGTTATATTGATCAAAAACAATCTCGCCGTTGGCCCGGATAGTTCCGACCCCACCCGCTGTAACATTGGCAGCGCCAACACCGCTGGTCACCGCGATATGGGTCATCGTTGCCACACGTCCGGCTGCACCTGCGTTGAAAGTCCATCCCCCGGAAACGAACGTGTTGAATAAAAACGGAACAGTCGGATTTAAGTTGGCGCTTATTGTTGTAGTAGCGGCGGTAGTATTGTTAAACACCCAGTAGCTGGCAGGCGGCGCGGTCACTAAGTTTTGATTGGCGGTAGTAGGAGCCAGCCAGCCAGCCGTGGAATTGGGCAAAACCGCTTGGCCGGCGGCTATCTGGCCACTGCCATTCACTGCCGCAAAATCCGTCGGATTGCCATTAACGTCAGTGATCAGGCCATAAGGGGTTGTATTGCCACCCAAAAGAATGCCCGTAGTGCCGCCCACAGAAATGGTGCCACCGGCATAGAACGCAATCCCCGATCCCGCGTTACGCGTGATTGTCCCCAGAGCCAGTGTGGGAGCCGTGCCGTTGTTGACCACCGACACCACGCTCGCACCGGCATTCACAGTCGTGCTGGCAAAGGTCTGGCTGCTCGCCGAGGCGGCATTGCCTTTGACAGCAAGAGCGCCGCCACCCAAAGTCAGAACCGAAGTTGCGGGAACAATATTGTTGGCTGCGCCACCGGAATAATCCAAAGCAAGTGTTCCGGCATTGACGATGGTGGCACCAGTGTAAGTGTTGTTATTCGTAAGCGTCACCGTGCCGCCAAGAATCTTGGTGATGCCACCACCCGTTCCAGAAATGATGCCCCCGACAAGCAACGTGCCACCGCTACCCACGCCGAAAGTGTGGCCAGCCGTCATAACGATGGGCAGGTTTATGGTTTCAAGGCTCAACGAATTATCCAATATCCCACCGGAATTGGTAAAGGAGTTGCCATTGAGAATGAAGGATGGAGCTGTCGCGTTGAATGTCAGGCCCAAAAAGGTGTTGGTGAGCGAAAGATTGTTGTTGAGCGTCAGGCCGCCTGTTCCCTGGATGCCGAACACCGGAGTATCGCCGCTGGCAGGCGGAGTGTTGGCGCCTGACCAGTTGCCAGGAGAGGACCAGTTCGCATCGGTGGCACCCACCCAGTTGTCATTGCCGACGGCGGCTCGCAGACATGTTGCACCGGACAGGAAAAGCAGGCCGGTGATTTGAAGAATTGTGTAACGAAAGGAGAAGAGTTTCATAGCAAAATGGCTAAGTTCGATTTTTCATCTTGGGGTTCACGGGCAAAGATGCAATCTTCATTAAAATTAGTCAACGAAAATTTTGTCCGCACTTTTGATGTTGAACATTGGACGCCGAACTGGCTTTCCCGGTTACATCAGGTTTTGGAAAACCTTGTGAAATGTTTCCACGAGTTTCACGAAAAAAATCTCATGCCGTCAATGTCGCGAAGCGCAGTATCAATTCCCGTTGTTCTTATTAAACTCGCATGGTCTTAAAATCCGGTTTCACGGTAAATTGTCTCAAGACACAACCTCCTCCGACGGAATTGTGAACGCAGCGGATTGCAGTCAATTGTATTTGGCGGATACCCGATTGATTTATCGTCTGCGCAAATTGTCATCGGATGATTCACGCTGACAAAACATTTTAAGTCTCGAAAAATTAAACAAGGTTTAAACACAGTAAATCAGCGGAATCTGCGGCAACTTTTACAGTTAATCTAAAATCGTCTGCTCGCGCGACGGCCCGATGAATGCAATGAACAATTTCGCGATTGCTTAATTCGGCAATCGCCTTGAGACGGGCGCACGCCTTGTCCGTGAGCGTGCAAAACGTTCATTTTTGTATCCGCGTCTCGGGCGGCCAGATATAGCCAAGCTTTGCGGCTCCGGCGGTTTCCCCTTCAAGCGCGTCAATCACGATGCCAGGATCTACCATCCAGATTTTCAGGGTGTGAAGTCCTGGCCGGGTTACAGGATGAACGCTCGAAGTCAGCGCCGCGTTACGCAAAACATTTTCCTGCCATTGCCGGTCGGTTTCGCTCATTGAAAACGGCTGCGAAATCATTTGCGGCGACGCGTCGTCCAGCGCGATTGCATAACGCTGCGGCTTTCCGGTCTCGACGGAAAATGTCGGCAGTGCGCGGACGATCACCCTCCAATCGCCTGCATCTCGGAAATAGATTCTGTATTGCAGGCAGGGCGACTCGGCCAAAAATTTTTCCCGCCCGGTGCGAACTGCCACTGTCGTCGGAAAAACGGAAACCGCCTCGCCGTTGTAGCCAAGACCGGTGATTTTTTGCCAGCTGGCATCCTTGCCGGGAATGAAAGCCGATGCGTGCGACGCCACCATGACGACTTGATGATTTTCCTCCACAAAATCAGCGCCGTCTTCAGAACCCGGTTCGGCGGGTTGCACTGTGCCGCTGGATTCGGAATTGGTGCGAACAACAGACCCGTGCTCCGAAGCAAGCAGCTCGTGTGGATCATCCGACATCATCAAATGCCATTTGCCTCCGGCGGTCTGGTTGTTGTAAACGTCCGTCAGCCGCTGAATTTCGTCCTGCGCCTCCTGCGCCTTTTCTGGATCGAGGAATTTTTCATTTGCCAGGGCGGCGCTGTGAACGGGATAACCAACGAGTTCAAAAAAGGCGTCGTGTGATTCCGGCGGCAGGTTGTTTTCAACGGCGTCAGCGCGCGCAGACAGTTTTTGCCACGCCTCCAGCCGCTGCGCCGCTTCATCGACGGTAAATAGATTGCCAGGGGCAAAGCCCATGTGTTCCGGCTTGCGCTGGAAATTCAGGCGGTAATATTCCTCCATGATGGAGGTGATCTCAGTCGCGTTCGCCGCGCCAAAGTCGCGGGTGATCTGTTTTCCCAGCAGGTCGTAAGTGTTCGTGCCATTCCATGAATGCGGATTCCACGCGAGTTTCAAAAAGAATTCGATGTCAAACTCCGCCGGCTTTAAATCGCCGACATTGAGGATCCAGACCTTGTCCGCGCCGTAATCATAGGCCTTTGTCATCTCCTCCGCGATGAGCGCGGGTGGCGTGGAGCATATCCAAAGATAATCATGCGGACGCCCCCAGTATGAGACATGATAATAAACACCCGCCCTGCCGCTTCGGGCGCGTTCGCGCGAGTCGGAAAATTCACGGATGTAGCCGTAATTGTCGTCCGGCCAGACGAGGGTGATGTCGTCGGGAATATCCGGCGAGAGGCGATACAGTTCCAGCACCTCCTTGTAGGGACAAAATATCTGTGGAATCGCGGCAACGTTCGTGTTGACGTCGCGCGCGAGCATTTCGCGCTGGTCGGCGATGATGGTTTGCAACCGCGCGGCCTTTTCCTGCGCCGTGCCGCCGCCCGGCATCGCGCCGTCGCTGATGCCGCGCATCCCGAGCGTCCAGATGCTTTCAAATTTTCCGTTTTCGCGGACGCGCTGTTCCCAGTAATTCAAAACCCCTTTCGGATTTGTGACGAAATTATATTCACCCAACGCTTTGTCGTTCCATTCGCCGATGTTGTCGCGCAGCATCTGCTCGCAATGCGACGATCCCATCACGATGCCATAGTCGGCGGCGATTTCCTTGTCTGATGGAAACGAATTGAAGGCCGCCGTGCCGGGATGCTGCGCCGGCCAGAGATAATTCGCGTGCAGTCGCAGCAGGAGCTCAAAGATCTTCGCGTAGGTTTTGGGACCGATATTGCCTGTTACCGGATCAAAGGTCTTCGATGCCCACGGTCGCAATCCCCAATCCTCGTCGTTCAGAAAAACGCCGCGATATTTCACGGCCGGCGGACCCTGCTTAAGAATGTCTCCGTGCAACGCAAGGATTTTACTTTGTTTCACCGGCACGTCCGCCCACCAATACCACGGTGAAACGCCGATCATTTCCGACAATTCATAAATGCCGTAAATCGTCCCGCGCCGGTCGCTGCCGGCGATGACCAGCGCGCGCTCGACTCCCGGCAGCGGATTGGCCACAACCTGCAAAACGTAACTTTCCCATCCACCGCTCACACCGTTTGTTTCCAGCTTCCCTTCAGCAGCAAGCTGGTCAACAACCCCGCCCGCGCCGATTGTGCCGATGATGATGCAATGTTTCCCACCGGCAGAATGATTCTCCAACACGGGCTTTGTGCCGGTCACCCGCCGAAAGTCATCCGCCAAATCGCCCGCCGCGCGAAGGACAGCGTGTTCATCGTTTGTTTCCACAAGAATTGGCGCGGCGCTTTTGCCGTCGAACAAAATGAAGTCGCCCGCGCCGGGCGAGGGAGAACCAGCCAGCGATAATTCAGCCGCTGACGCGGACAAGAACAGGCTGGCTAAGAAAAAAACGCTTAACAAACAGCCGGTTTTCATAGTTCTTTACGCAGTGTGACGTCTCACATCGCCGGGTTGCGCGGGAATTTGGCGAACGGCAGACGCGCACTGCGGTATTGCGTCTGGTCTGCGCGGATCGGCACGGCCGCGAGGAACAACGACGCTCCGCTGGCGGAAATCAAATCGTCCTGGTCCACGCCGTCGCCGCTGACGCCAACAGCTCCAATCAACACACCATTGCGGTAGAGCGGAAAGCCGCCGGGGAAAATCGTGATGCCGTTCGGCAGGTTTCCGTTCACGCTGGTCGAGGTCATAAACACCGCGCCGCTCACGGGATTGTTCGCCTGCACGGAAGTCGGAGTGATGATGGAAAACCTTTCCTGCAACCCGAAAAAAATGCCGGGCTGCGTGCCGCTGATGCCGGGCGGATACATGCTTTGCGAGAGAAATCCGACGGTGCGAGCGGAAAAGGCGGCGTTCGCCCCGTAAGCGGCGCCGGTCTGCGTTCCTGAAAAAATGCCGTTCGCTTCGGAGAAGAATACCGCAGTGCGCGCCTTCTGCACGGCCACGTCCCAGCTGAACAGCGTCGCGTCCGGCGACGTGCAAAATGTCCCGAGCACGACCGGCGCCACGCCGTTGGCGTTTGGATTATTGACGACGGTGATGAACACCTGCGCCGCACTGCCGCGCGGCAGACGGATGGCACCGCGCGTGGTGCGGGCACGATTCGCGGCGGCGGCGATGATGCTTGTCACTTCCTGCGCGGTAAGCCGCGCAACACCGCCCGGCAACGCCACGCCCGACGGGTCGGCGATGATCGGCTGGCGCAACTGGCCGGACTCGCCGCCGAGGTTCATGGCCGGATACGAGAACGGCGCGGGCGCGGCTTGCAACGCGAACGGCAGAATATTTTTCCCCGGCAAACTTGCAAACGGGATCACCGCGCCAAGGCTGGTGGAACTTTCGGTGTATTCGAGCCGGATGCCGTTCACCAAAACCTGCGAGGCGAAAATC
>Ga0302201_10003748_pt1 | contig 11216 bp, 10 predicted proteins | sample II_Bog_N3_2_FD_194586 | JGI IMG/M metagenome (GOLD analysis project Ga0302201, IMG submission 194586) | Peat permafrost microbial communities from Stordalen Mire near Abisko, Sweden - II_Bog_N3_2 | ecosystem: Environmental > Terrestrial > Soil > Wetlands > Peat | place: Sweden: Abisko...
TCGAGCGTCCCATTTCCCTTCCGCGTCTGTACGTTGTAGCATTTTGTCGGAAGGAGTTGGTTATCTTCCGGCTCACTCCGCGAGGCATTGGAATCCCATGGAATTGAATTTCTCGTTTTGCCGGGGCGCGCAGCGGCCCGCTTTGAACAAGGTCGAAGCAACCAACCGTCGCACGACGCTGCCCAACGGCTTCACGCTGATGGAATTGCTCATCGTCATGGCCATCATCGCCATTCTCATGCTGATTGCGATTCCAACCGTCGGTAGCCTTACCAAGCGCGCGAACGACCTGTCGGCGGTCCAGTCCATCCGCGCCATCCAACAGGCCGAAATCCAGTATTCCTCCAACTATCCGTCCAACGGGTTCGCCTGCACCCTGCCTGCGCTGGGCGGCGATCCCAACGCCGGCGCTCCCTCTGCAACCGGCGCGCAAATCCTCCAGGGTGACCTGACCTCGGGCTACAAGTCCGGCTACATCTTCGCCATCACCTGCAAAGACAAGGTGACGGTGAACAGCACAGACCGGTACAACAGCTACGTGGTCACAGCGGTCCCCCAGACCGTCGGCAAAACCGGCGATCGCGGCTTCTGCAGCGACCAGTCCGGCGCCATCAAATTTGACCCGGCAGGCGCCAGCAACTGCGTTCAGCCCCTTGGCCAATGATCGTGGGCTCAGTCCTCCGAAGCTTAGGTCTTCTGCTTGCCGTTCTATCGATCTCGACCGGCATCAGATCTCAAGAACGTTCGCCGTCCGCGAAGGACCTGGCTCAGCGCGTCGATCGTCACTACAACGCGCTTCATTCCCTCACAGCGGGATTCACCGAAACCTACAAGGGAATGGGCATCGACCGCACGGAGAGCGGTAAGCTCCTGCTGCTCAAACCTGGCCGCATGAAGTGGGAGTACAGCAACCCCGCCGGCAAGCTCTTCCTGCTCGACGGGAAATACGCGTGGTTCTACGCCCGCGGCGACTCGCAGGTCCAGCGAATCCCATCCAAACAACTGGATGATCTACGCTCACCACTACGTTTTCTGCTAGGTCACACCGAGCTTGAAAAAGAAATGAATGGCTTGACGCTAGCCTCTGCGGCCAACACCCAGTTCACCCTATCCGGCGTCCCCAAAGGCCAGGAAAACCGCGTCACCCGCCTCACGCTCACCGTAACGGCCGAAGGAACCATCACCGGAATCGAAGTCGAAGAGACGGACGGCGCGCTGACGCATTTCATGTTCACGGGCGAAGTGCCGAACGCCCCAATCGCGCCCGAGACCTTCCACTTCACCCCGCCCCAGGGCGTTCCGGTAGTGGACTCGCTGCCACCAGTGTAAGGACAGTGGCTAGTGGCTAGTGATTAGTGGCTAGCGAATCGTGGACAGCATCGAATTCGGCGTTGTACTGCGGCCCCGCTGAAAAAGCCATGAGAAGCAATCAGCTCCGAGCAGCAATCACTAACCACTAATCACTATCCACTAACCACTGCTCTACTACTCGTACCTCAACGCCTCAATCGGATCCAGATTCGCCGCGCGAATCGCAGGAATCATTCCGCTGACCAGCCCCGTAATAATCAGAATTACGGTTGCCACCAAGACCGACCCAGGCGAGATAATCAGGCGAATGTCAGCACTCTCGGCATTCTTCGCCAATGCGCTGTAGAACGTGATCCGCCCCACCAGTGCGGACACAAGGTACGCCAGCGCAATCCCGGCCCCACCACCCACAACGGTAATCGCCAGCGCCTCGGCCAGAAACTGAATGAGGATGTGGTGCCGCCGCGCACCCAGCGCCTTCTCAATGCCGATCTCCCGGGTGCGCTGCTGCACTGCCACCAGCATGATGTTCATTAACCCGATGCCGGCAATGCCGAGTGTCAGCGCCCCCACCAGCGTCAGCAGAATCGATAGCGCTATCGACAGCAGGCGGAAGACCTTCACCTGCGACATCAGGTTGGCAACGCCCATCGCGCGGTGGTCGGAAGGCCGGAAGTGATGAGCCTCGGCCATCGTTTCGCGCAACGCCTTCTCCACCATCTCGTTGTCGCCGCGATAATCGAGCCAGATGCTATCCAAATACTTCGTATCGATAAAATCGCTGCTGGTATTAAAGGGGATATAGATGTTCCGGTTGCTGTCGTCGTTGTCGCCCTCCTGCATCTTGGGCTTCATCACGCCGATCACCGTGAAGGCTTCGCCATTCAACCGAATCGTTTCCCCAAGCGCCCAGCCACCGCTGAAAAGCTTGGTCTTGTTCTCCGACCCCAGAATGCAGACATGCGCGCGCTGCTCATCCTCTGCCCCCGAAAAGAAGCGCCCCTGCTCAAGGTTGAGCTTCCATATCTCCTGGTATTGGGGCCGCACCCCGTTCACGTTCCAGGTGTAAAGATGCATGTCGTTTTGTACCGGCAGACTCTTTGACGACATGGGCGAAATATGCAGAATTTCAGGGAGGCTGTTGGAAACGCGATCCACGTCGTCCAGCGTAAATTGCACCCTCGCTCCCGCCTTGTCGCCGCCGGCCTGCTCGCTGGTTCGTCCGCCCCAGAAGATGATCGTATTGGTTCCGAATTTCGAGAAGATGGTCTCGACGGCATTGCTGAACCCGGCACCATAGGCAACCAGCAACACCACAGTCGCAATGCCCCAGGCCATACCGATCATCGTGATGGCCGTGCGTCGCCGGTTATAGACCATCGCCTCCCAGGCCTGTCCCAGTATGTCCCTAAACATGTGCCTCCCTTTGGTCGGCAGTTCACAGTTCTTAGTTCTCAGTTACGAATAGCCAACCTCAACACTTGGGCTAGGAAACTCCCAGCAATCTCATCACACTGTCCGCGCCTCCGCAAACACCTGCACATCCAAAACTGAGAACTAAGAACTGTGAACTGCCTTTCTCACTCTCTCCGCAGCGCCTCAATTGGATCCATCGCCGCCGCCTTGCTCGCCGGGTAGAGCCCCGCCACCACGCCGCACAGCACCAGGCAGCCCAGAGCCAGAGCCGCGGACCACGGCACCAGCCGCGGCGGATCAAATCCCGGCACTTTGCCCGTCAGCAGTTGCTGCAGAATCCACATACCTCCGCCGGAAACAACAATCCCAATAATGCCGCTCACCGCCGTCAGCAATAGGCCTTCCCAGAAAAACTGTGCCAGGATGCTGCTCTTGGTCGCGCCAATCGCCTTCAGCAGGCCGATCTCGCGCGTTCGCTCCGTCACAGAGACCAGCATGATGTTGATAATTCCCACCGCGCCCAATGCAAGGGTCACAATCCCCACGCCGCCGAGAAAAATGTCCATGGCGTTGAAGATGGCGCTGATCATGTGCTCTTCCTGGATCGTGTCCCACTCCTCGAATGCGTCTTTGAGCGATGGGTCGAAGCCATGCCGCTCGGCAATCACGCGATGCACGGCCGGAACGGCTGCGGTCGAATCGCCCTTCGTCGCAGGCTGGTATTGGATGGAACTCAACGCATCGTGCGGAACATTGTCGCCCTTCATCGCAAACAGTTCCTGCATCGTCGATACCGGGATATAGACCTTTTGATTGTCACCATCATTGTTGCCGCGGCTGATGGATTCAACCCGGCCCACGACCGTGAAGCTGACGTCGTTGATATTGATCGTCTCTCCCAGCATGGGACGGCCGGGAAACAGGATCGTCGCGCTCTTGAATCCGAGAACCACCACCCTGCGCCGGTCCGCCAGATCTTTCGCGTCAATAAAACGCCCTTCGGCGAGCGGGACAAAGCGTATGTCCGCATAGTTCGGCTCTACGCCCATCACTTGTCCGGAAGAATTGGCATAAGCGCTTACTTCGTACAGATCGCTGCGCTGCAAAAAGCCTGTTACGGCGCGCAGTTGGGGCAGCGTGCGGAGAGCAGCTTCGTCTCCTGGCGTGAACTGGTAAGGGCGCATCCCCGTATGCTGATTGGCTAGCGCTGGAATGGTTCCATTCCACATCATCACCAGGTCATTTCCGAAGGTCGCAAGCTGTTTATGCTGGCCAGACCGGAAGCCTTCGCCCAGGCCCACCAGCACCAGCAGCGAGCCCACGCCCCACGCAATCCCGAACATGGTCAGGAAGCTGCGCAGCTTGTTGGCCAGAATGGCGCGGAACACCTGCCCGAGAGTGTCAGAAAATGCCTGCATGGATATTGGACGAAGAGAGATGCCCTTGGAGAGTGATACGCGACGAAAGAGCTTCCGGTTCCATGGAGGAGACGGTCAGTCTTCGTAGGTCAGCAATCCCGCTCCAACCTGCGCAATCGTCTCGTTCATCTCTTCAATCGAAACTGGCTTGCCGGTCCACTTAAAGATACCCCTCAGATTCATAATTGAACCGGTCTTGACCTTCATGACGTATTCGCCATTCTCGTTTTCAATGAACCATACGCGCGTTCCAGGCTTGAGCCCGAGTTTGTTGCGCACCTCGACCGGAATCGTAATTTGACCTCTCGAATTGACAAGTGCGGTAGACATGGGATCTCCCCTTGGCAATAGCATAGTCCTGACCCAATTCAATGGAAACGTGCGCGGGCTCCATTTGAGGTGCCCGCCGGCTTGCTGGCCTTTGTCGAACGGAGAATTACATCCTTTCAAAAATCCAGACACAAATCAAAAAGCCTATAAGCGACAGCGCGATCAGTCCGTGCCCCACAAGGAGCGGTTCCCGTCCGGTTCCTCTTCCCCAAACGCTGAGGACTGCGCTCAAAGGCCAAAGAAGAAAAAGCCCGGCTCCGAACAGTTCGATCCCTAGCTGGGCGTTCAAATGGATGAGGGTCGCTCCGACGACCGACAACAGCGCAGAGCCCGCAAGGATCGCTATAGCCCAGTCGATTTTGCGCTGCGATGCTCCTGCCGTGAGTTCTGAATCCGCTCGCAGTCTGACCACAAAGGCTGACGTCGAGAACAGGAGTGCAATTGCAACATGGCCTATGAATAAGAGAAGGAGCGGGAGAATAATGCCGAGTGAGAATAAGCTACCTGAAAACATCGTCTTCACCCTGGTGAGGCTTTACAAAGACTACTCCCCAAAAGCGAAACACTACTATTCATAGCTATAAAACCCTCGCCCCGATTTCCTCCCCAACCACCCGGCATCCACCATCCGCACCAGCAACGGGCACGGACTGTACTTGGGATCCCCAAACCCCTCCTGCAGCACCCGCAAAATATCCACGCAGACATCCAGGCCGATGAAATCCGCCAGCGTCAGCGGTCCCATCGGGTGCGCCATCCCCAGCTTGAATACCTGGTCCACAGCCTCCGGTGTAGCCACGCCTTCCATCACGGCATAGGCTGCCTCGTTAATCAGCGGCATCAGCACCCGATTCGAAACAAATCCTGGCGCATCGTTCACCGCGACAGGAGTCTTCCCCAGCTTCACAGCCAGCGCGCGGACGGTCTCAAATGTCTCGTCGGAGGTAGCCATCCCGCGCACCACTTCCACCAGCGACATCACCGGCACGGGATTGAAGAAGTGCATGCCAATCACCTGCGCCGGCCGGCCCGTCTGCCCCGCAAGTTTGGTAATTGAAATGGAGGAAGTATTGGTAGCCAGGATCGCGTCGGCCGGCAGAATGCGGTCAAGCGCCCGAAAAATCTCCGCTTTCAGCTCAAACCGCTCAGACGCCGCCTCAACCATAAACTCAGCGCCGCTCAGCGTCTCCCGGTCCACAGTGAGATGAATGCGCGCCAGCACCGGCTCAACATCGCCTTCGTACAGCTTGCCTTTTGCAGCCTCGCGCCCAAGATTTGCCCGGATCTGCCCCAAAGCTCGATCCAAAAAACGCTGCTCCACGTCGCACAGCAGAACCTGAAACCCAGCCCGCGCAAACACATGCGCAATACCGGAACCCATGGTCCCCGCGCCCACAACCCCTACTGTCTGAATTTCCGCCACCTGCAGTCGCCTCCCGCAACGGGAGTTTAGCAGGCGACGCCGCTAACCCGCCTTAATTCCCCGGCGCAATCGCAGGAGTCAGGCTCAGCGTGTCCGTCAGCGTGAACTGCAGAATGGCTCCCGGCTCCAAAGTCGCCTGCGGATGGTTGATCAGCAGATGCGCCGTCTCCGCCCCGGCGCCAATCGCTCCGCCTGTCACCGCCCCAACCGGTCCGGCCACCACCGCACCCACAACCACTCCGGTGCCCACCGCTCCGCAGTATTCCAAACTATCCCGCTTCACTCGCGAGCCGGGAATAATGGTTCCCTCAGAACCCACGCGTGTCCGCGAACCCGGCGTCCCAGTTACCTCACCGTGCAGCTCAAACCGCGTCCCGTTGGCCAGAATCACCGTCTCCGGTCTCAAGCGCATCGAGCCGTGTCCCCCCAGGTGCCCGCTCGATACCTCAACCACCCGGCCATCAATCTCCGATCCGGCAGGAATCACAACATTGTCTCCCTGATACACATCTGCGGCCACCTTGCTGCGGAAAGGCTGTCCCTTCTCGCTGTCGTACGTGGAGAGCCGGTCAAGCAGCGCCACGCGAATGCTGGTGCCTTCGCCAAGCTGCCCCGGCCCAAGCGGCGCAGGGTGCACAATGTCCCCGTCTGGATCACCCACCGGTCCGCGCGCACTCAAAACAGGCGTAGGCGCCACCATCATAACGGCCGCAGGCTGCGCAGGAACGGGCACAGGAGCTGCATTGGGGTCCGCCACCGCGTCTGGATCAGCCGGTGCGACATCCTCGGGAGCAGCCTGAACTGTCACCGTCGCTGCGGGAGCCGTAACCGTCGCCTTTAGCGGCTTCCCCGCTGGCGGCTTTGCCTGCGGCGTCAATGTCACTGTGATCGTGTCATCCGAGGGCGGATTTGAGGTGCCCTGATAGGGGCTGGTCTGGCTTGCTTCCTGTGCTCCCAAAGCGGCGGAAGCCACGGCGAACAGCGTCAATGCAAAAACATGCCGGCTCATCCAATTCTCCTTCGGCGGGCGCAAAAACCCTTATGACGGGAAACCCCGCTGGCGGCCGATAGTTGCGCATCTGCAACAACAGCTCGCGACAGCGGCAATCATGCAAGGAAAGTTGCCCAAATTCAGCCTAGCGTGTTTTCAGTGAGCATGACGCCCGCACCAGACACAGAGGTGCCGCCCGCAGCACGAATCAAACCAGGCAATGGCCAGCTTGCAGCCTAAGATCGCAGGCACAGTCCAGCTCTCGCTATTTTTCCGCCAGCAGCACGGCTCGCAGGGGAATCTCCAGCGTACCCGCCTTGCTCGAAGACGGATCGCAGATGCCCGTTCGCAGGTAGACATCGCCCGGCGGCGCGTCCAGATCGAAATGGAACGGTATTCCGGAAGCCTTCACCGCTTCTTCCTGATCGGGACGAATGGAAAGTCCGATCGACCGCGCCTGCCAGTTCAGCGGCTTCCCATCGTGGTTATAGGCCACCAGCGCTACCTCAATCGTGCCCCTCCGAACCCCATCCGGACCTGGAATCAAAATCAGACCATCAGTCGCCAGCCAGAAATTCACCGTGTAGCGCGTTGCCGGCGCTTTCAATTGTGCATTGTCACCGGCACGGGCCGCATCCGGAGCAGGTTGAGGATTGGCCGGCGCGACGCGCATTTGGTACCGAAGCTCGGTGAAGTTGGGCATTCCGCGATCCATCAACGGCCGAAGCGGGTCTGCGCCGGGGGTGTTAGCGGCAAACTTCTTAACTTGAGGATCGTCTTCAAAGTAGCTCCGCCGATACGAAAGCTTGTAACTTCCAGAAGCAGCGCGTATCTCGATCTTCCTCTCTTTGCCAACTTCTTCTCGATTGGTAGGCGTATAGGCGAGCGTATAGTAGCGCGACCCGTTATCAATAGCCTTTGTCAGCCCAACCTTCAGTCCATTGTTCTCATAAACCGCGCTGCCACCCGTCAGTTTCGCCAGTTGATCCATCTGCAGGTGAGCCAGTGCACGCTGCTGATAATCGGATTGCAGAGAAGCAGTTTGGGACGTATTCAGTTGTTGAAACGGAGCAATCGATGGTTGCGTAGCCATGTTTGGAGCCGTCGCACTCGTTCCCGCCACTCCCAGGTCAGATGTCGCCGGAGGACCTTCCGCGTTGAGCAAGGTGTCGGTTGCAAGGCCGCTGGCGTCAATCGGGTAAACGGAGACCCTTGCGTCGGCAAGCATATCCATCGTCTTTGCGTACTTCTCTTCGTAGGGGCAACCTGCAACGATAAGTTCCGACTCGCTTGTCATGGCGGCCAGGCATTGCGGAATAGCGCCAACAAACCAGATCAGGTTTTTCCTTCCCGGAACTCCGGTCAGGTAGCGGGCAATCTGCTGCAGCGCATCCAGCGTCATCACCGTCCGCTCGTTGGTTTCAAAAAAGCCTTGCTGATCCTGAAACTCCTGCAGCCCTGCCGCCATCGCCGCCGTATCCGGGTCCCCGGAGCTCGCTGCCTGCCGCAACTCCAGATTCACCCCTGAGTCCAGCGCGGCTGTCGAAGATGTCGTTGGAAGCAGCGCTGAGGTGTTCGGACGTGCTGCAAACTTGGCGATGGACGAACGTAACAGTCCGGAATCCTGCGTAAATCCCTGAATGATCCGCAACCGCTCGCTCAACAGAAACACGCCGATGCGAATGCCGGGCGGAATATTTGCCAGGTATTTCACCATCTGCTTATGAACGTTCGCCTGGTCCGTGAGTTGAGTGTTCAATCCGTCCATCAGCAACACGTTTACAGAGTTGTTGGCGGGTACAGGTGGAATATTGCTGAACGTATTCACTGGAAGCGGCGTACCTGCTGCATTCTTCGCAACTGCGGGATCCGCCGCAAAACTTGGCTCGAAGAACGAGATAGTCTGCGGCTTCCCATCCTCCACTACCTGGAAATCTTCCTTCTGCAGTCCCGGAACAGCTCGATTGTCCTTGTCCGTCACCACCACGTCCACAAGAACGGTCCGCACGTTCAATTTAAAGGTGGTTACGGGTGCCTCTGCTTCCGGCGCAGGTGCGTTCTGTGAAAACAGAGGAGCACAAAGCGGAAGGCAGATTGCAAGGCGGAGAATGCTGGGAAGGCGGTGCATACGTTTCTCCTTGAACTTCGTTTTGAAGAAGGGACCGTAACGCTTTGCAAGCGAGCCGTGGTTAGTCGGCGTCTTTCACTTCTGCCTCTTCTACCACTTCCTGCCTATACTGGTAAATGGGGATTTCGCGCGGGGACTAACTCCATTGGACGCCGTCCGCTCAGGAAGGTTTGTAACAATTTCGTTCAATCCGGCAAATTTAGCGCACAAGCCGCACTCAACCTGCCGCGCCCTGTGATCGCCGCTACACAGTATTGCGCCCTCCGGTTTGCTAAAATCCGTACGGTACATCCCCATTGTTTGAAGCTTTGGACGGAAAGGGATTCTTGAGTATGCATCAGCTTCTGGAAACGATACACAGCGCCGCCGGAGAAGCTCTTGCTGTCGACCGCCGTCCCAAATTGAACGACCGGCTGCAGCACCGCATCATGAGGAACAATATGACTGAGATTGTTGCGATTCGTGCCCGCGAAGTCCTTGACTCGCGCGGCAATCCTACCGTGGAAGCTGACGTAATCCTTGAAAGCGGCGCGTTGGGCCGAGCCATCGTGCCCTCCGGCGCATCTACCGGCGAACATGAAGCCGTGGAACTGCGCGACGGCGACAAGAGCCACTACATGGGCAAAGGCGTTCTACAAGCCGTCGAGAACGTGGAAACTGTCATTGCGCCTGAACTCGAAGGCCTCGATGCCGCCAATCAACGGCTCATCGATCACACCATGATTGCGCTTGATGGAACACCCAACAAGAGCAAGCTGGGAGCCAACGCCATCCTTGCCGTCTCATTGGCCGCCGCACGTGCTGTCGCCCAGACGCTTGAAATCCCGCTCTATCGCTATCTCGGCGGTGTCAACGCCAGCATTCTTCCCACGCCCATGTTGAACGTCCTCAATGGCGGAGCCCATGCCGACTCGAACGTCGATTTTCAGGAATTCATGATCATGCCGGTCGGCGCCGAGCGCTTCAGCGACGCGCTCCGCTGGTCCGCGGAAACCTTCCACACCCTCAAGGGCGTACTCAAAAAGAAGGGCTACAACACCGCGGTTGGCGATGAGGGCGGCTTTGCTCCGTCTCTGAAGTCAAACGCCGAAGCCATCGAGCTCATCCTTGAAGCCATTGAAGCAGCCGGTTACAAGCCCGGCGAACAGATCGCCATCGCCCTCGATCCCGCGTCCAGCGAGTTCTACGACAAGGAAAAGCAGCGCTACGTCTTCAAGAAGAGCGACAAGCGCGAACTGACCAGCGAAGAGATGGTGAGCTTCTGGGACAACTGGAGCCGCCAATACCCAATCGTTTCGCTCGAAGACGGCTTGGCTGAAGACGATTGGGCCGGCTGGAAGCTCTTGACAGACAGAATGGGTAGCCGGATTCAGCTCGTCGGCGACGATCTGTTCGTTACCAACGTCAAGCGCCTGCAGCGCGGCATTGAAGAGGGCGTGGCCAACTCCATCCTCATCAAGGTTAACCAGATCGGCACGCTGACCGAAACACTCGAAGCCATCGAGCTCGGCCGCCGTTACGGCTACACGTCCGTCATGTCCCACCGCTCCGGCGAGTCCGAAGACACCTTCATCGCCGACCTGGCAGTGGCTACCGGCGTGGGCCAGATCAAGACCGGCTCGGTCAGCCGCACAGACCGCATCGCCAAGTACAACCAGTTGCTTCGCATTGAAGAAGAACTTGGATCCGGCGCGGTGTATCTTGGCCTCGAAAGCCTCAATTACGAAGACTAAGGTGCTTTTTCCATCAGTCCGGAAAAGTCGACCCACGAAAGATGAAACTGTGCCCCATTCATCGAGCGCTTTTGCTCGATGAGTGGGAGTCCACGAAGGCCAATCATCAATCGATCCTCATACTGCCTCCGATAATCGCTACCCACGAAAGAGAGCACTCAAATGTACAAAGTCGTACTGCTTCGGCATGGAGAAAGCGTCTGGAATAAAGAAAACCTGTTCACCGGTTGGACCGATGTTGAACTCTCGGACAAGGGCAGAGAGGAAGCCAAACAGGCTGGCGTCCTGATGAAGGAAGCAGGGTTCTCCTTCGACCTCGCCTACACTTCAATGCTCAAGCGCGCCATCCGCACACTGTGGATCGCGATGGACGAAATGGACCTGTTGTGGGTTCCCGTCGTGCGCGACTACCGCCTGAACGAGCGCCACTATGGCGCGCTGCAAGGCCTCAACAAAGCTGAAACAG
>Ga0302201_10003791_pt1 | contig 11138 bp, 10 predicted proteins | sample II_Bog_N3_2_FD_194586 | JGI IMG/M metagenome (GOLD analysis project Ga0302201, IMG submission 194586) | Peat permafrost microbial communities from Stordalen Mire near Abisko, Sweden - II_Bog_N3_2 | ecosystem: Environmental > Terrestrial > Soil > Wetlands > Peat | place: Sweden: Abisko...
CTTGGCTGCTCTAGCGGGAATGGCGCAAAATAGATATTCCCATCAACAGCGAAAACCAGATAGTCCAGCTCAGATTCATTGGATGTCGTTCCGTCGTAATTGTAGATCGTCGCGGCATAGGAGATGGTCGCGCCGCTTGATGTTGAGGTTGTGGCCGAAACAGCCTGCTTATTGGCATTGAAAAACGCACCGCCCTGAAGGTTTCCCGGGGGAAGCGAGAGGCGCTGGGCTTGTCCCGGTCGCGTCTGGGCAAGTCCTCCTCGAACCGTCAGATTGACGCCAAAGCGAAACTGATCTTCGGCCATTGTAAACGGACTCCGAAGGGAGTTCATTCCATGAACCCAATTACTCGTGATTTTTTCCGCTCTTCCTGACGATATGGATTCTGACTTCATTGTCTTACATCATAACAACGCCGTAGCCGGGAGCCCAGAACTCGTCCACCTGCACTGCCGACATCGCGTGGCCATCCATGCTGGTCTGCAAGTTTTTCAAATACCCATCGGCACGAGCCCAATACTTTGCCGCCTGATCCGCGAAGTCTTTGTCTTCAAGATCGATGGCGTGGATGGCGCAAATCAAAGCTCTCGATTGTTCGAGCGGGAGGTAGTCGTAAACACTCGTGACCACCGGTGCCTTTGCGCGGTACATGATGCGAGCCCAAGCGCATGGTTTGCCAAGGCGAACGCGGCGGTACTTGGGATTGGTTTCGGAGGGGTGGTACTGACCAATCAGGCACATATCATTGCTGCGGCCATAATCGAAAGCGTAGAGGCTCACGTAGCCCTGTGTCACGGGCTTCTGGACGTGCTGCACGGCCTTCACGAGTGTTGGCGGCGTCACCGCATCCACAAAGAACGTGCTGGCTATTGTGTTTCCGGTCGTAACGTAGCTTAGAAGGCCCGTTGATCCGCCTGCCATTGCCTCGTCGTATGTTGCGTAGAGCGAGAATGAATTGGGGTCGATCCTGCGAACGTAATAGGTGGCTCCAGCAACCAAAGATGGATCAAGAATGTCTCCGGTATTCGGGCGCGGTATGATTGCCGTTCCCGTGGAATACGCAGAGCTTTCTGCGGCTATTGTGGTTGCTGCCTGCGCGGTGAATGTATTGACTACATTCATGCTGAGGAGTCCCGTTGGAATTGATGTGAGTGTAACGCCAGCAAGAGAAATGTTCCCACCGTTGAGCTGAAGTGTGTATGGCGTGTTGGCAGCAATCCCACCCGGAAGCGTACCGCCACTTGAAATCGAGAACTGAACAGGCTGTCCATTTTGCAGATACTGAACGCTATCCGGGGATATGAGATTCTGATACGGGCTAGCTACGGCCTGAAGGCGTGCCGCTATGTAGGATTGTCCTGTTCCGATTGCAGTTGACTGCACGATGCCGGTATTTACTGAAGCGGTTGCGCCCGACCCGGCGCCGCCCGTAAATGAGATGGTTGGATTGGTGTATCCCGACCCTGCGCTCGTAATTGTTAGTGCCGTTACCACTCCTGACGAAACTGTTGCTGTAATAGCAGCCCCTGACCCAGTTGGATCGCTGATTGCTACCACTGGCGCAGATGTGTAACCAGTTCCTCCCGTAAGAATACTTACGGAATAAATCTGACCTTCGGCCTGTTGGGATGTTGAGAAAAACTCAGCGGTAGTCGTTGTGAGCGGCCTGATATAAAACGGCGTAACGCCGCTGTCGATTGGAGGGGTTGTTGTTGGAAGAAGATAGTCGGTGCCAAAATAAATCTTCGCTCCGCTTGTGAGGCCCGAGAAATTTCCTCCCCAAACATTGCTTGGCGTAACGCCCAGTGGATACGTCACATCGACCGTGAATGATCCGCTTGCGGTGCTGGTTGTTTGAAGCGTAGAACCATCCGCATTGAGAACAGTGAATGTACCCGTGCTTGTATTGAGCGGAGTGGCCGCTATGTATGCAACTCCAGCCTGCATTGGAGACGGAAGCGTTCCTGTCGAAGAAAACTGAAGCGTGACCCCTGTGGATGGCTGAACAGAAACTGCCGGAGCCGACGCATATCCTGTTCCAAGAGCCACGGGGTACACGGCGGTAATTGATCCACCTATGACTTGGCATGTCGCAGTTGCTCCAGAACCACCTCCTCCAGAAATTGTAAGTAATGGAGGATAGAGGTATCCAGACCCGCCGTTGTTGACGGTGTAATTACCAACAAACGATGTGGCAATAGATGCACTCGCGGTTGCTATGCTTCCATACCCTCCCCCTGTGAGTGTTATGGTTGGCGGTGATGTATATCCCGCCCCGCCATCCGTGATGACAATGGACGTGACAACCAACGAGGTTACTATTGCGTATCCAGTAGCCGTCCTTACCGCCTGATTGCTGTTCTCCGGAGGAGTGTATGTGGGTGCTGAAAATGTGACGGTAGGAACGCTATTATAGCTTGTTCCCCCGAACGTCACATTCGTCCCAACCACCGATCCAGTTACAATAGGAACAATGCTTGCCCCAGACCCAACTGGTGCTGGAATATTTATGCCGGGTGCCGTGATTTGACTGGTTGATCCAACATTGGATGTTGCGGGGATAATTTTTACGATCGAGCTTTGTCCTGTTCCCGTGCTGGTTACGGTAATTGGATTTGTTCCCGCTGTGGCATCCACAACATTCGTGTGGAGCGTTATTATTCCTGATAAACCAGCGACCACATGAACATAATAGTTTTGCGCAGCAATCAGAGGTGCCGGTAGCTGGCCCGAATTATTATACACCTGCACCACGTCGCCCGTGGAATACAGAAATGCTGACGGCATTTGGAACTGAGTCTGCGGGGTTACCGGTGTCCTGATGTCAACATTGAATGGGGCTGTGTTCCCGCTCAGGTAGACAGGGTTTACGTTGTTCGTCGCATCGGAAATCGTCTCGAATACCTGAAGATCATTTGGGTCTAGCTGATTGGCAAAGTAGGTTGCCCCGGCAATCAGCGGGGTTGGTAGCTGTTGCGATGAAATTTCACTAAACACCACCTCGTTGGCAGGATTCACGACGAGGGGCGAGGTGGTTGGAGAGCCACCTGAAGTTTGAAGCGCAACCGATGTCACAACTTGGGACTCAATGGCGTCAACCATACTGATCGGGCCTGCTCCGGCAATGCTTTGAAGTTGAATTGGAAGCTCTCCCAACTCGGCGTACAGCGGGTCGGAATAAAGCTCCACCGTGGTAGAATTAACCGCGCCCACATAGTATTGATTTCCAGAAACCAAAGGTGACGGCAGGACTCCAGAAACCGGCGAGATCGTAATGGGCTGTCCAGAAGACAGGTAGTGAGCGGTCGAAGAAATGAAGTTTGTGAACGGCGAAATAGCAACCTGACGGGTATTCACGCGGTTTCCGTCTGGCGTTATCACCCCGTACTCAAAATCAGTCAGCGCGTGGATTGGGATAAGCAGCCCGTCAACTAGCGTTCCGTCGTCAAGCTGGCTGGTAATTGTTCGCCCGTTGCTGTCTGTGCCGACGAGTCGGATTACTTGGCCTGCATCGTTTGGGTTTTCAGCCACCGCGACCACCTCAGATGGCTGGCGAATGTCCATGTTGGTTGCAACAACACCTCGGTCATCCCACGCCCATGGAACCGTGCTGAATGCACCACCCTTATTCACGTGGTACTGGAACAGGCGATCTCGGAAGTAGGTCGGGCTTCCGTCGATATTGACCGCGAGCGGAACTTCAATTCCGCGAGGGAGAGTTAGTGTGTAACCGTCCCATCCGGTGCAGACATCAACTTCTTGATTGCCATGAAACCAATTACCGCTCTCAATGAGGGCGGCTATGGCTTGAGTCAGCTTTTTGAAAATCCTTTGCTGATCACTCGTGCCAAGGATTTCTGCGGCTTCGTCATATATTTCGCTGACGAACATTGGGAATTTTACTGACTGCCTGCTTGGGCAATGCTTTTCAGAAATTCATCATCACCATCGCCATCTCCTCCGGGGGAAGCGCCGGGAGCAGGCGGCTGTTGGCCGGGGGCTGGTGCGCCTTCCTGTTGCTGTTTCTGGCCCTCGACTTCCTGAGCGATTTGCTGGAATGCCTGAGCTAGGCCCTGAACAAGCTGAACAAGCTGGTCGAACTGGGCCTTGGGAAGTTGGATCATTACGTCGCCACTGCCGCCCTGAGCAGGAGGTTGCGATGCGTCTGGAGGCATGGAGGATGGATCAGGGGCTGCTGGAGGGGCGGACGGATCGAGTGGCATGGTATTTTTCCTTGGTTGGATGTTGTCTTACGTTAGCCTGCGTCCTTGACGGCTTCAAGACCTTTCTCGATCGCCTCGTCGTTGGAGTCCATCTCAGATGCTGGCTCTTCGCCGGCGTCTGCATCCCTTGATTTCTCGGGCTTGATAGAATGCACCTCGATTTCGCAGACGTAGTGAGTTTCCTCTTTGTCGCCGCGCGTGGTTTTCTCGTCACGCTCAAGGGTCTTGCGGTAATGGATGATTGCGGTTCCCTCTTTCGGAAGATCGCGGAGAGATTCAAGTTCAAACCGAAGCTCCGGGTAATACACCTTCGGCTTCTCTTCTTTTTCTGACTCCGATTGCGTTGCGCCCAAAATTCCTCCGAAGCGCTTTTCGTAATCCTCCCCGAGATCAATGAATCCTGCCGGAGTTTCTTCTTTTTCTTTTTGGAATGCCATAGTGGTAGGTGGTTGGCGATTAGCAGACGCGTTGAGCTGTAATTGTTGACGTAACGGAGATTGCGGCAGATGCACCGGTAAAAGTAAGGTTTACTATGCTCTGGATACTATTGAACGGCCCGCCAACCTTGCGGAACGAAGGCGTGAACAACGTCAGGCTTGAGGTCGAGCTTCCTGCTGTAATTGTTGGTGTTGCGGTATAAAGTGGCCCTATCAAATTAGAAGGAGATAAAGATGCGTTCGTTCCCATCATGGCCTGCCAGACTGTTGCCGCCGAAGTTCCAAATTCCGAACCAGATATTTGCACCAGGCTGGATATGTCCCATGTTCCAGCCGACAATAGCCCCAAATTAGCAATAGATTGGTTGGTTCCAGAATAAGATGTTCCAGTCGGGAAGTTTACTGTATTTGAAACAATAACTATTTCTCCAATATATCCAGCGGCAGGGGATGCGGTTGCCCCGATCACTGTGGTTGAGCTGCCTGTGACATTGCCTGTGACATTGCCTGTGACATTGCCAATAAGAGGCCCATTAAATTGAGACGCAGTCAGTCCGCCTCCACCATCGCGCAGCGCAAAGGCGCTGTTGGTTGCGGCGACCGATGCTTGCTTCCAAGACGGAAGCAGTCCGGATGATAAGGCAAGAACCCAATTTGCGGATGCCCCCGTCGTAGCAAGGAACGAAGTCGTGCCTGCGGCGCTTTGGTATGGCAGTGATCCCGTCGCCCCTCCTGCGATGTTTGTCGCCGCTGTGGCAAGCGTTGCCGTGGCGGCGTTGCCCGTGATGTTGGCGATGTTGGCCGTTCCAGTGACGTTGAGATTTCTTCCAATTGTCAGGTCGCCCGATGGGTTCCATGACGGCCCGCCAGTAGTGAGTTTTGTTGGATCAATCGACCCGGGCTGAATAAGAAATGCGTTTGATACAATCAGATTGAAGCATCGAATGAAGTAGCAGAGAAGTCCTTCGCCCGCATTTCGTGGAAGTCCCGTGATTTGAGCGGTCAGATTGGGATCGCATGGAATGTTCCAGACAATCGATCCATTCACAACTGATTTCCTTGTGGCTCCGTAAAGCGCGTATGCAAGGTTGGAAATTAATGAAGGAACGCTCTCCGCCGATACAATCGGATAAGGTAATTCTTCCCTGCAAGGGCCTTGGTAATTTTCGCAGTCGCAGCTCATAATTATGATAGGGCGGATTTTTGAATGACCTTCCACCGATCGTCAGGATAGGAGATCGTCCAGATTGAATTTTGGTCTCGTGCAGCAAAATAAATAATGTTTCCAACGGGAGGAAGGCCATACGGAAGTCCGCTAAAATCAAACTCGCTTGACGGAGCTGGAACCGACTGCGATGCGCTGGCAATAATAAAAGTGAAGCATCGAATTATGTAGCACAGCAGTCCCTCTCCCGGCATCCTTGGCACCCCTGCCACTTGCGCCGTGTTATTTGGGTCGCATGGAATGTTCCAGACAATTTTCCCCGCAACCAAGCTCTTTGTGATCGCTCCGTAAAGCGCATACGTCAGGTTCGCAATCAACGAAGGCACCGACTCTGCGGAGACAATTGGGTACGGAACTTCTTTGCGGCACGGCAAGCAATCAGACATGCGTGAGATGGTAAGACATCCTACCGCATTGTTCAAGGGGATTTATACCACCCTTGAGTCGATGATCTTTTTGTTATCAACCTCAAATCCTCTTGCTCCAACCGTAACGACCGCAAATCCGTGATTCCATCGATTTAGCACCATGTATTTAGGGTGAAGGTCGCACAAGCAACCAGTTGACCATGTGGCAATCAATTTCCCTTGGATTGTCGTTTCGGTGTGCTCGCTCGTCTGGTGAAGGTGTCCCGCTATAGAGCATGCCTTCGCCCTTAAAAACAATCCTCTAGCAGCATTGACTGGTGCCATGATGCTTTCCCGGAACTCGTGTCCGTGTATAATTGAAAGATTTTCATCTACTTCAATGATCTGCTTGTCCGTGATGTAGGTGATTCCGCGATTTGCAAAGTCCATCAAGACAGGAAAGCGAAACTCTGGAATGTCCAGCAACTCGGGAGCCTTGACCCGCAGCAATGATTGATACCGCTCGTCATGGTTTCCATCTTTCCAAATAATACGGGCGTTGGGGAATTGCTGCGACAGGTAGTCCAAAAACTGCTTGGTTGACTTAATCTCATCAGCGGCGCTGCGCTCCCTTGGGTCTTTCTCAAAACGTGAGAGTTGATAAAAATCGATGGTGTCGCCGTTGAGGAGGATCACGTCCGGCTTGTACTTTTTCAGCCATGCGATCGCAGCCTTGAGTGCGCTCATGCTGTGGTATGGGATGTGAATGTCGCTCAGAATGGCTATTTTTTTGCCCTCCAGAAGGAATGGCCTCCAAATGCGCTCCTCGGATAGCGGGAGCTTTGTTGGGTCGTGTGCTTTTTGCTTTGCCCGGAAGTGCTCCGTGCTTTTTGTTGCGGATACATTTTTCACGCCTGCCGCCCCTCGAAATAACCGCACCCCAGACCTGACGGCTTCAAGCCTTGTCCAGACTTCTGGATTCTCGTTGTAGAGCTTTCGGGCAAGAGTGAGGGATGGGGTTTCCGGGAACTTCTCCAAGGCTTCCAGAATGAGTTTTTTTCCGATGGGGTTTGTTTGTGCCATATATTTATTGGTTGATTGGTTGCTCCGATTTATGTGGATGTGAATAAGTTGTAAAGAACTATTTTATGCAGTGACGGGAGCCTTCAGTCACTTGGACAAATCTGTGGTGCGATTTTTCCATCTGAGCTACGAGCAGAACGCAACCTGCAAGTCGCTCGTTCTTCGAGTCCAGTCAATAAGGTCTTCTGGAGGATAGTTGCGCGCGATTGCGCTGTAATAGTCCATTGCTTCCGTGCATGTTTGAATGGCGAGGGCTTTCGGGCTAGAGTCGTTTAGCGCCGCATTGATTGTGATCGGCCCGATAACGTTATCTGTTGCCACATTTCCTTCACGTAAGTTGATGGCGCGTTGAAGAAATTTTACACCCTCTCCAGTATTAAGATAGAAATTCGATACGCACTCACCAACTGGATATGGCAAGAGATTTGCTTCGATACCATTCCAGTATTTCGATAGATATTTTGCAATAAACCACTGCGGAGAGTTGGTGCAGATGAGCTTTCCGATGCCGTCTGTTATGACCGTGATTCCGTCGTCTCGTTGGGTAAGTCCGGCGACGGTGTACCCCGCTCCGTCATGTTGATTTTCAACTGGTATATTTCCATTGGCGTCTGGATCGATTTCCTGCGGAAGAACCCACGAAAACCATTTCTGGAATCGCTCATCGCATGACTGTGCGGCACCTACGAGGTCTTGAATGGTCATTGCAAGGCCTCCTTGATCTGACTCCAGAGTTGAGGATTTCTGGCGATTTCGCTTTCTGCCGCACCGATGTAGGCATCTAGTGTATATTTACTGGCGTCGTCCATTCCCGGAAACGAAGGTATAGGAACATCTGCCCTGATTCCAATGCAGTTTGGTACAAACCCCACGTCTCGCCATGCTTCTTCGTCCTGAAGATTGCTCATCTCTCCAAACACTCGGGACGCCCACTGCAAGATTCCCCCCTCGGGAAGCGGATTGGGATCGCCCTGAACTCCTGTTCCTAGGTGTATCACGACAATGGGCTCGTTTGGCCACTTTTGGCGAGCCCAATTCGCGGCATGTCTAGCGGGATTGTTTGCGAAGTTGCCGCCGTCAATATACCTTACTCCTGCTTTGCGAAATGCCGGGAAATAGGTCTGGGCAGACGACGACGCGGCAGCGCACTCCCACGCCGCCCATGGCGTGTACTGATCCAGCCAGACGGGCCGAATGGTGTCCGCATCGACCGTAGCGCAAATAAATGGCACAGCGCACTCCGACATGGAGTGAAGTCCAATACACTCTTGCAGGGAGGCATAGAGAGGGGCGGTTGAGTATTTTGCGCCAACCAAGTCCCCCGGCCTGTGCCAAAATGGCTCGTTAAAAATCTTCGGCCCTTCGTTGTAGTACCACTGAATAATCTTGTCTGGCGGCATTGGGTTTGGAGCAGACCGAATGGCCGCAACAATGCTTCCCGTTGAGGTGCCGAAATGTGCATCAAAAACGACCCCGGGACAGCGCGAATAAACCTCCCGCAAGGCCCTCGCCGCCATTACCCCTCGCATCCCACCCCCGCTTATGGATAGAATGCGCTTCATTTAGTCAAGCTGAAGGGGATATGCGCAGCCGGTAATTATGGCGCAGAAAATCGCAACAGCGAGGATTGCAGTACAGGTCGAAAGATTCATGGAATAATTTTAGCGGCTCCAATTGCGGTAACGGACGCGCCGATCATAGTTCCTGCGGACTGGAGCCCTTTTGCAGTCGCCTCACCGGCGGCGCGGACAGGCCGGGATGTCGATGACTCGGCAACCACCGGCTCGGTCACAATGGCCAGCGCCGCAGTCTTGCTGGCGTTGAGGACGGCCCCCTGGCGATAGACGATGGCCCCATTGCTGGTTGGCGTCGTAAGGATGAAGGTGATCGACTTCGGCGTGATGATTACCTTCTGGTCTCCAGTCATGTCGGCGCTTTGGACTACGGCAAGACGCGACCCGCCGCGACCATCAGGAAGATAATAGCGTGTTCCCATAGTGCATCCGTTGAGGGCAAGGATCGCGGCGATGATGTAGATGCGGATCATGACTTTTGGGGGACGACTGGTGCGACGGGGTTTGGCGGTAGTGGCGGCGCGACATTGGCGATGCCGTTATAAATTCCGCCATTCAGAAACTCCGAGCTTTCGGTCGCCGTGACTGACTGCGGCAGAACTGCCGCTGAGGCGGGTGGTTTTACATAGAGCGCCCCGAGCGCAGACAGCCCGCCTAGCGCGGCAGCAAAGCCAAGCGACCTATAATCAGTGACCGACCCGCCGCTGGCAATATACTGCTTGGCTGCGATTGCTGCGCCCGAGAAGGCCGCTCCGCCAATGGTTACGGATAGCGGCTTGATGGTATTGATGAATGATTTAAGGTTCATTTTCTTCGTCGCTCACGGTAATTTCCTTTCTTGTTTTGGGTTAAAGTTTGCTAGGGCCGTCCTTTGCCGTGCTTAGGAGGGAGGCGAGAGGGTTCATGGTTATCTATTCGTCCACGCGCTGCCGTTATAGCGCGAGTAGCCGTTAGTCGGGTCGATCACGACATCGTTAGAGAGAGGTGTCAGCGTGGCCGTGGAAATCGGGTAGTCGATTCCATTGAAGGAGTTGGTAAGGGTGCCGCCAGAGATGTAGTTTGTGACTCCCCTCCAATCGTTTCCACCTGAAGAGGTTCTTATCGGCAATGCTTGAGTCCCCCCAATCGTATAAAACGTAGGAATCCCGATAAACGAGTTTCCTGAAAAAACCGCATTGAGTACTGCATAATTATTGTAGTAGGCAAAGTCATAGACAGGAGAGATAAATGAATTTCCAGAACAGGACATGTTTGTTATATATCCGTTTTGAGCCTCAATCCACGAATTGAAACCTTTGAATATATTGCCCGTAAGGGTCAAACGCCCAATTCCTGGATGACCCGTCCCTCCTGAGTCCAAACAAATTGGGGCCGATTGATGTATGCTAGATCCCTTTAAATAGCTGTTCTGTATGCAAACATCACTACTGATCGAAGACCCCCACCCGTCATAAACAGACGCGAAATTAAAAACAGAGTTCTCAATTCTGATTGTGCTATTTGTGTAGGCTCCAACGGAAACAATTAGCGTATCGGTGCCTGAGTGACCATCATTCTGAGGGTCTTGTCGGAACATTGTGCATTGATCGAATGTGATGTCGCCAGTATTTGCTGCAAGTAACATTCCGATAGTTCGTCCATATTCTGACGGAGGGGTGATTAACCGACTGAAATCGCACCGAATAAATTTTAGACTATTAATAATAGAATTTGATCCACTCCCAAGGAAATTTGCTGCGTAAAATGTTGTGTCAGAGCAGTCCTTGAATGTTACATTTGATATTGTATTAGTAGAGGTTGCCAGGAGGCGTACTGCGGCAGGAAATCCAGGTATTACAAAATATCCAAGCTCATTGCACGAAAACCCTCCTCCTGTATCTCCTTTGATTCGACTTAATACATAATTAAACGCTGTGCCATTTCCACCAACAGAATTGGTATAAAGAACCGCAGGATTTGTCGGCCCATCGTAAGGATTAATCGCGATAAAATCATCATTTTGAGAATATCCCCAAAACCCATCGACAGAAACATCATTGCATCCGTCAAAGTGCAATCCATCAGAGTTTAGGTGGAGTCCTCCATTAAGGATCGTATTGTTTGAGTCAGACCAATTTTCGTGTACCGAGCAATCGACAACTTGAACATTATTGCATTCAGCAAAGAAGTGAGCGAAATTCAGGGGATTGATGATATGAACTCCCTTAATAGTAATGCCTCTAACTCGACTAAACCTATAACCCATTCCG
>Ga0302201_10003798_pt1 | contig 11127 bp, 10 predicted proteins | sample II_Bog_N3_2_FD_194586 | JGI IMG/M metagenome (GOLD analysis project Ga0302201, IMG submission 194586) | Peat permafrost microbial communities from Stordalen Mire near Abisko, Sweden - II_Bog_N3_2 | ecosystem: Environmental > Terrestrial > Soil > Wetlands > Peat | place: Sweden: Abisko...
TATGGCAGGAAATGTCCCGGGGTCAGACTCGACAAGCTGCATTTAATTTGAGGCGTTGCACCCACGGTGGAAGTGGTGTAAGTGCCTCCAGCGGGACAACCGGGAACGCTTCCTTGGGAGTTTAGCTTGATGTAGCCCGAAACGGTCTGGGGATTTGTAACAGTCGCACCGTTGGATTTTCCATTTTCCAGAGCCCATTCATTGATGCCGGCATCAATCTGGCGGAGGTTGTTTATACAGGCATTGCATTGTGATGTGGCGCGAGCGCGGATGAAGTTGGGGATCGCAATCGCCGCCAGCAGGCCGATAATGGCCACGACGATCATGATTTCCACCAACGTAAAACCCGCTCTGCGCGAGGGCTTGGTCGTCTTCATATGTTTCATTTCACTTTTGGCTGCGGCGTGAACAAGACGACAGGCGGGTTAATATATGAATGCAAACGTCCACTGATTGCCTGTCGCAACAGCAACCGGACTGCAATAGCAGCCTTGCAATGACAATAATTCATCTGCGTGGAAAAATATGTAGAGCGAGGCCTAAACTTTTTGTAGGGCGAAACACTACAATCCACCTTCAGCAATCCAACTTATTTTGTCTGCGAGCTTTCGTGCCAGCGGATGGCTTCGTGCAGGAGTTGTGTGGCGTTGTCGAGTTGAAGCTTTTCCTTGAGACGGGCTGAATAAGTCTGGACGGTTTTGAATCCGACTCGCATATGGTCGGCGATTTGCCGGGTGCTGAAGCCGCGACCCAGCAACTGAAATACTTCCAGTTCACGATCGCTCAATTGTTCAACGGGCGAAGCCGCCGGCATCGGGCGACCATCAACAAATTTTTCCGCCATTGTATCGGCAATTTTATCACTGATGTAAAGCTTTCCTCCGAGCACAGCACGTATGGCCTTGAGAACTTTTTTGGTCGCCTCGCGCTTCATGATGTAGCCTCTCGCTCCAGCGCGCAGGGCGCGTTCGGCGTAAAGCGATTCATCATGCATGGAAAGCACAATCATAGCCACCTCGGGATGGGCAGCCTTGATGTTTTTAATCAACTCAATTCCCGAACCGCCTTCCAACGAAATGTCCACGATCACAATGTCAGGCCTTTCACCGCCGATTTTTTGAAAAGCCTGCGGTGCATTGCTCGCCTCGCCGCAAACGCACAAATCGGACTGTTCGTTGATCAGATTGGCAAGCCATTCGCGCACAAGCGGATGGTCGTCCACGAGCAAAACTTTATTTTTTTGCGCCATGATTTTCAGCATTTGTCGACAGCGTGCAAGTGACACGAGTGCCGCGCATTGACAAGCGTTCAATGTTAAACGCCGCGCCGATCATGCTGGCGCGATAAGCCATGATGCGCAACCCCATTCCATGATTGTTTCGCGACTGTTCAGGAAGACCGATGCCGTCGTCGGTGACGGTCAGGACGGTCTCATTGTCTTCCTCATCGAGGCAGATGTTGATATGCCGAGCCTTGCCATGACGGACTGCGTTGGTAATCGCCTCCTGCGCGATACGGTATAAATGAGTGACGGCGCTCGCATCATGCACCAGAACCGGCTGAGGACACTCAAATGTGCAGGAAACATTAAACCGTTCACTGGCCGTGATGGCGAGTTCCTGAAAATTATCCGCAAGATTTTCTGCCTGCATCTCAACGGGATGAAGACCACGGGCAATCGTGCGAGTCAGTTCGATGCCTTCTTCTACAAGCCCCACCAAATGATTTGCCGCCGCCGCTTCCGGCAGCGATTTATCCGCCAGTTTTTTGCCGAGCACCTGTCCAGCCAGCGCCGTGCCTGTCAAATGCTGGCACAAACTGTCGTGCAGATCGTGGCCAATGCGTCGCTGTTCGCGCTCACCGGCTTCCAATAATTCCTTTTCCAGCCGCCGGCGTTCCTGCATTTCCTGCGTCAACGCGGACGTCCGCTGGCGCACACGCTCCTCCAATTTCTGGTGCAAAGTGAAGAGGCGGACGACGAGAAGATAAAAGATCAGGGCGAATGAGGAGTTCCAAACGGGAACAAACAAATTGGAAAAGCGCAAACCTGCGGCAATATTGCTGCCAAGCCACGTTCCTGTGCATAACACGGAAACTCCCACCGCAAATGGAACGCCCAAACGCCACACTGCCAAAAGCACTGGAATCGAATAAAATATGAAAAAGGAAATTTCGTAGCCGGTGATGTAATCCAGAAAGCCTATGACAGCCACAAGCCCGATGCACAAAGTTGCCACAAATGGCCTGGACCACTTTTCTAATTTTTTTAATCTTGTCGGCATTCAAGTCCAGAACGGTCAAATCACGTCGCAAATGCCTGCAAAAATTGCGAATGGCAGGCAAGCGGCCCAGCAACAGTTGGCGAACGTTCACCGCACGAACATGAGAAACTATACAATTCTTGCTACAAAAATCATCACCTGAATTGCGATGCCAAACTACTTCACGGTCGTCGTAATTCCTTCCAATTCCAGTTTCAGAGCATGAAGCGAAAGATTGATGTCACAGATGAACGCGACAAGCGACGAAAACAGAGAAATCATGCAGGTTATGAAAAGCAACCCTATCAAAAATCCCTGTTGAGCTTGAACCAAAGCGGTCACAAAAAGAGCTACGATCAACATTGATGCCAGCGACGCGCTCGTGGCGGCCAGTGCGATGCTCAAGCGAATGATTTTTGCGCGGCGGTAAAGAATCGTCACCTGCGCAAGGGTCTGTTCGCGATCATGGCCTGTGCGAATGGAAAGTTCGTGCTTCAACTGCCGTGCACGGTCAATGGCTCGTCCCAGCCGGTTGGTCATTGTGAGCAGCAACAGGCCGACGCCAGAAATAAGAATAACCGGACCGATGGCGTCCCGCAGTTCCGGAATGATTCGTTCAAGAGAGGTCGGTGACATTTCTATAATTTTATAGTGTCGCCATTTCAGCACCGCATGGCAAGCATCGGAAAAAATAAAAACCACGCAGCTTTATTGCATATGCCATTTTTTGAAGATCACGGTCACTGACATCAACAATAAACGATGCATGTCCGCCAAAAAATGAGAAGCATGCCATAGTGCGTTCATGCATTGTAAAACGAAGCTTGGCGGCATTAAGCCAACAAACATGACAATTTCATTCAATAACTTTACTGCGATTTTGGCGTCGGGATTAGCAGCGAGAATTCTCATTCATTTAGAGGACTCAATTCTTTGTCCTTCGTGGCATCTGGCGCAAAGAAAAGGTATCAGCTTATGAGCGTTTGGACTGCAACGCCTCCTCGGAACGAGGATAAGGCCGGTCGCCAGCACGATTCTTCTGGTTCGGTATTTGCCCGCCCGCGCGAATTTCTGGGCAATCACTATGTTTACGCGGTCGTATCGTCGCGGGCGCGTGGCTTGTCCATCGGCGTGAACATGAACCCGATAAAGCGTTGTAATTTCAGATGTGAATATTGCGAAGTAGATCGCACCGTGCGCCCGCTCAGAAAATCGTTGGACGTGAACGTGGTGGCGTTGGAGCTGCAACGCACATTGTGGCGGGCGTGCTCGGGAGAACTTCTGGATTTTGCCTGTTACCGCAATACGTCGGCCAATTTGCCCGAGCTGCGGCAGGTCGCCTTGAGCGGAGACGGCGAACCGACACTATGTCCAAATTTTCTAGACGCGATCCGCACTGTCGTCCATGTCCGCGCGCTGGGGCGGTTTCCATTCTTCAAAATCGCGTTGATTACCAATGGCTCCCATTTGAATTTGCGACCGGTGCAGGAGGGTTTAAAACTGTTTACACAGCAGGACGAAATCTGGGTCAAGCTTGATGCAGGAACTCAAACCTACATGGACAAGGTAAACAAGCCGGCCTGTTCGCTTGACAAAATTCTTGAGAACATTCTTTTAATAGCCCGACAACGGCCGGTGATCATTCAAAGTCTCTTTCCATTAGTGGATGGCGAAGAGCCGTCCACCTGGGAAATTTTTCAATATGCTCTGCGGCTAAATGAGTTGAAACAAGCAGGCGCGCAAATCCCACTCGTCCAAATTTATTCGGCCACACGGCCATCGGCACAGTCGAGATGCGGACATCTTCCGTTGAAAACACTCGCATATATCGCGCAACAGGTGCGGGAGGTCAGCGGTCTGAACGCCGAAATTTATTAGCACAGAATGAACTGGTGTGCATTGCAAAAACCCGCCACCCCTTAGTCTTTAGTAAGGGATTCCCTTAGTCTTCCTAATGGTTTTACCTCAAACACAATCAGGCGCAACCCCAATTGTTCGATTCGACGACTTACCCTATTTTGCTCTCAACAGAACAAGATTAGTTCTGTGCACAAAATAGAAAGACAACGATTATGACAAAACATTTGATTGAAGCGCTGACCGGCTCAAAGATTTATCAGGACTACGAACGCGCGTTCAGCGAAATGACAGGCATGCCCATGATGTTGAGATCCGTGGAATCATGGCAACTGCCGCATCACGGCAAACGATATGAAAATCCGTTTTGCGAGATGCTAGCGCAAAAAAGCCAATCCTGCGCCGCTTGTCTGCAAACCCAGCAGCAACTTTCAGAAACAGCCACATATGAGGCAAAAACCGTCACTTGTCAGGTCGGCTTGTCCGACACCGCCGTGCCTGTGCGAATGGGCGAGCAGTTGATTGGATTTCTAACAACCGGCCAGGTGTTTTGCAAGAAGCCAACGGAAACGCAATTCAAACGCGTTACCAGACTGCTCACCGACTGGGGCCTGCAATTGAATGCGAAAGAAGCGCATGAGGCTTATTTCGGCGCACGCGTCCTGTCAGTACGTGAGCACGAATCCGTCGTAAAGCTGCTCGCCATTTTTGGGGAGCATCTTTCTATGGCATGCAACCAGATCGTTGTGCGGGAGCAAAATGCCGAGCCTCCAGTTATCACGCGCGCCAAGCAATTCATTACTGACCACCAAACCGAAGATCTTTCGCTGGAGCAGGTTGCCTGCGCAGTTCACACCAGCAAGTTCTATTTTTGCAAGATTTTTAAAAAAGAAACCGGTGTGAATTTTACAGACTACCTTTCTCGCGTGCGTTTGGAGCGGGCAAAAAATCTTCTGCTCAACCCAAACTTGCGTATAAGCGAGATTGCCTACGAAGTCGGCTTCCAATCGCTGACGCATTTCAACCGCGTGTTCAAACGCATTCTCGGCCGCTCGCCCACTGATTATCGTGTGCGGTTGGCACAAGTTTAAGCAAGCGCCCTCTTTTAGCGTGTCTCTCCGCTAGGCTTTGTTATCATCGGGACGATGAATGACCAGAGTCGGTTGACGCGCGCGGAACTGATTGAAGTCGTGGGGGAATTAAGAGAAAAAGCGATCGTCAACGAATTGCAACAAGTCAAAAATATTGAAGCTTTGCGCGATAGCGAAGAGCGGTTGAATGCGATTTTGAAAACCGCCGTTGAAGGCATCATCACGATTGACCAGCGCGGTATCATCGAATCATTCAATCCATCGGCGGAGAAAATCTTCGGTTACAAAGCGGACGAAGCCATAGGACAAAACATCAAATTGCTCATGCCTGAACCATTCCGGCATGAGCATAACGGCTATCTCAAAAGCTACGAGCAAACCGACCATGCAAAAATCATCGGCATCGGTCGTGAAGTGATTGGCCGGCGCAAAGACGGATCAACTTTCCCTATGGATTTGTCCGTTAGCGAAATGTGGCTGGCCAATCGCCGGATGTTCACAGGCTTCGTCCGCGACATCACTGAACGAAAGCAGTCCGAAAAAGCGTTGCTGCATTATGCGGCGCTGGTTGAATCCTCTGATGACGCCATTATCGGCAAGACTTTGGAAGGCACCATCACCAGTTGGAACCGGGGCGCGCAAATGGTGTTTGGATATTCTAGCGAGGAAATAATAGGCAAATCCATATCTGTTCTCATTCCCGATAATCGAAAAGATGAAGAGCCGGGCATTTTGGAAAAAATCAGGCGCGGCGAGTCCGTCGAACACTACGAAACTGTCCGGCGACGCAAAGACGGCAAGCTGATTGACATTTCCGTGACCGTTTCGCCAATTCGGGATGCGGATGGTAAAATCATCGGCGCCTCGAAAGTGGCGCGCGATATCACAGATCGAAAGCAACTAGAAAAGGAAATCACCGAGGTCAGCAATCGTGAGCAGCAACGAATCGGACAGGATTTGCACGACGGTTTATGCCAGGAGTTAACTGGCATCGAGATGATGTGCCAGGTGCTTGAGCAAAAACTGGCGGCCAAATCAAAAGCAGAATCAAAACAGGTCGGCGACATCGCGCAACACATCCGCGAAGCGATTGCCCACACACGCAAACTGGCACGCGGGCTTTCGCCGGTGGAACTCGAAGCCAACGGATTCATTTCCGCATTGCATGAACTGGCGGCGCATGTGCATGAATTGTTTCACATTGAGTGCCGTCTTGAATGTTCCGAACCGGTTTTGATCCGTAATAATGTTCTCGCGACGCATTTGTATCGCATTGTTCAGGAAGCGATCAACAACGCCATCAAGCATGGCCGGGCCAGGCAAATTAGTATTTCGCTGAAATCGGCGGGCCACCAGTTTGCACTGACCGTAAAGGACGACGGCCTTGGCTTTTCGAATGAAACAAAAAAACACGGTGGCATGGGTATGCATATTATGAAATATCGTGCTGGCGTCTTGAATGCATCACTTGAGGTGCGATCTGGCTCGGGCGGCACGGGCACGACCGTTGTTTGCACGTTCAGAAAAAATTTATGAGCAAGAAATCGCCTGCACAGAAAAAAAAACGCATTTTGGTCGTGGACGACCATCCGATGATGCGGCAGGGACTGGCTCAACTCATCAGTGCGGAACCAGATTTGGCCATTTGTGGCGAGGCAGAAAACGCAGAATATGCGCTCACCAGCCTCAGTGCCTTGAAGCCCGACCTTGTACTGGTGGACATTTCATTGCCCGGAAAAAACGGACTCGAACTCATCAAGGATTTTCAAGCGATACAGCCCGGCCAGGCTGTTCTGGTCATTTCCATGCATGACGAATCGCTATACGCAGAGCGCGTCCTCCGAGCGGGTGGCCGCGGCTACATCATGAAACAGGAAGGTGGCAAGAAATTGATGCAAGCCATCCGGCAGGTGCTGGACGGAAAAATTTATGTCAGCGAAAAAATTTCGGCCGATATCCTTGAAATATTTTCGGGCCGCCGCCCCGGAATCGAAAGTTCACCTGTGGAAAAATTGACCGATCGTGAATTTGAAGTCTTCCAGCTCGTCGGTCAAGGCAAGGGAACGCGCGAAGTTTCTGAAAAACTCCACTTGAGCGTCAAAACCGTGGAAGTTCATCGTGCAAACATCAAGACGAAGCTGCAGTTGAAGTCGGCGTCGGAGTTAATGCGCTTCGCAGTGCAGTGGTCAGAATCGCAAAGCTCGAAGACATAGTCTTTATTTGACCATGTGACGACAAAAGACGTTTAGCATTTTCCGAGCAATGGCTGATGCAAACCGAATAGTTTCAGCAATTTAAAGAATATAAGATGAATCATCCCCATTTCAACCACGCCACACTTGACCAAAGGTCTCTGGAGGTGCAGTTTCTTTGCCTATGGATGTCTTAACCCTCTCACGCATCCAGTTCGGCGCGACTATCGCGTTTCATTACATTTACCCGCCGTTAAGCATCGGGCTGGGCGTCATGCTTGTCATCATGGAAGGATTGTGGCTCAAAACGAAAAAGCCGATTTATCACCAGATGGCAAGATTTTGGACGAAAGTCTTCGCGCTGACATTCGCCATCGGCGTGGCGACGGGCATCGTTATGGAATTTGAATTCGGCACGAACTGGGCGACGTATTCACGTTTTGTTGGCGACGTTTTCGGCAGCGCACTCGCGGCAGAAGGAATTTTTGCATTCTTTCTGGAATCAGGCTTTCTAGCCGTCTTGCTTTTCGGATGGGATAAGGTCGGCCACAAAATGCACTTTTTCTCGACGTGCATGGTCTGCCTCGGGGCGCATTTCAGCGCAGTGTGGATTGTTGTCGCGAACTCGTGGATGCAAACGCCTGCGGGTTACAAAATCGTGACTCATAACGGCATTCCGCGCGCGGAGATCACGGATTTCTGGCAATTGGTTTTTAATCCGTCCATGGTGGATCGTCTTTCGCATGTTGTGGTCGGCGCATGGTCAACAGGGGCGTTTCTCGTCGTGAGTGTAAGCGCGTGGTATTTGCTGAAGAAAAAGCACATGGAATTTGCCAGCGCGTCATTGAAAGTTGGGCTGACAGTTGCGCTCATTGCTTCGTTGTTACAGGCGGTGACGGGTCATACCAGCGCACAAGGCGTTGGAAAAAACCAACCGGCCAAACTCGCCGCATTTGAAGGACTTTATGAAACAACCTCGAACGCGCCGCTGACGATTGTCGGCTGGGTGGATGAAAAAAATGAAAAGGTTGACGGAATTCAGATGCGTGGCCTATTGAGCTTTCTCGATCATAACGATTTTCACAGTCCAGTTACCGGCCTTGATGCCTTTGCGCCTGAAGACCGTCCGCCGGTCGAGGCGTCATTTTTATTTTTTCACGGCATGGTGGCTATCGGATTTTCGCTGATTGCAATTTCCGCGCTCGGATTTTTATATTTCCGGCACGGTTCGCTGCACGAACGCCGGTGGCTGCTGTGGATTCTTGTTTTCTCTGTGCTAGGCCCGGAAATTGCCAACCAGCTTGGCTGGTTCGCCGCAGAAGTCGGACGCCAGCCCTGGATTGTTTATGGCCTGATGCGAACGCCCGAGGGTCTTTCAAAAATTGTGAAGGCGAACATCGTCCTCACGTCGCTGATTTTGTTTACGTTCATTTATTTTCTGCTGTTCGCCGTTTTCATTTATCTTCTCAACGACAAAATCCAGCACGGCCCGCACGACGAAGATTTAATCCCGTCGGGTAAACTGGCATTGCCGGATGAATTGACCCACCACAAAAAATCATGACCTTCGACCTCAACACCATCTGGTTCATCCTCATCGGCGTGCTGTTCACCGGCTACGCAATTCTGGACGGATTTGATTTGGGAATCGGCGCGCTGCATCTGTTTACGAAAAAAGATGAGGAACGGCGCATTATGCTCAATTCCATCGGACCCGTCTGGGACGGCAACGAGGTCTGGCTTGTCACAGGCGGTGGCGCGCTGTTTGCCGCATTCCCGAATGTATATGCGACGGCATTTTCCGGTTTTTATCTCGCGCTGATTTTGCTGTTGGTGGCCTTGATTTTTCGTGCCGTAGCGATTGAATTCCGCAGCAAGCAACCAATGCGCTGGTGGCGGCAGATGTGGGACATTGGATTTTCTGTCGGCAGCATCTTATCCAGCCTGCTTATCGGAGTGGCGCTCGGCAACATTGCATGGGGCGTGCCGATTGCCGCAAACGGAGAATTTGCCGGGACATTTCTTGGTTTGCTGATGCCATATCCCCTGCTCGTCGGCGTCACAACGTTGACGTTGTTCATGATGCACGGAGCCATTTATGGCGTTTTGAAAACTGAAGGCGAACTGCATGACAAACTGCGCCTGTGGGCGATGAGTTGCATCATTTTTTTTGTGATTTGCGCCACGACGACAACCATGGCCACTCTGCTCTACGCGCCACACATCGCCGAGCGTGTTAAGGAAAATCCTTGGCTCTTCAGCATCGTGCTGGCGAATATGCTGTCCATTGCAAACATCCCGCGTGAATTTCACCACAAAAACGACGGAATGGCATTTCTCTCATCTTGCGGGGCGATAATCACGCTCATGGCATTGTTTGCCGTGGATGCTTTTCCGAATCTCATTTATAGCTGGCCGCATCCCGAAAACAGCTTGACGATTTACAACTCCGCCTCCTCACCAAAGACGCTCGGCATCATGCTCGTTTTCGCGATTATAGGAGTGCCGGTTGTGATTGCCTATACTATCTGCATCTACTGGATTTTTCGCGGCAAGGTGAAGATGGATCGGATGAGCTATTGAGTTTGAGTCCGCTTACTCGAACCAGCCTTGGCCCGATAGCGCTACTCGGAAGGCAACGAATTAACTTGCCATTGGCGCATACCTTTCCAAAATAAAACCGCGTCAATTTTGCGGCGATATAAGATTGGTATTTTGAACCACTCCAATTCCATCTTGCGATTGACCAGTCACGACAAAAAGCCAGTTTAGCTCAGTGGTAGAGCAACGGTTTTGTAAACCGTCGGTCGTCGGTTCAAATCCGACAACTGGCTCCATTTCTTCTCTTGTAAATAATGGGTTTTGAGGTCGTTTACAATTTTAGCCCTCCGCCATTTACCGGATTCACCGCCGGCGCTTGGAGAAACTTCGATTGCCACTGGATTTCAGCAACGGCCGCTGCGAGGTCGGCAATTGCGAACCCGAGGTGCGGAACATCGGCTTCGATTCCGACGGGCGCGGGTCTTCGCGTCGCGGTGCCGGTTGATGGGCATCGGGCCGCCGCGAATCATCGCGGCGTGACGAAGGCGGGCGTGAATCGGAACGTTGCGAATCTTTCCAATGGGGTTTTCCCGAATGCCCTGACGGCGGACGCTTACTTTCCGGGCGGTAGGACGAAGGTCTTTTCTTCTGTTGAAATTGCTGCGGCCGTGCCGGCGCGGGACGCGCTGCCGGCGACCGCATCGCTACGGGCGAGCGCTCTTCCACAGCCAGGCAGAAATCCACCTGCTTCTTGAAGCTGTCCACCTTCGCCACCTGCACGGTGAGCTTGTCGCCCAGCTTGATCATGCGCCGCGTGCGGCGGCCGACTAGGTTGCGGCGCATTTCGTCGAAGACATAAAAGTCATCCTCGATGGTCGAGAGCGGCACGAGTCCGCTCATCGCGAGGCCGGGCACGTCCACGAAGAAGCCGAAGTTCCGCACGTCGGTCACCAGCGCGGGATATTTTACCGGCTCTCCGGAGGCGAGCTGGGCTTTCAAGAAGGCGAACAACTTCACGTCCTTGCTGTCGCGTTCGGCGTCGGCGGAATTTCTTTCCGTGACGGAGATATGTTCGGCAATTTCCTTGAGCGCGGATTCCTTCGCCGGGCTTTTGTCAAACAGCGCGCGATGCACCACGAGGTCCGCGTAGCGGCGGATGGGCGAGGTGAAGTGCGTGTATTTTTT
>Ga0302201_10003800_pt1 | contig 11122 bp, 10 predicted proteins | sample II_Bog_N3_2_FD_194586 | JGI IMG/M metagenome (GOLD analysis project Ga0302201, IMG submission 194586) | Peat permafrost microbial communities from Stordalen Mire near Abisko, Sweden - II_Bog_N3_2 | ecosystem: Environmental > Terrestrial > Soil > Wetlands > Peat | place: Sweden: Abisko...
ATGCTGTTTCTGGCGCTGGTGATTCCGGCGGCGGTGGAAGCCCTGCATGTGGCGGGCTTGACGGGCGAAGTGGCGGTGCGAAAGTCGGCGGCGGCGCGGGTGGCCGACCGGGTTTTAAACGAGAGTCTGGTGATGACCAACTGGACCAGCGGCACCCGCAGCGGCACGATTGATGAAGGTGCGCTGGAGTTCCGCTATACTTTGACCAGTCAGAACTGGCCGCAGGATGCGATGCAGTTGCTGACGGCCAAAGTGGAATTTTCGGCGCAGAACAATATTTACTGGGTGAGCCTGAGCACGCTGGCCAATGCGCAACCGCCCGCGGCCACGACCCCGGGAACGCCGCCGTGAAAACAATTTTGTCTTGAACATAAAAACACATGACGCCCGGGCGTTCACGCTGATCGAAATGATCCTGGCGGTGGGCATTGCCGCCATTGTCATGCTCGCCGTCAGCGGCGTGTTTTTCACCGCGCTTCATTTGCGCAACACCACCCAGGCGCTGGTGGATGCCGAGACGCCCGTGGACACCACCTTCACCCTCCTGCGCCGGGATTTGCAGTGCATGATGAGCCCCACCACCAACGGCATTTTCACCGGCGATTTCAAGGCGGGCAATGTCTCCAGCCCGGGGATCGGCCAGCCCGTGGCCATGGAAATGTATACCGCCACTGCGGCGCTCAGCGCCAGCAAACCCTGGGGCGACGTGCAAAAAGTCGCCTACCAGTTGCGCCTCCCCACCGACCGCAGCCAGCCGGGCCGGGATTTGATCCGCAGCGTCACCCGCAACATTTTAACCACCAGCACCATTGACGTGGAAGACCAGTGGCTGATGGGGGGCGTGGACAGCCTGACCATCGCCTGTTTTGACGGCAACCAGTGGCAGAACACCTGGGACACCACCGACACCTCGACCGCCAACACGAACCTGCCGCGGGCGGTGCGCGTGGAAATCCAACTCACGGGCCAGAACAATGGCGGCCTCCGCCCCGCGCCCATTCAATTTTTGGTGCCCATTGACTCCCAATCCCGCACCAATTCCTGACATGACCCTGAACCCGACAACTCGTAAGACCAGCCCCCGGCGTGAACGCGCCTCGGTGCTGATCATCGTGCTGTGGGTCTCCATCGGGATGGTCAGCATCGCGCTGTATTTCGCCAGTTCCATGACCTACGAACTCCGCGCGGCGGACAACCGGGTGAACGGCCTGGCGGCGGAGCAGGCCATCGAGGGCGCGGCCCGTTACGTCAGCTACGCCCTCTCCAATTACGCCACCAACGGGGCGGTGCCGGAAAACACCCAGTTTTCGTGCGCGGCCGTGCCCGTGGGCGACGCCCATTTTTGGATCATCGGGCGCGACCCGTCGGTCACCCCCTCCACCACCGAACCGTATTTCGGCCTGATTGACGAGGGCTCCAAATTGAATTTGAACCGGGCGGGCACCAACACGCTGTCCTATCTGCCCAACATGACGCCGGATTTTGCCCAATCCATTGTGGACTGGCGCAACACGAATGGCAGCCCGGACCTCAGTTACGCCCAGTATGGCTACACCGAGAAAGAGGCCCCGTTTGAAACCGTGGATGAACTGCGGCTGGTGGACGGCGCCACCGTGGATTTGCTGGCGGGCGATGACCTCAACCGCAACGGCGTGCTGGACGCCAATGAAAAAGACACGCTCGGGAACGGCCAGGTGGCGTCCGGCCTCTTTGAATACTGCACCGTTTACAGCCGGGAACCCAATTTTCACTCGGATGGCTCCACGCTCACCAACCTGAACACGGCGCCTCAGGAAACGCTGTTGACGCTGTTGCAAAACGCGAGCATCAACAACTCCACGACGTTGGCGAAAAGCATTTTCACTTACACTCACCCTACCGCCGGCGGCGCTACGGCGGGAACATTTAAAAGCCTCCTGGATTTTTATCTCTATTGCAACACCGGCGGCCGGAGCCTGACCTCGGCGCAATTCGCCTTGATTTACAACAACATCACGATCACCACCGGCACCAATAATTACGTCGCGGGGCGGTTGAACATCAACACCGCCGGCGCCGACGTGATGACCGCCCTGTTCATGGGCAGCGGGGTGGATGAGAATACCGCCCAAAGCGCCGCGCAAAGCCTGGTCGCCTATCGCGACCAAAACCCCGGCAACGTGGAATCCATCGCCTGGATGGTGGACGCCCTGGGCAACAACAACCAGGTGGTCACCACCATGCGGGCGCGGGATTTGCTGACCACCCACAGTTATCAGTTCACCGCCGACATCGCGGCGGTGGGCGCCTTCGGGCGCGGCTACCGCCGGGTGAAATTTATTTTTGATGTGACTGAGGGCGCGCCAAAAATCCTGTTTCGCCAGGATTTGAGCCGGCTGGGCTGGGCGCTCGGGGCCAAGGCCCGTCAAACCTGGGTGGCGAACGATACGAAATAAACATGATTCCAAGCATAAAAAGTGGGCGGCGGAAGAAATTGACGAGTCTGCTCGGGCTGGCCTTGGACGGCACCCGGCTGACCGGCGTGGTGCTCCACCGCCAGAACGACTCGCTGCAACAACTGCAAACCTTTGGCGTGACCCTCACGCTCGATCCGCTCACGGCCGCCCCGGAACTCGTGGGGCGCGAAATCCGCAATCATCTCGATGCGGCCGGCGTGCGCGAACGTTACTGCGTCGTGGGGGTGCCGCTCAAGTGGGTGCTCACCGCCCAAACCGAACTGCCCGACCTGCCGGCGGCCGATGCCGCCAGCCTGTTGGCCATGGAAACCGAACGCGGCTTCCCCTGCGATGTCGCCACGCTGCGCCTGACCCAATCCGCCTGCCAGTTGGCGGACGGCAAACAACTGGTGACCATGGCCGGCATTCCCAGCGGCCAGTTGGCCAGCCTCGAACAAGTGTTGGTGGCGGCCAAGTTGCGGCCCGTCAGTTTTGCCCTGGGCTTGCAGGCCCTGCAACGGCCGGCGGATGAAAAATCCGACGGCGTGCTCGCCTTGCAGGTGGGCGAAAACCAGGTTTCACTCCAGATCACCAGCCGGGGCGGCGTGGCGGCCTTGCGCGGCCTCGAAGGAGCCATCGAAAATGAATCCGGCCATCCGGTGCTGCATCCCGGCTTGGTGTCACGGGAAGCCCGGATCACCCTCGGCCAGTTGCCGGCCGAGGTTCACCAATCCATCAAACGCATCCGCATTTTCGGCCCGCGCGAGCTCGCCCAGCAACTGGCCGACGAAATGGAACTGCGCTTCGAACCGGCGGGCCTGAAGGTCGAAGTCGTTTCCGCGTATGCACCCGGCGAATTCGGGGTGGAACTCCCCCCGGCCGTTTCGCTCTCCGCCGCCTTTAGCCTCGCGGCGCTGCCCCTGACGGGACAGGCCCCGGCCTTTGAATTTCTGCCCCCCAAACCCACGTTACTGCAGCAACTGGCCGCCAAATATTCCTCCGGCCGGCTGCAAACCATCGGCGCGGCGGCGGCGGTGATTTTGCTGCTGGTCGGCAGCCTGTTTCTCGTCCAGCAGATTCAACTGCATCTCCTGCGTTCCCAATGGAAGGCCATGCAAACCAAGGTTAACGACTTGAACGGAATTCAACAATTGATCCAAACCTACCGCCCGTGGTTCGATGATTCCTACCAGGATTTGAGCATTCTCCGGGCGCTCACCCTGGCCTTTCCGGAAAATGGCGACCTCACGGCCAAAACCATTGATGTCCGGGACGGCAACGTCGTCAGTTGCAACGGCACGGCCCGCGACAACACGGTGCTGTTAAACACGCAGGATCAGTTGCGCCAGACCGACGGCGTGTCGGAACTCAAGGTGCAGGAAATCCGGGGCAAAACCCCCGAGCAGTTCACCATGGAATTTCACTGGGGTTATGGAGGTGGCAATGAAAACTGATAATCGCCGGAAATTATTAATCGGCCTGGTCATCACCATGGCGGGCCTGTATCTGGGGGACCTGCTGATCCTGGAGCCCCTGCTGAATTGGTGGTCCGCGCGCGGCAAGGAGATTGCTGAGTTGCGGGTCCAGGTGAAAAATGGCAAAGCGCTGATCGGCCGCGAAGCCGGCCTCCGCAGTCAGTGGGCGCAAATGCGCGACCACACCCTGCCCGACAACTCGGCCGTGGCGGAACATCAATTAATCGGCGCCATCACCGGCTGGTCGCGCGACAGCGGCGTGGAAATCACGGGCATCCTGCCCCAGTGGAAGAATGACACGGACGATTATCAAACCCTCAATTGCCGGGTGGAAGTCGCCGGCACCCTGTCCACCCTGAGTCGTTTTTTGTATAACGTCGAGAAAGGGCCGATGGGCCTCAAGCTGGACGCCATGGAGTTGAGCGCCCGCGACACCGCCGGCCAGCAACTCACCCTGGGCCTCCAAATCAGCGGCCTGGCCCTCGTCAACCCCAAGCCATGAAAACCACACTTCCCCCGCCGCCATCCGCAAGCGCGCCCGCTCCCCGGCGTTATAATGTTACCGCGTTACAACGTTGCCTCGTTACAACGTTACAACGCTTCAACGCTTCACCGCTTCACCGTTTCGTTCTGGCGCTGATCTGCCTGCTGGCCTGCCTCACACTGGCCCCGGCCCAATCCCGCCATTCCGGTCAATCCCGCCGCTCCGATCAATCCAGCGTTCCCGGCCCGACGGATTTCGACCGCTTCGCGCAATTCGTTGCCAACCGGAATATCTTTGATCCCGCGCGCTACCCGCACGTCGGGTATGTTCGCCGCGAAGTTCCGGTTTCCATTAACCATCATGCCCCGGCCTTTTCCTTCGTCGGCGCCATGGCTTACAACAAAGGCATGTTCGCCTTTTTTGACGGTAACAACGCCAACTACCGCAGGGCCCTGCAGGTCTCCGGAAAAGTGGCGGGCTACACCGTCCGGGAGATCAGCCTCGACAGCGTGAAGCTGGAGGCCGACGGCAAGACGATTGACCTGCCGCTGGGCCACCAGATGCAATGGAGCCAGGGGGCCTGGCAACCGGTGGGCGAGAGTCAGGGTTATGCGGGCCAGACAATGAGTTCCGGGACGGGCCCGACCCCGAATGGCGGCGGTTCCGCCGCCGCCGATGCGTCGGGGGCCACCCCCGCCCCCGCCATCCCCAGCGGTCCGCAAAGTGACATCCTAAAACGATTAATGCAGCTTAGACAACAGGAGAAATAATGAATAAATTGATTTGGCCAACTCTTTCCGCCCTGTGCGTGGCGGGACTCATATCCTCGGCCCGCGCCCAGGATAATCCGCCGACGGATCAGGACACCAACACCCCGGCCGCCAATCCTGAAACCCCGCCCCCGGATCAGGCGGACACGCCACCGCCCCCGGATATGAACGCCGCCCCGCCGGATGACAACACCCCGCCGCCCGGCGACACCCCGGCCGCCGCGACGAACGAATCCACCCCCGGCGCCGTCCGTCCGGCGGATCCCGAAGACCGGCCCGCCGCCGCCCTGTCCGCCGCGCAAGTCTCGCCGGATTTGTTCCAGCCCCCGAGCGCGCTCGGCACCAATGTGGACGAACTGCGCTTGAATTTTCGCAACGCGCCGCTGGAGATGGTGCTCAATTATTTGAGCGATGCCGCCGGTTTCATCATCCTCATTGACCCCCACGCCCAGGTGGCGGGCAATAATGTGAGTGTGATCAGCGGCCACCCCATGACCCGCGTGGAAGCCGTGGATCTGTTGAATTCCGTCCTCAACAAAAGCGGCTTGGCCGCCATCCGCCATGGCCGCGAGTTGAACATTGTGTACAAAAATGATGCGAAGACCCGGGATATTCCCGTCAAGGTCAGCAACGATCCCGATCAGATTCCCAATAATGCGGAAATTGTCACCCAGATCATTCCCGTCCGGTTTGTGGAGGCCGAACAATTGGTGAAGGATCTGTCCTCCTTTGTCTCCTCCGACGCCACGATTGTCGCCAACGAAGCGGGCAATTCCATTGTCATCACCGACACCCAGTCCAACATCCGCCATCTGGTGGAAATCATCAAGGCCGTGGACAGCAGCGCCGAGGGCGAAACGCAAATCCGCGTGTTCCATCTCTCCCATGCCAACCCCACGGATGTGGCCAACGAACTGGCCCAGATCTTCCCCTCCAACAACGGTTCCACCGGCTCCTCCACGGCTCCCATTCGGTTTGGCGGCGGACCCGGCGGCGGCGGCGGATTTTTTGCCCGCATGATGGCTGGCGCTGGCGGCGGTGGTGGCGGCGGTGGAGCGGCGGCCGGTGGTGCCGGCGGCAACAACTCCCGCATGCAAAAGCAAACCCAGGTGCTGGCCACCGCCGACCTGCGCACGTCCTCCGTCATCGTGACGGCCTCCAAGGATTTGATGAGTGAAATCGAGGGCATGATGGCCCAATTGGACGTCGCCTCCAACCGGGACCAAAAAGTCTATGTCTTCCACATGAACAATGGCGACACCATGCAGGACTTGCAGGTGCTCCAAAGCATGTTTGGCGGCTCCACCAGCAGTTCCGGAGCGCGCGGGGGGACCGGCACCTCCACCACGGGCAGCGCCCTGGGAACGCGGGAAACCCAAAACGCCTCCTCCTCCGGCACCGGCAGCACCACCACCGGCGGCAGCAGTGGTGGCATCGGCGGCGGCATGGGCGGCGGCGGCAACCGCGGCGGATACTAATCGTCAACCCGTTTAAATATTTTAACAATTTATGAATACACATTTTTATAAAAAAACCTCCGCTGGCATCCTGATGGGACTGCTCAGCTCGGCCCTGTTCGTTCACGCCCAGGGCTTTGGCGGCGGCCGGGGCGGCGGCGGTGGTGGTGGCGGCGGCGGCTTTGGCGGCTTTGGCGGGGGTGGCTTTGGCGGCGGCGGGAACCGCGGTAACGCCGGTTCCACCGCCACCGGCCAGTATAACAACAACGGCCAGGTTGGTTCCGCCACCTTTGCCGTGGACCCGGACACCCACACCATCACCGTCGTTGCCGATGAGGACACCGCCCGGCAAATCCAGGAGGTCATTGACAACCTGGACCGGCCCAAGCGCCAGGTGCTCATCAAGGTCGTCTTCCTGCAGGTGACCCATAATAATTCTCTCGATCTGGGGGTGCAGGGCGGCTGGGCCGGCCCCGCCGGCAATTCCTCCGTCAGCGCCGCAAACGCCTTTGGCCTCTCCCAACTGAATTCGGCCTCGGCCACTTATAATGCGTTGGGGCAGCAGACCCCGGCTACCACGTATCAATCACCGACGCCCTCGGGCAATAACGGCGGGTTTTACCAGATTATCGGCAAAGATTATCAGGCCACCCTCCAGGCCCTCGCCCAGCAGGGCAAGGCCGAAATCCTCGCCCGGCCCTCCGTTTTGGCGCGGGACGGTCAATTGGCGGAAATCGTCGCGGGTCAAAGCATTTATCTGCCCAGCGGGGTGAGCTTTGGTTCCGTCGGCACCAGTTCCTCCACCACCATTCCCACCATCAACGGCAACTATCAGAACGTCGGCATTCAATTGGATGTCACCCCGTATATTGGCGCCAACAACCTGGTGGAAATGATTCTGGTCCCGCAAAACACCTCCGTTGACACCTCCACCCCGGGACAGGTGATCACCAGTGCCAGCATCTTTTCCTCCGCCATTTACGCCCCCAACATTAACAAAACCTCCGCCAATACGGTGGTGGTCACCCCGGATGGTCAACCCGTCGTCATTGGCGGTCTGATTCAGGACGTCCGGTCGTCCAACGTCAGTCAGGTGCCCGTACTCGGCGACATTCCGGTGTTGGGGAATCTCTTCAAATCCACCACCAAGAGTAAGCAAAAAGAAGAATTGGTGATCTTCATCACCCCGCACATTGTCCAGGCGGCGGACCAACTGGCGGCGGTTTCCAGTCATGAGCAGACCCAGTCTTCTGAGTTCGTGACCAATGCCTTTAACGAACAGGAACTCAACCAGTTTCTGGATAAATTGCCCGCCCGGAAGAGTCATTAACCAACGCCGGCCGGCCCCAACCCTCCCAACCATGCCCACCCCACGCCGCAGCGCTCTTATTTTCGGGCTCCTGCTCGTCGTCTGGCTCCTCGTCGTCGGCTGGCAGATCGAGGAACACTTCCGGGTGCAGGAAGCGGCCAAAGCCGACCTGCGCAACCGTTCCGAGGAGATCGCCAAAACCCTCAGCGCGGTCATTCGGGGCATGATTTTCCGGGGCGGCGTCCTCCAGCAACGGCTTGAACCGGTGCTGGAGGAGCTGGTCAACGGCCGCACCAACCAACTGGTCAAATCCAGCGAACTCCTCTCCGTCGTCCTCCTGAACGCGGCCAGTGAACCGGTCGTCAGCGCCGGCAACCCCATTGATATTTCGCACATCGAACTGTCGCCGGATGGCGTGTGGGGCCCCCGCACGGTCACGTTCGTCAACCCCGTCGAAGGAGCGCGCGTGCCCCCGGAAGAAGGCACCAACCTCCCCACCCCCGTCGTGATTCCCTATCCCGAATCCACCAACGCGCTGCGCGGTGGCGGCCGGGACTTCCCCCGGCGTGGACCGCCCCCGGATGATGGCCGTCCGTTCCCACCGCCGGACGCCGCCGGCACCAATGCCCCCGCCGGCTCGGACACCAATGGCAGTATGCGGGCGGAAACCGACCAACCACCCCCGGGACCACCCCCGGACGGCGAACCCCGCCCCCGGGGAAACCGCGATAGCGGCCGGCGTCCCCCCTGGCTGCGCGGGATGACGGAAAAAGACTACCAGGCCTTCATCAAAAGCCATGAATTACACGGTTTGGTGCTGGCCATGTCCACGGAAAAAATCCGGGCCATCAGCCAGGAAGACCTCTGGCTGCGGTATGTCATTGTTTTTTTTGCCGGGATCTCCGCCCTCGGGTTGGGGCTGGCCTTGAGCAGCCTCGCCAAAACCACGGAACTCCAAATCCGCCTCATCCGGGCCAGCGAATTAAACTCCCACCTGCGCGAAATGAACCTGGCCGCCGCCGGCCTCGCCCACGAAACCCGCAATCCCCTCAACATCATTCGCGGCATGGCCCAAATGCTCTCCAAGGCCCCGGATTCCACCCCCGAGATTCACGATAAATCCCTCGCCATCGTCAATCAGACCGACAAGGTCACCGCCCAACTCAACGAATTCATCAACTACTCCCGCCCGCGCGAAGTCCGGCGCATCCGCCTGTCCCTGTCCCTGGCCATCAACGAAGTCGTCCGCACCCTGGGCTTTGACATCGAGGAGAAAAAACTCACCATCGAATCCACCGGCGACCCCGTGTTCATCGAGGCCGACGAACAATTGTTGCGGCAGGTGTTGTTCAACCTGATCATGAACGCCGTCCAGGCCGTGGGCGTCAACGGGCGCATCCAGATCGTCACCCGCAAAGCCGGGGCCGCCGAGGCGGTTTTGGAAATCCGCGATGATGGCACCGGCGTGCCGGCCGAGAACCGCGAGGAAATCTTCAAACCCTACTTCACCACCAACCAAAAAGGCACCGGCCTGGGGCTGGCGGTCGTCCAGCAGATCATCCTGGCCCACGGCTGGGAAATCGTCTGCCTGCCCAACGAGCCCAAAGGCGCCGTCTTCCGCATCTCCCATTTGAAACTAAAGGCGTAAGTTCCCGTCACTCCTTCAATTTCAGGGCCTGGAGATTCATGGTCCCGGAAACCACCCGGTAAAAAATCAAATCGTCCCCCCGCACCCCGTAAAAAATGATCCACCGTTCAAAATGAGTGACGCGCCAGGAGCGGATGCCGGGAAATTTCAGGTCCATCCGGGCGCGGCCCGCCAGCGGTGTGCCGTTCAGAAAACCCAGCGTTTCCCAGAGGGCCTCATGCCAGGCGTCGGCAATCTCCGCCCCGGCATGTTCCAACAGGTAAAACTCTTCGCGGGCCACATCTTCCAAAAATTCGGGACGGTATGTCAAATTCATGCCGCCTGCTTCCGCTTGCCAAATTTCTCCCGGGCCGTTTGGCGGGCCGTATCCAACGCCGCCCGGGTCAACCGCTGCTCCGGCCCGCTGTTAACCGCCTGCTCAATCAACCGGTTGACCGCGGCCGTCGTGTATCGTTCATCCAGATCGAAACTCCGCTGGATGCGCGCCATGGCCTCCTGGTTTAAAGAACGAAAATTAGCGCTGGCCTCGCGTTTCAATTGCGCGTGCAGGTCCGCCGGAATATCCTTTAACGTAATGCTGGGCATGACCTCAAAACCATAATGCAACCATTCTGGTTGTCAAGCGTGAGCGCGGAAACGGGAAACCACGGGGCGCATCTCAGTTTTTGTACATGGAATATGTCGCCCCTGACGGGGCTGGGCTTATTATGGCATTTTACTACAAATCGGTCGCGCCTACGGCGCTGGAAGGATGGCGCGAATCCGCCAAGCAACGTTCCTGCCAGCCCCGTTAGGGGTGGAATATTTGTAGAAAACCACCGAAAAAGCGTAAAAGCCCCGTCAGGGGCGACCTCTTCCACCATGATTTCACAAAAACTGAGATGCACCCGGGACCACGCCCGCCCCGGGCGCTGCTGGCCACGCCCTCGCGGCCAGCCCTTGACCGCACGAACTCTGGCCGCGACCGTGAATGATTAAGTGCCTCGATTCTGGCGATGGATTGTCCCATCCAGCCGCAACCAGCCGGATGCCAGGCACAGAGCGAAATAGCAATTTTATGACTATAAACCATTGACAATATGCATTTTTATGCTTATCTTGAGGCGGCAAGATAACTAAATAAATATGCTCCCTCTTCCCCCGAGGACACGATACTGTGCTGGAGCCCCCCTCCGCGAGTCGCCCCGGCCGCTGACGCTGGCGAACCTTGGAACCTCCGCGCCACATCATTTGGACTGGCAAACTTCCGCAGGGCGTCCCTGCTCTGTGGTTCAATGGGTCGGTCCAACCCGGTCAAGGTCAGTCAAGGCGTTCCCTACCACCCGACGCCCCAGACCCGACGCCCCAGACCCGAAACCCCAGACCCGAAACCCAACTCCTCCCGCCAACGGAAACTGCTTTTGCCCACCCGTCACTTAGTTTAATTTTCCCCCATGCCGCCTGACATGCCCCGAACGCCCGTCGAATCTCCCCGCATCCTCATTGTGGATGACGACCCCGGCCAGCGCAGCCTGCTCGACTCGTTTTTGAGCAGCCAGGGGTTT
>Ga0302201_10003801_pt1 | contig 11121 bp, 7 predicted proteins | sample II_Bog_N3_2_FD_194586 | JGI IMG/M metagenome (GOLD analysis project Ga0302201, IMG submission 194586) | Peat permafrost microbial communities from Stordalen Mire near Abisko, Sweden - II_Bog_N3_2 | ecosystem: Environmental > Terrestrial > Soil > Wetlands > Peat | place: Sweden: Abisko, Stordalen...
AACTCCCACTGCCGCTCACTCAACAACTCAAACCGCTTCTTGCTCATGCAAGAAGTTAATCAAACTACCCGCCTCATCCAAAAGTCCCGAGCTTGAGGCCGAACCTATTTATGAAACACGCTCTAATAACTTTCTCATTCAATCCTCCGTATGCTGATCAATCTTTGTGACGTGTTACGTCGTGAAGCTATCGGCTAGGCGAGGCGGCTTCGGAACCAGCGCGACCTCCAAATATGTCGAAAACTAAGGCCTTCAGTCCCAATACCCAAACAGCCGTGAGAAAGATTCGGCGGAGCCACAAATTGCCGATGCGGATAGCAAATCGTGCCCCTACCAAAGCTCCCACAAACATGGTGGCACCGAGAATCAGGCCGAGCCTGTAGTTGACTAGCCCGTGCCACATAAACACACTGGTAGCGATGGCGGAAGAGAAGACATTCATCAGCTTGGTTGTGGCGATGGCCTCGACGAATGTAAACCTGAAGGCCGCAACATATACGGCTGTCAGGATCGTGACGTAGCCCCCGCTGAAGAAGCCACCATAGATGCCGAGCAGGAACGTCAAGGCGTAGCCCGCGATCTCGGCCCCGGCAGACGGAGCAATCGCTGACTCCTGCATCCCAGATTTGCGATAGACCACTGAGAAAGCTGCTACTGCGATGACAGCAACCGACACGATCATGGGAACAGAGCGAGTGGGCACCCTTAGGAGCAGGAACGCGCCTATGACAGAGCCGAGCAACGTCAGGCTGACCAACATCGGAAGCCGCTCGCGGTTCATATCCGGGCTGCGGAGGAACGGCAACGTCCCGCCAACACTCATGAAGGTCAGGGCAAACATATTGGTTGCAAGCGCGGTTCGCGGCTCAATATGGAACTGAAACATCGCAGGAACTGTAATCAGAGACGTACTACCCGTGACGACACTGATCGCGCTCGTCAGAAAGAAGATGACCACGAGCCATACTGTATGAACGCCTGTCATGTTTCAGTCTCCAGAATCGTCTTGAAGCATTCGGCCTAAGCAGGAGACTGTTTGAGCCGACGGAGCGCAGCGATCATTGCGTCGATATCGTCGTAATTGTTGTAGAGCGCAAGCGACGGTCGCACCGTCGTCTCCTGGCCAAAGCGGCGAAGAGTTGGCTGCGCGCAGTGATGGCCAGACCGGACAGCGATGCCCTCACGGTTCAGGGCAGCGCCAACGTCCTCCGTCTTGTAGCCTTCGAGCACGAACGAGAGGACGCCTGCCTTCTCCTTAGCTGTACCGATGATGCAGAGACCCGGAATCTTCTGCAACTCCTGCGTGGCATAGACCAGCAGTTCGTGCTCGTGGCGGGAGATGTTCTCCATGCCGATCACGTCGAGATAGGCAATTGCAGCACCGAGCCCGACCGCGTCTGCGATGTTTCCCGTGCCGGCTTCAAAGCGGAATGGCGGCGGCTGATAGATGGTCTTCTCGAACGTCACATCAGCGATCATGTTGCCGCCACCCTGCCAGGGAGGTGAGTCTGCTAGCGCATCCGGCTTGCCGTAGAGGACGCCAATGCCGGTTGGCCCAAAGACCTTGTGGCCGGAGAAGACGTAAAAATCGGCATCGAGGCTTTGGACATCGACGCGCATATGCGAGACCGCCTGGGCACCATCGACCAGCACACGCGCTCCGTAGCGGTGTGCCATTTGTACCATCTGTTGGGCGGGCGTGATAGTGCCGAGTGCATTCGAAACATGCGTGAAAGACACGAGCTTGGTGTGCGTGCTCAGCAGTTTTTCATATTCGTCGAGAAGGATTTGACCACTGTCGTCGACGGGGATAACACGCAGGATTGCGCCCTTCTCCGCAGCCAGCATCTGCCAGGGAACGATGTTGGCGTGGTGTTCAATCCAACTGATGACGATCTCGTCGCCCTTGTTGATATGCTGACGGCCCCAGCTCTGTGCGACCAGGTTGATGGCCTCGGTAGCTCCGCGGACGAAAACGATCTCCTTAGATGACGACGCGTTGAGGAAGTGCGCAACCTTCTCGCGGGCGTCCTCGTAGGCATCCGTGGCGCGGGCGGCGAGGTCGTGCGCGGCGCGGTGGATGTTCGAGTTCTCATGCTCATAGAAATATTTGAGCCGGTCAATGACTGCCTGCGGCTTCTGCGTGGTGGCAGCATTATCCAGCCAGATCAGGGGACGGCCGTTTACCTTCTCTCGCAGGATCGGAAAGTCATTGCGGATCGAGGTCACATCAAACTGACGCCGAATAGAGCCGAGCTCGGGCACTACAACAGGAGCGAAACTCTGCGCGGGCTGGGACGTGGAGGCGACGGGTTGTGAGAGTGCACCCGCACCTTCGAGAAAGTAAAGCGGCGAAAGAGCGCCCAGCGCGAATCTGGCAAAGTCGTCCGTCCCCAGCGCAGCCAGAGGCGGGATGTTGGGTAGCGACGCCTCGAAACTAGGAAAAGGCACACTGAACTCTGGCAACGGCAGGCTGAAGGGCGACACCGAACTGAGAGGTGCCGTAGGCTGAGCGATGCCAACTTGCGACGGGAGTAAGGGCGAAGACGGCACGGTAACGCCGAGCGGGGAGAGATAAGGAGTTCCCGTGAAGGATGTTACCTCCGCGGGAAACCCGGCAGGCAGACCGCCGCCTGCTAGCCGCGCGATATCCGCCTCGCTGGGGATCTTATCAGTCGAAGGAAGCGAAGGCATGGATGGAGCGGGAAAACCGAACTGGGGTTGTCGCATTTCCGTGCCGGGGATCACCGCCGAATAAGACGAAGGAAAGCTGGGTGAGCCCGACATAGTGGGTAATCCAGGCAGGCCAGAAACCTCAGGTTGAGATAAGCCTGAAAATGCTTGCCCTGTCTGGTTCGGCAGTGCGCGGAATATCTCGTTTGCCATCTGCGTCAGCGTTGCGACGTCGGGCAAGGCTGAGCCTACCGCCGACTTCGCCTGCGCAACCGCATCCTCATCGAATTGGAAGCCGGAATTACTTGTACTCATAGTAGTTACCGACCTCTACGTTCTCGAGCACGCCGAGAGCATCTTCCGTCAGCACCGCGGCCGAGCAGTAGAGCGAGACGAGGTAGGATGCAATGGAGTTGCGATCGATACCCATGAAACGAACCGACAGACCGGGTGTCTGTTCGCCAGGCAGACCAGGCTGGAAGAGGCCGACGACGCCCTGACGCTTCTCACCGGTGCGCAGCAAAAGGATGTTGCTCTTCCCTGCCTCATCGACGGTCAGCTTGTCCGAAGGAATTAGCGGGACGCCACGCCATGTAAGAAAGGGAGATCCGAAGATGGTCGCCGTGGGTGGAGGAACGCCGCGCCGAGTGCACTCTCGGCCAAACGCCGCGATGGCGCGTGGATGTGCCAGGAAAAATGCCGGCTCCTTCCAAATCTTCGAGAGAAGCTCGTCAAAATCGTCCGGGGTCGGAGCACCCTTGCGCGGCTTCACGCGAGATTCCGCCGCCACGTTATGCAGCAGCCCGTAATCGGAGTTGTTGATCAGTTCATGCTCCTGGCGCTCCTTGACCTTTTCCACCGTGAGCCGAAGCTGCTCGCGAATCTGGTCGTAGGGATGGCTGAAGAGATCGGAGACGCGAGTATGCACGTCCACAATCGTGGAGATAGCACTCAGCGTGTATTCGCGCGGCTTCTCTTCATAGTCCACGAACGTCTGCGGCAGCTTCCGCTCGTCCCGAGCGCCACAGGCAACGTCAATCTCCTGATCGTTCTTGGCCTTGTTGACGCGATACGTGCCCGATTCAACTGGCACCCACGAGAGCAACTGAACCAGCCAACGGGGAGTGATGGCAGTCAGTTGTGGCGGCGTCTTTGTGGTGTTGGCTAACTTGCGTGCTGCTGCATCCCCAAGGGCCCGGCGAGTTTCGGTGGTGGGCATCGTTGTTACTCCTTTAGTTCTTGCGTTTGCGAATGACGTTGCTTGGTTCAGTGAAATCGTCGTAGAAGTCTATTCTAGAGTCCTCGCAGCGCTGCACAGGCACGATCAAGCGCCTCCGGCTGCTTTCCGAAACAAAAGCGCAGTAAGTTCTCTCCGCCACCGGAGGCAAAGAACGCGGAACCGGCAACGCTGGCGACACCAGTTGAGGCAAGCAGGTTACGAGCCTTATGAGCTGCGGTTTCTCCCGGGACTCGGCTGGCATCGGCCAGAACGTAGTAGGCTCCAGCCGGAATGGACGGCGTAAGACCGGCGTCGCTCAAAGCCGCGCAAAGTTGGTCACGCTTCTGCTGATATTCGGCAGCGAGCTTATCGTAGTAAGCGGCCGGCAGGCCGATCAGGCCAGCAGCCACTCCATATTGCAACGGACCGGGGGCGCAGATGTATACCAGATCGTGGAAGTAACCGATTGTTGGGATCCATTCCCTACTGGCTGCGAGATAGCCAATACGCCATCCGGTGACGCTGAAGGCCTTCGAAACACCAGAGATAGTAACGGTGCGCTTGGACATTCCAGGAAGCGTGGCAAGGCTCACGTGGCGATTACGGTCAAAGATAAAGTGCTCGTATATCTCGTCCGTAAAAACGAAGAGATCGTGCTCGATGGCAATATCCGCGATGGCCTGCAGTTCGTCGACCGAGAATACCTTGCCGGAGGGATTGGACGGCGTATTGACGATGACGGCTCGCGTGCGCGGTGTAATGGCCTTCCGCAAACGGTCGATGTCTAGATGCCAGTTCGGCGGGTCGAGTGGAACAGCCACGGGCACGACTCTAAGGGAGAGCATCGTATTCCAGTGGTACCCATAAAAGGGCTCGAAGAGAATGACCTCGTCTCCCGGATCGAGCAGCGCCAGGCTCGCAGCATAGAGCCCGCCAGTAGCGCCTGCGGTCACCAGAATTTCCGCATCAGAATTCGCCCGAATGCCGTTGTACGCAGCCAGCTTACCAGCGATGGCGTCACGCAGTGCCGCGATGCCGTCGAGGCGGGTGTACGTGTTCAGGCCTTGTTCGATTGCCTCGATTCCACGCTGCGCTACGAGCGGAGGAAGTTCGGTATCGCAGACTCCTTGCGCGAGATTGACCCCACCGACGCGCTCGCACTCGACGGACATCGCCCGAATCTCGGACTGAACGATCAGGGGGGCAATCTGGCTCAGGTGGCGCTGTCTGATAGCTGTTGGCACGAGCTGGCCTTTTCAGAATCTCAGGTTGTTGGTGAAGAGACGGTCAGCCGGTCGTCGAATACAAATCTGACGATAACCAAGTGCATGAGCAGATTCCGGACTGTGATTCTCGGCTAACGCAAAGAGGGAGGCGTCGCTATTGCTCTACGAGCATAAAGCCAAGGCCACAGACAAACAGTCGACTATCGACAACAAGCACCGGGATAGTTGGAGGCCCGCCTCATCCGCGTCTGGGAGACGGCGGCAGAACTAAGGCGGGCTGGACTGGTCTGCATAAAAGTAATCTATAGACTCGAAGCGCTGCCGGTCAAGTCATGGGATCAGCCGGCTGGACTCAGACCCGTGAATACCACAGCAAGATGGGGCGAATGTGTACCTTTCTCAGAATGAGAACTTCGCGGCAATCTGAATCAGCCGAGGAGCAGCTGCGCTGTCGATTTTGCCGAAGCTGGGATCTCCTCTTTGTCCATCTACTGATGTTGGCCCGTAGAACTGCGTGTGGTTGAAGGCGTTGAACGCTTCCGCACGAAACTCGATCGATTTCGCCTCTGCGATGCGCAGGCTCTTTTGCAGGGTCAGGTCAAAGTTCTCGATTCCGGGGCCGTAGAAGTTTCGGCGCTTTGCGTTGCCGAGCTGACCGAGAATCTCCTCGGGGAAGAGTGACGTGTTGAACGCTGGACGACCATTGCGACCATCCCTATTGATCTTGAGTGGCCCGGGGACATAGCGCGGCGTATCCAGCAGGTAGTTATTTGCACCATTGCCTAGTGTTCCGAGCAGTGAGTTATCCGTGTTATCGAACAAGGTTACGGGAAACCCGGTGGTGAAACGAGTTGCGCCGGAGAGACTCCACTGTTCCGTGAGTCGATTGCTCCTGCGAAGGAGCGTGGCCAGCGGCAGAGCCAGCGAATAGCTGCCGACGACGGCATGCTTCATATCCCAGGCCGAAATAGCCCGACTCTGGCGAGGATCGATGGGATTGAGTTGCTCACCGAGGTTCGATCCCTGATCAATCGACTTGGCGTAGGTGTAACTCACAAGGAACTGCGAGCCGTGATGCTGATAGCGGAGTGACGTCTCAAGTGCGTTATAGGCCGAGTTCGCAATAGATCTATCCGCTGTATTCTCTCCGTAGTTTGGCCCTTGACCTACGCGCGTTCCCTGCACCGCCTGTCCGAAGCTATTTGTATAGGGAGAATCCTCCCCGAAAGGACCGCAGCCAGAGAGGCTGAGGCATAACGCGGGGTTCCCGGGATTGGCCGAAACAAGCGCGAGAATGTGATGCCCCTGATTGCCGACATAGCTTACAGTCAGCAGGGTGTCTCTCGCTATCTGCCGCTGAATGGAAAGCATGTAACTCTCTGTGTAGGCAACACGATTGTTGTGGTCGAAGAACGGGTCTGCAGCAAGAGGCAGGAAATTAGACCAGTTAACTGACGTGTCTGGATTAGTCACAGAGACTGCATGGGAGGGAAACGGGAAAGGAAACCGCTGTATGTTGTCGACGCCCGTGGCCGCGGTGATGAACGGCGTTGCCAATAATGGCGGACCAGGGCTGAGATAGTTAAATCCAAACGGTGGGACTGAGTACATGATGCCCGTGGCCAGACCAGGATACGCGGTGTAGAAGATTCCATAACTAGCACGAATGCTGCTCTGTCCGGAGTCTCCGAAGATGCGGTTGAAGAGTCCCCGCTCGAATCTCGGCGTGTAGGCGAAACCGATTCTTGGTGCAAAGTTTTTCTCGCTGGTTGGAGCGAGCGTCCTAGGAACGCCGGGGTCGCCCGCTACAACTAGTCCAGAAGGTGCTCCTGGGTAGAGTGTGGATTGCGCTCCTGCGATGTAGGTTTGGATCTGATTGTATTTTTCCCACCAGGGCATGATGACGTCCCAGCGCAGACCGGCGTTGACTGTGAGGCTGCTATTGAGCCGCCAGCTGTCCTGCGCGTAGGCGCCGACGTATCGGTTGCGCAGATAGACTGGCTGCCCAGACGATTGGGTGTAGTTGCTGGGAGTTCCGAGCAGGAGATCGGCGTATGGGTCGCCGGTTTCAGTTCCGTTGATGTTGAATGTTCCGTTGAAGGTGGCGTTGGGATGTTCGTTGATCTGATCGAGATGGAATTGGACACCAAGTTTCAAGGTGTGTGAGCCAATAACGCGAGAGAGTCCGTCGCTCAGATAGTAGGTGTTGTTGACTTGGGTGAGGTTCGTGATTGGGACGCCCATAACAAAGGTGGGAAAGGTGATGTTTTCCACGCCTTCAAACTGGGGTGCCTGCACGTAGATGCCATCGGGACCAGAGGAGAAGCCCTGCGAAGCGAGGCTCATTCCGAGGCCGCCCCTGGGCTGGCCGATGATGTTGGCGTTGCGGAGAAATCCCAGATGAAGCTCGTTGACTGTATTTCCCCCGATCGGCTTGGTCGCACCAATTGAGAGGAGTTGCGCGCGACCGACGAACAGCGCGTCGAAGCCGGGAATGCTCGCGCCAGCTACGGATCCGGGATATGGATTGTTAAGGTCGTAGTCGTCCACGAAGTAGTAGGCGGAGAGCTGGCCCAGGCGGCTGTTGCCATCGATCCGAATGGAACCCTTGTCGTCGCGAACAGTCTGCGAGAAGGCCGACGTTGAGAACTGATCCGGACCTGAGTTGGGCGATGGGATGTATTGAAGCAGGTGCTTGGCGGGCGCGGCCCACGCACTTTGCGGGATGTTGCCGTCCGGAAAGACGGTTGTGTACGCATCTCCGGCGTGGACAGAGCGGCCCAGCGCCTGGGTAAGTAGAGACGCCAGATATGGACCACTGACTGAACCCGTAAGATCGTCGAAGTTGCCCTTGCGCTGGGCAAGAGTGGGCACGGAGATGTTTCCCGTGGAGATGCCTTGGGTCGTCTGCGTCTTCTGATAGTCGGTAAAGAAAAAGATCTTATCGCGCCGGACAGGTCCGCCGATTGTGCCTCCGAACTGGTTCTGGTTGAAGGCGGACCTAGTGGGGTCAAAGTAGCCTCTTGCATCGAGACTCGTGTTGCGGAAGAACTCGAAGGCATCCCCGTGGAAAGCATTGCTTCCGGACTTGCTAACGACCGTGACGATGCCTCCGTCATAGTTGCCGTACTCGGGATCAAAGTTCGACGTGAGGACGCGGAACTCTTCGATGGAATCCAGGTCTGGAATGATGGAGGTTCCACCGTTCATGTGCTCCTGAACATCGATTCCGTTCACCATGAAGCCGTTGGCGGACTCACGCTGACCATTGATGGAGAGATTGCCAGGGTTGAGGCCTCCCGATGGGTCGATGCCGCCAGTAACACCTGCCATGATGACAGAGCTCGGCAGGAGGGTCGACACGGGAGCCACTCCGGGTTGGATGGCGAGCAGATCAGTGTAGCTTCTTCCGTTCAATGGGAGGGCCGTCATTTGGGCACCGGATACAACCTCGCCAAGATGCGTAGCGGAAGACTCCACCTGCACTTCGGAATCGATGGATACAGTGATCGAGTCCGAGACGGTACCCATATCTAGGACGATGTCTACCCGGAGCTGTGCGTCGGTATCAACCGCGAGGCCCGCCTTCTTCCGCGGCGCGAATCCAGTTGCGCCGACGGTTAGATCGTAGCGGCCGACTGCGAGATTAGGGAAGGAATAAAAGCCCAATCTATCGGAGATAGCCTGATAGGTTGCGTGCTGGTCGGCGTTGACCAGCTTGAGCGTCGCCCCGGCAATCATGGCACCGGTTGGATCGGTAGTGACGCCAGAAATGCTGCCTCCGGTGGCCGCCCTCGCAGAGCCTGTAGCAAAGAAGAGATACAGGAGCGCTAGAAAGTAGCGCATCGTTTTCTTGGTAGTGCCGACACTATTCATTGGAAGCATAGCCTCAGATGGCTGGCATACCGGCACGTCGATCCGGAGAGCATCCAGCTTGCCGCATTTTTTAGTGGGAGGGCTTGGCACCTGCTGCTGCAATACGAGTGCGCGGCTGAGGGGTCAATACATCCTCACCCGGATCCGGGCATGGCTTGATGGTGCATTTGCTCTCGTTGGTCGGCGTCGTCCTGGTGTAGTTATGAAAAAAGTCGGCATCGCCTGGAACCGCATAGACAACGACCTGCCTCCCGAGCGTGTATTCGTCGGTCGTCGGGATGATCTTTGTTGCGTCAGCACCCAGCCATTGAGTCAAGTACGCCTTAACGTTGACCGCGCGATACGCGGCCACATCGCTAAAGCGTATATCTGCGCCGGTCATGTCTTCGCCTTCGCGCTCCATGCCGCGGTCAGCCTCTTCGTGGTCATACAGAGGGTGCGAGATGCCAACGAGGACCAGCTTGATATTCGGCGTATCCTTTAGCCTCTTCGCTGCTTGCTCGAGGCACGGAAGCGCTTCATCCTCAACACGGGCCGGCAGCTTCGGATCCTTGTTGAAGTCGATGGTGCATACCTTCTCGACACCTGCCGCCAGGGGAAGACGCTGCGCATATGAAGGAACTGAGGCTATGCCCCCTAGAATCGAGGCTGCCATAAGTGATGAGGGTAGAAGTCCGAACGTGCGCATAAGATGATTCCCTTTCTAACTCGATTGAATGAATGTGCTGGGAACTACCAGCAATGAGATCTGCCAGTAGTTCCCCAGAGAAGCAGGCGCATCAGTTGATCGACTCCAAGCCGGGAACGTCGTTCCCTCCGGGAATTAGACCTTCGTGGCAGGCCTCCTCCCAGAGTTCGAACTTGGATTGCGTCTCCTCGGTGACAGGACCGTCCGGGACACCGCCGTCGCCGCCAAAGTAGCCTCGCTTCTCATCAAAGCCAAACGTCCACGGCTTTGTGTAGACCGATGGATCGTCAAAGGTGGCCTCGTACCGGAAGTGATCCGCGTCTGTGAACTTGAAGCGTTCGACATGATGTACCTTATCGCTTGAGAAGTCTCCAGCCCGGCTGAGACGTCCCTTTGCGTTGTTGCTTGTAGTGTCCACGACCAGGGTAGTTCCCTCCCAGTGGCCGCGGGAGTCGCCCATCCACAGCTTCAAAGCGCTGTCGATGTGCGGACGGTTGTCCAGGTAGATGATCCGATAGACCTCAGATCCTGAGTACACCAGGACTACGTAGCCGGGAAACTGTTCAATCGTGACGTCGTGCCATGTAAATTGGCGAACGGCGCCCAGAGGCCAGCACCGTTGCTGGGGATCTATGTCGCCGTAACGAGCCGGAGCATAGTAGTGCGCGAAAAGATCCTGCTCATGTGCAAGAGCCTCGGGCGTGTAGGGGATGTCGTAATTGTCCGTGTCCACGATCCTGCTGGGAGCATTGCGCGCCATCCTCGGTCCACGTGCGGCTCTCTGGCCACCTGGTCCAGGTGCGGCTCCATCTCCCTGGCCGCCAGCAACTCGCTGACCATCTCCCCGCGCTCCTTGGCCTCCTGCACCTGCCTGATCGGCCGCCCCTCTCTGGGCGCGGTTCCCTCGCTCCGGCGCAGGAGGTTGCCCGTTGACGACGCCTGGAGGATTACCGTTGCCACGCTGTCCTGCCACGTGCCCATCGGGCCCCGCAGGCGGCGGACCACCGGCGTTCGAGGTCCCCGCTGCCGGCCTTGGCCCTGGGGGCGGCACGCAGTTGACATCGCCATTGGTGGGGTTGGTCAGGCACCCCATGCCGTAATAGACCGTTGTCCAAGTACCTTGAACATCCGGCTGCCCGTCGCTCAATAGTTTTGGTTTCCATGGCTTCGGCGGGATGTTGGCTTTAGCCGTAGGCAGACTGGGGGAAGCTGTCTGGGCAAACCCATGGGTGCAGATTGCAACCACCAGAACCATGCCGATCGACAGCCTCACTGTTTGACTAATCTGTTGCTTGTTCACTTGTAGGTCTCCTGTCTCATTGCCATCGCTGGCTGGAATCGTTGTGGCTACGGATAATACTTGTCGATCGGGAAGGCGTAGCAGACATAGTCCAGCAGTTGAAAGTTCTTCTCTTTGTGCCGGTACAGAATGAGGTCGA
>Ga0302201_10003812_pt1 | contig 11096 bp, 8 predicted proteins | sample II_Bog_N3_2_FD_194586 | JGI IMG/M metagenome (GOLD analysis project Ga0302201, IMG submission 194586) | Peat permafrost microbial communities from Stordalen Mire near Abisko, Sweden - II_Bog_N3_2 | ecosystem: Environmental > Terrestrial > Soil > Wetlands > Peat | place: Sweden: Abisko, Stordalen...
CCGTGAATGTCCTGCCGTGGGTTAATCTGGCATCACTTGTCTTGGATGGGGCTCTGGTGACCGCCTCACTGGTCCTGCTCTGCATGGTGAGTGGCTGGAGTGCCGAGGAACTGCCGGTCAAAGGCAGGCAATCCATTCTTCCATGGTTCCTGTTTGGATTGGCACTCGCTGTCACGACACTCTTCTACTATCCAATTGGCTGGTTGTTTCCGCTTGCTGTGGCAGTTCGTCTTTACCGGCAGGGAGTGAAGAGATTTTCCTGGAAGGGCGCTTCCATCACTTTTGTACTGCTGATCTTGGGCTGGATCTTCCCACTGTATTGGAATGCCCGCCATGACTGGATTCAGTGGAGTAGTGTGGCGCGGGGATTTGATAGTTACGCTGTTGGAGGATGCACTCTTTCTCTTTCAATCTGTATCGCTCTCTCCGCTCTGATCGTGCCTGCTCTCGTGTTCCTTGCAGCAGAGGGAGTTTGGTGGAGACGGGTGATGACACTGCTTCTTCTCGTGGCGGTTCTGGGAAGTGGCTGGGTGTTCGCCATGCCTTCGCGACTGCCAGAGAATGTACCCTCCCCACTTGGTGTGCAGGGGGTAGGGGAATTGGCCCGTGAAGTAGTGGCCCTCAGGAAAGAGCGACCCGATGCGAAGGGAGAGGAATCCTTCCTGATAGCGCAATCCTCGGGTCTCGCTGCCCTGCTGGGAGAGAAAATCATTCTTGCTTATCCCGAGCGCCCCGGTGCCCCTTCGGTCTTTGTGGCCGAATCACCCAGCATGAACAGCTCCTATGCCCTCTGGCCGAGTTATGCCGATGCGGATGCACCGACCGTGAAGGACATTCTCTACAGTGAGGAAAAAACAGCGAGTCCCTTCCTAGGACGCAATGCCCTCTACATCACCGCCGAGGCTCCAAACGAACTTCCCCAGACAATTAAGGGTGCCTTTGGGGCAGTCGGCCTGCTTCAGGAAGTTCCGCTCACGAAGAACGGAGAGAGCGAAGTAATTCGAATTTATCAATGCGAGACATATCGCGGCCTCTCCCTGTAAGGGGTGGGGGCTTGGGATATTGGCGGATAGCTGCGTTGTTGCTCGCTTGCAGTATTCATTGATACCGCTGCACTCTCACGCCTTGCTTTCCATCCAATCTTCCTGCGCCCATTCAACAACGATTCTTTAACCCAGAAGGTTGGGAAAGTTCTGAAAATCCCTACCGTCTCACTCTCTGGATTTTCGACTCTCGTCTTTAGACTCAGCTACGCCCCTACGCCCGCCGCTTGATCGCGATCCGCTTCAGTTTCGCCTCAATCTGCTGACTTTCGGTGACGAGATCGGGATCGTCGCGGTAGGCAGTGTGCACCAGTCTGCGGTCGTAGGAATTCAGAGGTTCCGTATCGATAGGTCGTCCGTGAACCCTGACGGCTTCGGCGAGCTGTCGGATCCGATAGAGAAAAGCATCATCGCGCATGTCGCGGTGATGTTCGACATCGACGATGACTCGCGGAGCCTCGGGATTGTTGGCCAGGAGGATGCGGTTCACAAGAAACTGGAGGCTCTCCAATCGTCCTTCCCGACGACCAATCAGACTCGCCGGATCATTCGTTCTGACTTGGAGGATGATGTGACCATCCTGTTCCGTTTCCTCGATTTCAACAACGAAATCGAGGTGTCCGAGGAGGGTGTCGAGGATTTCCTTGGGGGATTGGTTCATCGCTCGATGTGATGTTGGATAAGACTCAGCGTTTTCGGTTTCCGCCAGTTCCTTTTCCACCACTGCCCTTGGGTTTGGAGATTGTTTCGAGCGTGGGGAGGGGCTGGTTTCGTGTGTAGTACATCTGGGCAATAGAGAAGAGATTCTGAGTTGTCCAGTAGAGAGCGAGACCTGAAGCGTAGTTGTAGGCAAAGGAGAGGAAGATCACCGGCATGAAATACATCATCCTCTGCTGCATGGCATCGCCGCTCTTTGGGGAGATCACCATCAACCAGAGCATCGTGCCGGCCATGATGATTGGCAGAAGATTGATCGGGAATCCCATGAAGTGCGCGATGGTGTCGGGCTGGGAGAGATCGGCAATCCAGAGGAAGTGACTGTTGCGCAGCTCAATTGCGCTACCGAGCATGGAATAGAATCCAAAGAAAATCGGGATCTGAACGAGCATCGGGAGACAACCGCCAAGCGGGTTCACATGATACTGTTTGTAGAGCTTCATCAGCTCCTCGTTCATCTTGGTCGGATCGTCCTTATACTTCTCCTTGAGCTCGGTCATCTTGGGAGAGAGAAGTTGCATCCTCTTCATGGAGGAAGTCGCCTTGTTCTGGATTGGCCAGAGTGCGGTCTTGATGATCAGGGTGAGAGCGATGATCGCCGCGGCATAGCTGCCTAGCACGGGCTTGAGCTGATTCATGGCCCAGAGCAGGAACTCCGAAACCCAGTGGAACATGCCGAAGTTCATCACCAGTTGCTGTTCATCCCCGAGTTTTCTGAGGGCGTAGAAGTCCTTTGGGCCAATATAAATCGCAAAGTGGCGGGTGATGGTTTCCCCGGGAGCTAGGGTCAATGGGCCGATACCAAGGCCACCCGTCACGCCGTTGATGGCGCGGCCATTGGGCGTCTCGGTGGCACTGACGGCTTCATAACGACGCGCCCAGACACCCGCACCCAACTGATCCTTCGGCGCGGTGATGATGGTGGTGAAGTATTGGCTGGTCACGGCCGCCCACTCAATGCCGGAATCAGACTGGGTGTAGAGATCGCGTGCAGCGCGGGTTTCAATCCCGATCAAGGGAATTTTCCCCGCATCAAACCAGCTGACATTGATCGATGTCATCTTCCCACCTTGGTACGAATCAAAGCAGGTGTACGTTGGCAGATCCTTGATGTGCACCGGGGCTTCCCCTCCGGCTGCGAGGCTGTAATTTGGTAGGGAGAGTGGAGTGGCGCCGCTATTCTTGAATGAGAGATCAAGTCCGACAACATATTCCTCGGGTGATCCAACGGTCTGGGGAAGAGTGAAGTTTTTGGTGATCGAAAGGCCATTGGGGGTGGCGAGCGTGAAGGTGGTGAGTGCCTTTTTCTTATCGGTCGTCATCGTGAAGCCACCGATCGGAAAACCATTGCTGTCGCAAAGAGCGCCGATTGGCAGCCCCGAATCCTTGTTTAAGTAGAGGCTGTGAAGATTAGCCCCGAGGTGAAGGAAAAGGGTGACCCCTTCAATGCCGCCGGTGTTATTGGCAAAAAGGTATTCAGCGCGGCTCGTATCGAGTGATTCACGACGAGCGGAGAGTTCGGGAATGAAGGGCGTGGCACCGGGCGTAGCTGTCGCGAGGGGAGTCAGTGCCGTGACGGGAAGTGGTGTGGCAGAGGGAGCGGCAGGCGTTGTGGAAGCAGCAGTGGCGGCTTTAGCAGCTTTCTGAGCGGCAGCCTGCTGGGCGAGATAGGGGCCGTAAGTTTTTTGATAATAATAATTATATCCAACGAGCCCTACAACGGAGAGGGCGATGGCGATCCAGGTGGTGCGGTCAAACATAAGGAAAATGGCTATAAGCTTCTAACGGCTAAAGGGTGTTGGGTGAAGGTGCTGCGTGTTCTTGGAGAGAGCGGAGGGAACGGGATCAAAGCCACCCGGGTGCCAGGGATGGCATTTTGCGATGCGCCGTACGGAGAGCCAGGAACCACGCAGGGCACCATGAAATGATAGGGACTCCAGTGCATAAGCAGAGCAGCTTGGATGAAAACGACATCCGCATCCGCTGTCACTGCAACCGGCGAGGGCGTGCAATAACGGGGAGATCAGCCACCGGTAGAGGTAGATTGGAATGCGGAGCAGGAAAGCCATGACGGTCTTAGGAGTCGGCAAAAATAGAGAGACGCGCGCCGAGACGCAACCATTCCGCGCGAAGAGTTGCGAGTGGGGCAGTGGCAGCCCCCGGTTTTGCTGTGACGACGAGCCAGAGGCCCGCTCTGAGTTTCGGGAGTTCATGCCGATAAATCTCGCGCAGACGTCGCTTCACCTTGTTTCTAATGACAGCGGAACCGACGCGTCGCGAAACAACGACAGCAGATTGGGTCGCAAATTCCTCATTGGAGAGCAGGCCCATGCGGATGAATGATCCGTGCAAACAAATGCCCTCCATGCGAACCTTCGCATGCTGGTATCCGAAACGAAGCCGCGCGGAACGCGGCATCGGAAAGGATGGCTTAGGCCTGGGTATGGCGGGCGAAATGGATCTCAACACCCTTCGGCAGGAGACGCTTGCGTCCACGCTGACGACGACGGCTTAGAATGGCGCGACCGTTTTTGGTCTGCATGCGGGCACGGAAGCCAAACTGTTGTTTGCGCGTGCGCTTGGATGGTTGATAGGTGCGCTTCATGTCGTAAAAATCTTAAATACTTGGGTCGGAGATACTGTCTGGGAGCAAGATAGGTGTCAATGAATGATTTGTCAGAAACAGAATAATTACGAAATCCTATTGCTCAATCTCATGATTCAGCCTAGCCTCTCCGCTCCACTAAGGAGACAATCAATGGCTTCTTTGGTGAACGCTTGGGGTCATAGCTCAGTTGGTAGAGCGCCTCAATGGCATTGAGGAGGTCTGGGGTTCGAATCCCCATGGCTCCACCAAGCGTTTATAAGCCTCTAGAGGCGATAGCGCGAAAAGTGAGTTTTGCTTGTGACAGTGTAGCGAGCGGTATTGTTTTACCCAAACGCGTCGATAAGTTTTACCCAAATGCCCCTCTGTAGAACGATAAGGTTTTACCCATCGCTGATAATCAACGGGTTAAGCATGGCTTTCTAAAACCGCTTGGGTAAAACAATACCGTTCAAACGAAAGATTTTTGCTTCTTTTGTCTCCAAAATGCTGGGCGAGCAATAAAGATTTACCCAAATACCGCCCGTATCCCGATGAGTAGAAGGCCCTATTATCTTGGGGAGCCAGAATGGATGATCAAACTTCCGCCTAAAGAACAAAGTCTCTGAGCGTCTTGATCTCGGGTTCTGATACACCTTCGACTTCAGCAGGAGGGGGCTGCTTTGGAATGGTTTCCATGAGGTTATTCAGTTCCTCCCTTTCGTCGGCAGTCCCCAACCCTGGTAGCAGCGGATTGTGATTTGGATCGTTTTTTCGGTGGGGGATTTGCATGGCTGTACCATAACCGGAGAATGAAGTGAAGCTATGGGGTGAATCCCTGCTACAAGGCATCATCAAAAAGACTCCTGCCGGGGATTAAATTTCTTCACATTTCTCATGGTGGTTGAGTTTTCGGTCCGGCATCGGCACAGGAAGAACACTCCTTGCCCTTGAACCATCAACGAGAGAAAGTCGGCGGCGTGAAGAGGATTTCCAGCTTTTGCATCGTTATCATCGCCATTTTTCTCCTGGTGATTTATTTCAAAGACTCGATCAGAAAGGTGCTTACTTTTGATTCTTTCAGGGACTCGATTGGGAAAGTTCTTTCCGTTGCTCATCAGTCCTTATCCCGTATCGCTGTAGCTACAACCTCGGCTTCTGATGAAAAAAGCACTGCCCAGCCAGCGGAAACGCCCCTGTCCACCTCAGCACCTGTTCTAGAGCTCACCAATGTTCCGCTCACCGGAGTGACGGAAAGCTTTACCACCTTGGATGGAGAGCATTACACGGGTATTATCAAGAGAGTGGAACCTGACGGAATCGTTTTGCGAACATCTGATGGTGTTCCCAAGCTGAAGTTCAAGAACCTACCCCCTGAAATCGGAGCAAAGTATGGCTATGATCCTGAATTGGAGCTTCAGTTTTTGAGATTCAGGAATAGAGCAGATATTGAGGCACAACAGAATGCGGAGAAAATTTGGGATAGTGAAAATGTAGCGGCAGAACAGAAATCGGAGAAAATCTATGAGGCGTCAATTCGTGGTCCTATCAATACTCTATCCACAGCGCCGTCACTTCCCGCAGCAGGGAAGGATCCCGGGATTTCAAAACAAGCTGACAGTCTTGTTCAGAATGGCGATTTTTCTCAGGGAAAAACCGGGTGGTCTGGAGATGGTCAGCCTCTTACTGATTACCTCCGGTATCACTCTCAGGCAATGTCCACAAATCTACCCGCACATGGGCTTATTATTGAACTAAGTTCAAAAAATTGGAGCAAGCTCTATCAGAGAATTGGTGGAGGTAAAAATCCTAATTATGTCCTTAAAATGACCTATGTCCTTTCTCCGGGAATTACCCTTTCAACTCTCCCTGATGATTACATGAATATGATTACTCATATTCGGATCTCGGAATGGCAAGGATCTCATGAAATTAATATAAGTCCCGGAGAATTTTTTGATACGATTATAGATTCAACGGATAATAAAGGATATTACGAAAAATATACTCCTAATCTTGCTATAACAGATGAGCAAATCTACGAGCATGATGTTCCTCCACTTCCCCCGTCGGGCGGAAAGACTATCACCGTAGCCTTTCCTCCAGGGAAAGGCTTTGTTTTAATTAAATCGATCACGGTCACAAGTCACTAAGCCACACTCAGAGAGCACTCGCACACCCATGCCTGAAGACACCGATCAGCGCTTCGCTACAAGATCGGTCCCATCGTGGCGATGAGGTTATTGCAGAGTTGGTGAGAGAGGGGCCACGCTGCCACCATGTCCCTGGTGACACGATGAGAGTGAGCGATGTACTCCTGTTGGCGCTGGAACATTGCGTGGGTGAGCGTGGGATCGAGTAGGAGAATATTATTCTCGTAGTTGAGTTCGAAACTTCGGCGATCCATGTTTGCTGAGCCGATCAGGGTGAGTTCGCCATCAAGGGTGAGAGATTTGGTGTGTAGCAGTCCGCCTTCGTACTCATAAATCTTCACTCCTGCGGCAAGCAGATCCGCATAATAGCTACGGCTGGCCGCCCCGACAACCCAGGAGTCGTTCCTGGCAGGAAAGATGATCGTCGTATCCACGCCCCGATAGGCAGCCGTGCAAATGGCATTTTGCATGGGATCATTGGGAACATAGTAGGGAGTGGTGATGACGACTTTCCGGCGTGCCGCAAACAACAGGGATTCGAAGACTTCAGGCATGGCCGAGTAACGAACCGTCGGACCTGTTCCGATCACCTGGGCAGTGAAGCCCTCCTGCGCTGGTGAAGGGAGCGGTCTGCTCAGGAGATCATCGAGGTTCTCATCGACATAAGTCATCCAGTCACTTGCAAAAAGGTACTGATTTTGACGTGCGATCGGTCCCTCGAAACGCATCACGGCATCCACCCAGGGTGCATACTTCGCCTTCGGCAAAAACTCGGGATCAGTACAGTTTTGGCTGCCGCAGTAGGTAATGCGATCATCAATGACCACGATTTTGCGGTGATTGCGGAGATCGATACGGCCATGAAAAGGGCGTAGAAGGGGATTGCCAAGCGGTAGTCCCACCGCAACCCTGACGCCCGCCGCGTGCATTGCCGACCACTCTTTGGAACCAATCATGGTGCTTGAACCAAGGGCATCAGCCATGGCCCGACATGTCACTCCGCGCTTGCTTGCCTGTTTCAGGGCCTCGACCACCTTGAGACCATTGTGATCAGGAAGCCAGATGTAGAAGAGCAGATGGACATGATCCTTTGCAGCGTCAATGTCAGCGACCATCGCGTCGATCGTAGCGTTGGAGGAGGGAAGGAGTGTTGCGGTGTTTCCAGAAAGAGGAGTGAACCCGTTGATCGATTCTCCAAGCTCAAAGAGATGCTGGTATCGTTCAAAAACAGCAGATGGGGCACTCGTTTCACAATCGCTTGAACGAGGAAACGGAGGCATCTGCTGAAGCACAGAATGCAGACGAGCCACCCGGCGCCTGCCGATGCTCACCTCCCCGAGGAGCAAATATGCCAACATTCCAACCAGTGGGATGACGAGAACGACGACCATCCATGCAATCCTGGATGCCGGATCACGATGGGGGCGAAGGAGAATCCTGGCAATGAGCGCCAGTTCGAGCAGCGTGAAAAGAACAAGCAACGAGTGGTGGGGAACGTGAATCATCGGTGACCGGAGTAGGAGGCAGATAAAACTTCTAAAAAGAAGTGAAGGTCAATGCGACTTAGTTATTTAGGGTGAGCGCGTTACAGGCTCTCACTTTATAATGGGCCAATTCATTTTCCGCCCTCGATTTCGGCAATCTCCTCTTTGGAAAGTTTTAGTTCGGCACCGTGGATGAGGCCCTTCACTTGGGTTGCCTGACGGACGCCAACGATCGCTCCAGTTACCTCCGGTCGGCGGAGTACCCAAGCAAGAGCCGCTTCGGCAGCAGTTCGACCATGACGGGCTCCGACTGTTTTGAGTCGGTCGGCCAGAGCAAGGTTCTCGGTGAGCTTTGGTTCTTGGAATTGGGGATTATTTCGCCTCCAGTCTCCTTCCGGAAAGCTAGCGACACGCTCATGAGTCATCGACCCGGTAAGTAGCCCTGATCCCATGGGTGAATAGACAATGGTGCCGACACCGTGCTCGCTACACCAGGGAAGTTGATCGGCCTCAATATCCCGCCTCATCAGTGAATACGGAGGCTGGAGCGACGTGATAGGGGCAATCGCGATCATGGCTGTCATTTCCTCCACGGTTGCATTGCAAACACCGATCCAACGCACTTTTCCCTCTTCCTTGAGCTTTGCCATCTCAGCCCATCCCTCGAGCGTTTCCTCGAGTTCATCGGCGGTCCAGTGGATCTGGTAAAGATCGATCGTCTCAACGCCAAGGCGGCGGAGACTCTGTTCCACTTCGCGACGGATGGAATCCGATCGGAGCGAATAGTCGATAGCCCCCTGTTCATCCCACAGCATTCCACACTTCGTGAAGAGATAAGGACGCTCGCCCTTCCATTCTTCCAGAGCCTTGCGAACGACTTCCTCGGAATGCCCAAGGCCGTAGACTGCCGCTGTATCAATCCAGTTCATCCCATGATCGAGGGCGGAGTGAATGGCTGCGACCGAGTCGGCATCAGACTGGGGGCCCCAACCGAATTTCCATTCGCCTCCGACCGCCCAGGATCCGAATCCAAGCGGGGTGATTTTCAGATCGCTGTTTCCAAGGGTGCGTGTATGCATGCTTGCTTCAGGATAAATGAAAAAGACTTTTTCCAGAAGCAGATAGGTAGATTAACCAGAAGCCGAGTCGACCCTTGATTGAGATGCCCCTTCGAGGCTCCCAGGATGTTCTCTGATTTCATCGTTACATCTTGTTACTGGATCGTTCTGCGTTCAGACCTTTGAGCCATCCCTCTCAGAGTATCGCACAAAAGCAATTTCTACTGTTTTGTGCGATATTCCTCGGCATAGTATTGCTTCTCTGGAAATCACTTCCTTGAGATGCCGCTATCAATTACAAGCCCGTTTAACCTGAAGTTCTCATGGATTGGTACTACTCAAAACACGGCAACCAGTTCGGCCCTGTTGACGGAGATGAGCTGCGTCGCCTTGCCCGACAAGGAGGAATCCTGCCACAAGATTTGGTTTGGAATATCACGTTAGGCGGGCGGTGGATTCCTGCCTCTGCCATAGGAGATCTTTTTCCAATAACCTTATCGACGCCTCCACCTATTTCCAATCAGGCGGTAGTCACTCAGCTTCAAAACCCCACGCAATCTGCCACTCCTCCTCCGTCGGTATTCAGGCAAAAGATCCAGCGATTCTTTGCACCAGTGACAGCAGTTTTTCTGGTGGGATTCAAATACCTCGCTGAACTGAAATTTCTTCTCCCTGTCCTAAAAACAGGGGGGACGATGATCCTCTCCATTGCGGGATATGCCATGCTCTGGGGATGGCGTTTCGGTGTGGGATTTGTTCTCCTGATCTTTGTCCATGAATGCGGCCATCTGGTTGCGGCCAAGAAGTGCGGACTCAAAGTCGGGGCCCCCATCTTCATTCCATTTATGGGTGCCCTGATCGCACTCAAGGAAGCGCCCAAAAATGCCTGGATCGAGTCCCAGGTTGGTATTGGTGGGCCCATCTTGGGAACCATCGGTGCGGCAGTCTGTGAGGGGATCTTCCTTCTCACTGAAAATCCGCTCTACCGTGCGTTGGCCTACACCGGATTCTTTCTGAATCTGTTCAACTTGGTCCCACTGGGATTTTTGGATGGTGGTCGCATCGTGACAGCTCTCTCCCCATGGATCTGGCTTCTTGGCTTTGTGATCCTTGCCTATCTTACCTACCTCCACTTTAACTTCCTTCTTCTGTTGATTCTGATTCTGTCAGTTCCACGGCTCTTCTCACTTTTCAGAGAAAAATCAGATGAGGAGCGTCGCTATTATGAGGTCACTCCTGACCAACGCCTAATAATGGCCGGAATGTATTTTGGACTCATCGCTTTCTTGGTCTTTGGAATGCGAATGACCCATATAGCCGTATAAATCATGAAAGAGAGGATGACCATCATGCCGAGGAAGACACTCCTTGTCTCTTTGCTAGGGTAGGATTGCCCCAGACATGTACTTTCTTTCCTGTTTCTATCCACGAGAAAGAACCCGGTCTTGTGACGCTCTCGATATTCTGGAAGAGACTACGGGACGTTCTTCCTCGTGATCTATGGAAATTGTTCCCCACTCCAACCTTGAGGATCTGCTGAAGGCTCTATCGCCGAGGATGTCGATCAGGCCCACTTCACCGATTCCAAAACAGGTCGTCGTTCCGTCTGTTCCCTTCAGTGATTACCTGCAACTCCGGATAGCGGACTATGCGGGCGTTTGCATGGGATGGGAATTTATCACGCCACAATCCTTTGTGAACAAAGTTTCCGGGGTTTCCCGGGACAACCCTTGGGACAGGAATCATCTTGTTTGGAAGATCCTGACCATGGTCAATGAATTCTCCCAAAAAATCGGGGTCGGAGCAGGTGCCACTTCTCGCGACCGCTTTGCCTTGGCAGATGCCATCGCGGATCGGTTCGACCAGTATTCCCACTATCGGCCGGAAATCATCCGAAGATGGGCTGCTGGTGGCGAATTTCTGAATGAGGCGGCACTTGCTGAAGCGAAGGAGTCGGAGCTTTGGCAGCGGGAGTTATGGAAAAAACTCGAGAGGGGCATAGATGCCCTGCACCCGGCCCTGGATTTGCAAAAAATCAGGGAGCAGCCTGAATTTCG
>Ga0302201_10003827_pt1 | contig 11058 bp, 3 predicted proteins | sample II_Bog_N3_2_FD_194586 | JGI IMG/M metagenome (GOLD analysis project Ga0302201, IMG submission 194586) | Peat permafrost microbial communities from Stordalen Mire near Abisko, Sweden - II_Bog_N3_2 | ecosystem: Environmental > Terrestrial > Soil > Wetlands > Peat | place: Sweden: Abisko, Stordalen...
GAAGCACAAACTCGCCGCCGTGAAGCCGTCTGTTTCGGCCACGGTAGCTACGGCGACTAAAGGCAGCGTAGGCATCTATCTCGATGCCATCGGCACGGTTACGCCGGTCAATACCGCATCCATCACGGCCCAGGCAAGCGGCGTCCTGACCTCGGTGCATTACCGCGAGGGGCAATACGTTCAAAAAGGGGAGGCGTTGATCGACATCGATCCGCGGCCCTACCAGGCGCAACTGATGCAAGCCGAGGGAGCGCTGGAGCGGGACACGAACATTCTGTCTCAGGCCCGGATGGATCTCGATCGCTATCGCACGGCGTGGGCGGGCAACGGGATCAACAGGCAACTTCTGGACGACCAGGAAAAAATTGTGCTGCAGGACCAGGGCACGGTGAAAAACGATCAAGGCACAGTGAATTACGACCGGGTCCAGCTCAGCTATTGCCACATCAGCTCTCCAATTGCAGGCCGTGTGGGTCTTCGCCTTGTGGACCCGGGGAATGTGGTTCAGGCATCCGCGGGCACCGTGTTGGCGGTCGTCACCCAGGTGCAGCCGATTACCGTGATCTTCACCATGCCGGAGGACAGTCTAGCTCAGGTGCAGGCGCGGATGCGCAAGATGCATTCGCTGCCCACAGATGCATGGGATCGCGGACAGACCGTCAAGTTAGCCTCGGGTAAGTTACTCTCCATCGACAACCAGATAGATACCACGACTGGAACAGTGAAGCTGCGCGCCACCTTCGACAACAGGAGCGGCGCTCTTTTCCCCAACCAGTTTGTCAATACGCGGTTGCTGGTAAATACGCTCGACGGCGTAACGCTGGTTCCCACTAATGCCGTTCAACACAATGGACAGGTAGCCTTCCTCTATGTGGTGACGAACGGAACGGCGAGCGTGCGCAAAATCACGACCGGGGTCGCAGACGCCGGAATGACCGCGGTGCAGGGAGTCAATCCTGGCGAGGTGGTGGCCACCAGCAGCTTTGATAAGTTGCAGGCGGGAAGTAAGGTCGTCGTATCGAAGCAGACGCCTTCAGCCAATCCCGCTGAGAGCAATACTCCATGAATCCATCCGGGCCATTCATCCAGCGCCCAGTCGCAACCTCCCTGCTGATGGCTGCCATCCTGCTGGTGGGCGTGGTTGCGTACACCCTGTTACCGGTCTCTGCCTTGCCGGAGGTAGATTACCCGACGATCCAGGTACTGACTTTCTATCCAGGCGCCAGCCCTGACGTAATGGCCACCACGGTGACCGCCCCCCTCGAGCGCCAGTTCGGGCAGCTGCAGGGGCTGAGCCAGATGACATCCACCAGCTCCGGCGGATCGTCCGTGATCGTGTTGCAGTTTGCCCTCAGCCTGAACATCGACATTGCCGAAGAAGAGGTCCAATCCTCGATCAACGCGGCGCAGAGCTTTCTGCCATCCAGCCTTCCCTCGCCGCCGGTTTACAGCAAGACCAATCCCGCAGATGCTCCGGTGCTTACGCTGGCCGTCACCTCGAACTCGATCCCGCTCTCGCAGGTTGAAGACCTTGTGGATACGCGGCTTGCGCCCAAGCTCTCGCAATTGAGCGGCGTTGGCCTGGTGAGCATCAGCGGCGGCCAAAAGCCTGCCGTGCGCATTCAAGCCAACCCCACAGCGCTTTCGTCTTACGGACTGAACCTTGAAGATTTGCGCACCACGCTTCTCGCCACCAGCGTCAATGCCGCCAAGGGAAACTTCGACGGACCGCATCAGGACTACCAGATCAATGCCAACGATCAACTCATAACCAGCGACGATTATCGCAAGGTTGTGGTTGCCTACCGCAATGGCGCGCCCATCATGCTTACGGATGTTGCGCAGGTGGTGGACGGCATCGAGAACAACAAGCAGGCCGCGTGGATGAACGAGACCCCAGCGGTCATCGTTAACATTCAGAGGCAGCCCGGCGCCAACACCATCAGCGTGGTAAAGGCCATCAAGGCCATTCTTCCCCAGCTTGAGGTAAATCTTCCGGCCTCAATTCAGGTAACCCCGCTTACCGATCTCACCACGGCGATCAACGCCTCGGTCTCCGATGTTGAGTTTGAATTGATGCTCACCGTTGCTTTGGTCGTGATGGTCATCTTTCTGTTTCTCCGCAATGTTTACGCAACCATCATCCCCAGCATTGCCGTGCCGGTTTCATTGGTGGGCACCTTCGGCGTCATGTATGCCCTGGGCTATAGCCTCGACAATCTTTCGCTCATGGCGCTCACCATCTCCACTGGCTTTGTGGTGGATGACGCCATCGTGATGATCGAGAACATTACGCGCTATCTCGAAGCTGGGGACTCGCCGATGGAAGCGTCCATGAAGGGCGCGGAGCAGATCGGCTTTACCATCATCTCTCTCACTGTGTCGCTGATTGCGGTGCTGATTCCGCTGCTCTTCATGGGTGATGTTGTCGGCCGCCTCTTTCGCGAATTCGCGGTCACCCTTGCCGTCACTATCATCCTGTCGGCCGTTGTGTCTCTGACTCTGACGCCCATGATGTGCTCGCGAATTCTGCGCCACTCCCCTCCCAAGGAACAGCAAGGCCGCATCTTCAGAGCTTCAGAACGTGTCTTCGAAAACATGATCGCGTTCTACGGCCGCACGCTGAAATTTGTCCTCGGGTATCAGACCATCACGTTGCTTGTGGCTGCCGCGACGCTGGTGCTCACGATTGTGCTTTACATCATCATCCCCAAGGGATTCTTCCCCACGCAGGATACAGGTGTCATTCAGGGCATCTCGCAGGCACCGGCGACCATCTCGTTTGCCGCCATGGAGCAGAAGCAGCAGCAACTGGCGCACATTATCCTTCAGGATCCAGCGGTCCAGAGCATCTCTTCGTTTATCGGCGCGGATGGAACCAATACCACGTTGAACAGCGGACGAATGTCCATCAACCTGAAGCCGCTCAGCGCGCGCAGCCTGAGCGCATCCGACGTGATTCGCCGTCTGCAAACCAGCCTCAGCCAGGTAGAGGGCATCGAACTCTACATGGAACCGGTGCAGAACATCACAGTGGACGACCGCGTGAGCCGCACCCAATATCAGTACACGCTGGAGGACCCCGACGCGAACGAGTTGAACCTGTGGACCGGCCGGCTCGTGGACAAGATGAAGAAACTGCCTCAACTGGCCGACGTGGCTACCGACCAGCAAACCGGAGGCCTCGCGGTTTCGCTGATCATCGATCGCGTGACCGCATCGCGGCTCGGCATCGCGCCGTCAACCATCGACAGCACGCTCTATGACGCTTATGGACAGCGCCAGATCAGCACCATGTACACGCAGTTGAACCAGTACCATGTGATTCTGGAAACCGCGCCCGCTTCCCAGCAAGGTCCCGGCAAACTGCAGGATCTGTACATCCAAACCAACGCGTCCGTGGGCGGCTCAGGGCCGGGAGCGTCCTCGTCCTTCGCGTCTTCGGGTTCCTCTTCCGCCGGCTCCAATGCAACCACGGCCTCCGTAAAATACACGCCTTCATCGACGGCGCTCAGTGCGCCTCTTAATGCGATTCATTCCGGCGTGGGCGCCAGCACAGCGAATGCAGCCACCACTACCAGCGCATCCAATGCCGTGCCCCTCAGCGCATTTACGCATATCGAGAAAGCGGCAGAGTCGCTCTCCATCAATCACCAGGGCCAATTCCCGGCCGTCACGGTGTCGTTCAATCTGGCGCCCAATGCCGCGCTCGGAAGCGCAATTACGGCCATCGAGAAAGCGCAGAAAGACCTGAACATGCCGCTCAGCGTCCAGTATGGGTTCCAGGGGACCGCGGCTTCATTTGAGGGATCGCTCTCCAATGAAGGCCTGCTGATTCTCGCCGCGCTGGCCGCCGTCTACATCGTGCTCGGCATTCTGTACGAAAGCTTCATTCACCCCATCACCATTCTCTCCACATTGCCGTCCGCTGGCGTCGGCGCGTTGCTGGCGCTGATCCTTTTCAAGCAGGACCTCAGTGTGGTCGCAATCATCGGCATCATCCTGCTCATCGGCATTGTGAAGAAGAACGGCATCATGATGGTCGATTTTGCGATGGAGGGCGAACGCGAGCACGGTAAGAGCGCGACCGACGCCATCTATGAAGCCTGCCTGCTGCGTTTTCGCCCCATCATGATGACCACCATGGCGGCGCTGCTGGCGGGCCTTCCGCTGGCGCTGGGCCAGGGAATGGGTTCGGAGTTGCGGCGTCCCCTCGGCATTGCGATGGTCGGCGGACTTCTGCTGAGCCAGGTGCTCACGCTCTATACGACACCCGTGATCTACATCTTCTTCGATCGTCTCGGTCATCGTTTTGCCCGCGCGCCGAAAACCGTGGAACCCGGCAGCGAGCCGCAACCGGCGGAGGGAACATGAACATTTCAGCCCCCTTTATCCGACGGCCGGTAGCCACCACCTTGCTGACTGCAGGCACCATCCTTGTGGGGGCCATTGCGTTCGCGGTCTTGCCCGTTTCTCCTTTGCCGCAAGTCGATTTCCCCACGATCTCGGTTTCCGCCGGCTTGCCCGGTGCAAGCCCCGAGATCACTGCCTCCTCGATCGCAACTCCATTGGAGCGCCAGTTCAGTCACATTGCCGGCATCACCGAAATGACCTCGTCGAGTTCGCTCGGCAGCTCCTCGATCACGCTGCAATTCGATCTGAGCCGCGACATCGACGGCGCGGCGCGGGACGTCGAGGCGGCCATCAACGCGGCGCGCACTTACCTGCCCGCTAACTTGCCCGCCAACCCGACTTATCGCAAGGTGAACCCCGCTGATGCGCCAATCCTCATTCTGGGGCTTACCTCCGATAAGTACGACAAGCCAACGCTCTATGACGAAGCGTCGTCAGTCGTTGCGCAAAAGATCTCGCAGATTCGTGGTGTGGGACAAGTGTCGGTGGGCGGAGGCACCGGTCCCTCCGTCCGCGTTGAAGTGAATCCGACCCTGCTCAACAGCCATGGACTCACTCTCCAGAATATTCAGTCCGTCTTGAGCCAGCAGAATGCCCATGAGCCTGCCGGACAGATCTCAGACGGAACCACGACCGCGGACATCGTCACCAACGACCAGATCTCCAATGCCGACCAATACAAGCCGTTGATTATCGGCTACAAGAACGGAGCCGCGATCAGGCTGTCGGACGTTGCTGAAGTTACGGAGGGGCAGTCGAACATTCGCAACGCGGGATATCTGAATGGCGTACCCTCGATAACTGTCCTGATCTTCCGCCAGCCGGGTGCCAACATCATCGGTACCGTCAATCGTGTGATTGCAGAATTGCCGTCGATTGAGGCCTCCATTCCGCAAGGCATCAAGACCACGATCGTCGCTGACCGCACCACCACCATCCGCGCCTCTGTCAGCGATGTGGAGAAGACGCTCATCCTCTCCGTCATCCTGGTGATCCTTGTTGTCTTCCTCTTTCTGCGCAACTGGCGATCCATACTCATTCCCACTGTCGCCGTTCCCGCTTCGCTCATCGGCACCTTCGCCGTTATGTACCTCTTCGGCTTCAGCATCGACAATCTCTCGCTGATGGCGCTGACCATCTCCACCGGCTTCGTCGTCGACGATGCCATCGTGGTAATGGAGAATATCTCCCGCCTTCGTGAAGCAGGCATGACGCCCATGAAGGCAGCGTTTCAAGGCTCCAGCGAAATCGGCTTTACCATCCTGTCGATCAGCATGTCGCTGATTGCGGTCTTCATTCCCATTCTTCTCATGAGCGGCATCGTCGGCCGCCTCTTTCGCGAGTTTGCCATCACGCTATCGACCGCAATTGTTGTATCAATGCTGATCTCCCTCACGACCACGCCAATGATGTGCGCCTATCTGCTTAAAGACGAGAGGACAATCAAGCACGGCCGCGCATATCAGATAAGTGAGCGGGGGTTTGCGTGGATGGTCTCGGTATACAGTCGATCCCTGAAGTGGGTGCTGGAGCACCCCACTCCCATGCTGATCATTCTGCTGCTCACCATTGCGCTGAACTTTTATCTCATTGACATTATCCCCAAGGGCTTCTTCCCGCAGCAGGATACGGGAGTCATCACAGGCAGCGCGCGAGGGCCCCAGGACGCATCCTTTCCGGTGATGGACAATTCGATTTTGCAAATCGAGAAAGTTATCCAGGCTGACCCGGCGGTTGCGAATGTCATCGCCCATACCGGCAGCGGTAACACCGCCAGCATTAATGTCGCGCTGAAGCCGCTGAATGTGCGGAAGATTTCCGCTGCGGATGTTATCAATCGATTGCGGCCTAAGTTGAATCGGCTTCCTGTCGCTTCAGCCTTCCTTCAGGCGGCGCAGGACCTGCGCATCGGCGGACGTCAAAGCAATGCGCTGTACCAATACACAATTCAGTCGGACAATGTCCAGGATCTTTCGCACTGGGGTCCCATCCTTTTGGCCGGGATGCAGAAACTCCCGGGATTTCAGGACGTAAGCAGTGACGCGCAGAATAGCGGCCTGGAAGAGTTGCTCAATTACGATCGCCCCACCGCGGCAAGGCTTGGCATTACGCCGTCGTCCTTGGACAGCTCTCTTTCCGGCGCCTTTGGGCAGTCGCAGGTATCCCTTATCTATACGCAGTTGAATCAGTATTACGTGGTGTTAGAGGTAGCGCCGCCCTTTTGGCAAAGCCCCCAAGGGCTCGCCAATATCTATCTCAACACCGCGGGAAGCGGCATCATTCCGCTTTCCGCGGTCACCTCCGCGCGGGCTACCACAACGCCGCTGGTTATCAATCACACCAGTTCCTTCCCGTCGGTTACCGTATCGTTCAACATGGCCATGGATATGTCGCTGAGCGACGCCACGCGCATGGTTTCCCAAATGCAGGAGAAGCTGAATATGCCCCCAACCGTGCGCGGCTTCTTTGCCGGAACGGCCTCTGCGTATCAAACTTCACTTAACAGTGAGCCGCTCCTGATTGGAACTGCATTGCTCGCGGTCTACATTGTTCTCGGCATTCTGTATGAAAGTCTGGTTCATCCCCTCACCATCATCTCCACTCTACCTTCGGCGAGCGTTGGAGCCATGCTCGCGCTCATGCTCTTCAAGGTTGACCTCAACGTAATCTCAATCATCGGTATCATCCTGCTGATCGGCATCGTGAAGAAGAACGCGATTATGATGATCGACTTTGCGCTCGTTGCTGAGCGCGAGCACGGCAAGACCACAACAGAAGCCATCTTTGAAGCGTGCCAGCTTCGTTTCCGCCCCATCCTGATGACCACCATGGCCGCCTTGTTTGGCGCGCTGCCTCTGGCCTTCGGCACCGGAACCGGCTCCGAACTAAGGCGTCCGCTCGGCATCACCATCGTCGGCGGCCTGATCGTCAGCCAGATGCTCACTCTCTACACCACGCCGGTCGTCTATCTTTTTTTCGATCGCTTGCGACTCCGTTTCACGGGCAAACAACCAGAGACCCTGCGCCAGGGAATTCCGGAGGCTTCCTAGGACTGTAATCGCTTGAAGAAGAACCTTCCGTGCCCCATCCATTTCGCGTTTTTTGCGAAATGGGTGGGATAGCACAAACGCAAAAGGAACGTAATTATGCGGTCAAAGAGATGGAGCGTATTTCAAAAACTCGCTCTGTATCAGGGCACGGCTTCAGCCGTGCCGCAAACGCAACAAAACAACGGCGGGCTTTAACCCCTGCGGGATTGCAGCCGTCGCACAAAAGTCATTTGTGAAACACGCTCTAGCAATCAATCCTTATGGAGTCTCGATTATGAGTCATTCAATCAGGCCAACCCGGCAAGCATCAGCAGCGTATATCGCGTTGCTCTGCGCCCTGCTCGCGGGATGCAATGTTGGACCAAAGTATCATCCGCCCGCGATCAAGGCACCGCCTGCCTTCAAAGAGCCACCCGCGCAGTTCAAGGAAGTCGATGGATGGAACGTCGCGCAACCTCAGGATGCCGCGCTGCGCGGCAAATGGTGGGAAATCTACAATGAGCCAGATTTGAACGCGCTCGAAGAGCAACTCAATATCGACAACCAGAATATCCGGCAGGCTTTCGAGAACTTTATGGAAGCGCGAGCCTTGGTGCGCGAAGCACGGTCACAGTATTTCCCGACAGTAACTGTGGGCGGCTCTTACACGCGCTCGCAGGCCTCTTCGAATGTTAAGTCTGCGTCCAGTACCAGCACCGGCACACCAAGCGGCGCGCAGACACAGTTGTTCTCTCTTCCGGCCGATATTTCCTGGGAGCCTGACCTATGGGGAAAAGTGCGCAACGCCGTTCATGCCAGCCAATATCAGGCCCAACTAAGCGCAGCCGACCTTGAGAACGAGCGGCTAACCGAACAAGCCAGCCTCGCCGAATTCTTCTTTGAGATTCGCGGTCAGGACGCGCTGCAAAAACTCCTCAATGAAACAGTAGAAGCTGACCGGAAAGCATTGCAGATTGCCAGGGCTCGCTATGACACCGGCGTTGACGATCAAATTTCCGTCGTCGAAGCGCAGACTACTCTGGACAGCGCGCAATCGGCGGCAATCAATCTTGGCATCGCTCGCGCGCAATATGAGCACGCGATTGCCACGCTCATCGGCAAGCCGGCTTCTGCGTTTTCCATCCCCGTGGAGGCAAAGACGAGCGCGCCTCCGCCCATCCCCATCGGCTTGCCGTCCCAACTGCTCGAACGCCGCCCAGACATTGCTGCCGCGGAGCGGAATATGGCCTCCGCAAACGCGCAGATCAGAGTTGCTTATGCAGCCTATTATCCTGTTCTGACGCTTTCAGCCAGCGGAGGCTTGGAGAGTTCCGCCCTCAAGAACCTTATGTCAGCCTCCAGCCGCTTCTGGTCTGTCGGCACATCCATTTCTGAGACTGTCTATGATGGCGGCCTGCGTCGCGCAACTGTAAATCAACACATCGCAACTTACAATGCGAATGTTGCCGCATACCGCCAATCCGTGCTCACTGCATTCCAACAGGTGGAAGACTCGCTCGCAGCGGTTCGCATCCTGTCGCAGCAGATCCTGCGCCAGCAGGAGGCCGTCGATTCCTCTCAGACCTTTTTGAAGCTGGAGTTAGGCCGCTACGAAACCGGCATCGATCCTTACATCGACGTTGTCACAGCTCAAATTACCTTGCTCACGAATCAGCAATCTCTGACGAACCTGCAAGTGCAGCAAATGACAGCGTCGGTACAACTCATCGAGGCCTTGGGCGGAGGTTGGGACAAATCGCAGTTACCCACATCAACCCAGGTCACCGAGAAGCCATCAAAGTCAGATACCACGATCCAGCATTAGAGCATTTTCAACTTAAGTGTTAGCAAGATTCTAGGTGCCCCATCCATTTCGCGTAATTTGCGAAATGGGTGGGATAGCACATCTGTTCATTTCGAAAGCATTTACTCTGCGGATAATGCCGTGATTTCGTTCCCGGCAACTGTCCTTGGATTCACCGCCCCGCCCCGCTTCACTATGATGGACTTAGTACCCGCTTCCGATGCCAGCCACCGAAAACCCAACCCGCGCCCTGCCCACGCTCCATGAGTTCTTCTCTCCCGGCGGCATTCTCGCGCGTTCGTCTCTGCCCTTTGAGTACCGCCCCGGCCAACTGCAAATGGCCAAGGCCGTCGAGCGCGCCCTTGAAGAGCGCCGCCATCTCATCGTCGAGGCCGGCACAGGCACCGGCAAAACCCTCGCCTACCTGCTCCCCGCCCTGCGCACCGGCCAGCGCGTTATTATCTCCACGGGAACCAAGGCCCTCCAGGACCAGCTCTACTTCCGCGACGTTCCCTTCCTCGAAACCCTCATCGGCGATCTGCGCGTCTGCTACATGAAGGGCCGCGCCAACTACCTCTGCCGTCACAAGCTGGTCACCCTGCGCACTCAGCCCATTCTCAGCGGCCTGGAAGAGATCGATCAGTACCGTCAGATCTCCGAGTGGGAGCAGACCACGGAAACCGGCGACCGCGCCGAGATTGCCGGGCTGCCCGAATCGTCCGCCCTCTGGCAAAAGCTCGATGCCCGCACTGAAGCCTGTCTCGGCACGACGTGTCCTGATTACCGCCGCTGCTTCATCACCGAGATGCGCCGCAAGGCACTCGAATCCGACATCATTATCGTCAACCACCACCTCTTCTTCGCCGACCTATCCGTCAAACGCGACGCCACCGGAGCACCCGACGCCGGCGTGCTTCCCGAGGCCGCGGCCGTGGTCTTCGACGAGGCCCACGAGCTGGAAGATGTGGCGTCGAGTTACTTCGGCCTCACGGTCAGCAACCTGCGCTTTGAAGAACTCGCCCGCGACATTGACGCTCTACTGCGCGGCAAGCCAGGCGCCGACAGCCTGCCCGCCCTCACTCAGCAACTCCGCGACCGCGCGCGCATCTTCTTTGCCGCCCTGCCCATGCCCACCGACGGGCGCCAGCCCTTCAATGAGCGCGAGCATTTCCTGGAAACTTCCGGCGACCTTTACATGGCCGTCCGCACCATCTTGCAGCGCATTGAATTCGATTTGGATGCGCTCACCGGCATTGACGAAGCGCCGGGGCTTCGCAAGCGCGTCGTCCGCCTCCGCTCGGAGTTTGAATTCCTGCTCGAATCAAACGCCAGCAACATGGTCTATTGGATGGAGCGACGCATCTCCGGCTTCGCTGACAAATCCGCCTCCGGCGGCCGTGCAGGCGGATTCCGCTCGCAATCGCGCACCACATTCCTGCAGGCCACACCCATCGACGTCTCCGAGCTGCTCAACGAACTGGTCTTCGATCAGATTCCCACCGTCGTGCTCACCTCGGCCACGCTCACCGTGCAGGGCGGCTTTGAGCACATTCGCAAGCGCCTCGGCCTCAGCGAGGCGCGCGAGCTCGTTGTGCCTTCTCATTTCAAATATGGTGAACAAGCCCTCCTCTATCTGCCGCCGGAGATGCCCGACCCGCGCGACCCCGAATTTCCCGAAGCCGCCGCCCGTTGCATCCAGCGCGTGCTTGAAATCACCCATGGCCGTGCCTTTTGCCTCTTCACCAGCTATGCGCAGATGCGCGTCCTTTACGAGCGCCTGCTGCCTGTTCTGGATTTCCCCATCTTTCTCCA
>Ga0302201_10003831_pt1 | contig 11056 bp, 8 predicted proteins | sample II_Bog_N3_2_FD_194586 | JGI IMG/M metagenome (GOLD analysis project Ga0302201, IMG submission 194586) | Peat permafrost microbial communities from Stordalen Mire near Abisko, Sweden - II_Bog_N3_2 | ecosystem: Environmental > Terrestrial > Soil > Wetlands > Peat | place: Sweden: Abisko, Stordalen...
CGCCCAGATCTGTGACTCAACCTACGTATAACACAAATTTTAAAAATAGTTTTGACGACCGTCCTCACCCAAACCCTCTCCTCCGAGGCGAGGGCTTTTACGTTCACCGCGGCTGGGGGAAAATTGAGCGCGGGATTGGTCGGACATCATTCGAGCAAACGGAAAGCAGGGTCGGTAAACTCCCCTACCGGTGGGAGAAGACACGGGTGAGGGCGAGCATGCAGCCTGCATCGTTTTTCTTCGGCTTGGGGGTGGCGCGGCGAAAATAAATGTCTGATTTCGCGGGCGGCCGGACATTTATTGGGAAAGATAAACGTGAAACAAAACTTGAAACCATTTTCAAATGGCGGTGTCTTATGGAGTATGAAATCGCGCCGGGGGTTTACGCTGATTGAATTGCTGGTGGTCATTGCCATCATCGCGATCCTGGCGGCGCTGCTGCTGCCGGCGCTGGCCAAGGCCAAGGAAAAAGCCAAGTCCATGTCCTGCCTCAATGACATGAAACAGATCATGGTGGCGACGAAGCTGTATCTGGACGATTACCACGGGGCAATGGTGCCGCTGTGGATGGAACAAGGCGCGGCCTCCGGCTGGACTTACGACGCGAAAACGTTCATCGTCCAAAAATCAACCTACCTCTGGTGGCCGGATAATTTCCGGCTGGCCAAACTCATCCAGTCGCAATTGTCGTTCTGCTGTCCCGCGCTGGCGATTCCCGCCACCGGCGCCCACGGGCAGTCTTTCAGCACGAATTATTGCCTGGGCATCGGCATGAATTATCCGGAATACGGGCATATCATGCCGGCGACGGGAAACGCGGACCCGGTCTATCCTTCTTCCGGCGAAAACCAAGTGACGCGGCCGACCCAATCCATCGTGTATGCGGATGCGGCATATGTATCCAATCCCGGCGACGATTATGATGACTGGGTGGAAGAACCGGCCACGGGCGACACCTACTTTCGCGTGCCCAGCGACACGGTTGATTATGACAAAGGCGCTGATTATACGCGGTCGGTGCCCCGGCATGGGAAGCGGGACAACACGGCGTATTTCGACGGGCACGCGGAATTGATCCGGAACAGCGCCATCGGCTTAGATCTGGACCGGACCAACAGCGCCAATCTGTGGTCCAAGAATAACAACGGCGAAACGCCGTAACCTGGTTTTAAACAGGGGATTTAACGCGGAGACGCGGAGACGCGGAGGCGGGGATTTAACCACCAAGGCACGAAGACACTAAGGGGGAGCTGGGAGGCAGATGGCAGATGGGGACCGGAAGTTTTAGACACGAATTTCACGAATTTACACGAATGCCGGGAGGGAATTTAACGCGGAGGCGCAGAGACGCGGAGGCGGAGATTTAACCACCAAGGCACGAAGACACTAAGGAGGAGATGGGAGATGGATGCGGGGGCGCGGGGTGGGGACTTAACCACCAAGGCGCAAAGGCACTAAGCGGCTGGGAAAAATCAGGCACCGGACGACTATCAGCCAAGGTTGCGGTCTTTTGATTTGGGGCGGAAGGGGCTAGACTGCGCGGCCATGTTACGGACGCTGCGCAAGGCCGAGTATGCCGAGCTGATGATTTTATTTTTCATCCAGGCGGCGGCGATGGCCATCTGGTTTGTGCCGCTCGGCACGATTCTCGACGCGCACGGCATGACGGCGATCAAGCCGGCGGCCTATGCCGCCAGCGCGCTGGCGTCCTTCATCTCGCCGCTGCTGTTCGGCGCGATGGCCGACCGCCAGGTGCCGCCGGCCCGGGTGCTGCGCTGGCTGGCGTGCGCCACCGGCATCATGACGGCGGCCATTGCCACGGCCATCCAGGACGCCGGGCATCCGTGGCTGGTGCTGGCGCTGATCCAGATTTTCTCGCTGGCTTACGCGCCGATGTTCAGCATTTCCACGGCGCTCGTGTTTGCGCGGCTGGCGGATGCAAAAAAGGAATTCGGCCCGGTCCGCGCGCTGGCGACGCTCGGCTGGATCGCGGGCGCATTGCTGATCGGCCTGCTGAATCTGGATCGCTCGGCGGGCGCGGCGTGGCTCGGCGCGGGTTTCTGGCTGCTGGTGGCGGGCTTCACCTATTTCCTGCCGGGGCTGGAAATTCCGCCCGCCGCCGTGCATCTGTCGTGGCACGAACGCCTCGGCCTGGATGCGCTGACGCTGTTGAAAGACCGCGACACGCGCGTGGTGTTCATCACCACCACGCTGTTCAACATTCCGCTCGGCGCGTTTTATCCGTATGCACCGACGCATCTGCACGACCTGGGCTACGGGCACACGAGCGCGTGGATGAGCCTGGCGCAGGTCACGGAGATCATTGCGATGTTCAGCCTGGGCTGGCTGCTGTTGAACTGGCGGTTGAAATGGATTTTCGCCGCCGGCCTCGGCTTCGGCGTGGCGCGGTTCGCGTTGAGCGGGTTAAACACGGACCATTCGCTGCTGCTCGGCATCTCGCTGCATGGGGCGTCGTTTGTCCTGGTCTTTGTCACGGCCCAGATTTATCTCAACCAGCGGATTGACCCCGCCTGGCGGACGCGGGCGCAGGCGCTGCTGACGCTGCTGAACGGCGGCGTGGGCAATCTGATAGGCTATCTCGGCAGCGGCTGGTGGTTTGCCGCCTGCACGCCGGCGGACCGCACGCATTGGCCGCGGTTCTGGTGGGGCTTGGCGGCCGTGGTGACGGCGGTGCTGGCCTATTTCCTGATCGCTTTTAAAGATCAAAGAGAACTGCCGAAGCAGCCGAAAACAAATCGCAGATAGCAGATGGGAGATGGCCGGTGCGAGGCGATGGGCGCGGGGTGCGGGGTGGGGAAAGTTTTAGACACGAATTGCACGGATTTACACGAATGCCGGAAGGGGATTTAACGCGGAGACGGAGGTTTAACCACCAAGGCACGAAGGCACCAAGGGGGAGATGGCAGATGGCTGATGGAAGATGGGAGCTGACGGAATGGTGTCGCGCGAAAATTTTTCTGCGATAAAATCCGTGCGTGTTGCATCCGTTAATCCTTTGGATAGAAGACCAGGGCGTTTATGCGCCGTGGCTCTTTCTGGCGCTGTTCCTCGTGGCGTCGCTGCTGATGATCTGGCGGCTGGAGGCGATGAGCGCGGGCGGCTTCGAGGGCACGGTGCTCGGCACGCTGGTCATGCCGTATTGCTCCGGCATGGGCAACTTGATTTTCGCCTTCATCCTTGGCCGCAATGGCGGCAGCGGCGCGGATGTGATGACCAATTCGCTGGTCAACAACGTCACCAACCTGACACTCGTCCTCGGCCTGCCGGCCATTTTCTGGAGCATGAGCGTGCTCCCCCAAAAAAAGAAACCGGCGGCCGGCAAGAAAAAATCCAAAGGCGGCGGCAGCGCGCCGGAATTAAACCGGCTCTCGCTGCTGCTCACGCTGCTGGCGGTGCTGTTTTTCACCGGCGCAGTCTGGGCGCTGGGCCGCAAAGGCCGCCTGGATTTCAACGACGGGCTGGTGCTGATCGGCCTGTTTTTATTCTGGCAATGCTTCCACGTTTTTGAGGTGCTCAAGCAAAACGTGCGGTCGGGCAAAGCTGCCTTCGGCTGGATGCTGGCGGTGGATCTGGCGCTGCTGGCGGTCGGCGCGTATGCCATTTACGTCAGCACGGACCGGCTGGTGGCGTGGGTTTCGCATTCGCACACGGGCTTCATCAGCGCGAAACATCTCGGCTGGCTGAGCGGCTGGCTGATGGTGCTGCCGAATGCGGTGCTGGCATTTTACTATGGCTGGCGCAAACAGCCGGAAGTGGTCTATGCCTCGCAGGTCGGCGACGCGCATGTGTCCATCCCGCTCTGCCTCGGCGTTTACACGCTGCATCATACGATGGTGCTGCCGCCGTTTTTTCACACGGGCATGATGATCCTGCTCGGCGCGACGCTGGTGCATATTTTCTGCGTGGCGGCCTTTGGCCGCCTGCCGCGGATGGTCGGCGTCGCGCTGGTGGCGGCGTATGGGTGGTTTTTGTGGAAGGGATTGTTGAATTGTTGAATTGGGAAAATGGGCGAGGAAACGATGCAACAGGTAACCCGAATTCCGTAATATTGAGACTCGTATAATAGGGTGACACCCGTTGACAGGGTTTTATTTGCACCCCGCTTCAAGTGGGTGTTTAAAGCGGCGTGGCAGAAAGCTTTTTCAACGGTTGGCCGGACGTGGGAAAAACCGTTGAAACGGTTGGTTGGCCGATCCGGCCACAACCACCGGGCTGAAGCCCGGTGCTAAGGAAAGGATTTCAACCGATTATGCGAGTCTCAATAGTTAGGGGAACGCGCGCGCGAAAAACCAGCGCGCACAGAAACCTTTCAAGAAATCCATGCAAAAGCCCGGTAGCGGCGCACTGTGTGCGCCGAACGATCTTAAAAGTGCAGTAATTCGGCGGTCACAGACCGCCGCTACAGTGGGGCCACCGACTTTTGCAGAGATTTCTTCAAGGGTTCGTTCCAGCTTTACGCGCAAAATGCTGGTCTCGAATGCCCGGGCGTTTTGGCGATGGCCTGGTGCTGCGGCAGGTCGGCGACACAGCCGCGCTCCATTTTCAGACCGGCTCCAACGAGGCAACAATTCAACTTTTTGTAAAAATCCGCGTGTCCCACGAGACGGCCAGGGGATGGGCGCGGACTTTTTCGGCCAGTTCCACGAACGGCACCTGCGCATCGAGCCAGCGGGGATTTTTGGCGATGGCATCCATGGTGGCGCCGGTGTGGTTGCAGATGAGATAAAGCCCCAGCCCCAGCACCAGGAACGATTCGAAGCCGGTGCCGGTGCCGTGCCGGGCAAATTCAAAATCGCCGGGGCCATATTGCCCGCCCAGCAGGCCGGCGCGCAAGGAGCCGAGGTCGCGCGCAAAATGGGTCAGGAAATCGTCGTTGCGCGGGCCGGTGTAGGCCAGCACGCGGGCCTTGTTTTCGACGAGCGAGACGACCGCCCATTCGTCAAACACGGGGCTGCCATAGCGCGCAGTCATCTGGTCCGCGCACAATTTCACCTGCTGGCCGATTTCTTCAAGCGTCATGCGGGTGAGCAGAGCAAAACCGGTGCCGCCGCTCAAGGCAATTCTCATTCTCTGGGAAAACCAGGGCGTGTTTTCAAAATCGTTTGGCTGGATTTTACTTTTAATAGTTTCCGGGTGAACGGGCGAGGCAGCCGCTTCAGCGGCTTCGCATTCGGCGGAAAAACCGTTAAAACGGCTGTGGCTATGCGGCCATCCCACACCGGGCTGAAGCCCGGTGCCAATAAAAGCACGAGCTTGAAAGCCAATTGCAGGTTGACAATACGACTGGCTGAAATTTCACAACTTTCAGGTTTTCCCGGCACACGATTTCTTTACACTGTCCGGAAATCAGATGCCACCACGAGCGAACACGCCCAAGCTTTTCTTCTGGACGCTCAATTTGCTGCTCGGCGCCGCTTTCAGCGCCGAAATACTGGCACCCCGGATTTCGTCCAGTTTTGACGCCGCCACGCTGACGCTCGCCGCCCTCGCCAGCGTCGCCGCGCTGAACCGCCAACTGCCGCTGCAAAATGTTTTGCCCGCCGCGCTCATCACCGCCGCGGTGGGCGGCCTGGCGCATGGATTCAGCGCCAACCCCAATTTCTCGATTCCGTTCGGCCCGATCGTTTTCAGCCCGGCGCTGGGCGCAAAGATTTTCAACACGATTCCCTGGCCGATCCTGATGCTTTGGGTCGCGGCCATTTTCAATGCGCGCGGCATGGGGCGGCTGATTTTGCGGCCGTGGCGCAAGGTGAAGAATTACGGCTTCTGGCTCATCGGCCTGACGGCGGTGCTGGCGGTGGCGTTTGATGTCGCGCTCGAACCGTACGCGTGGCATGTGAAACATTTCTGGCTCTGGCAGCCGACCCGGCTGCCGATCACGTGGCAGGGCACGACGCTGCTGAATTTTTTCGGCTGGCTGTTTGTTTCGCTGCTCATCCTGGCGTTCGCCACGCCGTCGCTCATCAAAAAGCAGCCGGGCCAGCCGAGCCAGCCGGATCTGCATCCGCTCGCCCTCTGGCTGGGGGCTTTTATTTTATTCACGGCGGGCGCGGCGGGCGCGGGGCTTTGGTGGCCGGCGGGCGTGGATGCGGCGATGGCCGTCGTCACGACGGTTTTTGCGGTTCGCGGGGCGAACTGGTAGGGCCGCCTTCGGAAATTTTCAGCTGCGTGATTTTCAACTTCGCGACGCGCAGGCCGTCCATCGCCTCGACGTGCAGCTCGTAATTGCCGGCGGCAAACACATCGCCGGTTTTGGGAAATCCGCCCAGCCGCTGGGTCACCCAGCCGCTCGCCGTCGCCACGCTTTCGTCGTGCGTCACCGGGCCGATGATGTTTTCCAGATCGTGCAGGGGCAGCGTGCCGGAGACTTCCCAGACATTTTCGCTGCGGCGGATGAACTGCGTCGCCTCGGCATCGAACTCGTCCTGAATCTGCCCGACGAGCGCCTCCATGGCGTTTTCCAAAGTGACGATGCCCAGCGCGCCGCCGAATTCATCCACGACAAAGGCGAAGTGCGATTTCTTTTCCAGAAAGCGTTTCAACAGTTTTTCCAGCCGCGCCGTTTCCGGCACGCAAATCAGCTTGCGCGCCAGCGGGAGCAGATCCGCCGCCGTCTGGGCGCGCTCGCGAAAGGCGTACAGGTCCTTGATGTGAATCACGCCGCGCGCCTTGTCGGGATCGCCGTCGTCGCAAATGGGAAAGCGCGAGTAGCGCGTTTTTTCCGCGATGGCCAGGCACTCGGCAATGGTCGCGGCGGAATCAAACACCGTGACTTCGTTGCGCGGGCGCATGACTTCGCGCGCGGTGCGGTGGCGCAGGTCGAGCGCGTTCAAAATCAGGTTACGCCGGTCGGGGGAGCCTTGGGCCGCCGCGAGAATGACGCGCAGCTCTTCCTCGGATTGCGCGCCCTGCAATTCGTCCGCGCCGATGCCGAGCCATTTCAGGATCAGCTGCGACGAACGGTTGAGCAGCCAGATGAACGGATAGGCCAGCCGGTAAAACCAGACCAGCGGCCCGGCGGTCCAGAGCGCCGCCGAGAGCGTGCGGCGGATGGCGACGGCCTTGGGCACGAGTTCGCCGGCGACGATGAGCAGATAGCAGTTGGTGAAGAAGCCAACGCCGAGCGCGATGTGATGCCGCAGCGAGGCGGAGGCGACGCCGAGCAGGTTGAACAGCGGCTCCAGCAGATCGTGAAAGACCGGCTCCACCGCCATGCCGAGGCCGAGGCTGACCATGGTGATGCCAAACTGCGTCGCGCCGATATAAACATCAATGTGCGCGAGGATGTGGCGCGCGGTTTTGGCGCGGCGATTGCCTTTTTCGGCGAGCGAGGCGAGCTGCGAATCGCGGATGCGCACGAGCGCCAGCTCCGCCGCGACGAAAAAGCCGTTCAGGAGCACCAGCGCCAGCACGGCGAGGATTTTCAACGCAAATAAAATGACGGCGGGCCAGTTCACGGATAATTAAAAATTAAAAATGAAAAATTCATAATTCAAAACGAACAATGAAAAATTAAAAATGAACAATGAAAAATGCCGGACGACCCGCGGCGGCAGGGCGCACCGGTTTGAATGGTTACTTTTGAATTTTTCATGGGCGCGTCAAAGCTGCATTTCCCCGAACATCACCTTCAAAATGTCCTTCAGCTTGACCACGCCGATTTCCTTGCGCTCATGCGACAGCACAATCGCGGTGCGCTGGCCGGCGCGCTGCAACAGGCGCAGCGCCACTTCCAGCCGGATGCCTTCGCTCACGAACACCGCCGGCGTCATGTAAGTCAGCACCGGTTTTTCCACGTCCAGATTGTCGCGATACACGAGCGGGCGGATGTCCAGGAGGCCGGCGACGCGGCGTTCGCCGTCGCGCAGTTCCCAGACCGGCAGGCGGGAAAGCGCATTTGTCCGGGCGAGGGCGAGCGCCTCGCGCAACGGCGTCTGGGACTCGACGGTGGGCGTTTCCGCCAGCGGCTTGGCCACCTGGCCCACGGTGAAATTTTGCAGGTCGAGGATGCGGTTGACCATGGCGTGCTCGTCATCGGTCAAGGCCTGGCCGGACTCGCGCATGATCGCGCGCATTTCCTCGCGGTTGCCGAACAGCCGGCCGGTGAAGACCTGACCGCCGGTCCATTTCAAAATCGTCTGCGACACGTCCTCGACGATGAGCACCAGCGGGCTTAACAAAACATTGACGATGCGGAACGGGCGCGCCGCGGACAAACAAAGTGAATTGGGATGCGCGCGGAACAGCATTTTCGGCAGCAGATCGAAGAACGTGTAAAAGAGAAAGACGATCACCGCGAAGAGCGCCACGATCAACGCCGTCTGGCCGAGGAACCATTCGTGCAGCTTGGCCAGAATCCAGCCGAGGATGATGAAGTTTGCCAGGGTATTGCCGACGAGGATGGTCCACAGGAATTTCTCCGGCTGTTCCAGAAACCGGTTGAGCATCTGCGCCGACGGCTTGCCGCCGCGCGCCAGCCGCCGGATGCGCAGCCGGTTCAGCGCGAACACGCCCGCCTCCATGCCCGACAGCAGAAACGACGCAAGCAGACAGAGCGTCAGCGCGATGAGGTTGGGGAGGTTGGTGTCCATGATCAAAAAAACCGCAGGCAGGGCGCGTCATTCCGGGCGCACCGTTCGTGGCCAGACCAAACGGGCGCGCACGGAGTGACGCGCCCCACCAAGGTCTGATCGCTGTCTGGCATTTGATATTTCATTTCACGCGTTGCACCAGCAATTCCTGGACACGCCGGCCGTCGGTGGTTTGCGCCGTGAGTTTCAGGCCGGAAATAACGGCGGATTCATCCGCGTCCGGCACCACGCCGAGCAGATGCGTCAGCAGGCCGCCCATCGTCTCAACGGCGGCGACTTCCGGCAGGGCGGGAAATTCGCGGCGGAAATCGTCCAGCCGCATGGTGCCGCTGACGCGCCAGCGGCCGGGCGCGAGCTTGGCCATGACGAAACCTTCCGGCTGGGACTGCGCGCGGACTTTGCCCACGAGTTCGCCCAAAATGTCCTCCATGGTCACGATGCCCGCCGAATTCATCCAGCACAATTGCCAGGCCGCGCTGCTGTTTTTGCAAGGCGCGGAACAGGAGCAGCAAATTCATCGTCTCCGGCACGAAGGAGGGAAATTCAACCGCGTCGGCCAGATCAATTTGCGGATCCAGCAGCAGCGCGCGCGTGTTGAGGATGCCGACGATGGTGTCCGGCGTTTCGTCGTAGATTGGCAGGCGGCGATGCTGAAATTTTTTGGCGGCGGCGATCATTTCCGCCACGCTGGCATCGTCGCTGATGCAGGCCAGGCCGGGACGCGGGCGCATGACGTCGCGCGCCACGCGCTGATCGAGGCTGATGATTTGCAGGATGATTTCCTTCTCCGTCTCGGCGAGCGTGCCCTGGGCGGAAGCCATGTCGAGCAGTTCGTGATATTCCGCGTCCGTGAGCTTGGCCGACGCCGTGGATTGCTGCGCGGCTTTTTTGAGGATGGCGGCGTTGAGCCATTGGGCCACGCGGTAAAGCGGCTTGGAAATTTTTTCAAAAACGAACATCACCCACGCCACGCGCACCGCCCAGCGCTCAGGCCGGCGGACCGCGAGCGTCTTGGGAAACACCTCGCAGCCGAGCAGCACGAGCGCCGCGAGCGAAATCATGGTCAGGGCCAGCGCCCAATGCGCGTTGAAAACCATGCGCAGGGCCACGGCCAGCATGGCGGCATTGGCGAAGGTGTTGCCGAGCACCAGCGTGGCGAGCAAATCCTGGGGCCGGGCCAGGAGTTGCGCCACGATTTTGCCGCGATGCGGATGCCGCCCGGCGATTTGCGCCAGCTGCCGCTGGCTCAAGGAAAACAAGGCCGTCTCCGCCAGCGCAAAGAAGAAACTCGCGCCCGCGAACAACAAGATGGCTGACAACGCCTGCTCCACGCGCCGAGTGTGTCGGAAAACCGGCGCTGAAAAAAGCGAAATGACGGCGGCAGGAGTTCAGCTTTGCCGGCGGCGGCGGGCGTGATTCAAATGCGCCGGAAGCCGGGCGCAGCCAGCTCCGCCCGCGAAAGCGCCGCCCCGGCGAACCGGGACGGCGGAGTGGTGGGAACGAGCGGGGTTAGCTCAATGCACGAGCCGCGAGATCATGGCGTAGATGATCAGCGCCAGCAGCACGAGGCCGAGGCCGAAGAAGAAATAGCCGAACGATTTGGCGATATTCTTCCACTGGAACCATTCGTCCTTGATGCGGTAGGAATCGAGTTTGCCGGATTTGACCAGCCGGTCATACCAGCGGCGGCGCTCGTGCAGCATTTCCTGCTTCGACACGCGGCCGGAGAAGATGACGGTGTCCATCGGGAATTTCTCAATCCGGAAATGCGTGTTAAAAAAGTGGATCGAGAAAATGAATCCCGCGGCGAGCAGCGCCTCGTCGGAATGCAGGATGAGGGCGATGTTGATGGCCCAGCCCGGCAGGAAGCGCGTGAAGAATTCCGGGAACCACATGATCAGGCCCGACGCGCCGATGATGGCGACGCCCCAGAACACGGCGAAGTAATCGAACTTCTCCCAATAGGTCCAGCGGTCGAACTGCGGCTTGGGACCTTTGCCAAAGAACCATTTATTGTGGTCAATGAGGTCTTTCAGGTCGGCCATCGTCGGCACCATGGAGTCGGGGCCGAACACGACGGAGAAGCAGCGCTTGATTTCGATTTTGCCAGTGACTGGATGGCGCAGGTTGCCCCGGCCCTTCCAGGAGCGACCGATGAGCGCGCTCAAGTGCAGCGTGAAATAGAGGAACGTGATGATGGCGCCGAAGCGGTGGAGCATCCGGGCCGTTTCCGGGCCGCCGATGAGGGAGAAAATAAATTTCGCCCAGTCGGTGTAATAGAATTTCAGCGGCATGCCGGTGACGACCAGGGTGAGGAAACTCGTCACGACGAGGAAATGCAGGAACCGCTCGAACGGCTGGAAGCGCGTGAACCATTCGTCGCCCTCCTGCGTGCTGAGCTTGGCCTCGCGGAACGTTTTGGAGTCGTGCAGATAGAGCCACAC
>Ga0302201_10003844_pt1 | contig 11025 bp, 10 predicted proteins | sample II_Bog_N3_2_FD_194586 | JGI IMG/M metagenome (GOLD analysis project Ga0302201, IMG submission 194586) | Peat permafrost microbial communities from Stordalen Mire near Abisko, Sweden - II_Bog_N3_2 | ecosystem: Environmental > Terrestrial > Soil > Wetlands > Peat | place: Sweden: Abisko...
CAACGCCTGCGATCCGTAGAGCCGCCAGCCCGGCCCAATCTCCCTGATGTTATGCGTCAGGCAATGAAAGAACGCAAACCGCAGCCGCGTGATCAGATAGAACACAATAATCGACACCACCATCGCCAGCAGCAAGGCGAACACAATCCCCGCTATCCATTCCGGCTTGATGTCGGACGGCGAATAGATCATGGGTCCATGCCCGGACGAATGATTGCTGTTCGCCTGGGTATGCAAATTGGCCCCAAGACCTTCCGTAATGATCGCGACCAGGCCAAGTTTCAGATAGGTTCCCCAACGGAAGGGCCTGAAGAGAAAATCCCGGGTACGTTGAATGGCGGGCGAAACGGAGTCGGCGGCTGAGATTGGGTACATGGATACCCCTTTCCGGGGAAGGTTCAATGTACTTGAGAATTACGCAGATTCTACGCGCGAAGTTCCGCATCCGCACAATCATTCTCGCAACCAGTCAAGCTCATCTGCGGCAAGGCGAACAAACATTCCGTGTACCATCCCAAGCCAAATTGCAACCGGCTCTACCGGACTCGTCGGCGCAGAACTTGCGCGAGCCGTCCGCCTTTTGTCTCTCTGGCCATACGTCAAGTGCGTAGCCACCGTGTTCGGTCTGATGACACCAGATCCCGAATACATATCCGTCCTGTTTCACATAATTCCCGCCGATATAATCCCAATCTTTTTCACCGAAGGGAGGTCCGGAGTAGTTCCGCTTAATAGCTTGCCCATTACAGGTCCGATCGAGACCGCCGGATTCCGCGCGAACCCGTTCGAGTGCATTCTTCAACCCGGCAAACCTCTCCGCCGCGAGCTGGTCATTCCGCGCCACCCTTTGAGCCACTAGGCGTGGTGTCAGCAACATCGTTACCGGGCCGATTGCAACGCAGCATCCCAACACAATCCAGCTTGCAAATAGCACTGGCCCACTGTTGATCGATATCCTGCGGCCCACCAGGCACGCGGCCAGAGAGACAATGATGGATGTTGCCGTTCCCATCACCAGATCTGACCCGGAAAAGGTTTGAGCAATTGGATCTGGGGATGGCCAGATTGCAATCCCCAGGCAAAGGCCGGCGAACGTGCCAATAGCAGAAGCCAAACAGAACATCACCCAGCGCCTGTGAGCCTGGCTCGTCGATATGGCAGCCAACAGCGCTACGACCACCAATGGAGACCACCACCACAAATCGAGACTCGGCTCCATCGAGTTCGGCAACCAGCACAGCGCCGAGCCGATTGCGGTCACTATCACCAGGAGTTGGCTTGTGCGCATTTGTGCTCCCAAGCGCAAGATAGCAGATTCACCCCGCGGATTCGAAAGGCTTTTCGCCTACCGCACAGGACTTGCGTACCCAGTCGCCGCCCACCACGCATCGAACGCCACCAGCGCCCGTTCGCAGACGATCCGATGCCGCTCCTTCTTGTCCCGAACCTTCTTGCGCAACTCATCCTCCAGCGGCTCCAGCAGGTCGAACGTGATATTCGCCGGTTGAAAGTCCTTCGCATCGGCATGGGTGATGTAGTGCACCAGCGAGCCAAGCGCACTGGCTCGAGGCGCAGGCTCGGGTTCTTCGCCGCGCGCCAATGCTGCCGCATAGTTCCCCGCAAGCATCCCGGTGGCGATGGATTCGGTGTATCCCTCCACGCCGGAAAGTTGCCCCGCAAACATCAGCCACGGCGCTTTTTTCAATCTCAGGGTTTCGTCCAGCAGCACCGGCGCCTGGATATAAGTGTTGCGATGAATCTGCCCGTAGCGCAGAAAGCGCGCGTTCTCAAGGCCTGGAATCAATCGCAGCACACGAGCCTGCTCGCCGAATTTCAAATGGTTCTGAAATCCCACCAGGTTGTAACTGTCCGCGCGAACATTCTCTTTGCGAAGCTGCACCACAGCCCATGGTGTCTTACCGGTCCGCGGATCGCGCAACCCAACCGGCTTCATCGGCCCGAACCGAAGCGTGTCGCGTCCGCGCCGGGCCAGCACTTCGATTGGCAGGCAGCCCTCGAAGTATTCCAGCTTCTCCCACTCCTTCGCTTCCGCGGCTTCCGCCGCCAGCAGCGCATCCAGAAAGCAATCGAACTCCGCGCGATCCATAGGGCAGTTGATGTAGTCGGCTGTCCCCTTATCCCAGCGCGCGGCCATGTAAACACGCTCCATGTCGATCGTCTCCGCATCCACTATCGGCGATATGGAGTCATAGAAGGCCAGATGGCCCGAGCCGGTGATGCGTTCAATCTCGCGGCTCAGCGCGTCCGAGGTCAGCGGCCCAGTCGCCAGAACAGTCAGACCATCCGCCTCATCGAGCCGCGTTACCTCTTCCCGAATTACGCGGATGTCCGGCTCAGCCCCAATCGCCTCCTCAATTCGCCTCGAAAACTCCACGCGATCCACGGCCAGCGCATGCCCCGCCGGTACAGCTGTTTTGTCTGCAATTTGCAGCAGCGCTGACCCCGCCCGCCGCATCTCCTGCTTCAGCAGCCAAGGCGCTGTGTTGGGCGATTCGCTCTTCAGCGAGTTGGAACAAACCAGTTCGCCGAACTCGACGGTCTGGTGAGCAGGGGTCAGCCGCGCCTTTCCGTCCACCACCGCGCGCATCTCGTAAAGGTCCACCTGGCAGCCCTGCCGCGCCGCGGTCAATGCAGCCTCCGGACCGGCCAATCCTCCCCCAATCACACGTATCTTCACTGGCCGCCCTCGCCCGTCGCAGCCCCGGAGAGCCGTGTCAGCGCTTCGCCGCTCACCCGCACATTGCGCCATTCGTCCATGAACTCGGCCCCCATGGCGCGGTAGAAGTCGATCGCCGGCGTGTTCCAGTCCAGCACCGCCCACTTCAGCCGCGCACACCCTCGCTCAACCGCGATGGCGGCCACCTTCTTGAGCAGCAGCTCTCCAATTCCCCGCCCGCGAAGATCCGGGTAGACGAACAGGTCCTCCAAATAGATTCCAGGGCGGCCAAGCCATGTCGAGTAGTCGAAAAAGTAGAGGGCGAAGCCGGCAGGCTGGCCGTCGAGTTCGGCAATCAGGCAGCAATAGAACGGGCTCGGACCAAAACCGTCCCGCAGCAGGTCCGCTTCGGTAGCCACCACCGCCTCCGGCGCGCGCTCATAGTCCGCCAGAGCCTGGATAAACTTGAGGATTTGCGGAATGTCCGCCGGTGTTGCGTTTCGAATCGTCGTGCCCATGCATTCATTCTAGAGGGTGATTCATAAACCCGCTCTGTGTCAGGGCACGACTTCAGTCGTGCCGAAAACGGCCGGAATGACGAGGGGTTTTAACCCCTGAGGGACGACAGGCCAGATGAGGCGGTCGTTTATGAAGCAAATTCTAGGCTGTGACGCAGGCCACACACTGCCGCCGTTAACCGCACTACCATGTTGAGATGACCGTGGGGCGCTGTCCTTTGCGGGGTTTCCGGAAGTGACGTGTTGCAGCCTGCCGGCCGGATAATTCGTCCGTTCAACAGGCGTAGTCGCAACTCGTGACGGGGCCACCACAGGCACATTCTGCTGCAGCCCCTTGTGTTGGGCAGCCGATTGGATTTAACTTGGGTCTGCTAAAGAGAACCGTCCGCAGACCGCGCTCCGCGTGGCGGGTTGAAGGCCACCGCCGTTTCCGGCTGCGCGAATTGAATTGCTGCCAGATGCTTTGGCCGTGTGTTTGACATTTGGATGGAAGGGCATACTCACTGGAGAAACCCCAATGCGGCGAACCGTGAGTGGGCTGAAAAATACGACTTTATTGAGCCCGCGGGCAGCTTCGTTCCCGCCGCTCTCAAGGAGAAGAATATGAAACGGAACATTGCACTTTGGCTGGGCCTGCTGGCCTTCGCCCTCATGCCCGCGCTTGCGCAGGCGCCCACGGGCAAGATTCACGGCCACGTAACCCTTAACACCACTTTTTCTGCGACCAAGGGTTCGGTAAGCCTCTCCAGCGACGATGGCCATACATCGAAGTACACCTTCCCCGTCGATGACAACGGCAATTATTCGGGCCAGGCATCGCCGGGAACCTACATGTTGATATACCGCGCCCCTGAGACGCCGCCAGACAAGATGGTCGACTCCTACCCCGGAGTGAAGATCGTCGCCGGTCAGGATGTGGTGCAGGACATTGACATGTCCCGCAAAGCATTTCTTGACGCAATGTCACCCGAAGACAAAAAACGGCTGGAAGAAGTCAAGAAGCAGAATGCTGAGGTCATGAAGACCAACGAGGTCATCAAGAAGCTGAACGCGGACATCAAGACAGCATCCTCGGACTTCCACGACTGCGATAGTGCGATGGCAACGGCGATCGCGACCCTCGGCGCCACTGCCTCCAAGGCCGACCTAGATGCCAAGGCAGTCGAGATCAAGGCCGCGAAGTATACCGAGGTCGAGGGCCTTATGCTTGCCGATACTCAGGCAAGACCCACCGAATCAGCCCTGTGGGCAGACCTGGGACAGGCGCAAAAGGGCTTGAAGAAGTTCGATGTGGCGGAGACTTCCTACAAGAAAGTGCTGGAACTCGAGGCCGCTGCAAAGAAGCCGAATCCGCAGGCCCAGGGAGCAGCGTATGAAGGTCTGGGCGAAATCAATGCCCGCCAGGGAAAAATTGCCGAGGCAAATGCGGCCTATGACTCGGCTGTCAAGGCCAATCCTCCCCAGGGGATTATCTACCTCAAAAACGAAGCCGTGATCTTCTATCAGGCCTCCCAAACCAGTGGAGACCCCAAGACGATTGTGGCCCAGGTGGCTGCGGCAGATGAGGCAATCGCAGCCAATACCGACCCCAATAATCCCAACACTGCGATTCTCTACTACCTCAAAGGCCAGGGCATGATCAGCGCCCCGGACGCCGTCAAGGAAGATCCCCAGACCCACAAACTGACGGCGCCTCCGGGAGCCATTGAGGCCTTTCAGAAGTACCTTGCGCTGACGCCCACCGGTCAGTTTGCCAATGACGTGAAGGGAATTCTCGCAGGCTTCAACGAGACCATTCAAACCAGCGTGAAGGTCCCGAAGAAGAAGTAGAAGCCTTTTCTCCAGGCAGAAGCAGGGGCGCTCCCACTCCGGAGCGCCCTTCCTGCTTCAGCGATCCTGTGCATCTGGTGCGCGGAGCCCCGCCGACCCTCTACAATCCAATCCATGAGCTCCGCTCTGCCAGGCTACGAGCAAGCCGCGGCGATGGTTGCCGCCTGCATCGCGCAACTGCGCCCATTGCGCCATCCCACGGAACGAATTGAGCTCGCTCTGGCCGCGGGCCGCATACTCGCCCAGCCACTTATTGCCGATCGCGATCAGCCTCCATTCGCCCGCTCCACTCGCGACGGTTACGCATGCCGGGCTGCGGAGGCTTCGTCGCACCGCAAACTCGCCGTTGTTGGTTCCTCGCGCGCCGGCGAAGCCCCAGCTGGCCCGCTTGCACCGCACACAGCCTGGGAGATCATGACCGGCGCTCCGGTTCCTGAAGGCGCCGATGCCGTGATCATGCTGGAGCACGTCGAATTGGCCGACGGACAAGTGAGCCTGCTCCCCCCCCGCACCGCCAAGCCGGGCGACAACATCGTCGCCCAGGGCGTCCAGGCACGCGAGGGAGACGAATTGCTGCCCGCCGGTACGCGAATCGATTTTGGCCAAATTGCACTCGCCGCCAGTTGCGGCTACGCTGCCCTCGACGTTTTTGCCCGTCCCCGCGTAGCTATTCTCACCACAGGCGACGAGTTGGCGCCCGTCGAGTCTTCCCCCGGCCCAGGCCAGATTCGCAACTCCAACGCCCCCATGCTCGCTGCCCTGGTTGTCGCCGCCGGCGGTGTTCCGCTCGTCCTGCCCACCGCAGCCGACAATGCGCAGTCCCTTGACTCCGCCCTGGCCCAGGCAGCGGGCGCAGACATGCTGCTGATCTCAGGTGGCGTTTCCGCGGGCAAATTCGATCTTGTTGAGCCGGCCCTTGCCCGCGCTGGAGCCCGCTTCCACTTTACCGGCGTTCGCATTCAACCCGGCAAGCCGCTTGTCTTCGGCGAACTGCCCGTCAGCAACGCTCACGCACAAAACAAGAACAATACAAAGTGCTTCTTCGGACTGCCAGGAAACCCCGTCTCCTCCGCGGTAACCTTCCTGCTCTTTGCTGCGCCGGTATTGGCTGCTCTTGCCGGCAGCAGTCAGTCACCTCCGCGCTTTGCCTGGGCGCGATTTGCCTCGCCCGCCGGCAAGCACAGCAAGAAAGACCTTACCCGTTTTCTGCCCGCATCCTGCAGCTTCAAAACCATGGCAGGATCACTTCCCGAAGTCTCCCTCGTCCCCATGCAGGGTTCGGGAGACCTGCCAGCATTGGCCCGCTCCAACTGCTTCCTCGTAATTCCGGAGGGCGCGCCACCATTCGACGAGCGCGCAATCGTCCGCATTCTGCTTGCCTGAGGACCGTACCATGCCCGAAACCCCGCCGCAGTTATCGCACTTCGATTCATCCGGCCAGGCCCACATGGTCGACGTAAGCGCCAAGCAGCCTGGCCGTCGCACCGCCACCGCCTCCGCCTTTGTCGAGCTTTCCAGCGCGGTCCTCGCGGCCTTGCGCGCCAATCCCAAGGGAAACCCGCTTGAGGTAGCTCGCTTCGCAGGCATTCAGGCAGCAAAGCGCACCGCCGATCTCATCCCCATGTGCCATCCGCTCGCCCTCTCGCATGTCGACGTGCAGGCGGAGATCGTCGCCGGAGGCGTCAGCATCGTCGCGACGGTCGCCACGGTCGGCCCCACCGGCGTCGAAATGGAGGCACTAACCGCCGCCTCTGTTGCCGCCCTCACCGTTTACGACATGACCAAAGCCCTCGACAAGGCCATCGTCATCCGCAACATTCAGCTAGAAGAAAAGTCCGGCGGCAAGAGCGGAGACTTCTCCAGACAAGGCGGCCGCGCCTGACCGCCGTGCTTCAGTAAGCAGCCACAAATCCAAACACACCCGACGTCTCCACTCCCCGCACCACCCTGCTCACCGGGTCGATCGTTCCCATCACCGCGGTTCCCTTTATGTTGCTGGCATCCTGCTTCGATCTCTGCTCGAAAACGACCCCCGACGCCCCAAGCTTATTCAGGAACTCCGCATCGTAAGCCTCTTCCGGAACCAATTCCGGCTTTGTAAACCAGGTCTCCCCCGCTTTCATCGGCTCCGCATTCATCAGCAGCGGCGGCGCAGCCATTGCCCTCAGCGGGTCCAGAGAGTTGGCGAACGTCGCAACCACCAGCCGAACCGCCTCAGGAATCAGCGACTCGCCAACATTCGCAAGGGCCAGCACCGGCTTCGAATCCGTCATTGCAATCAGCGGCGTCATGTCCGTGGGAAGCGGATCGCCCGGCTTGATCGCCGCCAGGCTCGCCTGCTGAAATCCCGCCGCATCCGATATCGGAATGCCGCCCACAACCATGCCTGCTGTACCCCACAGCAATGTGTTTATCGTGTGCGACAGCGCCGCGATGTTCCCCCACTGATCGATTACCACAACCGCGTCGGTATGATGCGGCGGTCCCGGCTGCTGGGCCGCAATCTCCCCTTCAATCTGCGCCGCCGTCTTTTTCGCGTAGGCCTTTGAGATGCGATCCTCCATTAGCGCGCTCATCCCGTGCGTCCGCAGGTAATCGTCGGTATATTTATCCGCCACTGCCTTTCGCACAATGCGCGTGAGCGCCGAAAAAGCCTTGGGGTCCTTGAAATAAGGCCCCATCCCATCCAGCTTCAACTCTTCCGCCAGGTTCAGCGCCTCCAGCACCACGGCTCCGTTGCCATTGCTCTTCCCCGGCGCGTAAACGGTGTGCCCCATATAACTCGTGCTCTGCGGCTCTTCCCAAATAGGCTCATAGCGCTTCATGTCTTCGATCGTCGCTTTGCCGCCCTCGCGCTCGACTGCTGCAACAAACTGCTGCCCCCACGCGCCGGTGTAAACGTAGCTGGCCCCGTCTTTCGCAACGCCTCTCAGCGTCTTCGCCAAATCCGCCTGTAGAAATCTGTCGCCCGATTTCGGCACCCCGTCTCCAGCCTGGTTCATAAACGCCCGGCCTTCCGCGGTGCGCGAAAGAAACTTCTCGCGCGATTTGAAAAACGCCGCCAGCACCGGCGAAATCGTCACTCCGCTTTCCGCGTACCAGATTGCCGGCTCAAAAAGTTCCTGAAACTTCAGCTTCCCAAACCGTTTGTGCATGGCCTCTATCCCCGCCATAAATCCAGGCACCAGCGTCTTGCGTCCCTCGGCGCCTTCGGTCGGTTTTGTGCCAAACGCAATCGGGCCCAGGTCGTCCACGGGAATGCTCTTCGGATCGGTCTCGCCAAGATACGAGTTCCATCCCGCGTTCAGTGAATAGACCTTGCCCGTCTTCGCTTCGTAGTAAACCAGTTGCAGCACCCCGGCGTACGAGACATAGGACCCCAGCGCCGTGGTGATCTGCGTCAAAGCCACGGTAGCCGCAGCGTCGGCCGCCGTGCCGCCCTGCTTCAGTGCTTCAACCCCAGCGCGAACGGCAATCGGAGACATGGTCCCCGTCACAAGGCCCGACTTCCCCTCAACCACCCGTGCCTGCGTCGGCGAGGGCGACATCTCCCCAAGTTCAGCCTGCGCCTTCTCCGCCGGGTTCCACTTTCGCGGAGAGAGATCCACCGCAAATCCTGATTCAGGAACCAAAACCATGCACAATACGATAGCGACAATCTGTCTCTGCAACGTCATTCTCTGCCCCCTGATCTTTACCGGTTCGCCGGAATCCGGGGTTAACCGAAGATCGGAGACGAAATGCATTTATACTGCCGCCCTCATCACCGTCCCGCACATCCCTCAAATAAAATCCCGCTTCCGCGACTGAAGATAAAAAGCCAAGCCCAGCATCGCGAGAATCAGCCCAAACTCAATCGCCAGCAACATCGTCGCCGCTGGACTCCAGTAGATCGCTTTCTTCCACAATCCGTTCCCAATGCTGGGAATGTGAGCCACGAAATAACCAACCACGTTGAGGGCCAGGTTGCCCACCATGATTGCCCCGATCGTCCAGCCCTTGGACTCGGAGACCACGGCGACCGCAATCATCATGCAGGTACTCACCAAAATCTCGACTGCCATAATCACGGTGAAGGAAAACAGACCATGGATGTCCGGCGCGACCAGAATCAGGCCAAGGCATCCAGCCGTCACGGCCAACCAGAAAGGAACGAAGATGATCAGGTTGCTCAGAATCTTGGATGCGGTGTACTCAAGATAGGAGATTGGCAGGCTCATCACAAAAGGGAGCGTCTGATTATCCCGCTCTCCAATCACATTACCCATCACCATCATCGCGCCGATCATGGCCATGATAGTTACAAGAAGAACCAGCCCGATGGTAAAACCGGCTTGGCCGCCGAAGGCAACGATTCCCAGCGACAATGCACCGCCAGCCAGCGATAGCAAAATCGCCGTGCGCTGAAAATACCAGTCCTTCCCAATGAGACGCATCACCATGGAGTAGTTCATGCTGTTTTCCGCTCCCTTCTGCTGTGTACGTTGGCTACAAAAATCTCTTCCAGCGTCATCGAATCCACGGCCTGAACGGTCGCTCCCATCTGAGTGCAGGCCGAAACCATTGCTGGTTCGAAGCTGTTAGTGGTCAGCACGGGCAGGCGGCCGCTTCCGCCCACTGCCACAATCCCATTCAGGCGAGGAACAACACCGTCCGGAGGCAGCACTAGCCGCAATCGCCGCCAACGGTCAAGAAATACCTCTTTGTCGTAGGAGTCGATAATCCGCCCGCGGTCGATAAACGTAATCCGGTCCGAAATCTGCTCCACGTCCAGCGTGTTGTGCGACGAGAAAAGAATCGTGCGCTCCTCGTCCGCCAGCACCGCCATCAGCTCTTGAAGCACTTCCACACGCGCCACCGGATCCAGTCCCGTGGTCGGCTCATCCAGCACCAGCAGCCGCGGACGCCGCGCCAGCGCAAGCAGCAGCGCGGCCTTCACGCGTTGGCCGTGCGAGAGCCCTTTGATCCTCTGCTGCGGCTTCAGATCGAAGCGGTCAAGAAGGCTCTCGGCATAAGCCTGGTCCCACCGCGGATAAATCCCCCGCATGAAGTTCATGTGCCAGGCCAGCGTCGCCGGCCCATAGAGCCGCATATCTTCCGACACAAAGCCGATGTCCAGCTTGGCCGAGGCCTGTTCTGCCGGCATCTGGTGGCCCAGCACATTCACTTGGCCCTTATCCTGGTGGATCAGCCCCATAAGGATGCGGATCGTTGTGGACTTGCCCGCCCCATTTGCCCCGATAAAGCCCATAATGCTTCCCGAAGGCAGTTCAAGATCGATGTTCACGAGAGAGAAGTGAGGGTATTTCTTGCTCACTCCCTCGAATTGAACGCAAAATTCATTCATACAGCCTCCTTGGCGGTCCGGGCGCCGTTAGTCCAGTCCGCATTGATCCGGTTCGCATCTGTCCGGCTCTCGCCCAGCCGCTTTGTCGCTTCCTCTGTCCGGCGGGCAATCTCTTCGCCACTCAGGCCAAGCAGCGTTCCCAGCCGCGCCGCCTGCTCAATGTGTTCCACAAACTCTTCGTCGTAAAGCCGCGCACCCAGCTCAGGATCGGGTGCGACCACAGACCCCTTGCCCTGCTGGGTCAAAATCACGCCCTCGCGCTCCAGTTCCAGATAGGCGCGCTTCACCGTGATCACACTCACTCGCAGCGCCACCGCAAGCTGCCGAATCGAAGGAATCTCCTCACCCGGCGCCCACTCCCCAACAGCAACCCGCTGCTTCACCTGCTCCATAATCTGCAGGTACATCGGCCGTCCATCGGATTGTGAGATTACGATGTCACTGTGCATGTCAATATACTGAGTATACACAGTAAGCAGAGGAAGTCAAGCAGATAATGCGTCCCCGACGCCGCGCCGGAAGTATTGAGAAATTTCCGAATAGCCGACAACACTCCTGGAACAACTCGCAAACCGCTGGTGTCTAAGCAAGAAGACGCTGGATCGTGAGTAATTTGCAATGACCAGAATGCGAGCGGCGAAGCTCGGGCGATT
>Ga0302201_10003848_pt1 | contig 11023 bp, 6 predicted proteins | sample II_Bog_N3_2_FD_194586 | JGI IMG/M metagenome (GOLD analysis project Ga0302201, IMG submission 194586) | Peat permafrost microbial communities from Stordalen Mire near Abisko, Sweden - II_Bog_N3_2 | ecosystem: Environmental > Terrestrial > Soil > Wetlands > Peat | place: Sweden: Abisko, Stordalen...
CGACTGTGGGTATGGCCAGGATCTGGTCGCCCTTTGCCAGCTGCGGATGAGTGAGAAGATCAATCACCCTGATACGGTAGAGGCCCTTAAGATGAGTCTCGCAGAGGCGCTTTAGGTTCAGGAAGGCCGTCGCCGACTTGGGAGTGCGCCCCGTGACGTAAAGGCGAAGCTGCCAAATCTTTGCAGCGCGGCGGGTTCGGGCGGGTGTCCGGCGCTTTGCCTTTCGATCTTTCATGAGTGCAGCCTCCCGTTCCTCGATCTGTCGTGGGACCCGATAGCGACCTTTATGTCTGCCTGCCGAAGGAGTCCCAACGCCGCCTGTTCGGTAGACAAGATCAGGGAACGAGTCCCCACCTGCTCGTCGATGCGCCGAAGCTCCAGAGCCTCGGTCTCGTATTCCGAGCGGAGACCCTGGATCTGGCGCTCGAGTGCTACGCGCTTTCGTCCAAGCTCACGTTTCCTGCGGGCTGCCTCCTGCTGCTCGGCCAACACGGCGGCCTTCTCGAGGGCGCTTTGGGCCGCTCGCGCCGACCCCGTCAGGACGCCGCTCGCGCCGATATAGGCGTCGACGAGATCGATGCCGTGATTTGATATCAGGAATTCGCGGATCTGGTTTGAGTGGGCCATGCCGCGCGCCTTAAGGACATAGAGCACGCGGTTCCGCTCGCCGTTGCCCTCGAAGTCCTGCAACAGGATCCATGAGTCCATGAGCGAGGACATGTTGGCCTCGCTCTGCTGGAGCGAATGCCCCCCCTGCGTGAGGCTGGTGAAAATCGTGGTGACCTGCCCCGCCTTCAGGTAGTCCACCAGGCGGGTGACCATGCCACGGCATTCGTTGGAAGTTCCGGCATCCATCAGGCTCGTTATCGGATCCACCACGACCACCTGCGGTTTGAAGTCGGCTATCTCCTTGAACATTGTCGCCAGGTGCATCTCAAGGCCATACAGCGAGGGCCGGGCCGAGTGGAACCTCAGCAGGCCGCGCTTCACGAACGGCTCCAGCTTCAGCCCGATTGAATGCATGTTTCGAAGGATCTGGTTGGGGGACTCCTCGAACGAGAAGAAGAGCGTTCGTTCGCCTCGCGCGCAGGCGGCCGCCGCGAAATTCGCCGAGATGATGGTCTTCCCAGTGCCGGGTGTTCCCGTGAGCAGGACGCTGCTGCCCCTGAAAAACCCGTGCCCACCGAGCATCGAGTCGAGCCTCGGAATTCCCGTCGCTATGCGTTCGTTCGTTGTCTCGTGGTTGAGCCCAAGCGAGGTGATGGGCAGGACGCTAATACCTTGCTCGGCAATGAGAAAGGGGAACTCGTTAGTCCCGTGAAAGGCCCCGCGGTACTTGACCACCCTTAGGTTCCTCGTGGCGATCTGGTCATTTACCCTGTGGTCCAGAAGAATGACGCAGTCGGATACGTACTCCTCCAGCCCGTGGCGGGTCAGTTGCTCGCGCCCCCGCTCAGCTGTGATGACCGCGGTAACGCCTTTTTCCTTTAGCCATCGGAACAACCGGCGCAGCTCATTGCGCAAAACAGCCTCGTTCTTCAACCCGGCAAAAAGCGCCTCCAGGGTGTCCAAGACCACGCGCTTTGCGCCAATAGTGTCGATTGCGTGGTTAAGCCTTACAAACAGGGCTTCGAGATCGTAGTCGCCGCTCTCATGGACCTCGCTGGGGTCGATGTGGACGTAGTCGATGAAGATCTTCTTCCTGCGTATGAGGCCTGCGACGTTGAATCCGAGTGAGGCGACATTTGCCACGAGTTCGGCCTCCGTCTCCTCAAACGACATCAATACCCCCGGCTCGCCGAATTGGGTTGCTCCGCGTACGAGGAATTCCGCCGCAAGAAGGGTTTTACCGCAACCCGCTCCTCCGCAGACCAATGTCGGCCTACCGCGGGGAAGTCCGCCGCCCGTGATCTCATCCAGGCCTTGGATGCCCGTGGGGCACTTGGGCAGGTTAATGGCTCGGGAGGGAGTCATCGGGCCAGTTTTCTTCATTGATCATCCTCGTTCCAGGTAAGAAAACAAGACAACCTACAACCGAGCTTTAGGCATGGGGTGTTCGCCTACCCATCCTTTGCGAAAAGAGGGCGACTTCCCGTCTCTCCAAGTGACCGCCGTTCGTGCCGCAGATCCGTTCATTCCCCGGACCTCGCCAAGGCTTCGGGATGCTTGTCTTAGCGTAGAATTGCCGGGCCCGGCTCCCGCGGGAGTGTTGCGATGCAGCTGCCGTCGCTATTTTTTCAACCGGCTCATCTTGGGGCCAGAGGAAACCGCCCCACGAGCCTTTATAAGGCGGGTATGAAATGGAATCTCGGCCCTAATGGTGGTCCCAATTCCGGGGGTTGAGACAACGGCAAAACGGCCGCCGATCATCTCGACCCGCTCCCTCATGCCCGTCAACCCCAGGCAGTCCTGCCAGTCGTTGGACGCAATCCGAGTGACGTCAAAGGAGACGCCGTTATCGGCAACCTCGAGGACGACGCTCCCCTCAGTATTGAGGACGGATACGTCGACAATACTCGCATGCGAATGCTTGATTGCGTTGGTGAGAGACTCCTGGGCAATGCGGTAAAGAACCGTGCGGCTGTCATTGTCCAGCCTCTCGACGCGTGTGTCCGCCTTTAGCCTGATCACTCGGCCCCTCTTCTTGGGGAGATCCTCCACGTATGAGCGGAGTGTCGGGATGAGTCCGAGGTCATCGAGCATGGCAGGGCGCAACTCCCGGGCGAACTTGTGAACAATGCTCACCGCCTTCTCCACGGAGCGGCGCATCGGGCCGATGGCCCTTCGGACCCCGCCCGGGTCCTTGACCGATTCCCTGGCGAAGAGCGTAAGTTGGACATTGATGCTAAGGAGTATCTGGCTGACCTCGTCATGCAGCTCCCGGCTGATCCTTCGCCTCTCGTCCTCCTGCACCTTTAGCATTTCCCTGGCCATCTTGCGCAGCCTCTCCTCCAGTACCCGTGACTGGCTAAGCAATGACCGAAAACGGTCCTCGCTCTTCTTGAGGGCCGCCTCGGCTATTCTCCTTTCCACAATCTCCCTCTGGAGGTTGCGGTTGGTCGCCGCCAGGATCCCAATGCGGTGGTGCTGTTCCTCAGCAAGCTTTCGCGCTGAAATGTCGGAGACAACGATCCGCGATAACCTCTTTGAACCGGTAACAACAGGCTGCGATATGCCGGCTACCTCGACCCAGATCGTCCCGTTGGACTCGCTGGTGAGCTTCAGCTCGCATTCCTGCCTGCCGCTGTTTGAAAAAATGCGGCCGATAAAGTCTTGGAATGTAGGCCTGCTCTTCACATCCACAAAGAGCTGGAATCGTCGGCCCGTCAGACGGGATCTCTCGACGCCGAGAAGGACGGCACCCGCCATGTTAAGTTCCTCGATCTGACCCTGGGAATCCAATGAGAAATACCCGACGGGCGCAAAATCGTAGAGGTCCGTGTACTTCTCAAGCGCTGCGTTCGCAACGGCGTTGGCGTGGTTAAGCTCCTCATTTTGAAGCTCCAACTCAATCTGGTGGACTTGAAGCTCGTGGAACAGCCTCTGGGTGTCGTTTCCAACTGCCGGAATGTGGTTTCCGGCACCGGCCTCCCTCAGGCGGCGCTCGGAACGGTGGCGAAGGCTCGGAAACTTCGGAGGGCGTCCTTTCACCGTTTCCTCCTATCCGATGCGGGTTTGTGCGGCGCCCGCTCACCCAAGGGCGACCCGGGCATGCGCCCCGCAGGAATCGGCCTTGTGCGTATGTCATGGTCTGCGAGCTCCTTGCCCTGTTGCTCTGACAATCTCTCAAGGCGCACATGGTTCTCGCGCAGATCCGCCTCAAGCTTCTTGGAGGCCGTGATGTCGGAGAAGGTTATGACGACACCATCGATCTTGTTGTCCAGCGTCCTATAGGGCATGATTCGCGCCGTAAACCATTCGGCTTTGGTGGTCGTGACTGATTTCTCGGAGGCAGTGAGCGTACGAAGGACCTCGCGCACATCCGCCTCCAAGTCTGGATACACAAGGCTCGAAGCCAGATCGGTTATGGGCCGCCCTACATCCCCCGGCAGGAGCTTAAAGATGGTCTTCGCCTGGAGTGTGAACCGACGCACGTGCATTTCGTTGTCGAGGAAGATGGTGGCGATATCGGTGCTGTTCAGGAGGTTCTTCATGTCGTTGTTCGACGATGAAAGCTCATCGAGCTTTGATTGTAGCTCGGCGTTGACCGTCTGGAGCTCCTCGTTCAGCGACTGCATCTCCTCCTTGGACGTTGTCAGCTCCTCATTTGTCGACTGAAGCTCCTCGTTTGTCGATTGGAGTTCCTCGTTTGAGGATTTGAGCTCCTCCTGCGACGTTTGCATCTCCTCGCGGTTCATCTTCGCCTCGTTACGCGCGTGGCGCAGTTCGCGCTCGAGAACCCCGTGGCGGGTGGACGTTTTCGTCGGCTTTTTGGTATTGGCGCTGGCCTTCAATTCCGCGGCCGGGGCCGCGTCGCTAAAAACGACGAGCAGGAGACCAACCAGTTCCTTTGGTTCCTGAAGCGCCTGGACCGAGACATCCACCCTGCCCGAGTCGCCGTGCCCGAGACCAATTCCACGGATCACGACGGCCGCAGAGGTGCGATTGGCCTTTTGCAGGGCAAAGGTGAGGTCGTATCTCAGGCCCTCGCGGGCCATGGCGATGATGTTCCAATTTGCCTTGCCTGCAGCCGGCTCGAGGTACCTTCCGGTGCGCCCGCTTATATAGACAATGTCACCTTGCTCATTCACCAGTACGGCAGGCGGCGCATACCGCGCCCGGAGCATCTGGTCCGCCACGGTTTGCAAATTAGCAGCGGGCCGAGCCGACTCGACGCCCGCGCGGTCCCCGGTCCGCGAGGCGGGTGCGAAGACGGTAGGGTACACGGGCTGTTCATCGCGGAGCAAGGAGTCGCTTCGTTTGAAGATTCTCTCCTTCGCAGCTACCGGTGTGAACATGTTGGAAAACCTGCCTATGCTCTCCGAGCTGCCGAGGAACAGCAGGCCCCGGGGGTTCAGGATGTAATGGAAGAGAGGGATCAGCTTTTTTTGAAGCTCCGGCGTGAGGTATATCAGCAGGTTCCGGCAGCAGAAGATATCCAGCCTGGTGAACGGGGGGTCCATAATCAGGTTCTGGGGCGCAAACACGACCATGGACCTGATTTCCTTGTTCACGCGGTAGCCTCCGTCCTCCTTGACGAAGAATCGACCGAGTCTGGCCTCGGGCACGTCAGCCGCGATGTTCTCCGGGTAGTATCCCTGGCGAGCCTTGTCGATGGCCTCCCGGTCAAGATCGGTCGCGTAGATCTGGAGTGAGATGCCCTTGGCGGAACCTACGCGTCCGCTCTGTTCCCTGAAGAGCATAGCAAGTGAGTACGCCTCCTCGCCGGTCGAGCAACCCGCGACCCACGCCCGAAGCACCGTTCCGGCGGGCCGGCCGCTCAGGAGCGCAGGCAGGGCTTTCTTGCAGAGCTGGTCCCACGAGGAGCGATCTCGAAAGAAGCTTGTGACCCCGATTAACATCTCCTTGAAGAGGATCTCGGCTTCTTGGGGGTTCTCCTGGAGATACCGGACATAGCTGGAAATTCGGCCGAACTGGTGGACTGCCATGCGGCGCTCAACCCGTCGGTAGAGGGTGCTCCTGCGATAGAGCGAGAAGTCATGTCCCGTGTTGGCGCGCAAAAGGATGATCACCTTGTCGAGGCTGCCCATTACCTCCTTCTCGAGAACGGGATCCGTTTTCCCAGAAAGCGGCAGGTGGCGGGAGTATTCCAAGAGCCTGCGTGGCAGTTCTTCGGCCGGCGCGACGAAGTCCGCAAGACCTGCTTCGATCGCGCTGCTCGGCATCGCGCCGAACTTCGCGGAGGAGGGATCCTGCACCATTACGAACCCGGCATTTTCCTTGATTGCCCTTAGCCCGAGCGTCCCGTCGCTGCCCATGCCCGAGAGGATCACCCCCACGGCCATATTATGCTGATCGTCAGCCAGTGACCTGAGGAAGAAGTCGATGGGAAGGCGCAGGCCCCGAGGTGCGACGGGATGCAATAGATGAAGGCGTCCCCGAAGTATGGAGAGGTCCTTGTTCGGGGGTATCACGTACACGCAATCGCGCCGAACCAACACCCCGTCCTTCGCCTGCAGCACCTTCATCTTTGTGGATCGGCGCAGGAGTTCGGGCAGCATGCCCTTCAGGGTCGGGTCCAGGTGCTGGATCACGACGAAGGCCATTCCGCATTGCGCCGGAATATTGGTGAGAAACTGCGACAATGCCTCCAGCCCGCCCGCCGACGCCCCGATTCCCACAATAGCGAAGGGCTGGCTTGCCGATCTGGGGAAGACCGGGCGGGCAGGTGCGGCCTTGGGTTGCTCGCGATTTGCGCGTTTCCTGCTGGGTCGGAATGTCATGTTCTGCATGCCCGATGGCCGCATCTTGCCTGCACCGGTGGGTACCTCAGGAAACCGCAGATCGGATTTGGTGTCGAGCGTGGCATCCGCGAAGCGGGCATGGGGTGTTCACCCCATGCCAAGGCCGGACGGGTTGGATGGTGATATAGCCGAGTCAAAGCCGGACGGGCGCTGAGGCGCATGTTAAAGCTACCTAACGGATCTTGCTCCACAGGTTCAGGTATGCCGCCTGCCACTCACCTGTGCCCCTAATACCGAGCTCCCCTCGCACACGCTCCGCGAGCGCCGGGTCATCCATGGCACCGGGCTCCCACAGGAGGATGGCGAGGGCATGAAAAATCCTCTGGCGGGGATGCCTCCACGGCCTGGGTCCCGGCCCTGGCCGCAGCATGCCCGCTCGCAGGTTCAGAAGGACATTTCGAATCCGGGAGGTACCGGGACATTTGTCGGACGAGTCGGCCGCATAGGCCATGGCCGTTGGAAACGAGCGCCCCAGCCGCCGTGCCTCCAGCCAAAGCCAACATTTCAATGCGAAAGCCGTGACCTCGGCGTGCCGGTCCAAAAGCTCGTCGCGAGTCGCGGTCGAGGCCACCGGATGTAGCTTGAATTCAACGCCGATCCCATGATGCCGGAGCAGGGCACCCACCCAGGTTGAACCCTTGCGGAGTGCCATACCCTCAAGGCGGCAATTTCGTTCGCTGCAGCTCCAATGATATTTTGCCTCGGCAGCTAGAAGGGCGTCCCCGAACGCGAGCTGAGCCTTGGCGATGTTCCGTCCGGCAAAGTCCGCAACCGTTGCTGTGAACGGCTCCTTTAACAGGCGGGAACGCGCTAGGAGCAACCCGGTGCAGCGATTCATGAGCAAAAGAGTCGCATCACCCTTGGGGATGAGTTCGGGGCGAAGGTGCCGCGCGAACGTAGTCGCGATTTGCGCTGACGGGCTTGCCCAGAGAAGCCTATGGCCTGCACAAAGGTCGTACAGAAACATGCCGGCGGGTTTGGAACCGATTTCCGACAGGGACGTTATCTTGAACTCGACCTCGGCATCGGCCAGATGGGTCAATATTTCCCCGAGGGCGTCTAGGCGCCGTTTGAACCGGGCCTCGTTGATGTGGCGGTTTCCCCTGAGAGCCACGTAGAATTCTAGATCGTTGTAGGGCCGGTCGCCGGTCTCGCTGCGCAGAACCCCGCCTTCGCCTCTCCCATACCCACCTCCGAGGACGACGGCCTCCAGTTTTCTTGAAGGTATGAGGCCCCGGATGCCGCTTAAGACTCGCGCACAGGTCCTCTCCAGGTGCCGCTCAAGCCCTGCATCTCCGTCGAGCGTGAATCGAGGCCCCGAGCTAGGCCCGGGTACAATCCGGGGCGGGTGTTCCGCGCCTGGCTCGGGTCGGACGGTTTCTGTGTTCCCGGCGTTCGTCATAATGCCCGGTCGACCCGATGCATTTGCCAGCCGGCCTGGAATCCGTGAAGACGGCCGAGGCGCTGTTGCCATCGAATGCCCGGAGCGCTCTTGAACTCCGCGAGTTTTCCCGAACGGAGGCAAAAACGAAAGTCCCCCAGGAGGTCTCTCAACAGCCCAAGAAGGAGAACCTCCCGGACATTGAAGGCGCTCCTGGATCCGTTCCAGACGGCGGACAGGGCCCACGCTTCGCCGAAGCTGCGTTTGTAGGCTTGCCGGGGGGTGTAGTTATGTGAATGCATGACGACAGAGTCGGGGCAATATGCGGTGAGATAACCCGCGCCGACGCACCACCGGGTGTATTCGTCGTCCTCCGAATACTGCATCGTCTCGTTGAATCCGCGGATGGCCCAGACATCGCGTCTGAGGCCGCTGCTCACCATGCTGAAAAAGTGGCCCCAATGCGCCGACTCGCGCTGGTCGCCAAAGCACCTCTCGTAGTCGTGTGCAAAGACCGCCTCGCACCCGGGGCGCGGAACCTGGCGCCCAAAGACAGCCGCCACCTTGGGGTCCGAAAGCGCCAGGACCAGGGGTTCAAGCCAGTTGCCTCCCTGGGGCGTGGCATCGGCGTTAAGGAAGATCACGCGGTCGCTCCCCGCGAGTTTCATTGCCCTGTTGATGACCCTTCCCGGCCTGTATTCGTGCGGCAGCATCTCGACCAGATGGGCCGGATTGGCTCTGCGGAGGAGTTCGACCGAGCCATCGGAGGATCCCGAGTCAAACGCGATGAGTTCCCAATCCGTGTAGGATTGCACCTTCAAGGCGTCCAGCGTTGAACGCAGTGCCCAAGCCTCGTTGAACGAACGAAGGATAATGCTGACGCGCGGCCTGTCCATTCGCGTGATTCTATAGGAGGCGCGTTGCGGGTGAAATGGGGTGGTTACCGCACGTGATGGGGGTGCAGACCCACTGGCCGCTTGGTGCCAGGATGGGTCACAATAGGGGCCGCACTTATTAAGCCGTATGACGATTTCCAAGAACGACTTGCCGGTTACGCTCTCGATCGGGATCATGACCTGGAATGAGGAGGCCTCGATCGGGCCGATGCTGGAGTCGCTTTTCAGGCAGTCGATCTTTCGGCGCCTCGAGGCTCGAAACGAGGGCTACCAGATCGTTTGCCTGGCCAACGGATGCACGGATCGCACGGTCGAGGTCGCCCGGGCCGCGATGGTCAAGATAGGCTTCGACTATCTCGACCGCCGGGGGCAGAGCTCGTGGGTCGCTGAAATTCCGGAGCCTGGACGGAACAACGCGTGGAACCGGTTTGTGCACGAGATCTCCGCACGGGAGGCGCATTACCTCTGCCTGATGGATGCGGACATCATCTTCGACCAGGAGAACACCCTCGAGCTGGTGGTTGGCGAACTTGAAAGGAACCTGCATCTTGGCGGAGCCTCCGACTGCCCCCGGAAGAACATTGCGGGCAAGGCTCGGCTGTCCCACAGGGAGCGGCTCTCGCTCGCAGCGTCCGACATGACGGAGACGATCGAGGGCCGCCTTAACGGCATGCTGTACTGCCTGCGCGCCGGGGTCGCCCGCAACCTGTACCTGCCGCGGGACTTGATCGCGATAGATGACGGATTTTTCAAAGCGGCGATTTGCACCGATTTTTTCAGCGGGCCCGTGGATCCCTCCAAGGTGGTGTCCGTCCGGGGAGCGACGCACCTCTACGAGCCCTACCTCTCATTCCGGGATGTGATGAACAATCAAAAGCGCCAGATGATCGGCCAGACAACGGTCTACGTGGCCATCGAGCACGTTAAGACTTTGCCGATGTCCGAGCGTGCCAATCTCAACACCACCTTCCGGGCAAAGGAGGCACGGGATCCGGACTGGCTCAAGAAGCTGATTGAGGTTCACATTGCCAGGCCACGGGTGTTCTGGCGGCTGTTTCCCGGGATCTTGGGCTTTCGCTGGAAACGCCTTGCAAAGATGCGTGGGAGGCGGCGACTGACCCATTTTCCGGCGGCCGCAGCGGGTTTTGTCATCACGCTCCTGGCCTGCTGGCAGGCGCAGCGGTTCCTTCGCCGCGGGGTATCGACCTACTGGCCGAAGACGGTGCGGCAGACGATCGTTCCCGAGACGCCTTACGGGGCCAAGAATTAGGCGCAAGAATCCGATGATCGATCGAGCCCTTGGACCCAATGAGGAACGCGCGAGCCGCGAGGGCCCCCGGTGGATCGGGCCCCGGACCCTGGGAGCACCTGCAAACTTGCGATGAGCCCTTCGCACATGGTCGCCCTCGTGCTGATACCGATTCTCACCATCGGTGGAGCGATTGCCGCCTCCTGGTCGCAAAGACTCAGGGACATCTACTTCTTTGCCATGGTCAGCCTCGCGGTCGTCGTGGAGAAGATGGACGTCAACTTCCTGAGCGCCGCGTGGTACCGAGGCACGACCCGTGGGATACAGATATCGCTGATCGAGATCCTGGCCTTCGGTCTTCTCTACGGATGTTGGATGGGTCGTCGCGGAACCGATCGGCGCCCGTTTTGGCCGGCTAGCCTGGGTCTGATGCTTCTCTTTGGCGGCTATGCCGGCCTTACCGTTTTGGTTTCGGAGCCAAAGTTGTTCGGGGCATTCGAACTCTCGAGGGTATTCGCCAGCATTCTGATCTTTGTCTCGGTCGCCCTTTACGTGCGCACCAAGCGAGAATGGACGATCCTTGTTATAGCACTCGGCTGCGCCGTCGGCTTCGAAGGGATCTGGGCCGTTCGGCAGCATTTCGTGATCCACCTCGATCGCTCCGAGGGGACGCTCGATCACGCGAACAGCCTTTCCATGTATTTCTGCCTGGCCGTGCCACCACTGGTCGCCATGGCAGTATCGGGTTGGACGCGCGGCCTCCGCCTCTTCTGCGGGCTATGCGCGTCGCTGGGTGCCGTGGGCCTGCTTATGACCTTTTCCCGGGCGGGCATCCCCGTGTTCGCTGCGGTGGTCGTGGGAACAATCATGTGCTGTGCCTCGTGGCAGTTTAGCCCACGCAGGATTATTTTTCGGACATTGATGATCCTCGGTGCGGCGGCAATGGTGGTGGCCCTCTGGGGCCAGATTGAGCAGCGCTACGCTACCACGAGTATCGAGGAGGAGTACTTCGACACGAACATTGATGGGCGCGGGGTGTATCTCAGGCTCTCGGAGGCGATTGCCAAGGACC
>Ga0302201_10003857_pt1 | contig 11001 bp, 16 predicted proteins | sample II_Bog_N3_2_FD_194586 | JGI IMG/M metagenome (GOLD analysis project Ga0302201, IMG submission 194586) | Peat permafrost microbial communities from Stordalen Mire near Abisko, Sweden - II_Bog_N3_2 | ecosystem: Environmental > Terrestrial > Soil > Wetlands > Peat | place: Sweden: Abisko...
CCGAAACTCAGGGTTCACTGCCACGGCCGACCATGCCACACTGGGGAAGCGCCCTGGTCACTCCCACTCAATCGTCTCCGACGCTTATGAGCACCTGAAAGACAACAATTTCGTGTCGGATCAGTTCAATTTTACCCTCATTTGCACTGTCAGAAAGTTCCGCTTGGGGGCGATAGACGGCGATACATTCTGAACAACGCGACCTTCTTCGGAGCGCATCAGTCGCGGAAATCCATTCCGCAACAACCGAGCCCTTGCGCCCACCATCAGCGTGGAGGGCCCACGCGCTTGGCCGCGTGCAATCTGTACACCGAGAGTTGGCCACCCCACCATAGGCCGAGTCGACGCAGGATGATGGCGCTGGCCTCGCCGTGGCGCGCCGGGTGGTCCGGTCGGATTGCGTTCCAGCCGCTGTGTGTCACGGTGACACCCGTGCCAGCCCCGTCTGCCTCGAACAGCACCTCGACTTCGGTGTGCTCGCCCGGCGCGAAGTTCGAGAGCCGCCACTCGAAGCGCAGCCGCGACGGCGGCTGCCAGTTGAGAACGCGGCCGATCTCGGGCGGCGCAGCAACGCTTACAGTCACGCGAGCCTGATCGCTGGCACTCATCGCTCAATGCGGGTGATCGCGCGGGCACCCAGCGGTGGCATGGCGACCAGCGACGCCAAAAAAAACAGGTGGTAAGCCACTGGGAATCGCGACCGCAGCCCAATGTGCAAGGGGAGGAACGCAGCCAGCAGCACGATGCCCGCCGCCTAGGGCGCCGGACCGCTTCTGCCAGCAGCAACCCGAGCGACGACCCCGCTGGCGATAGCCGCAACCAGCCCAACCGCAAGGCGCCCGACCATCATCGAGAAGGTAAACGCCATCCCGGGCTCAGCGTCGCGGTAGCCATCCAGAACCGAGCGGAGGATCCGATTGCCCACGGTGGCCACAACCGGCTAGGCGATGACTCCCGCGACCGCAGCGGCAATAGTGCGCAGCCGGCCCTTCATCGGCGGCGCCTGGAGGCGCTACCGTCACGCGCCCGCCGCTCGACGTGGTCCTTGAAAGCGGCAAGCTGATCGGCCCACAGGCTGCGGACATCATCCACCCATTGGCCGAGCGTCTCGAAGCCCTCAGGTTGCAGGCGGTACAGCCGCACGCGGGCGTCGTGCTCGGGCTCGTCGTCGGCGACGAGCCCACTGGCCTTGAGCACGCGCAAGTGACGACTGAGCGCAGGCGGGCTCATCGTGAACGCCTCCGCCAACTCGCCCGCGCGGTGTGGGCGCCGGCCTAGCAGTTCGACGACGGCGCGTCGTGTTGGCTCAGCAAGTGCCGCGAGCGCGGCATCGACGCCGGTATGTTTCATGCCGAGCTGCGCAAACGCTGCGAAAACCACCAGAGGTGGCCATCGAGATCGAGCGCGCCGTAGCTCCGGTCGGCCCAGTAATCATCGCCATAGTCGTGTACTTCGGGCTCTGCGACGATAGTTGCGCCAGCGGCACGCGCCCGCGCGCAATGGGCATCGACGTCGTCGATGTAGAGCGTGAGGTCCTGCGTGTTGCCGGGCGAGCTCAGGGGACTCATGCGGCGACGCGGGAATCTCGGAGGCGTGCCCTCGCGTTCTTCCTGACCGACCATGATCAGCCCCTCTCCATACTCGAGCTCGCTGTGCACGATGACGCCGCCTTCACCTTCCACGCGCAGCCGCACCGCGAAGCCAAAGGCGCGACAAAGCCAATCGATCGCGGCTGCCGCGTCTCGGTAGTAAAGGCCGGGCGCGATGCGTGGCCAACCGGGGGGAGTGCTTTTCAATTCAATATTCCTTGCAGCAATGCCGACCGATAGATGTCGATCGTATTAATAGTTCACCGTATTGTAAACTATGTGCCACCTCGCCTGAGCAGCCGGGTTTTTGCCACTTTCGCCCCAGGATTCCCCGGTGTGCTGGCGAGCACCTTGTGGGAACCTAGCCGTCATGACGCCGCATCAGTTCAGTAGCAGCGCGGAAGGCGAAGAACTCCGTAACAAGAGCGGCAACGGCTTCCTCGATCCCGATGGCGCCCTTTCGGGCGGTCGCACCGCGATTGGGAAAGTCGATCCAGCCGGCATTGAATCCGTCGAGCATCTGCATGCGCGGCAGGGGATTCTTCATCCCCTGTGCGCGAAAGATGGACTCCCAGTGGTCACGCGGCACGGCCTGCGCCCGCACCGGGTGTGCTAGCGCCCGGGCGAACGCATGGGCTACCTTGTCAGGCGATACGCGCTGTTCGCTTTCCAATTCGACCACCCGCTGCCCCACCCAATTTTCCTGCAATAGAGCAGAGGCAGTGCGACCGACGTCACCCGTTGCGATCATCGGGAAGGGCCGGTGCAGGGGCTGCAGGTAGCTCTGGATATTCCCGTTCCGCGCAGAGGTGATGTCCCACGCCGCGTTCTCCATGAACCACGCCGCGCGCAGGAATGCCACGGGCAGCGGCAACGCCCTGAAGGCTTCCTCCATCAAAGCGAGCGAGTTCAGCAGATTCGGTTGAGACGCGTCAGCGCCAATCGTCGACAGGGCGACGACCTTCCTGGGGCTCGCGCTGGCCAGCGCGGCACGCATTGACTCGATGAATACCCTGGCTTCAGGAAATCCGGGGGCCGGATCGAAAACGGGCGGCAGCATCGCGAAGACGCCCTCGGTCCCCTCGAAGGCGGCGGTGAGTGCCCGCGAGTCCGCAAGATCGGCGATTGCCACGTCGCACCCCAGCTTGGACCAGACAAGGGCCCTGGCGTGGCTGCGGACTATCGCACGCACCGGTTTTCCAGCAGACAGAAGGCTGCGGGCCACGGCGGAACCAACTTTGCCGGTAATGCCGGTGACTGCATACATAGGGGCTTCTCCTCTAAAGTTTCTTGATTCAGCGTCGCGGGAAGAATGATCTCGCGCCTGAATTCGTGCTACAACAGCGCTTATAAGAACTCAGTCGTGACTTTCCCTCATGAATCAATATGGCCTTTGACGGCAAACTGCTCTCCGGCGTGACGGTGCTCATCGCTGTCGTGGAAGCGGGAACCCTTGCGAGAGCCGCCGAAGCGCTGGGCCTGTCCCCCTCAGGCGTGAGCCGGGCCATTTCCCGGCTGGAGCAACGCGTCGGCGCACGATTGCTGGCGCGCACGACACGCTCGCTGTCGCTGACCGATGAAGGACGGCGTTTTTACGAACAGGTCGGGCCACATCTCGTTGGCATAGAGGAAGCTGCCACCGAAGCATCCGGCTCCGCCAATGTGGCGCGGGGACGCCTGCGCGTGAATATCGATCCTTTCTTCTCCCGGATTGTCCTGGCGGGGCACCTCGCGACGTTTCTGCAGCGTTACCCGCAGGTGTCGGTAGAACTGATCATGCGGGATTCGGTGGGCGACCTGGTCGCCGATGGCTTCGACCTGGCGTTGCGCTTCGGCGAGCCACCCATCGGCTCATTCGTCGCCCGTAAGCTCATTGAAACCCGCGTACTGACTGTAGCGTCGCCCGCGTACATCAAGGCCCACGGCCGACCGCTGCATCCCAAGGACATTGAGCGACGCGAATGCATCGACTTCTACGATGCGGCACATGCCAGGCCCTACGACTGGGAACTGAGGCGAAGGAAAGAGGCGGTGCCGCTCAGCGTCAAGGCGCGATTACTCGTGTCGGACTCGGGGACCCTCATCGGCGCCTGCGAAGCCGGTGCCGGAATTGCCCAGATACTCGAACTCGGTTGCCGGGACCTGTTGGATAGCGGCCGACTGGTAGAGTTGTTTCCCGAGTGGTCGGACGAGCGCTTTCCCCTGTATGCCGTCTATCCCTCCCGGCTCCACCGCGCCGCGAAGGTGCGCGTGTTCGTCGATTTTTGCATGGAAATTCTGGGTGACGCGCCAGGACCTGCCGGCGTCCGCTCCAGGCGCCGCTGAACCGCAGGAACCCTGCCGTACCGCATCGCACGGCGGTCGTCCCCGACCGCCGTGCGGGAGCGCCTCAAGTCGTCGGGCGGTATCGCATCGCGGCGTGGGTTTGCATGAAGTTGGGGATCATGGCGAGCCGCGCGCCGTCGAAGGTGCTCCACTGACTCGCATCCGGTAGCGGCGGGATCGTGATCGTCTCGCGCCGGTCAAATCCCACGAGTGCGGAATCCACGAGTTCTTCGACCTCCATCACGGCTGGTAGTGCGTTCACATCCCGCCCCGAGCGCTCCCAGATTTCGGTGCGCGTCGCGGCCGGCAGTACCGCCTGCACATAGACGCCTTTTGGGCCGAGTTCCAGATGCAGCCCCTGGGTAAGGAAGAGTACGAAGGCCTTGGTGGCGCCATAGACCGTCATCCCGAATTCCGGAGCCAGCCCGACGACCGAGCCGATGTTGATGATCGCGCCGTTCCCCTCCCTCACGAACCGCGGTGCGACCGCGCTCGCAAGACGCGTCAGTGCGGTGGAGTTGAGATTGATCAGGTCGGCCACCTGATCGGGTTTCTGTTCAATGAAGGTACCCGCGGCGGCGGCACCCGCGTTGTTGACCAGAATGCCGATGCGCGCATCGTCGCGTAGCCGCGCTTCCACTTCGGCCAGCGCAGAAGCCACCGTCAGGTCGGCCTGGATGATATCGACATTCACGCCCGTCTCCTCGCTCAGCTTGTCGGCCAGGATCTGCAGTCGGCTTCGATCGCGAGCGACGAGAACCAGATCATGGCCGCGCTTCGCGAATCGGTCGGCGTACACGGCACCGATTCCAGTCGAGGCACCGGTAATGAGAACAATGGGTCGGGTTGTCATGGAAAGTGTTCCTCTGGGTTGGCTTTTAATCATGATTGTCATCATGTTTCGTAATCATGACAACTATCATGTATGATGTCAAGCCAGGCAACGGAGGCAGTTATGAAAGTCAGTCGGGAACAGGTCGCGGCAAACAGGCAGAAAATCCTTGAGTCCGCGGCACGCCTGTTCAAAGCCCGGGGATTTGACGCGGTGACGGTGGCCGACGTGATGCAGGCCGCCGGTCTCACCCACGGCGGCTTTTATGGATACTTCAAGTCCAAGGACGACCTCATTGCGCATACGCTTGCGCAGATCTTTGCTGCGGATCCTGCGGAACTTGATCTGGCCCGGTATGCGGAAAGCTACCTCTCGATGCGCCATTGCCAGAATGTCGCTGACGGATGCCCGGTCGCCGCACTGGGGTGCGAAACCAGCCGCCAGACGGCGGAAGCGCGCGCCGCCATGACCACGGGACTTCGTCAGCACTTAGAGCGGCTGTCGGCAGGTGCCAGGGGGCGGACCACCGCCGACAAGAGGCGCGCGGCGATTGGTAGCTGGGCGGCCATGGTAGGAGCCATGATCATGGCTCGATACAGTGATGATCCCAAACTCTCTGAGGAGTTGCTCGCCCAGACGCGGGCATGGATCGTCGATCCCAAAAGAACCCCTCCGCACTAAGGGTTGATCCCTCCATGACAACCATCTCGCGAGACCGTCAGGTCGTCACATTCGTCAACGTGTTTACCGTTGACCCCACCCATCAGCAAAAGCTGCTCGAATTGCTGGCCAGCGCCACAGAAACTTTCGTACGTCATGCACCCGGATTCATTTCAAGCAGCCTGCACAGGGGTCTCGATGGGACCAAGGTTGCAATGTATGCACAGTGGCGCACTGTGGAGGACTACCAGGCGATGCGCGGCAATCCGGGACCGCTGCCGTACTTGCAACAGGCGCTGGCTATTGCGAAGTTCGAGCCGGGCATGTATGAGGTCGTCGACATCTTCGACGGAACAGACTCAAGCTCCTGAACAGTCCCGAGTATTCCGGAGAGCCCGGCGGTTGAACCAGCTCGCGCGAATGGCGCTCGGGGTTATTGCCAGTTTCCCCGTCAATCCCATCGTTACGCATCGGGAGGGAAGCATGGCAAAATCAGCGGAGCCCCCACTCACTCCCACTCAATTGTCTCCGGCACCTATAAACACCTGAAAGTGTTAGTCTTTTCCTAAGCGTACAAAGAACTTACCGTCAGATCTACCGCCAAATGATTCCGCTTAAGGACGATAGACGGCGATAGATGCCGAAAGGTTCGCGTTGCCACTCCACCTGGAAGAGAGCTGCCCGCTACGCTCATGCGAAGCCAAGGATCCAGCCCTCGACGCCGGCTACCGCGCGCTCGGCGGGCGTCAGGCCCGGTTGCAGGAACCGCGCAAGCTGCCCGGAGCGGTCGGCTTCTCTGAGCCACGACGCCACCGTGAAAGCGTCATGCTGGTCAGGTGTCCGGTTATGCGCGGGAAATGTGTGCTTCCAAAGCGACGGGTAGACCTCGATGACCGCAGACATTCCCGCGGGGATCGACCAACCGTCGAATGGCCAGAAGTGAAGGCGGGCGCCGAACTGCCTGCGCAGATACAGCAGCCAGGGTATCCCGGCATGGGTCGACTTGGCCACCGAGCCCTGGACATCGAAATGGAACACTGACTTGGCCGACCCCGCGCGTTGTTCGGTCACCCGGCGCCAGCGGGCATTACCGGTACGTGCGGCGCCATAGCCGGCTGCACCGTCGCGCACGATATCGACGTAGGTATGTTCGGCATCCGTCGGCCAGTGGCGCTGAAAATCATCGAGGAAGGTAGGCCAGTCCGGCGCCAACTGGTCCGCTTCAAAGTAGCGCAGCGGAAACGAGAACCCGTGATCAATGCCGACAATCGTCGGGACGTCTTCGCCGAGCCGCGCGGCCAACCAGTGCGCGATGCCGCGTCGCGTCCAGTACTTGCGAGGACTTGGCGGCGGAGGCACCTCGTTCGCCGCGGACTCACCGACGGCGCAGTAGACACGCAGGCCCTTGAGACTCGCTTCTGGCGTCTCGGCGCCAGAATAGTCAATGCCAATGTAACGGGAAAAGGCGGACATCGAGAGCTCACGGAGACTCAGGTCACCTCAGTCAGCAAACTCTCGTAGGGAATCTTCAGCCCGTCGTGCAGACGCTTGACCATGCGCAGGCTGAGCGGCCGCTTGCGGTTCAGCACCTCGGACACCCTCCCACTCGGACCGATGAAAGGCTCCAGGTCACGAGGCGTCAGTCCGTCTTGCTCCATGCGGAACTTGATAGCTTCCACCGGGTCGGCGGGTCCGAAATCGTAGTGCTTGTTCTCGTAGGCCTCGATGAGCGTCACCAGGACATCGCGCTCGTCAGCCTGTGCACTGCCCTCCCCGGCCTGGAAGATCTTCTCGAGGCGGCGAAAAGCCCGCTTCAGGTCATCTTCGTTTCGGATCGGCTTAATAGTCATTCACGGTCTCCACATCGATGCGGTCGTATTGGACATGTGTTCCGACGAACTTCACCCAGACGATTCCCGCCTGATACTGCACTTCGACGACGAGCCGGTACTTGTTGCCGCCCATGTTGAACACGACGCGGTTGTTACCGCAGATGCTCGCACTCGCGAACTGATCTTTGATGTCCTGCGGCCTGCGCCACTTTGCCCTCACTGCCTCCTCGTACCAGCTGTGCAGCGGGCCTCGCGCATCAGCGCAACCGGGTCGCTCCCAGAACTTCTTCAGGCTGCTCTTGGCGACCACTCTCATCGATCAGCAGTATCTCCCATTTTGGGAGATCCATCAAGAGCCGCGTTTTCCCGGAGTTTTTGCCAGTTTTGCCCAGAAACCCAGGGTTCCCTCTGTCTACCGACCGTGCCAAAATGGGATAGGGACCTGGTCACTCCCACTCAATTGTCTCCGGCACTTATAAGTCTCTGAACTACCGAAACTTCTGCTTACGGTGCACCGAACTTACCGTCAGACCTGCCGCCAAAACATTCCGCTTGGCGGCGATAGTTGGCAATAGATGCCGAAAGGAATTACGAATCCTGCAGCTTCTCTTGCAACCACACCTTGATCAAAGATTGATATGGCACATCTCGCGCGTTGGCAGCTGACTTTATAGAATCAAGAAGATGCTGCGGTAGCCGCAATGAGATCGTCTGGGTAGACGGCTTTAGATTAGGAAGCACAGCCACCTGCGCTTTTTTCCAATCCATATAAACCGTCGAGTCGTTCTTTTCCCAGAACGCTCTTTCCGCGGCCTCACTCGCAAATTTCGGGATGGACTTAAGACGCTTGTTCATAAATAACGCGCTCCTTCCGGTGCATGTCTCTGGCCGATATCACCCGGATGAACTGCCCGGCGGCTCTCAGCGTAAAAGTAATGTGCAGTCGCCGCCCTTCATTGGTCTTGCCGAGGGCATGAAAGCGCAGTTCAGCCCCGCTATGCCTCGGGTCCGGCAGGACAAGCAACGGCGAATTAAAAAATACCTGCTCCGCCTCAGCCATCGAGACGCCATGCTGCTCATTCTTTCTCGAGTTGCCTTCATCCCATTCGAAGCCAATGACTTTCGACAGGTCAATCATTTTTGTATATTACAGTAATATACAAGCGGATTGCAACCGCCGCAGCGCTGACCTGCCGTTTCACAATCCGCGATTTAACAGGTGCGCTAGTTTTGTCCGGGTCAGCGCGCGGTGAAAGCTGACCCCTTCAAGGCATTCATGGATGACCGCTTTCGGGAATTGATCATGCCGGGCGCTCGGGCAACGACCAAATGGAAACTCAGGTATCCAGAAGCTTCTTCATTCGAAAGTTAATGAAATTCTGTCCGCGAATCGAAACGAGTTGTTGTTCAACCAGTTGGAATCCGCGCCTTTCGAAAAACGGTTCCTCAGCAAAATCTGTGGGCGAACTGCGGCTCGGGCAGAGCGCCAAGTTTATGATAGAGCATGATTTTGATCGCTCCGTAAGTTCGAAAGCCGTAGGACTTTCTGAGACTCGCTTTCAGGCGGTTGTTCAGACCCTCTACGGCACCGAGGGACACCTGTCCGCGCGCCTCGAACCAGTTGAGAATGAGAGACTGATGAGCGCGCAGCATGCGCGCGATCTTTTGCATCGGCTCCAAACGCGAGCGCAGCGCCTTCGTGCACCACTGATTCATGAATTTCGCCGCCCAGGCCGGCGAGACGTATTCCCAGAAGAGCTGGAATTCCTCCTTGAGCAGGTAGGCGCGAATGGTGCGAAGATTGCACCGCAGCAACTCGTTGAGCTTGATCGATTGGCGAGCGGTCAGGTTCTCGGGACGCTTCAGCAGACACCAGCGCGAATGGGTGAGGATGACCTGCTTGCCGCTCAGGCGGCTGCGGGCGCGGATCTCGCGCGTCTCCTTCGCCCGCCCGCTCGGCGATCACGTTCAGGTAAGGCTGCCACATGTCCGAGCAGATGAAGCGGATCAGTGCGGTACGCGGCGCGCCGAACCACAGGAAGAATTTCCTCAGACTCGTCTCCTCGCGATTCTCCGCCACGAACAGCAGCCGCTTCATGCCCTCGTTGATCTGGTAGACCAGAGTGAGAAACTTGCCCTTGCGCCAGTGGATCTCGTCCACGCCCAGGGCCGTGATCCCGCTCAGGTCCATCCGGGCACGGCCCCAGTCGACCGCCATCTCGACCGAGCGATACACGCTCTCCCAGCTCGTCTTGAAGGTGCGCGAGACCTCCTGCCACGAAAGCAACTTCGCCCAGGAGGCCAGGAACCAGGCAAAGCTCGCCGTCAGTGGCCGCTTGCCGAGCGCCCAGGGCAGGTGCTCGACGCAGATCCCGTGCTCGGGACAGCGCACGCGCCGCGGCGCGTAGCGGAAGTACGTCGCGATCCCCCACAGCGGCACGAACTGAAACCGTCGCTCCGGCAGTCGGTCGTAGCCGGCGGCCGGCTGCTGGCAATGCGAGCAGGCGCCTCGCGAGCGCTCCCGAGCCCGCACCCGGATCTCGATGCGCCCGGGAGGCCCGGAGATGAGCTCACTCGACTCGTACACGAAGCCCTTCAGCTGCTCCACGTGGTTCAAGACCGTCTTCAACACGAGGTGCATCGGCAGCTCCGTTCGGCGAAAATCCCACCATGGGAATCCTACGCCGCAAGGTCAAGTCCCCGCACGCTGTCCCCGCCGACGCTCGCCACTGCGCCCAGTGCGGCCGCCCCTCGCTCAAACGCACCGTGGCCACCTATCCGGTCGAACTCAGCGGGAAACTGGCTGGTCGTCGCATTGATGTCTATCGCGTCGAGATGGACAAGTGTCGCCACTGCGGCATGCTCGTCCCGACCACAGAGGGCAAGGCGAAAGTCGATCGCTGTACGAAGAAGGGCATCGAGTTCTTCCTCAAGCATTTGCGCTGAATCTCACCGCCATCTCACCCACGATTTCTGCCGACGAACCCGAAAAACAATCGCACCGTGATGCTGGCTTCGGTGTATAGCTCTTGGATACCCAGACTTCGCGCGACCGACTCAAGATGGGACAGGAGCGCCGAGGCAACGCCCATGCCTTGGCAGCGGGGGTGAACATACATCATGTCCACATGGCCATCGTCCTCCAGATCAGCAAATCCGGCCGTGCCCTTTTCGTCCTCGGCAATGAATGCTCGTCTCGTGGCGTAGCCTTCCCAACCCGCAATATCGATTTCGTCAGGTGCCCAGGCCAATACTTGATCCTGCGTGTAATCTCGCCTTGCGATGTTCCGAACTGAACTTCGGAAAACTTCGATGATCGCCGCAGCGTCATCACCGCGGACAACACGTATTTTGAGATTCGAGTTGCTGGCCATTGGGAACTCAACATGCCGCCTATGTCGGAGAAAACCACTCAGCCTACTGCGATCATCGAATGTCTGCTACGTGGCTGCCTGGTCCCGTGGGCCACCGTCAGCTCCTAGCCACGGCAGCGCCTTCCCCGATACCGGCCGTTCGCCTTGATCGGCAGTCAGCTCAAGATCCGCACCGGTGGCTGAGCGCCATTGGCGTATCTGCGAATCGAGTTTTCGCCAGTTTTGCCCATAAACTCAGGGTTCACTGCCGCGTCCGGCCGTGCAAAAATGGGGTAGCGCCTTGGTCACTCCCACTCAATTGTCTCCGGCACCTGCAAGCATTTGAACGAAATCAATTTATTATCATGCGCCGCCAGATTTACCGTCAGAAACACCGTCGAAAAATCTCG
>Ga0302201_10003858_pt1 | contig 10999 bp, 3 predicted proteins | sample II_Bog_N3_2_FD_194586 | JGI IMG/M metagenome (GOLD analysis project Ga0302201, IMG submission 194586) | Peat permafrost microbial communities from Stordalen Mire near Abisko, Sweden - II_Bog_N3_2 | ecosystem: Environmental > Terrestrial > Soil > Wetlands > Peat | place: Sweden: Abisko, Stordalen...
CGCCGCTACCAGTCCGTGGACCAGCTTGCGGAAGACATTCGCCGCCACCTGGATGGACGGGCCGTACTGGCACGCCAGGACTCGTTCTGGTACCGCACGCGAAAATTCGCCAGACGCCACCGATTTCAGATTTCCGCGGCGGCTCTCATTTTCATAAGCCTCGTGACTGCGCTGATTGTGACCCTTGCTCAAGTGCGAGCTGCCCGGTCGGCCCGGTTCGCGGCCGATGTTCAGCGCGGCATATCGGATCGGGAGCGGGCGCGAGCCGAAGAAGAATTCCGCCATGCCGAAGACGCCCGCGCGAATGAAGAGCGACAGCGTCTCCAGGCCGAAGTTGCCCGCGCGGATGAGGAGCGGCAGCGTCTCCACGCCGAAAAGAACCTCACCCAGCTCATTGGCATCGCCGACAAGACTCTATTCGACATCCACGATGCTGTCGCAAAGGTGCCCGGCGCAACCGAAGCCCGACGCGTAATGGTCAAGACTACACTCGATTACCTGGAAAGCATTCAGAAGGAGAACGGCCTCGATGACCGGCTTCGGCTCGCATTGGGGGCCGGTTACTCCAGGATCGCAGCCATACAGGGTGCGCCTATGCGTCCAAGTCTGGGCGATGCCGCCGGTGCATTGGTCAGCTACAGAAAGGCCGAAGCCCTGCTTGCGCCTCTTTATGCGAGCAGACCAGACGATCCGGAAGTGATCCTGCAGTGGCTTGAAGTAAAGACCGGAATTGCCGAACTGGCGTTCCTTCAAGCGCAGTCGGCGCAGTCGGTTCAAATGTATAGCGACCTCCTTCCCGTGGCCCGCAGGCTGGCGGCGCTTGCTCCATCAAACCTCCGGGCGTTGAAGCAGGAAGCTGAGATCGAGGGAGGCCTCGCGGCGGCGCTGATGCCCACCGATTCTCAGGGGGCAATCGATCACGCGAAGCGGGAGATTGCCATCGTTACATCGCTGATGGATCGATTTCCCGGCGATCGCGATTTGAAGCAGGAGCTGGGACAGGCTCTCGAAACCGCCGCCGTGCCGTTAAAGGACATTGGCAATTATTCGGAATCGGCGGAATACTTCGCGCCGTCAATCCGAGCGTTTGAGCAGTTTTTAGAAGGTGAACCTCACACCGTGCAGACGCGGCGGCGTCTTATGGAGGACTACTCAAACTATTGCGTACTCCTCGGGGTTCCCTGGTCCGCGAACCTTGGCCGGCCGGCCGCGGCGAGAGTCAATTGCGAGAAATCCGTGGCGATGGCGCGAGAGTTTTCGAGCGCGGATCAGCAGGATCAGACAGCACGCTTCGACCTTGGTTATACCCTCGCGGTGTTGGGGGAGGTAGATCCCGAGGCGAACCATGTTGCAGATTCGCTCAAGGAGCTGGAGGAGGCTCTGCGCATCCTCGATCCCATCGTTCGCGCCAACCCGGACGCGGCGGATATTGTGCTGAGGGTCGAAACAGCGTGCCAATACAAAGGTCTCCGTCTGCACACTCTGGGCCGGCTGCAGGAGGCGGCGGATTCATTCCTCCAGGCGCTATCTGAACTGGACGTGATGACCCACGCCAGGCCGGGTCAGCCCTCGGGATCAGCCGTCGTGGTTGGCAACGAAGATGGGCTCGCCGAGGTTTACGCGGAACAGGGAGATCGCGAAGCCGCACTCAGCCACGCCGAAAAGGCACTCGCGAAAGCTCAGAAATATGCCGCGTCTCACCCCGGCAAGGCGGCGGGAACGGGAATGCTCGCCGTGGCCTGGTTCGAGCTTGCATGGGTGGAGCGAACCGTTGGTTAATGGGACCGCGCGGCTGCAGACGTGGAACGCGCCAACTCGCTCTGGGGCTCGATCGACGCCGACCAAGGGGTTCTTTCGATACATCGCCAGGCACGCGAACGCGCGGAAGCTCTCGTGCGCGAAATCGCCGCGCACCGGGCGCAATGAAAATCGCTGCTCCCGGCGACGGGTTCCAAGAATCGACTCCGCTTCCCGCACTTCTCAAAGTTCGCAATGAGCGTACCCTGAAACCACCTGCACTGATCTTTGTGGTGGGCAGCGGCACGCTTCTAAAGGTAATCGGGAAGGCTAGCTTTCGGGCTCTACTTCGATCGCATTGATAAGTGGATAGTTTTTAACGGGGATGAAGTCTACCTCGAGCATGCCATGAGCCGTGGGTTTTACGCCATTGAATGTAACCACAGAGGCGCCATTTTTTTGAGCGCTCGCAATGTCAAAGTCCTTCAGAAGAGTTGTTCCGTTGCAATATACGTCGAATACGCGGCTTCCAATGCCGCCCGGACCACCGTTGCTGGCGCCAAACCATCCTTCGGAAAAATACAGACGAACTTTGTACTCCCTGGTGGCAACAACCGGGATGAGATAGTGAAAGTGCCCGTATCGCTCCCATTCGAAAAGCCTGGAGTTTGCAACTTTGGGCAAACCATCCGGGTGGAATGTTCTTCGGCCACCCTGAAAAAATCGCTCAGGAAACCACATATTGCCCCGGTCGTCGCGGAAGACGGCAGGGCCGGCAATCATGCGTAGAGGCGCACCACTGTCGGATGCGGAGGGAGTAAGTTCGACTGCGTTAGCAAAGGACCCATCCGAGGTGAAATCAAGGTGGATGGCGCCGTCACTCATCGGATGGATTTCCGCGTATACTTTGCCGACCACGGTATCGTCGGCACCAGCTTCATCCACAATATCCAGCGCAGCGGTCACAGAATTGTTAATCGAAAGATCGACTTGCCGCGCCGCCTCCTTGTCGCCTGACGTGTCAGCGAAGAGAAGCAGCAGTTGGTAGCTCCCCGCTGGCACTGGGATCCTGCATTGGAATCTTCCCTCTCGTCCCTGTTGAAACAATGCAGGATCGTCCGACCCTTGAATCTCGTGATTCGGATGAGAGAACGCGGACCCACCCTTGCAGTACTGATCGGAGAACCATGTCTGCCCTGCAACATCCACATAATGGTTTGAGACTGCTCCCAAACGAATGCGGATGGTTCCATCGGATGTCGATCCGGCAACCTCCGCAAGTACTGGACCTGGGACAGATCTTGTTGTGGCGGCAAGGCCGTCGGACCGCGTCTGCATAGCGGTCCGGCGGGAATGCAACAGATAGCCTCCCAGCACCAGCAAGCCGGCTGCGCCAAGGATTGTCAGGTATGCCCAGTTCATTCTCAGCGGCCGCTTGGTACTGAGCGCAGTTGGAACGGGTTGCTCGGGAGGCGGCAAGGCTGGGCCAGAATCGGCGGCGGTAAGGGACGCTTGTTCTTTGCGCTCAAACTGCAGCACGTACTTGCCGGCGGGAAGCCGAATCTGAATCGGGTGACTGACCCCTTCCGTGGCGTAAAACTGCTCCAGTTTCTTCCTTAATGTATGAGCCGTTACGCGAACAATCGTGTCGGACTGGGGGTCAAACTGTTCAAGCCGATGTAGCGCCTGTACAGCTATGCTGTATTCCTTCACCTGCTCGGTGTTTCCGGAAAAGTGCTGTTCTGCCACGTACTCGAGGAAGTGCTTGAGATTCGGCGCCTTGTCCAGGATGCCGGACTGGAGCACGGCTTGCAGTTCCTGCCATTCTTCTTCCTGTTTCGCACCAATAACGGGACTCGCGAAGGCCATAGGGGAAACGCCTCCAATACGACGGTCACGATTATAGTCATCCGCAGGTAACCGGGAAAGTCTTTCTTAACGGTGTAATTAACGCAGTTAACGCTCATGCCGGAGTGTTTGCAGCGCGCTTCTCCATGAATCGCGATTCACATTTAAGCCATTGTGTATTAGATAGATGCGGCGAATGCATTCACATATCCCCAATTCTTCATACGGTCGGTAACATGCCTTCCGGGCCGTTATCCGTGAATGAACGGGGATTCACTTGCCAGAATCGGGTTGGCTCGTCGAATCTCCCCACCATTGAGTTTAGCGGTTGTTTGCATGTCGCCTGGAAAAAGGGGGACGCGCATTGGCCAACCTACCCTGAATTGATTCGAATCGCGCCGCATTCCCCTCTCTCGATCTCAGGCGCCCCGACATCAAATTCGCGCCGCATTTGCTTCAGCACATTGAATTGGAGTCAACTTCAGATGAAGAATCGAACACCCTACGCCATTCTGGCGAACCGGCTGCTTTTTTGCGCGATACTCCTGACCGTTTATTCCTGGGCCGACACGGCCCAGGCGCAGAACAATACGATTTTTGGCCCAAACGTTTACGTCTTCACGCCGGGAACTTCCGTGTCGACAATCAATTCGACCCTCGCCACGCTGGCCGGCAACGCGCAGTTCAGCACCAATCGCTATGCTGTGTTTTTCGCGCCCGGCACGTACAACGGCGTTGAATCCCAGGTTGGCTACTATATGTCCGTAGCCGGCCTCGGCGAGGAGCCCACGGCCACAGCCATTACCAACGGCTACCTGACGGCGAACACGACGGACAGCAATGGGAACCTGACGACCAACTTCTGGCGGTCCCTCGAGAACATGGAAATGTCCCTTCCCTCAAGCGATGTGGAGCAGTGGGGCGTTTCGCAAGGAGCCGATTTCCGGCGCATGGATATCAATGACAGCGTGGAACTTACCAATACCAACTGCGGTGAGGCGAGCGGTGGATTCATAGCCGACAGCGTGATCACCGGCGACATCGAATCCTGCTCTCAGCAACAGTGGTATACGCGCAACAGCAACTTTGCCGGCTGGACTGGGAACCTGTGGAACATGACGTTCTCCGGGGATAACGGCGCCCCAACTGCGGCGTGGGGCGGCGGCGGCAATAATTACTCCGTACTTGCCACAACCCCGGTAGTCCGCGAGAAGCCCTTCCTCTATCAGGACAGCAGCGGTAACTACTGGGTATTTTCGCCGACGTTGAGAACCAACTCCGTTGGCCCAAGCTGGACAAGCGCCAATCCAGGTCCCGGCAACTCTCTGGCGATCAGCACCTTCTTCATCGCCACGCCTTCAAGCACGCTGTCCAGTATCAATGCAGCCTTGGCTGCGGGCCAGAACCTGATTTTGACGCCTGGCATCTACCAGTATTCCGGGGCCATCAACGTCACCAACCCGAACACGGTTGTGCTTGGACTCGGCTACGCGGATTTGGTTCCCCAGACGGGAACAGCGGCGATTACGGTTGCCGACGTGGACGGAGTGCAGCTCGCCGGGTTTCTGATCGATGCCGGCCCGGTCAACTCACCTGTACTCCTGCAGGTCGGTGTCAAGGGCGCATCGCGCGTTAGCCACGCAAGCAATCCGACGTCGATCAGCGATGTGAACTTCCGCATTGGCGGAGCTACCGTGGGAACTGCGACCGTAGCCACGGAAATCGACAGCGACAACGTCATTATCGACAACATGTGGTCATGGCGCGCGGACCATGGAGCGGGCGCTCCCGGCTGGACAGGCAACGTTGCCCTGAATGGCTTGGTTGTAAACGGGGACAATGTCACGGCATTGGGCTTGGCTGTGGAGCACTACGAGGCAGAGCAAGTGGTGTGGAACGGCGAAGGTGGCGAAACCATCTTCTATCAAAGCGAAATGCCGTATGACGTTCCCAGTCAGTCCGCTTGGATGAACGGCAGCCTGGACGGTTATGCGTCCTACAATGTTGCGCCGTCGGTAACGACTCACACGGCCCATGGCATCGGTGTTTACTCCTACTTCGATGTGACGGGAGTTACGATCCTTTCAAACAGCGGAATCGCAGCCCCGGTCGCCAGCGGAGTCACATTCAGCGATTTGGTGTCTGTATACCTGGCCGGAAGCGGAGGAATCACTTACACCATAGCTTCGGACAGCCCCGGAATCACCGATAATGCCGGCACGACAGCGCAGTCCGGATCCTACATCAGCTTTGTTAGCTCCTGGGGAGGTACCAACGGCGGCTGCACGGCGGTTCCAAGTGTTCCAGGAAAGCCTTCCGGCACGGGAACTTCTTCCAGCACAATAAGTTTGACCTGGAGCGTGAGCACCGCCGGATCGTCCTGCACAGTCAGCTACAACCTTTACCGCAGCACGACCTCCGGCTTCACGCCAGGCTCAACCAATCAGATTGCTTCAGGCCTGACAAGCGCATCGTACGCGGATTCAGGGCTGGCTGCCGCAACCACTTACTACTACGTTGTTGAAGCGGCTGACGGAGATGGCTCATCGGCAGCCTCGGCGCAGGGAAGCGGTACTACGCTGGGCGGAACTTGCAGCGCGGTTCCTTCTGCGCCAACCGGGCTGACGGCAACGGCGGAGTCCACCAGCTCCATCGGCTTGACTTGGGCGGCAGTAACTCCACCGGCGAACTGCACCGTCAGCTCGTACACCGTTTTCGGCGGAACGACGGCAAATCCCACTACCGTAATCGCAAGCGGAGTGACAGGCACGACTTACTCCAACACCGGCCTTGCGGCGAACACGACTTACTACTACGTCGTCAAGGCGGTCGACGCGGACGGCACATCGGCGGCCTCAACGCAAGCCCAGGCCACGACCGGCACTCCGTCCTGCACCGCGGTTCCCTCAGCGCCCACGGGTCTAACGGCCACGGCGTCTTCCCCAACCGCCATCGGCTTGAGCTGGTCGGCTGTTGCTCCACCGGCTAACTGCTCGATCAGCTCTTACAGCGTTTATGGCAGCACCACCAGCGGCTTCACTCCCGGCTCCGGCAACCTGCTGTCCAGCTCGGTGACGGGCACGAGTTACTCCAACACCGGACTCTCGGCCTCTACTACCTACTATTACAAAGTCGAAGCGGCGGATGCGGACGGCAGCTCGGCTGCTTCGGCACAGGCAAGCGCTGCCACATCCCCGTTACCCGGACCAGGCGTATCCATCGACGCGGGCGGAGCTGCTGTAAGCAACTCGGGCGGCGGCGACAATTCCTTTGTCGCGGACGAAGACTACGGCGCCGCCGGAACCACTTACGCGGTTACGAACACAATCACCATTCCCGCAAGTGTTGCCGCCACCGCCGCTCCCGCGGCAGTCTACCAGTCGGCGCGGCAAGGGACCGTGACGTATACGATTCCCGGCCTGACCGCTGGAAGCAGTTACACCGTGCGCCTGCACTTTGCCGAGTTGTATTTCTCCGCAGCCGGCAGCCGCGAATTCAATGTGGCCATCAACGGAACAACGGTGCTGACCAACTTCGACATCTACGCAGCGGCCAACGCAAGATACACGGCTGTGGTTGAGCAGTACACCGCAACCGCCAACAGCGGCGGCGACATCGTGATCGCCTTCACCAACGGCGCGAAGGATCAGCCCATGATCAACGGCCTCGAGGTGCTTGGCTCATCCCCTAGTTGCACCACCGTTCCGCCGGCGCCGACAGGAGTGAAGGTATCGGGAGCGACTTCCAGCACCCTCATCGTGAGCTGGACCGCAGTTACGCCTCCGGCTAACTGCACGACCATCACGTACAGCGTCTACGCCAGCACAACCAGCGGATTCACGCCGGGCGCAGGCAACCTGATCGCAAGTGGTGTAACGGGCACCAGCTACACCGACACCGGACTCGCGGCCTCAACAATATATTATTTTGTCGTTGAAGCGGTTGACGCGGCGGGCTCATCGGGGACTGGGACGGGGCCAGTCAATGGAGAAACTTTGGCCAACACGTCCTGCACCACGGTCCCTTCCGCGCCAACCGGACTGACAGCAACGGCGTCTACATCAACCGCAATTGGCTTGAGCTGGCAAGCAGTTACTCCTCCGGCTAACTGCTCCATCAGTTCTTACGCCGTTTACGGCGGAACGACGGCAAATCCGACCACGTTGATCGCAGGCGGACTGACGGGAACAACCTACTCCAACACCGGCCTCACGGCTTCAACGAATTACTACTACATCGTCAAGGCTGTCGACGCGGACGGCACATCGGCGGCCTCGGCGCAGGCCAGCGCGGAGACCCAACCGCCATCCAGCGGCGGTTACGTATCCATCAACGCCGGCGGTGCGGCAGTAAGCAACTCAAGCGGCGGCGACAATTCCTTTGTCGCGGACGAAAACTACAGTTCCGGTGGAACTACCTTTTCGGTCCCGAACACAATCACGATACCCTCCAGTATTGCTGCCACCGCAGCTCCCGAGGCAGTCTACCAGGATGCGCGGCAAGGAGCCGTAACTTATACGATTTCTGGCCTGACCGCTGGAAGCAGTTACATTGTGCGCCTGCACTTTGCCGAGCTTTATTTCTCGGTAGCCGCCAGTCGCGTATTCAATGTGGCCATCAACGGCACAGCTGTGCTGACCAATTTCGACATCTTTGCAACGGCCGGTGCGCAATACACGGCTGTGGTTAAGCAGTTCACCGAAGCAGCCAACAGCAGCGGCGATTTGGTAATCGCCTTCACCGCTGTCACCGATCAACCCACGATCAATGGCATCGAGGTACTTGACTCCGCTCCTTGCACCACGCTTCCGGCTGCGCCGACTGGGTTGACAGCGACCGCGACTTACCCCAGCGTCGTCAACTTGAACTGGACCGCAGTGACGCCTCCGGCCAACTGCACCATCACCTCTTATAGCGTCTACGGTGGAACGACGGCGAATCCGACCACGTTGATTGGGAGTGGGATAACTGGCACCACCTTCTCCAATACGGGTCTGGCAGCTTCCACGACCTACTACTACGTCGTAAAAGCGCTGGACGGAGGGATAACCGGCGCGTACGGCACATCGGCGCCCTCGGGGCAGGCTACTACTACCACGCCAGCCTTCAGCACAATTGCACCTCCAACCAGTCTGACGGCAGTGGGCTCTTCCTTTCAACAGATCGATCTGCGTTGGGTTGCGAGTACAGTTCCTGCTCCAAACACCGATCCGGTAAACTACTCGGTATACCGGAGCACCACCACTTCGTTTACACCGTCGTCCTCCAATCTGATGGGGACCACCGTCGGAATTACAAACTATGTGGACAGCAACTATCCCGCCACGCTTAGCCCCCCGGCAGGGCCTGGTGTTCAGGCCTCGACGACGTATTACTACAAGGTCGTGGCCTCCACACTTTCAGGAGAATCGGCTGCAGCTACTGCCTCAGCCACATCTCTTCCGGCAACGCCGTCAACCGCCGCTCCCGCCGCTCTGACTGGATTGGCGGCGATGGCGGAGAACGCCAACGAGATCGACTTGGTTTGGAATTCGACCAATTCAGGTGTTGGATCGGTTGCATCAACGTACTACATCTACAGAAGCACAACATCCCCCTTCACGCCATCAACCAGCAACGAGATTGGCACCACAAAGAGCAACTGGTTCCAGGATGCGCTAGGCACAGCGTCGACTCAGTACTACTACCAGGTCCTGGCCAGTAACACGCTCGGAACGTCTCCATCGAGCGCGACGGTTACTGCAACTACACAGGCTCTTAACCAGAACCTTTGGGGCGGCGCGCCCTTCTGGGATTCCAGCAATATGCCCGCTTTGCCCGCCGGGGACACGGTGATGATGAAGTTCCTGAACAGGACGAACGGGATGTTCACGGACAATCAGATCATCTGGACCGCAACCATCAACGGGGTCGCTAGCCAATACACGTTTGCGGAACAGCCAACCTTCGCAATGCCACCCAACTCGTCCGGGCGCATGTATTTCTTCCTGAATGATCCGAGTTTGACCGAAGATAACACCGACTATTGGGACTATATCGAGTTCACAGCCGGCCCCACGTCCATCAACATGGATACGACTCGCGTCGACGCACTCGGTGTCAAGGTTGCATTCAATCTAACTTGCGGCGACGGAACCAATATTGCGCTTGGGGAGAATCAAGAGACCTTCACGGAAGACCGGTCGGTTACCTTCCAGCGCTATGCCGACGCAGTCCCTTCCACATCGGGGGGCGACTTCCAGGCGGACCTTGTCTACGCTCCGTATCGAATCATTGAGCCAGGCGGGGCCGGCTTCAATGCCGGTGGAGCAGACCAGAATTACTACCAGACATTCATCTCCGATATCTGGTCGTTCAATGGAATCACCATTCCGCTGGCCGGACCAAATGGTTCCGGATTAGGCGCCAATCCGGACCTCTCCGCCGCGATCTTCCGGCATACCGCACCTATATCGGGCACTCCCGAATTCAATGCTGCCGGTGCTCTAACCAACGAAGGCATGTGGGGAAATCCGGCAAGCTTCTATCAGTTGGAGCCCTACGATCACTACGCGCAATGGATTGAAGCCCAGGCAATTAATATGCAGCAGTATGCGTTCCCATACAACGACGCGGGTGGATACTCAAGCGACATAGGCTGCGCAAACCCGAAGACACTGCTCGTGGCCGTCGGCTGGTAAGGAACTAGGAAGGCGAACCGATGATCTCTTAGTCGTCAACCCTAGCCAAACATATTTGAAATTTGCCTCCGCCGGTCGTCTGTCCGATGATCTTGTTGTCAAGACGAGAACATTGGAGGGCGACCGGTGGAGACATTCACAAGGCTGTTTGGCAGCCTGCTTCTCTTTGTATACCACTGTTTTGATCGGGTGGTTATCAACGGTTACCTGAGCGGCTTGTCCCGGCCGGGTCAGGTGGTTCATTTCTTTCAGCACATAGTGGGCGAGCCGGTGATCGGCAAGGAAGTGCTGTCGCGCCGGACCAACGAGTATCAGGCCTGGGTGGAGGCGTTTGCACGCAACCACGCCATCCCCATCGAATGGGCCGAGCCGAAGGTGCGCAAGGAGGATTATGTGCGTCCTGCCCTGCGCCGCATGGAACGGGCCGGGCGGCACGCGTCTACTTCATTCTGAAAAGCATGGAGCAGGGCCAGACGTTCCGCTCTGCCGAGCCTCGCTTTGCCACCGCCGATCCCAACTGCCGCATCCTGGGCCGCCAGCGCAGCCGCTTCACGCACTACTATTTCTACATCCGCGACGAGACGCTGGGACCTATGACGATGCGCGCGGCCTCCTTCTTTCCCTTTCAGACCACCTACTATCTGAATGGCCACAACTTTATCGAGAAGGAACTGGACCGTGAGAAGGTCAGCTTTCGCAAGAACGACAACGCCTTTCTGGCCGTCTCCGATCCG
>Ga0302201_10003870_pt1 | contig 10976 bp, 9 predicted proteins | sample II_Bog_N3_2_FD_194586 | JGI IMG/M metagenome (GOLD analysis project Ga0302201, IMG submission 194586) | Peat permafrost microbial communities from Stordalen Mire near Abisko, Sweden - II_Bog_N3_2 | ecosystem: Environmental > Terrestrial > Soil > Wetlands > Peat | place: Sweden: Abisko, Stordalen...
ACGATGACGTTTGGATCGAGGACGGCGCGCAACTCAGCGCGGAGCCCGACGAGAACGATGCTGTGCTTCGACAGCGAGAGCCATTGCCTCGTCCTCGTTCATCGTCCCGTGTGACCAAATCTGATCAAGTAAATCGAGTCCGAGGTCGCGTCGCAGAGCCTCTTCAATGACTTGACTCTCACCCTTTCCGGTTCGGGCCGCGCGTACTTTCACCGCTCGAAGCACCTCGTCTTCGACGGTAAGGGTTGTCCTCGTCTTCGCCATAAATACACTTTAGCATCAAGATGGCACCCCTAGCCACAGACTTAACGAATTCATAGTGACTAGATAGGACCTTGATCGAACCGCAGTTGTAGCCTATCGGATACAATGAGACGTATGAAAGCAAAGCAAGTTCATCCGACCATTGCGTCAGCACTGCTCGTGGATGCCCGCCGCCGAGCGGGCCTGACTCAAGAAGAAGTAGCGCGTCGTGCGGGCGTCGCACGTCCATCTATTTCACAGTATGAGAACGGGAAAAAGGATCCTTCGGTGATGAACTTGAACCGATTGATTCAGGCGTGCGGAATGGAGCTGCACCTGCGCGCGGATCACTTGAGCGAGGCAGATCGAGCTCAGGCGTTTCGAGATGCCGCGGTGGGAACCGCCGAGGCTCTACAAAATGCACAGCGAGCGCGGGCTGGCTTGGTGCAGATGCGTCGGCTGACGCCGGCAGAGAAAGCTGGATCGAACGCCTAAGCCCAAGGTGCCTCGGCGTAAGACGACCAGTCTTCGCGCTGCACCGATTCTCTCCGCGCTTGGTCGTCATGGGGTCGACTTTGTCACTATCGGAAGTTATGGAGCCATCCTTCAGAACGTTGACGTCCCGATGACGGAGATCGACATCGTTCTGAAAGACACCCACGAAAATCGTCGCCGTCTTGTTTCCGCGCTTGATGAACTTGATGCGAGAGAACTCGTTGGTGACACTGAAGAGAATATTGACGAGCTCCGCTCGGACCCGGATTCGATGGGAGACTCCATATTTCGAACGTTCGTCACTGGTTTTGGCGAGGTCGATGTCGTTCTACGGCCGGCTGGTTTTCCGAACGGTTACCAAGACCTCATCGAAAACGCATTTATAGCCACGGTGCAAGACGAGCGCGAGCCAGGGCTGACGGTGAATGCGATAGTCGCAGATGTCCGCGACATCTACAAATCCAAGCAAGAGGCCGGGCGACGCAAGGATGTCCAGGCACTTCCAGCTCACAAGATTCCTTCAGTTTGTTGAAGGTTGTCACCTATGGCCAGATCCGTCCTAGCAGTAGCGAGGTGGGCCATTGATTACCCACCTCGTCGTGGCCAAAGGGAATGCCTCTGGTGGCAAGCAACGAGGCGCAAGGTTGCTAAGAATTCACGTTGCCGGTAGCGAACTTCGCATTTTGAACAACGCCTTTCGAGCTGCCTTTTTCACGAGCTTGGATGGATGCGCCTTGTCGATGCCGGCCAGCACGAGAGCGGTACCTGGCGAAGGCGCGCGCCAGATGGTGTCGAACAACGCGCACTGCTGTTCGTCAGTGCCTACCAATGCCAATGTGGTGAGCAGCCCTTCTGGCCCGAGAGCGATCATGCGATGGACGAGGACGTCGACGAAGACGAAGGGCGTCGCGCGTATCCACAAATCTTGTTCCCCGATGAGGTTGTTATCGGCGAGCCAGCAGAGGGCGAAACCCGCTACATCTGGTTGTGCGGTGAGCTCGAGCACGTGAGGCGCTGCGAGATCAACGTTGATCTCACTGAGGAGTTCCAGCGCTTGGATTTGCAGCGCGGGATCATCGAGCTCCGTGATGGCACGAGCGAATTCGTCCACGGCGTCTGATGGCTCGCGGACTTTGCACCACGCGAGTACTTCGGTGCGAACGATCTCTTCGTCCTCGTCATTAAGTGCCTCCAAGAGTCCAGCGGCACTCAACGCCGCGAACCGACCAGCAAGAGGCACTTCAAAACCCGCAGCGATGAGTAAGCGTCTGACCGTGACCACGCCGACCGGCGTCAACGTCACGGAGCCACCCTCGGGACTGGTTTCCCCAATACTCATGTGGGTGCTTTCACGAGTCACGAGGCCGCAGAGCTCGAATGCATCAATCATTTTGTTAATGGCGCTCGAGACGTAGCTTTGAATCGTGTCGTCATCGACCGCGAACTGCCACGCCTCGAGGACTTCGGTCGTGGCGACGTCGGTCAGCATGTCAATGGGGACGTGTTCCATCATCACGTAGGGCACCGTGAGCAAGTCAATGCTCATGTCGTCAAGGGAGGTCCAGATAGCGCTTAAGATTCTCCACTGGTTCGATCGAGACTGAATTGCCAGGGGTCCCGCAGCAAACAATCCGTCGACCACGTGCTCGAACTCCCTGGTCAGCTCGTCCTGGAGCCCAATGCCGCGCTTGGTGGGTACGAGCTTGCCTCGAAGTACACGTACTAGGCCGGCCTTCTTGGCCCACGCCACGATCAATCGGAGACCGCGAAGGTTATCTGACGATGTCGTGCGAAACGTTAGGTCGCCGTAGCGGGGGTCCATCTCGTCTCCGGTGGACAAGAGGTCCACCAGCACCCGTGCGTCGGCGAGGGTGAGATGTCCCTTCTTAGTGAGTGGCCGCCCCTTTCCGAGGAAGATCACCAAGTCTCGGAACTTTGGCAGAATCGGGATCGACGTCAGTGATCGGCTGATCTCGTCATCGGTAGGCATGATGACCGGTGCAAGACGCCGATCGGGCGTTGACGGCCCCGCGTTGGCGAACAGGTGGTCGGAGAGCAAGTCCTTGCGCTCGTCGATCGTCAGGTCGTTGTACCGTTCGATGTGCGCACTGACTTGATCGGGATCGCTCATGTCGACACCCGCATCGGTGCCGAGTGAGAAGAGAGACTTCGCCATTCCAAACTTGCTTCGATCGCCCATCGCTGCGATGAAGTCGTCGCGCAAGACCTCTACGGCGTCGAGGAGTATCTCGACCGAGTGGCCATCAGAAGAGAGGAGGTTTCTCGCGTCGAGAAATCGGAACCAGTGCCCTAACGCCTCACGAATGTCATCGCAATGCTTTGGATCAACGCTCAGTTTTCGAGGACACCACTCGAGTAGATAGTCGATGATGTGAGAGACGTTCCACCACGCCAGATTCCCGTCCTGGTACGCCCATTTCCATTCGAGAGCGAGACCGACGTCGCCCGCGACCTCTTTCGCGTGGTCCTGAGTGCAGTAATCGTGATTGACAAACCAGGCGCTGAACGCATCGAGTATCTCCTGGCGTGACGCCGGAAAGGCCCTGTCTTCTTCGGGGTCAAACTCGAGTTTCACAGAGATCAGCCTGTCACAGTCCGAACGTTCTGCGCGGCGAGCGCCTTTCGTTTCGCCGATTCGAGATCGCGCCGCGGGGAATTCGCACCCACGTCGTCCACGGCGATCCGACTCTTTGAGATGGGTAGCGTGTCGGCCCTCTCCTATGCATTCACCAATAATCTCAGGTGTACTCCCGTAGCCAGAATCTCCAACTTGACCATCTTGACAACTTGTGGGAAAGGTTCAGTTGATGATCGTGGCGGTTGAGACCGAGAACGAGCAGAATGCACCATGTAATGAAAGTTTCAGAGGGTGGTTCAAACGACCCTTGACATGTTCTGCAAAGGTATTCCGTCAGCAACGCCGTCAGCAGCGCCAACAAATCTGAGCCCACATTGGCGAATCTCAGTGGACCAAATGTGCTACGGTGAGACGAGATTTGGACGTCAGAAAGTGCCGGTGAACAGGAAATATGGGCATGACACGCAAGGAGTCATAAGTTTAGGTTCTGTGAATTTCAGACAGAGGCAACTGCTTATCGGACCTTGATTTACCCAGGGTGCTAGCAGCGACGTCGGAGACGCGAAAATATGTCTTCATGAACCAAGTCGAACTTGGTGCGAAACGTATGACCGGCAACGAAGTTCTCTAACAATGCGGCTCGGTCAAATTCTGGAATGGCCATACCATTAATATGACGTAGCGCTGTGCTTCAATGACTTACGTGAACTTGGTGGCGATCATTGGGGCGGGCGTCTCCGTCGCTGGTGGATTGGTTGCAGTGATTTCGACCATCGCAGGTTGGAACTTTAGATTGTCGCGAGTTAAACAGGAAGCGGAACTTCTTTCGCTACTACCGGAATCGAGCCAATTCAAATCTGCTCTTTCCGAACGAGTCGATCGTTTGACAGAAAAGTATCTCACCAGTGCGAACAAGCAGCGCTTCATACCTCAAGAGCTTGTTGCTGCAATTGTGATGTTCCTCGCGGCGATTTTTAACATTGCGATCGCGTCCTCCGTATCAGGATTGGACTGGTGCTGGGGGTTTGCGGGTGCCTTCGGGACGTTAGGAACGGTGACACTCTTCCATTCCATATTTTCAGACTCTAGATGTACGATTTAAGTGGGCGCAATGGCCTGCGACGACCTCTAATCACCACAACTTGGACAGATGTCCTTCGACGACTCTTGATCCATGGATGACGACGGTCAATTGCGACATTGGGATTTGCTGGCTGGTGACGGCGGTGGGAACTTCAACGAGAGTCGAGCGCACTGATTCACTTAAGAAGCGCGATGGCTGGGCCCAAGAGTGATCATCACGAACTCGGTTATGGTGGTAACGGAGCGGTACGTAAACCGCGAGGTTCCTGCGTGCGCGCGTGATCGCGACGTAGAAGAGACGACGTTCTTCCTCGAGCCCTTCGGGCGAACCCAGCGACATGTCCGAAGGAAAGTTGCCGTCGGCGGCGTGAATGACATGAACCGCGTCGAACTCGAGACCCTTCGCTGAATGGACCGTCGAGAGTACCAGCCAGTCCTCATCGATCATCGGAGGGCCAGCGAGATTCCCGGTGGACACCGGCGGCTCCAGCGCCTGCTCGGCCGCCACATCGCTTAGTCGTAACGTCCCCGCGCACGCCAGCACGAGCGCGCCGAGATCTTCGAGCCGTACCACGGCGTCCTCATACGAAGATGTAATGAGCGGCACGATAGCTCGACGAATCCGCTCCGCATGCACCTCCACCGGCTCCAACTCCTTCTCGCACATGGCGTCGGCGAGATCACGCCACATTTCTCGGACTTCGCTCGGCAACTCTTCGTCGACGATCGACCATCGTCGCCCGACCTCGCCGTGGGACAGGGGGAGATTCCCGTCCACGTCTCGGAGGGCGTTGATAGCCCGTCTCGCCTTGGCCGGGCCCACTCCGGGCATGAGTTGTAGAAGTCGGAACCACGCCACCTCATCACGAGGATTGTCAGCGAGTCGAAATGCCGCGAGCAGGTCCTTCACGTGCGCCGCTTCGAGGTAGCGCAGACCTCCGTACTTGACGAAGGGGATCCGTCGCCGAGCGAGTTCAATCTCGAGGTCGCCGCTGTGGTGCGCCGCTCGAAACAACACCGCCTGTTTCTGCAGGGGAGTGCCTTGTTCGTAGAATTCAAGAACGCGGTTGGCGACGGATTCTGACTGGTCGCGTTCGTCAGCGCAGTGGACGAGCAACGGCTGGCTCGCGCCGGTGATCGGTACCACTTCGCGAAGGACTGAGGAGAATCCCTCGGGTGCGTCGGCGGCGATGGCGTTAGCCACCCCAAGGATCACGCCCGACGAGCGGTAGTTGACGTCCAGGGTGATCGTGGTGAGATCATTGAAGTAGTCCTCGGCATCGAGCAAGAACCTCGCCGTCGCGCCACGAAAACCATAGATGGCCTGCGCGTCATCGCCGACAATGGTCAGGCGAGGATCAATTCGGCGCAGTCCGACGAGCACGTCCAATTGCAGGAGGTTCACGTCCTGGAACTCGTCGACCAGGATGTGGTCGTAGGCTGCGCCGAGCTCTTCGCCCAAGGCGTCATCCTGGGCGGCTACGCGCCAGTACAAGAGCAGGTCGTCGAAATCCAGCAGTCCGAGTGAGCGCTTTCGGGCCACGAAGGCCGTGAAGATTGAGGCGACTTCGTCAAGGCTCTCGGCGCACCACGGCGTGGTCTCGCGCATGACGTCGGCGAGTCGCATTCCCGTGTTCACCGTTCGCGAATACAGTGCGGCGAGGGTCGCCTTCTTCGGCAGTCGTCGCTCTTTGCTCAGTATTCCCATTTCGCCGCGAACCAAGTCCATCAGGTCAGCGGCGTCGCCGCGGTCCAGCACACCGAATCCTTCAGGTAGACCCACGGCAGCGTGGTGGCGACGAAGCGTGTGGTGGGCGACGGAGTGAAAGGTCCCACCAGAGACCCTGCGTCCTTGGTCGGCGCCGCGAAGGGTGCGCACACGGCTCACTATCTCGCGCGCGGAGCGACGGGTGAAGGTGAGGAGCAATATTCGCTCCGGTGTGACGCCGCGCTCGAGAAGAACGCCGACTCGGGCCGTCAGCGTCGTCGTCTTGCCGGTTCCGGGTCCCGCGATGACGCGGAGCGGTCCGTCTCCAAAATTGGCGGCCTCACGCTGACGTTCATTGAGTTCTTGTCGGGAGGCGAACATATACGCGACGCTATTTTCGGGGTGTTACACCGTCGGCGGCGAAGGTAACTGCGGTTGTTGCTGTTTCACGTCTCACTGGCGCCAGTGTCGTGAGTCAATCAAGCTCGCTCAGTAGTCACTGGTGCCGGTTCGGGCGCGGGCGCCGACCTGGTTGCGGAGTGAAAGTCCTTGGACCGGACGAGGCATGCGGCGGCGACTGCACCGAGCGCGACGAGGACCGCGCCGATGACGAAGATCGTGCGCAGCCCCGAAACGAAGGCGACGCGGGCCGCGTCGGCGATCTTTGGTTGGCCGTGAGCGGCCGCCTTGATGCCCGCCGAGGAGATAATCCGGCCGAGCGCGCCGGCGCGCGCGCCGACACTCGCCGACATCGAAGCCGTGATTCGTTGCTGGAACACGGCGCCGAGCGCCGCAACCCCCGTCGCCAGGCCGCCGATGCGAAACGTGTTGCTGAGACCCGACGCCATGCCGCTGCGTTCAGGCGGGACGACGCCGAGACCGACGCGCGCGATGGCGGGATTGGCAATGCCGATGCCCAAGCCGGAGAGCAGCATCCCCGGGATGAGGACCGTCCAGCCAGAGTTGGGCCCCACCGCGAGCAACGCAGCGATGCCAGCAGCAGATATGGCGATGCCGCCACCGAGCACGGCGCCAGGCGGAAGTGTGCTGATAGGCGAGCGGAAGATGAATGGTACGGCGAAGGTGAGGATCGTCATCGGCAAGAGGCGCAGCCCGCCGCCGAGCGGAGAGTAACCGAGGTCGTTCTGCAGATACAAAGTGAGATACGGCATCAGTGCGAACATTCCGCCGCCGACGGCGAAGGTGCCGAGCGAGACGCCGCTGAAGCTGGGTTTGCGAAAGAGCGAGAGGTCGAACATTGGCCGGTTCTGGTGGAGTTCGATGAAGACGAAGGCGACAAAGGCCGACACGGAACCGCAGAACATCGCGACTATTGGCCCGCTCGACCACCCGAGCGAGTTACCCCGGATGAGGCCGAGCTCCAGCAGGAACATCCCCGCAGAGAAACTGACGAGGCCGAAGCCGTCGAGGCGAGTCGCGCCGGGGTCCTTCTGGTTGCGCATCTTTGTCGAGGAGAGCCAGATCGCCACGGCGCCAATAGGCACGTTGACGATGAAGATCCAGCGCCAGCCGATGCCGCTCGTCAGCAACCCGCCGACGAGCGGTCCGATCGCGACCGCGCCGCCCACGGTGGCGCCCCACGCCGCGATCGCCTTGCCACGCGCCGGACCCTGGAAATCCTGGGCGATGAGGGCGAGACCGGTCGCGAACATCGCTGCGCCGCCGACGCCTTGAAGGGCGCGCGACCAGATGAGCATGGAGATCGATTGGGCGAGACCGCAGAGCAGTGAGGACGCCGTGAACACCGCGAGCCCGGCGATGAAGACATGCTTTCGTCCGAAGCGGTCGGAGATCGAACCCCAGGTGAGGATGAGCGCAGCCAGGCTGAGCGCGTACGCGTCGATGACCCATTGCAGGTCGGTGAATGAGGCGCCGAGGTGGCGTTGAATCGTCGGCAGCGCGACCTGCACGATGGTCACGTCCACGAGCAGCATGAAGGTGCCCGCGCAGACCGCGATCAGCGTCCACCGGTTGCGCGAGGCGCTCGTAGGGGGCGGGACAATGGGACTGTCAGTAGCGCTCATCGGGGGTGCCTCTCAGCCTCAATAGTTGAAAGCAACAAGTCAGAGGTACACGATAGGAGTTGCGGTCTCAAATGATTCAGTGAGCAACTGCGCACGGTTTTCGGCGGGATTTTGGCGTCGGCAAAGGATCAAAGCGGGGCCGGGCGGCCCAGGTGAAATCCTTGGGCGTAGTCGACATCGAATTCCTTCAACAGGGCGAGAACATCGCCGTCCTCAACCCCTTCGGCGACCGTGAGGCATCCGAAACCCTGGGCGAGGTTCACGATGGCTTTGACGACATGCTGGTTCTCGGGGCTATTGACGAGTCCGCGAACGAATTCGATATCGATCTTGAGGTACGTCACCCGGAGTTTCTTCAAATGGGTAAACGTTCCAAAGCCCGTTCCAAAATCGTCCAGGGCGACGCTGCAACCAAGTTCTGCGACTCCCTCAGCGAAGGAGCGTCCCTTTTCTATGTCGCGCATCAAAGCCGTTTCGGTGATTTCGAAGACGAGGTTGGTGGGGTCGGCGCCCGTCTCGCTGATCTCGCGCTCTATGAACGTCGATAGATCGTTGGTCACCACTGATTCGGCCGAAAGATTTATGCCGACGTGGCGACCTTGTGCGGCGATCTGGATACCACGCTTGATCACCCATCGGTCAAGTTCCGCGATCAAGCCGTATTTCTCGGCCACGCCCAAGAAATTGACCGGTTCGATGATCTCGCCGTTGCGGCCCACCATACGAATCAGGAGCTCCTCGCTGGCCCGGCCTCCCTTGAGAGGAACGATGGGTTGGGAATAGAGAACGAAGCGGTCTTCATCCAACGCCTCTCGAATCCGCCCCACCCAGGTCAGGGCGGCAAGTTCGCGCGAGATGCGACGTCGTTCCGATCGCTCGTCGGTGATGTCCCGGAAGACGGCGACCCCGCCCTCGACCGTCGTGCCGCTCAGTAAGGGTGATGCGGACACCGCGACAGCAATGCACGTTCCGTCCTTGCACATAAAATCCGCGTCGGTGAGCCGGATTGATGCGCCCTCGCTTCGCACCCGTAGCAGTTCGATAGCGCCTTCGTCGGTCGTTTCGCCCAGGGCGTTTCGCGGGATCAGTACTGTACTTAGTTCCACGCCGAGTAGTTCTTCCTCTGTCCAGCCCAGCATCTTGGTGGCCGCGTCGTTCATCGACGACAACCGACCCTCGACGTCCACGGAAATGAGTCCCTCCGCCATATTCTTCATGACGTTGCTGCGGAATTCCTTGGCGTGGTGACTTTCGGTGATGTCAATCACGACGACGCCGATCCCAATCACTTCATCTTCCAAGTGAACGGGATAGTAACTCGCCAGCCAATGGTGTAGACGACCGGAATCGCTTGTGAGCTCGTACGACACCTCAACGTTGAGTACGGCCTCGTCGTGATCGAGAACGTGACGATAGTACTGTTCCACCTGGGTCCAGATGACGGGCACGACCTCTTTGATCGTCCGGCCAACTGCCGATTTGACGTTCGTACCATCGAATCGGGCCAGAGCATCATTCACGTGAACGTAGCGACAGTCCCGGTCGAAGAAGCCAAAGCCTATCGGGGAGGACGCGTGAAGTGTCTCGAGGGTACTCACCGTTTCGTTGGCTCGCCGGTGGGCTTCACGAACGTCTTCAATCTGCAGGTTAGAGAAAGTCAGGTCACGTTCGATGACTGAAACTCCGAGCACCTCGCCGGTGTCACTGAGCACCGGTGCCGTCGTGATTGATACGTAGACGGTGGTGCCGTTCTTGCGAATTCTCCGAGTGTGAAATTCACGAATGCTCTCGCCAGTCTGCACGCGCGCGAGTAATTCGGCGAGTTCCCACTTTCGATCGGGCGCGAAGAGAATCGCCACATCGCGTCCTAGCATTTCCGCGGCCCGGTAGCCGTAGAGCAGTTCAGCCGCTTCGTTCCAGAAGGTGATGATGCCACTGGTTGTGGTGCCGAGTATGGCGTCGTTTGATGTGCTCACGATGGCGGCCAAGAACTGTTCGGCGCCCAGGGCGTCCAAGGTCAGCGACGCCGTGGCGACTGCGCTTCGCTTCGTCATTCGCACGGTGACCCTGACGGCGAGCGACGATGCCGCAAAGTGCGTTCGGCCCGTTGGCCAAGGCGACCGTCGAAGTGAAGGGCGTGGTTTTGGTGGGCGACACTGACCGGGTCAACAGGAGTATCGCGAACATCGTGGAAGTCAATCGAGGAACACAACGTCTTCTTCGTCATCGCAAAACCCCCTGCCTTCGACAGGATCGGAGCCGAAGAAATGCATCAGTTTGTTGCATCGGACTCGAAATGTTCGAACCGGGTAACAATTCACATTATGCGAAATATATAACCGGATAATGTTTTCTGGTATAGATTATTCCCATATTTGTAACAAGTATTAATGTTCCGTAGTCCAAAAGCACAGGTCAGGAGTGAGAAATCGATATCTCAAGCCCAACGTCCGATTTTCGGTTGCTGACGAATCATGGCAACACGCTTCTCTTGATTGCGCGAGATCCTCGAATACGTCTACGCGATATTGCCGTTGCCCTGGACATTACCGAACGGCGAGCCCAGCGAATCGTGGGTGACCTCGTGGTCGCCGGGTATCTCACCCGGGAGCGTGAGGGACGCAGAAATTTCTATCATGTCGCCACACATTTGCCGTTGAAGTTGCCGTTCCAAGAGGACATCGACCTTGGATCACTTCTGGCAATCTTGCCCCCAAAAGTACCGAGCGAGAATTAAGGGAGCAAGCTCGCTAGGCGTGCGCCGTTCCATGTTGCTCGAAGAGCATGGCGCGCTGGAGGGCCG